>Ga0129306_1000079_pt1 | contig 158170 bp, 139 predicted proteins | sample P827metagenome_FD_94438 | JGI IMG/M metagenome (GOLD analysis project Ga0129306, IMG submission 94438) | Capybara group fecal microbial communities from Wisconsin, USA - P827 metagenome | ecosystem: Host-associated > Mammals > Digestive system > Large intestine > Fecal | place: USA: Wisconsin...
CAACTTACGCTGTTCCCAAGCTTCAGTGTATCCTTCAAATCTAATTTTTGGTTTATTCATCTGCATCACCCCTCAATCATTTTTATGAAATCTTTAAGTGAAGCATTTACATCTGCATCTGTTGAAGTCAATGTTTTAAGCAGACCTACAAAATCATTCTGTACCTGATTGATTTCTGTATCTGTTTCTTTCATTTCTTTCAATAGTTCGGACAAATCAATCTCTTCCTCTTTTTCAAAATTATCTACATATCTTGGAATATTAAGGTTAAAGTCATTCTTTTCAACATCCTCAAAACTTGCAAGATATGTTTTCTTATCTACAGTCTTACGATTATTGTAAAGCTCAATAACTTCGTCAATATGTGCATCTGTCATCGCATTTTGCTTCTTACCTTTTTCAAACATCTGTGACGCATCAATAAACAAAACATCTCTACCTTCTCTATGTTTCTTTAGAACCACAATACAAGTAGGAATCGATGTATTGTAAAAAAGATTAGAAGGCAATCCAATTACCGCATAAATATTTCCAGAACGAAGCAACTTTTCTCTAATTGTTCCCTCACTTGCTCCTCTGAATAAAACTCCATGAGGAAGTACAATTGCCATAGTTCCATTGTTCTTCAAATGATAAAGACCATGTAGAAGAAATGCGTAATCAGCTTTTGATTTTGGAGCAAGTACACCATAATCACTAAATCTTTCATCCTGTAAGAAGCCTTGTGCTGCACTCCATTTCGCAGAATATGGCGGATTCATAAGAACCATATTGAAATCAGTTTCTTCATCAGTAGGCCAGTCCCCATCAAGAGTATCACCATTTCTTAAATTCTGATTCTCAGGGACTATGCCATGAAGAAACATATTCATTCGTGCTAAGTTAAATGTTGAAGTCATAAGTTCCTGACCATAATACTTAATATATGCTGGTTCAGCAGCATATTTCTTTGCATTAAGAAGTAATGAACCAGAACCCATACAAGGATCATATACAGATAAGCCTTTCTTATCTTCCTGTCCTGCTATCGCTATCTTTGTTAGTATTTTCGATACAGCCTGTGGTGTATAGAACTCTCCTGCCTTCTTACCTGTTTCAGAAGCAAATTGACCAATCAAATATTCATAAGCATTTCCAAGAACATCTGCATCTGAATTTAACAAGTCCGCTTTATCAATCTCTTTAATCAAATTAGAAATAGTATCACTCTGCTTCTGATCACCTGTTCCTAATCTATTAGAATACAAGTCGATATCTGTAAACAAATCTGCAAATAAGGGATCGCTCTGCTCAATATTATTAAATGCCTTCTGTAATTGCTCTCTATTAAATGAATTATTTCTTGCTGCATCGGCAAAACATGTATATGTTAAATCTGGCTCGATAACATAATGACATGCAACTTTAATTTCTTTAATCAATTCATCAGCACTATCATCCGACAAAGCTTCCCTATATGCTTCTAACGCTTCCTTAAGCGACTCAGGCTTCTCATCATTGATTAAGTCATATACTTTAATCAAAAACGAATCTGAAAGGTATTTATAAAAGACAATACCTAATAAATAATCTTTATACTCATTTGCATCCATCTTTGAACGGAGAATATCCGCTCCACTCCACAAAACACTAATTAAATCTTTGCTGTTTTCTACATCAGCCATTTTCTATCCCTCCATATTGTTTTTTTCTATTTCAACTATGTCATCAAGTCCACAGTCCAAGGCAACACATATTCTTACCAACACATCCATTGCTACATATTCGCCATTTGACATTTTCACTAAGGTGCTTCTGGATATTGATGTCTTTTCTCTCAACTGAGTCTTGGAGATATCCCTATCTATCAGCATTTTCCATAGTGGTTTATAGTTAATTTTGTTTCTCTCGTTCATTCATTAGTCCTCCAAATAATTGACAAAAAACGATAAAAAGTCTTGTGTATTATTATACCAAAAACTATCGCTGTAATCAATCGTAATGTTTGAGAACTCGCACATACTTTCGCACAACTTAAACATAAAATGAACAAGAAATAACCTTAAAATGCTCCGTCCTTAACACATTGCTTATAAAACTTGCAATTAAGGCAGCAACTACTGCAAAACCTCTTCTCAATTCGCTTCTTTTTCTGCAACCAAAACCATATTCTTTTCATGGCATTCTCCTAACAAAATGATAATTCTCTAAACCCAGCATTGGCTTTTTCCAAAGAAGCAAATATCATATCAAGCCTAAATGCCTGTTTGCGCCTTGCCTTACGCTCAGCACTTTTATAATATTTCTTCTGTTTCTTGGTTTTCTGAGGTAATTTCCTGTAATCATCAGCAATAATAACCTTGCTTGTATCATGTGCATGGATATAATCAAGCAGACTATTAAGCATATCTGTTGGTCTCACATCCCCCTGTCTGTGAAAATCTCCATACATCGCAGTTTCCAAAGAAATATTCTTGTTATACTCATTTCTGTGATACAAAAGATAGCTCTTTATTTCTTCTTTCCAATAGATCTTCCAAAAACCTATATTAGTTGCTACAAAAAGAGTATCTGTAGCCTGATCATAATGAAATTGCATACTGTTTTTCTTATTTCGTCTTTCTAAAGACTTCTTCTGAACTCGCACATCGCCCTTTAACCCAGAGCAATACTTACACATACAATAACCTTTATCCACTGCATTTTCTAACGGGATACGCATTACATGGTCATATTTAATTCTCTTTGCATACATACAACCATCTTTGTGGTAAATTCTGTTCTTCTTAGCAACCGCTCTACTTCCTACTACTGTCAAACCCATAATTAACTCTCCCTTCTCAACAAAAAATGGAACCAGCCAAGAGACTATTCCCTTGTACTGATTCCATTATGAATTATCCATCTGGCATAAAAACGGACTCGCAACTAAACTTCTGTTCTATTTTTCAAAATATGTGTCATAAAGTTTCAATATTCGGTCCTTCATCTTATCAACAACTATATCTGGAGATATAATTTTTACCCCATCAAGAGCCATTATCCAGCCAAGAAACATCTGACTAACTGACACCTTAATTGAAACCTCAAAATGCTCTGCGTCCGTTTTATATAGTGGTATATTTTTTCCGAAACGATCTATTATTACATTCGCCATTTCATTTTTACAATATAGCTTTACTGTTTCTTCCTCGCCCTCAAACATACCAAATAGACGATTGGTATATTCAGCCATATCAATCTTGGTAAATTCACTTTTACCCTGTCTTTTAGCTTTTACAACACTTGTCTCAGTCATTTTATCGACACGAAAATACTTTATCTTTTCAGCATCATTATCATATCCTATCAGATAGTACTTCTCATCATCCCAACATAACGCCCAAGGACTGACATTGTAAAATGCTCCGTCATGCTTTAGCTCCATTTTCTTATCAACAGTCCAGACAAAATAACGGAACTGAATCTGATTATTATTGCTGATTGCTTCGTGAATAGCATCTACATTGTAATAAATCTTTGTATTCTGGCTTTTTACTCTGCCATTAACATTTACCTGTCTATGTAGCTGCGTTGCTTCATACTTGCTGGCAAAGCTCTCAATCTTCTTAATAAGCTCATTTGATTATTTCTCTGTAATAAACTTTGCAGACTGCACCGAATCAACCAACAGCTTTAACTCTGCAAGTTCAAATTCCCTATTCACTACCTTGTAATGATATGTTCTGTCATACTGCATACCTACAATATCCATACCATACAAACGCAAATTTTCAATATCACTATAAAGGCTCTTTCTTTCGGCTGTAATACCATAAACCTTTAGATCTTCAGCAATTTCACTTAATGTAACATCATGTGTCTCATCTGTTTTTTCCATAAGTATCTTCATCAGATACATAATTTTTAACTTATGATTGCAACGAGAACCTCTTTCAACCTTCTCCTCTTCTCCCATGTGTCCCTCCAAGATTCTATAATAGATTATTATACTCTAAGCTCTTAGATTATTCAACGAAGAAGTCCTATTTTCCGTACAACCAAAAAGAAGGACAGACACTAAAAATAGCATCTGCCCTTCCATTAAAATTAACTCAGCTCTTCTGTCTTTTTCTTAGATTTGTCTTTATCAAGAGCCGGTCTTTCCGGCTCGCTGGCGACCAACTCTTTCTTTTCATCAAGACGCTTCTTTAAGGAAGGACGCTTATCGCTCTTATCTTCCCCTCTGGCTTCTTTCTCTTTTTCCTCTTTCTTCTGTTCAAAGCCATTATTCAGAACATTATCTATCTGGTTATAGTTCTGTTCTTCCATTTCTTCCACCTTTGCAAGTGGCTTATATTCTTGAATCTTAGATATAAGTTCCTGTGCCTTAAGCTGATCTTCTGTAGTACCGGCTCCTTGCGTTACAATCTCTTGCAAATATGAAGTGATATAACCCGCTTCTCCAGACTGCAAATCGCTTGAAATTGTATTTACCTGAGCCTGTCTATCATCCACTTGATCGTTATACTCGTATGGATTGAAGTCATACATAAAAGCATCTATTTCCACAGCAAGCTTATCCGCTGGATCCATATTCTGCTCATAAAGTGCTTCAAGTCTTTGCTCAATCTTTTCAGGGATATCGCCTATAATCTCCATTTCAGGATAATGATCTATAAGCTGTGCAATCATATCAAGTGCCTGTTCATTCTCATAGATTTCTGGTACATAGGTAAGTGTTACAAGGTCAATCTTATTGCCAATAACAATATCTACATCAAGTGTTTCTCCAGAAGAATCCACGCACTCAATTCCAATAGACTTAATACCATTCATTCGCTCGGCTGGTATATCTTCCCATAAAGCAATAGCTTCTTCCATTGTAGCAACGCCTTCATGCAGTTCCCCTAAATTATGAAACTCGCTACATTCAGCAACCACAAAGGTAATATTAGACTGTTGCTCTTCCAATGTTTCTTCAGAAACTATGCCTATATCTGGCTGTGATACACTTCCTTCATCAAGTGCCCTGTCTGGTCTTTCTGCATCCTGTAATGCTTTGACTCCAGCTTCCATATCAGCCTGTGCAACCTCATCTGTCACATCTGATAACCTTTCATAATCTACAGCCATAGGTGGTGTACTACCTCCACCCATATCATCAATTATCTGCTTCAAGGCTTCTTGTATCGTAATATCAGGATCAGTTATCACACCACCATCAAGCAAGTGATAATTCGCATCAAATATGGAATAGTCTAACCCCTCATCACTTTCATGGATACTCACATAGAGGTCTCCAACCTTAACTGCCATTTCCGCAACTCTCTCTGGTTCATTTTCAAGAGCTTTAGCAAAATCTGGAAGTCCTGTAAAACCAAAAGAATCTACAAAATGTGCTGTAGTTTCTCCATCCTTTTGAATAACCACAATATCACTAACAGATAAAGAATGACCTTTGAAATCTTCCGGTCTGTCGATATTGAATTTTTCAAATATGGCTTCAAGCTGTTCGACTTCTGTCTTACCTTCGATATCTGATAACTTACCGCTATACATAACTTGATAATTCTCTGGCTTTATTTCCTCATAGTTATCTTTTAGAATACCCATTCGCATAAGACTTGAAGTGCCCTCAAATCGTCTATCATCAAGCTCTGGATTATCCTTTAACTGATAAATTGTATAGGTTGGCTCAGCCTGAGCTAAAGTTTCTTTTGCTTCGTTAGTCTGTTCTGTAGCCACCTCAACCTTTTCTGTTACCTCTACAGTCTCGGTTTTCTCAGCCTTTTCTTCTTGCTTTGGTGCATTTTCATCAATATCTGCACCTTCATCACCACGCTCATCCATATTTAAGAGAGCATTTAAGGCTGAAAGTCTGTCTAACTTCTCTGCAAGCTCGGCTTCCTGTGGAAATTCCTTTGTAACCTCAACCTTTGCTGTTTCAAGCTGTTGCTCTACATTTACAAGCTTGGTCTGAGCTTCTTCAAGCTGAGCTGGCATTGCTTCCAAAGTATTATTGATACGGGTAATATTACCACTTGGATCTGCACCTACTTCCAAAGGATGACTCATTGCCCCCTTCATATTCAGCACGAATTTGTTATTAAAGCTGTCAAAGGTAACATTCATCTTAAAACCAAGATACTCACCAACATCTGCACTTGCATTGATTCCTTTTAATTCCTTGCACATAGCAATAAGAGCTGTTCCGGCTTCTTTTCTATCTGTATATTCCTTGCCGCCTACAGTCATTAAAAATTCTTCCTTATCGGCTGGCTTCTTTGCTTCATACTGAGCAATATCAGCCTTGAAGCCTTCAATACGCTCCGAAAGTCTTGCTATCTGCTGTGGATAATGCTGTGTGATATTATCTTCAAGTCTATATCTCTGGCTCGTATGGTTCGCTTTCATAAGCTTAAGCTTTGATACTTGTATATCGAGGTCCATTTTCTCTTTGATATATGGATTTCCTGTTGCAAGTGCCTTAACCTCTGCATAAGATAATGCAGCTTCATCCACATCCTCACAGCTTCTTACAGGAGATTTACTTGTCATAATCTGACCGATAAACTTCTGCTTATTCTCTATAAGCTGCCATGAATAAGAATCAAATGTACCCTCTGTTACATAACGGAAAATCTTTACTTTTGGATTGGTATTACCTTGTCTTAAAATACGACCTTCCTGCTGTTCAATATCAGACGGTCTCCAAGGCACATCCAAATGATGCAAAGCAATTAACTTATCCTGAACATTTGTACCAGCTCCCATCTTTGCTGTAGAACCAAGCAAAAATCGAACCTGTCCGCTTCTTACCTTTGCAAATAGTTCTGCTTTTCTTGTCTCAGTATTGGCATCGTGAATAAATGCTATCTCATCCGCTGGCACACCCTTGGCTACAAGTTTATCTCTTATATCCTCATAGACATTAAATGTACCATCGCCCTTTGGAGTTGATAAATCACAGAAAATTAGCTGTGTTGACTTCTCAGGCTTAGTCTGTTCCCATATCTCAAATGCCTTTTCTACACATACTGCCGACTTTGAGTTTTCATCATCCGGTAGCATAGGATTCATAAGTCTCTGGTCAAGTGCAAGCTTTCTTCCGTCATTTGTGATTTTGAGCATATTATCAACGGATGCATCCACTCGTCTGTCTCTTACTGCTTCTGCTCTATCAGCCAGCGATTCCACCATTTCTTTCTGGAACTCACTTGGCTTTAATACCACATTTTCATATTCTGCTTCTGGAACAGGCAGTTTTAACATATCTGGAGTCTGAATATCAGCCGCTTCTTTGAAAAGACTAATAAGCTCTGGCAAGTTGAAAAACTTTGCAAATCTTGTCTTTGCTCTATATCCCGTTCCTTCAGGTGCAAGCTCAATAGCTGTCTGTGTTTCGCCAAATGAAGCCGCCCAAGCATCAAACTGACCTAACCCTAAACGATTCAGCGTACCAAACTGTAGATAACGCATATTGGTATAAAGCTCTGTCATACTGTTTGAAATTGGTGTACCTGTAGCAAAGGTTACACCCTTACCACCTGTCAGCTCATCAAGATACTGACACTTTGCAAACATATCTGAGGACTTCTGTGCTTCTGTCTGTGCAATACCTGCTACATTACGCATCTTGGTATATAAAAACAGATTCTTATAATTGTGGCTCTCATCCACAAATAATCTATCTACACCAAGTTGCTCAAAGGTAACTACATTATCTTTTCGGCTCTGATCATTAAGCTTATCAAGTCTTGTCTGCAAGCCTTTCTTGGTCTTTTCCATTTGCTTAATTGTATAACGCTCGCCCCTGTCAGCTTTCATCTGGTCGATTGCCGCTGTAATATCCTCTATCTGTCTTTCAATAATGGTTATCTGTCTTTCCTGTGATAAAGGAATCTTCTCAAACTGACTATGACCGATAATAACTGCATCATAATCACCTGTGGCAATTCTTGAACAGAATTTCTTTCGATTAGCTGGTTCAAAGTCTTTCTTTGTTGCAGCTAAAATATTCGCACCAGGATATAATCGCAAGAAATCACTTGCCCACTGCTCTGTTAAATGGTTCGGTACTACAAATAATGACTTCTGACATAAACCAAGTCTTTTACTTTCCATAGCAGCCGCAGTCATTTCAAAGGTCTTACCAGCACCTACGCAATGTGCAAGCAAGGTATTATTGCCATACAGCACATGAGCAACAGCATTTTTCTGATGTGGCTTTAATTCAATATCTGGAGTCATACCCGGAAACTTAAGATGTGCTCCGTCATATTCTCTTGGACGAGTAGAATTAAACAATTCATTGTACTTTGCAACAAGAGCCTGTCTGCGGTCTGGATCTCTGAATATCCAATCCTTAAAGGCTTCTCTTATAGCTTCCTGCTTCTGACTTGCAATCGTTGTTTCCTGCTTATTAAGGACACGCTTTTCTTTTCCATCCTCTTCTATGGTGTCATAAATACGGGTATCCTTCAAGTTAAGGGAATCCTCTAAAATCTTATAAGCATTGGCTCTGCTTGTACCATAGGTCATATTAACAAGCGAGTTGCCATAGTCAGCATTTTTCCCCTTAACATTCCATTCTCCTGTAACTGGTGAGAACTGTATTCCCATCACATCTCGTCTAAAAAGATAATCTGGAGTATTGAAGGTATCACGCATAAAATCTTCAATATACTTCTTATCAATCCAAGTCGCACCAATACGCACCTCGATTTCAGATGCATCAAGTTCCTTTGGCTGGACCTGTGTAAGAGCATGAACATTGATAGCAAACTCTGGATGATTTTCTGCATAAGTCTGTGCTATTGCAAGCTTCTCTCTGACATTACCAGACAGGTATTCGTCTGCTGTCTCCCAGCTATCGGTTATAGGATTTTGGAAGATTACACCTCTAAGCTCCTCTGTAAGTACATCCTTGTCCTTACCTGTAAGCTCTGCCATGTAATCAAGATCGACCTTTGCTTTTTCTCCAAGTGATACTGCTAATGCTTCGCTTGCTGTATCAACACTTGTAACAATTTCAGCTTTCTTAATTGTTCTCTTGGTAAACATATCTGCTTTACCTTTGAAATTGCCTTCATCATCCAGCTTTTCAAGAGAACACAAAAGGCAATAGCTACTGTCCTGTGAAAACGCTCGCTTATTGCCTTGTGAATTGATGAGTCCATATTTTTTTGAAAAATCATCATATAATTGATTAAGTTCTGCCTGCTTACCCTTAATTGCACTATCCGAATACTCTTCAAGCTGCATATTGATAAGCTCCTGTGTGCAGTTTCTAATGCCTACCATACCTTTGATACGCTCAGCCATTGTATCTGCTACATCTACAGGACGCATTACAGAATTTTCTCTGTAATATACCTGATTATCAACTACTGTATAGCTAAAATTCTTAACATTGGGATCTGCTGGTATGGTTTCAACCTGCATTTCCTCTTCCAGGTCAGAAAGCTCTACTTCTTCGATATGTCCTGTAATTCGACCAATCGCTTCTTCAAGCTGTTCCTCAAATGGTCTGCTCTCGTCTGGCTGACAGGTACTTTCCATTCCGAAAGGTCCTGATACCATTGCCATTTTACCAACTACCTGTTCTGGATGATCTGCAAAGTATGAGTTCATGGTAATACCATCTTCATTTTCTGCTAAATGCACCCAATCAGGCTGAATATCCATAAGTCTGTCTCTCTTCTGGAAAAACAGAATATCTGATGTAACCTCAGTTCCAGCATTTGCCTTAAAAGCAGTATTTGGAAGTCTGACCGCACCAAGTAAATCTGCTCTTTGTGCAAGATATTTTCTAACCTCTGGACTTGCCTTATCCATTGTTCCCTTACTTGTGATAAATGCTACTACACCACCCGGACGAACCTTATCAAGTGCCTTTGCAAAGAAATAGTCATGGATAAGGAAATTGTTTTTATCATACTGCTTATCAGCTACCTTATACTGACCAAATGGAACATTACCTATAGCAACATCAAAGAAATCGTTAGGATAATCGGTCTTTTCAAAACCTTTTATCTGTACATCTGCCTGTGGATATAGCTGCTTTGCAATTCGACCTGTTATATCATCAAGCTCCACACCATATAACCTGCTATGCTCCATTGTAGGCGGCATCATACCAAAGAAATTACCGATACCCATTGAAGGCTCTAACACATTACCTTTACTAAATCCCATATTTTCAAGAGCATGATACATACTGCGAATAACTGTAGGACTTGTATAATGAGCATTCAATGTACTTTCTCTTGCCATTTTGTACTCTTCTGGAGTAAGTAATGCCTTTAATTCTGCATATTCGCTTGCCCAATTACTCTTTGTTTCATCAAAAGCATCCGCAAGACCACCCCAGCCAACATACTGCGCTAATGTTTCCTGTTCTGCTGGATTAGCAATTCTACCCTCGCTCTCAATCTGGTTAAGCATTTTTATAGCATTTACATTTCTTCTGAATTTCTCCTTTGGAGTACCTTCGCCTAAATGCCTATTGATAATATTATAATTGATACCCTTACTACGATCTGGCTCTGGCTTCTTTACTTCTTCCTTTGGTTCTTTTTCTTCCCAAGGGAAAGTCAGTTCTTCAGCTTCAACAGCTCTACTTTCTTTTGCTTCTTCATTAGATGCATAATCTCTAAGAAACTTAGGTAAATCATCTATATTTCTATAAACAATATAAGTATCGCCATTCATACCTTGAGAATCAGATGCCCAAATCTTATGATAGCCTGTCTCTTTTTGGTAATTATCAGCTTCTTGTGTCTGTTCTCCAGCATAAAAATACTTAAAGTAATCTGGATTACCTTTATCATCAATTACAACATCTTCCTCTTCTTCAGGAACCTGTGCAATAAGAACACCATCTCGTCTGATTTCCTCGATATCATCAGCACTAAAGCGAATTTCCTCTCCGTCAGAAGAATCATAACCTATAAGCTCCTGCTCCTTTGAGATATTCTGGTCTGAAAGAATATCAACCACATATCCATTATCAAGAGCAACCACATCGCCATCTATTAGTTCCTCTATATCTGTGATATCAACAACCTCTGGATGATTATAGGATTCTACAGCCTTATCCTGTGCAGCTATTTCTCGCTCGACCTGTGGTAATAATGCTTTTGCATCTTCCTCGGTCTCGAAGGTATAAACAGTTCCGTCAATGCTCTTGCAATAGTCCTGTTTCTCTTTATCCCAAATAGCATAGTTTTCACCCCAAGCAAAGGCATCACTTGTCTCCACAACAGACAATCTTGGTTCTCTTTGAGCCTGTCTTTCAAGCTCTTTTTGCGCTTTATCAAGTTTATACTGTTCATAAGCTTCTTTTGCCTGTGGTGATAAGTATTTATCTTCCTGAACAAGTTCACGAATACGCTTCTCAACTACATTCCAATTAAGAAGCACCGTTGCATAAGGACTGCCATAGTTACCCTTTGCAAGTTTGATACCTTTTCCATCATGGTCATTATGAGACATATCACTCCCCGGAAGTCCACCAGAACCACCGCCAATACCATACTCATGTTTTAGGAAATCTACATTGTCCTTTTTGTCATGACCTTCTGAAAAATGCTCATAAATACGAAATGCTCCTTGAGAAAAACCGCTACCTCTTGTAAGTGCAAAATCTATTTCATCCTGAGTAATAAAGCTCTCAGTTCTTACATCAAGACTTTCCTTTAATGGGAATACCAATCTTTCTGTATCAAGATCTGCAACTTCATCCATTAAATATTCTGGAGATTTTACATATTTCCATCTAAGTGATAACTCTCCGCTATCAAGGCGCATTTTTGCATCTAATAATTCGTCAGCAATAAGGTTTCTTCCTTCGTGAGTAGAAAGAAGTTCCATAAGCCTTGCCTCGCTATCTGGGAAATTATTACCCTTAATACCGATACTATCTGGTGTTTCTCCTATACCATCCCTAAAGAAAAAATAAAGCTGATTTGCAACTCTTTTCTGTTCAAAGGAGTCTACCAGAAACGCTTCAGGTCTGCTCATATACTCGCCTGTTTCAACAAGTGTACGGATATTCTGCTCAATCTCAGGCCAACCCATTACCATGATTGGCGCATCTTTCGCAGATGTTCCATATCCTACACCCATACCTCTGTCATCAAACCAAACAGACACAGGATCTCCATTAAATTCAAAGCCTTTTCCTGTAGTTCCATATTCTGCCTTTAAGAAACCAATCATTTCTTCTGGAGTCTTATGTTCTGAATATTTCGCATAGATTCTTTTTCTGCTGTTTGAGTTTCCACCACCACTACGAAGAATGGTATCTAAATGCTCTTTCGGTAAAGAAAAAGCAGCGGGCATTGTATATTTCATACTTGCTTCCGCTGCTACGATATTACCCATCTGTTCCTCAAAACTTGGAAACAGACTTAATTGTTCATACTTAGGCTCTGGTACATTTTCTGCTCGAAGTAAAGTATCTTCTACAGGCTGTAAACCAGCTCGTTCAGAACGATTTCCTCCGCTGATGCTCTGATGTTCTCCATTTTCTGTACCCAAAGCATCTGATTGGATTCCTTCAAGCTCTCCGTTATCCCTTCCGTTTTCGCCATTTGATTCATTAGACTCTCTAATCTCTCCTCTGCCTGCGTCTGGATAGTCAAGAGATGCTCTTTCAATTTCCCTTTCATCAGAAACGCTGAATAAACTCCCTTGTGATAATCCTTCAGAAAGCTCTCCCTCATCATTCCGTACTTGGTTACTGTTCCCTCCGGCTGTGGATCCGCCTGTAATGTCGGGATCATGTAATCCCCGTTCTTCTCGTATGCTATATTCATCGCTATCGCCCCTTTCTACGCCTTTTGGTGCGTTATCAATATATTCTTCGTGTCCGCTTTCACTTTCACGCTTTAAAGCATTATAATCACGCTCAGGACTATTTGCAAGTCCTTTTTCTGGTACACGCATATTTTCGTGTGATTTTTCATAAGCAGCTATTTCTTTTCCAATTTCCTGTAAAATTGGACTTGTTAAATCTGATGTAGCATTACCTAAAATATTAAGAACATCAGGTGAATTGAACTCATGGATATAATTAAAACTTACCTCATCCAAAATATCCCTGGTCTCATAACCACACCTTGATAAAACAGAAAATGCGATACTTGCTGAAAGTGTTTCTCTAAGCCTTATATCAAGATTCTGCTCATCATATCCATAAAGAAAACTCCCCTCAACCATATATTTAAGGTCAGGTAATAGTTCTCCTGAATAATCTAATGCAATTCGGTCTGACAGTTCCACAATTCTCTGCTCAAATGATTTCTCTGGATCTGTCTCACCATAAATATTTTCAAGTCTTTTCAATACATCCTCTTTGTGTTCCTCTTTCATCTTCCACAAATTTGGATCTTTACCAATTCTTCTTGCCTTATGAACATCAGATACATCAAACACATATTTAAGTCTATTTCCTCTGTCATAAGACTCATCAATTAAAGCAATACCTTTGGCACCCTTATTAACCCAGCAATTCATTTTTTCATTCCAGAACTCTAAACTGGCACACGCTGTAGCATCTGGTCTTTGTGCATATATAAGAAGCTGGTCCTTAAAAGGATATCTGTATATTCTTGCGGCTGTTTCAAGGTATTTTGCCCATTCCATTTCATTTTTTACAACTTCCTGAGCTGTAGCCTGCGCAAGTCCTGATATTAAATCATACTTCGTAACCATTAAAACTCCTTTCTATGAAACGAGGGCAACTTAATCAGCCACCCTCTTATCATAAATGTTATATAAATCGCTTAAATCACAGTTTCTTTCTTCTTGCCCAGATCCTTCGCTGGTTCCTTTTTTTCTCCTGAAGCGATTTCTTTCTTTTTTTCAGCAAGTCTTTCCTTTAAGGATGCTCTGGTTTCCTCTTTTTCTGCCTTTTTATCAACTGCCTTTTCTCCCTTTGCAGGTGTTTTATCTTCCTTTGCAGCTTCTTTTTCAGCCTGTCTTTCATCTGCCCTATCAGCTCGGAATACTTCGTGAGAATCAGCATCATACTGATATACATGGTCTGAAAGTCGGTCCTGTGGAGCAACCTGCGTCTCATTGACTTCCTTTACCATATTTTCAAGGTCTCTAAGCTCCATTCCCGCATCTGCCGGAACAACGAGACACTCATGGATACTTGAAGGTAAGATAAAGAAATCATCGCCAATCTTTTCTCTAATAGAATCCATAAGCTTATCATCAAGAAGTGCCGCTGCACCATTTAACTTTTCTTCATTAGAGATAACATACATTTTTTCTTCTGGTGGCATCATAGCGCTGAGCATTGCTTCTGCCATATCCCTGTCTCCACCACATTCCTCAATCATCTGTGGTAACATCATTTCAGCCATTACCTCATTCATGGACTTAAATGTGGAAGGTGATAAAGACTCCAGATTAGAAATGGCAATATCGTGTAATTCTTCCTGTGTTACTCCCCAGCTTTCCATAAGCTGATTTGTAATCGGTACACTCATAGAACCATTTTCATCAGAACCAAGCATTACACAGTATGTGACAGCTAAATCATCCATTTCACTATGAGGACGCTGTGCAAGAAGCTCTGCGTTATCTTCCATACCAATAACTCTTGGTGCGATATGGTCCTTTGCCTGCTCAAAATCTGTAATCTTTGTAATATCAAAGGACTTATCTACCTCGTGATCCATGCGGACAGTTGCAATATTCTGTAAGATATCCTCAATGCTTTCTCCATCCTGATAGCTTTCATAATAGCTATTAAGATAAATGGTTGGAGAAACATTACTGTCTGGACTTGTAATTGTAAGTCCATCAAGCTGCTCATTATTCTTCTGTACTGTATTTATTTGAACATTGCTGTCCTCAAACTTCTCAGGGAGAAAATCCTTAATCTCATCAGCAATCGTTTCCTTAAACTCATCATAATTCATCATTACTGTGCACCTCCCTTTGCTTTTTCTGCATCCTTCATAGCCTTTTCCATAAACTTCTTAAACCCTTCGTTATAGGCTACAAGTCTTGCCTTTTCTCTGTCAGCATTTCTACTTGCTGTCATACTACCTGTGTTAATTGCGCTCTTTACATGCATTGCTTTTTCCTCCTAATTCTTTTTCTTTGGAAAAGTCATATCAAACTTATACTGTGAACCTTTATGCTCTTTTCCATTCTTGTCTGTATATGAAAAATCTTCGATTCCGTTTGGCTGTAAATAGGCATCATATACCTTGCCAGACTTTCCTCGAAGATTTTTAACAAGTATTTTCTTTCCTTCTAAAAGGCTCTTCACTTCTTTTTCTGTAAGTGTTGCACCCATAGCTTTTCCAAACACCATACCGCATTTGCCGCTACAATAAGGTCCAAACTTACCTTTAACAACTGCACTCTTACACTTAGGACACTCTCCAAGTGATTCCTGTTCCTTTGAAAACGGATTGTCTATTGCAGTTGCACCTACATCCTTATACTTTGCAACCAGCTCACTAACCATAAGCTCGATACCTTCCATAAAATGATCCATTGATACCTCACCTTTGGATACAAGCACAAGCTCATTTTCCCAATCTGCTGTTAGCTGTGGAGATTTTACAGAATCCGGTAATACAGTTATAAGCTTCATACCATCATCGGTTGGTATCATCTGCTTTTTCTCTCGCTTAACAAATCCGTCTTTAACAAGCTTTTCAATAATATCCGCTCTGGTTGCTGGAGTACCAAGACCTTTTCGCTCTACTTCATCGTCCATATCAGCAGCACCAGCTTTTTCCATTGCTGTAAGAAGTGTTGCCTCTGTGTAATGTGGCGGAGCCTTTGTAAACTGCTCTTTTACTACAATCTCCTTAACTGCTAAAGACTGACCTTCTTCTACTGAAATATTGCTAAGATTCTCATCCTCATCAGTATCATCATCAGTCTTTTTAATGCTAAATACTGACTTAAGAGCTTCCTCATATACCTTCCAGCCATTATCCTTAATAACCTTGCTACTGCACTTAAATTCAATGCGATTGCAGCTAAGAACAACTGTCTCTGATACATATTCGTGCTTGCTTCCTGTAGCTTCTAATAATCTTGCAGCTACTAAATACAAAATCTTTTTCTCTGCTTCTGTAACATCCATCCCTTTTGCAATCTGTACTGTAGGAATAATCGCATGGTGGTCTGTTACCTTCTTTGAGTTGAGTACCCTCTTAATATCTGGACTTGTATCTCCTTCAAACGGAGTTGTAAGAGTCATATTTGCCTTAATTGCTTCAATTACATTACCTGCTGTATCTGACATATCATCTGATAAAAACTGACTCTCTGTTCTTGGATATGTAACAAGCTTCTTTTCATAAAGGCTCTGCGTGTATTCAAGTGTCTGCTTTGCAGTAAACCCAAACATCTTATTTGCATCACGCTGGAGCGATGTTAAATCATAAAGCTTCGGTGGATTGAGAGTTTTATCTTCTTTCTTAACTGAAACAACCTCTGCATTTCTACCAGAACAAGAAATCTTTGCCTGATTTGCTGAATTTTCAGTATCATATTTATCTGATACTGCCTTAAGTCCATCCGCATCCAGCACAAGCGTATAATAAGGAGTTTTCTTAAAATTCATAATCTCCGCTTCACGATCTACAAGCATTGCAAGTGTAGGTGTCTGAACTCGTCCCACCTTTAACACTTTGCTCTTATACAAAACTGTAAAAAGTCTTGTTCCATTGATACCCACAAGCCAATCTGCCTGTTGTCTGGCAAGTGCTGACTTATAAAGATTGTCATAATCACTTCCCGGCTTAAGATTTGCAAAGCCTTCCTCTATTGCGCTTTCCTCCATAGAAGAAATCCAGAGTCTTAAAATAGGCTTTTTACAACCAGCCATTCTATAGGCAAGACGGAAAATAAGTTCTCCTTCTCGTCCTGCATCTGTTGCACATACAACCTCTGATACAGAAGAGTCATTCATAAGCTTTTTCACTACATCAAACTGCTTCTTCGTATCAGATTTAACCTCATACTGCCAATTTTCAGGCATAATCGGTAATGTGTTAAAATCCCATTTCTCGTACTGTTCTCCGTAAGCCTGTGGCTGCGATAATTCAACTAAATGACCTACGCACCAAGAAACAAGATAGCCATTACCTTCTCTGTAACCATCTTTTCTATCATTAGCACCAAGCACATCTGCAATACTATTTGCAACACTTGGCTTTTCCGCTATTACTAATTGCATTTATTTAATTTCCTCCATATCTATATCTGATTCCACCTCATTACCCCAAACATCAAAACCATCTGTTTTTCTACGGGCAAATAGCTCAATTTTAGGTACATCTCCCATAAGCTCCATAATTCTTCTATGTGCTTCATAAGGTTTTCTGCTATGTTCCTCAATGTGAGAAATAATAACTTGATGTACCCCTTTTCCAGCTCTTTTAGGATGTCCTCTTGTACCAAGCAAACATAATTCAGCATTAGCTCTTGTCCAATATCCCATACCCCAAAACAGGGAATCAGACTTTTTATTTTGCTTTATCCAAGTAAAAGCAACTGTCTTATAGGTAAATCCCCAAGCCTTTAGTGTTTCAATTCCCTCTAATAAACAAGGGAAAGTTACCCATAAAAACAGCGCACAATCCTTATCTGCAAGTTTCTCCACAGGTAGAGCCTTTATATCTTCAATAGTCATTGTTGGATAATGACTTTCAGCACTTCGCCCCATACCTTTCTTGGAGTAAACTTTATATTGCCAAGGTGGATCAGCATAAATTACAGAATATTTCTTCTGCATTGCTGCCCCTCCTATAAAGCATTTTCTTTAGACTTAGTATTCTGCTTAGGCTTATCGCCTTTATTCTGAGATACAGTCTCTTTCTTATCTGAAAGTCTATCCTTTAAGGAATCTCGGTCCTTGTCCTTATCCTTATAGAACTCAACTCTTGCCTTAAGTTCCTTGTTAGGAACCTTCTCCTTTGTTGTCTCATAGACATTCTTTCCAGCTTCATCCTGTCCTACCACATTATCTTTACGAACAGTGGTTGAGCCTTCGGCTGGCAACTTTACCCACATACCTTTACCGAACTGATCCTCATGAACCGAATTTGCCTTAACAACAAAAGTTGCCCAAGGACTCTTATCGTTTTCATCCTGATTAGGTATCTTAATCTGTCTGTAATCCTTGCCATCCTTACCCTGAAAAGGCTCGCCTACAAGACCTTTGCCGAATTTAACTGTTACTTCCTTAAATTCTTTCTTCTCGCCTTCCTGCTCCTGTGGTTTTCCCTGTGGATTTCCCATATCACTTGCCATTGTTTTTTACCTCCATTTTTTGATTTTTATAACAAAAGAGCAGATGATCTTATTTCTAAAACCACCTGCTCTATCGCTGTTAATTATTCAATTTTTTCTAAAATTCTAATTGCAGAAACAACCATTTTAGAACAAACTCTTTCGCCTTTTCCAAGTAACTCTCTACATAAATAAGAACCATTTTCTTTTTGAAATTCTCTTAAAAATGTAAAAGCTTTATCGTTTGCTCTATTGTCACTATCTGCATCAGATTTATCATACTGACCATATTTCATGCCAATAACCATCAATGCTCCAGAACACGCACCACACATTTCTCCCATTCTCATACCACAATTAAAACAATGAGATATTCTCAATGCCTGTCCTTCTGTAAGTCCCAGCTCCTCTGCATAAGCAGCTAAAACAGCCTGTGAGCAATGATAATCAGACTTATAATATGACAATGCTTTTTCTTCATGTGTCATAATATCGCTGCTCCTTCACTACTATTCTTCATCATCAATAGTATCTGCTACATCATCAGCGGCATCATCAATAGGTGCTCCCGGAAGATTCTCGTCATCCATCTTGAAGAAATCGTCTCCGTCAGTTCCTTCATCATCATCTGACTCATAAACTTCCACATCATCTTCATCTTCCTCATCATCTTCATCTTCCTCATCATCTTCATCGAGGAAATCTTCCTTTTTACCCTTTACCATTTTGAGATAATACCAAGCACCAATAGCAATAGCACCTACAACACCGATTAAAATGTATGTTGGCATACTACTCTGTGGCTTTGGTTCTTCTATTACTTCTTCCTCTTCTGTAGTTTCTTCGTCCCCTGTATCATCTGCATTTTCATCCTCTGTAGGAATTGTTGCATCTGATACAGTTACCTCAGATTCGGTATTATTGTTTGATAAGGCTGAGTCCTTTGAAGGAATAGCTGACTCCAATGCTGCTGAATTCTTAGGTAATGTTTCTGAATTATTGCTTGTTGTATTAAGCAAATCATTCTCATCAATCTCAGTTAAAAAGTAAACCATTTCTTCATCACCATCTCGGTCAATAATTAAATAGAATACTTTTTCGCTTTGTGTCTGAATGGTATAAAACTCCTTACCTGTCTCTGCTCGTTCTTCAGTATTACCTTCGTTCTTTTCTGCTTCCTCTGCGGCATCTGCTTCAGCCATAGCCTGATGTTTCTGCTGTTCCTGTGAACTTGAATAAGTGGTATTACCATTACTATCAGTCTTTGTGTGATCTGTTACTGTAGCTGTCGCACTTGAAGGCTTTGAAGCATTAGCGTCTGTCGGAAGTGTGCTGGCACCTTTGTCATCATCATCACTTGGATCATCGTCATAATAAGGATTCTTTGTCTTATAAACCTCTGACATATTTCCAGCGTTATCCATTGCCTGTACTGTAAAATACTCATAGCCTGTATCAAACTGCTGTAAGCGAATATTTAATGTATTATTGGTAAATTCTGTAAACTCATATCCATTTACATAGAATGCCTTGATGCCAGAATCATTATCATGTCCAACAACTGTTAGTAACCCATTGCTAACTGCCGCATTTAAGGTAGGATTGGTTCTATCAAAACATCTAATACTGCGATTTTTTGAATAAAGCTTATTATTCTGGTCTGTAACCTGAACATATACACTACAGTTCTCAGTAATCTCAATATACTTATCTTCTGTAATATCCTGCCAGCTACCATTCTGACCAATCTTTGCTTCAATCTTTACAATTTCAAAATTACCTGTATGCAATGCGTCATATACAGCAATATTTACCTTTGCCCTGTCATTTGACCAACCTGTTGGTGGTGTTATGGTTATTGCAACATTAGGATTAACATATTCGCACTTTGTATAATCATCACTACATGCTTCACAATTTGTGTTATAGCTGTATTTTCCAGAACAATGCTCAGTGCATGTACATACTAATTTTACAGGCTCCGTTACCTCTTCTCCTTCGCCGCTTTCTTCCCCTTCAGTAGCTTCATTCTCCGATGTAGATTCTTCTTCATTTCCACTTACATCCTCATCTGCATTGCCAGAAGTAGCTTCTGATTCATTCTGCGAAGCACTTTCATCTGCCGCCAATACCGGTGATGTCATTGTATTATTTGCGAATAATGCTCCTATCGGTAACATAAATAACATTGCGGAAAGAATGATTGCTCCTATCGCTCTTATCCTTAATTTTTTACTCATTTTTTGATTCACTCCTCTCTGTGATTGATGCAGATTCATTCGCTTTTGCCATTGCAAGTAGCTTCTTTTCCTCTGCCTTTTTTGCGTTTATCATTTCTGTAAGCTCCTCTACAGAAATATGATGCTTATCAAGAATCGACTGCTTTTCTGCGTCCTCTGCCATCTTTAGTTCCTGTACCAGATGTGCTTCTTTTTTCTGGAGGTTTGCAAGCTGTTCTCGCACTTTGATAAGCTCTCGTTGCACTTTTGCCTTCGACATGTTTACCTCCTGTTTTTTTCCATAGGAAAAGCAGCCTTGATTTCTCTTAGCTGCTTTCCCAAAATCATATTTAATTTGCTAATCTTCCAAAACCATAAAAATGTGACTGCCAATAAGATGTTGTATAAGACGAATACTTTATTGGATCACCCGCATGAACCATAGTTCCCGGTGCAACTACAATACCAACATGTGTTACAGGATTTCCGGCATTATAAGTGCCTGTAAAGAAAATAATGTCTCCCGGCTTTTCTTCTCCCGGTGTTACCCTTGCACATTTATTGTAAATACCTTGCGCTGTAGTTCTCTCTAATGGATATGTACCACTTGCCTTAAAGGACCAGCATACAAATCCCGAACAGTCAAAACCTGTGCTTGGACTTGAACCACCCCATACATAATCAGTACCCACATATTTGTCAGCTTCTCTTAAGAGTGCTTCCACCTGTGCATCAGCAAACGAATCAGGGAGAGTGAAGTCTGTTCCACCACTTCCGCCTGTGTTTTCTCCGTACATGGTTCGTGTTCCACAATTAAAATAAAATAATGGATTGAAATACTCGCCATTATAAAGGCACTCAATATGTAAATGGCTACCTGTACTTGCACCTGTATTTCCTGTCTTGCCGATTACTCGTCCTTTCTTAATTGTCTGTCCCGCTGTTACATTGATTTGGCTTAAATGACCATACTTTGTTGTATAGCCTTTACTATCTGTAATAACGATATAATTACCGAATGACGCATCATAACCAGCTTCGGTAATCGTACCATCATGTGTTGCATATACGGTTGTTCCTTCTGGTACTGCAATATCTACACCTCTGTGGAGCTGTTCTGCCCCCGTTATTGGATTGATACGATAGCCATAATAGCTTGATATATAATCATACCAATAATAATCTACCGGAGATGCAAATATCTGTAATGCACCCTTGGTTTCCATATACACCGCATACATTTCTTTTTGTTCCGTTGTTAAGTTAGCATTTGCTATCTCTTCAATGGATTTCACTTCAAGCTTTACTCTTAAAATAGATACCTCATATTCCTCTTCTTCCTCATACTCTTCCTCATATTCAAGTCCTGTTTCTGGATCTGTAACAGTTCTCGTTTTCGTAACAGTCCTTGTTCTGGTTTCTGTATCAGGTGTTAAGGTCAAAGTGTACATATCCCCGAATAAGGCTTCTATTTCAGCTTCTACATCTGCCGCTGTAAATTCTGTATGTTTGGCTGACAAATAACTGATAAGTGCAGAAGGATTGTGTCCGATTTCTCCAAGGTTATAATCATATTCATCATAATCAGGATAATCGGTTTCAATATTGTTGATTTCCTCCTGCAAAGCCATTTCAAGCTCTGTCATTTGTAGCGCTGCCGCATCTATTTCAGTCGGTTCACTTAGGTATGTACTTGCCATTGTTGTAGTAACTGTATTACCAAACATAGATGCACAGCTTGTAAACATACTCATAATCATTATCAATATCAGAGCAAACGCACCAACTATAAGCACAATCTTCCAATTTTTTGCGATAAATTCTTGTATTTTATGAGCTACAAGAGTTGATGTTTTAGCTGCTTCTATTGTTGCTTCTGCTGTCTTTTCTGCGGTCTTAGCTGTCCTTGCAGCTTTTTGATATTGCCTTTTAATACGAGCCTTTTGCATCTGTTTTTTCATCGTATTACTAACAGATTTTTCTTGTACGCCCGGATTATCCTTAAGCCACTTCTCATAAGCCTTCTTTGTATCAAACTGATATTTTCTTTTATCAAAAACAGCTTCGGCTTTATCTAACTTCTTTTGAGCTTTGGAAAGTCTGTCATATTTTCTTTGTGTTGGAGACTTGCTGTGTTCCTGAACAAAATCAAAAAGTCTCTCTCCTGTCTGCTCAGTTGCATTAGCTGCATCAACTGCATCATTATCATCCTGTCCTTCCATACCCTGATTACGAGCCATTGCAGCGGCTTCATACATAAGTTTTCTTGACATTTTCTTTTTCTGTGCCGCTTTATCTGGCTTAATATCCTTTTTATCAGCGACAACCTTATAAGAATAAGTACCTGTCTTATCATCAAAAACCTTTTGCATAGAATAGGTTGTTTTCTGCGTTCCAGCTTTTGCCTTTTCATATTTCTTTCTTGCTTTTTTCTTATCAGAAGCAGCCTTATCAAGCTTTTTGTCTCCAAAAGTTGAGTTTTCTATAAAATCACTCTTTTTTTCCTTAAACTCTTTGGTTTCGCCTTTAGATCTACCGCCCGTCTTTTCTCTTTCTCGCCCTTGAAACTCCCTCTGTACTCTTGATTTACCCTTTGAGCCTGATTCCTTTGCGCTTTTCTTACTATCATCAAAAAAGCTATCTGTATTTGAGTTATTCCCCTCTGAATTATCCTTTGACGCAAATTCTGATGATAGCTTTTTAGCATGAGCCTTAGAGCTTGAAGTCTTTGTTTCCTTTGGTGCTTCTGTAGTCGCATCTCTTGTTTTATTGCTGGCAGTCATGCCTTCTTTTTTAGGAGCAGTAAATTGTTCCTTTTGAAACTGCTCAGAAGCCTTTCTGCCAGCCTTCTTTCTATCAGCCATGCATTATGCCCCCTCTTCCCTTTTAACGCTTTCTTCAGGTCTTGTATTCATAATGCGGAATGTCTTTGTATCTGTAGGATATTTATCGACAAATGGAATAACCACATTATCAAAAAGAATAAGTCCTGAACCCGGCTCAGAATTAGTTACATGAGCAAGCTGCTTCTCAGATATACCAAGCTTATCTGCCAAAATATGCTGATCCTTGGCATTCTGATTTAATAAATAAACAAAGTCAGAGTTACCAAGAATACCCTCAATTTCCTCTGACCTTAAAAAGTCACCAACATTCTGTGTGAGTCCCGTAGGAATACCGCCCCATTTACGGAATCTCTTCCAGATTTCTACGGAATAGATAGCTGTCTGTTTTTCCTTTAAGAGCAAATGGAACTCATCACAATAATATCTTGTTGCAATCTTTCTTTCACGATTCATAGATACTCGGTTCCATACCGCATCCTGTACGATAAGCATACCAAGCTCTTTTAACTGATTACCAAGATCCCTGATATCAAAACACATAATTCTGTTCTGACTATCTACATTGGTCCTGTGATTAAAATAATTCTGAGAACCATGCACATATAATACCAATGAGTTTGCTATACGCTCTGCCTTTGGATTTTTATGAGCTAACAAAGCATCATATAAGTCCTCTAACAAAGGCATATTCTCTGGTACAGGGTTATCAAAGTATTTATCATAAATATGTCTGATACACTCATCTATGATACCCTTTTCATCATTTTCAAGACCTTCTTTGCCACCAGCAATCAAGTCGCACAAAGTAATCAAAAAGTCTGATTTAAGCTTAAGTGCTTCCTTATCGTCTTTATGACTAATCTGGATATCCATTGGATTTAAGTAATCCTTTGAATTAGTTGCAAGTCTTACAACCTGTCCATGTAAAGCCTGAACAAGTGGGAAATACTCGCCCTCTGGATCACAGATAACTACATCATCCCTTGTCTGCAAGAAAGACGATAAAATCTCTCTTTTTGCTGAGAATGACTTACCAGAACCCGGTGTACCAAGAATAACTCCGTTTGGTGTACGAAGCTTCTTTCTGTCTGCCATAATCATATTGTTTGATAAAGCATTTAATCCATAATAGATAGCCGGACTTGGCATAAATAATTCCTGCGTACAGAAAGGTACTAAAATAGCTGTACTCTTTGTTGTAAGCACTCGCTCAATACCTGTCTCGTTACAGCCAATCGGCGCAGAAGCCATAAGTCCCTGTTCCTGTAAATACTGCAACGGTCTAAGATTACAGTTTGCCTGCTGGATAATTCCCGAAACTCTCTGCTGAAGTGCTTCCATTTTCTTCTTGGTTTCTCCATAAGTGGTAATAAGAAATGTCATTTTAATAATCTTCTGATTACTTGAGTTAAGGTCATCCAAAAGCTCCAGCGTATCTTTTTCATAAGTGATAATATCCGTTGGAAGAATATCCATATCATATCCAGATCTAACAGCCTTTTTCTGTTCCTCAATCTTCATCTTCTGAATATTGGTGAGTGCACCCTTAAGCATCTTAATTGCCTTTACAGGATCCATTGTCTGCATGTGCATCGTAATCGTGAGATTATCGTCTATGTCAAGTAATCTCTTTAGCAGCTCATCGCTGAACCTTGGTGCAATAATATCCAGATAATGCACACAACCGAACATCTTTCCACTTCTAAACCTGTTCGGATATCTGAAATCAAATCCCGGTGGAGCAATATAGTCCTTTACACTCTTGCCAGATTCAGATAATTCCTTAAATGAAAAATGGAAAGGTTCAAGACTGCCCTGATTAAAATACTCATGGAGCACTCTAAGTCTTTCCTTTCCATCAAGTGAATGGGCATTTGTCCCCATTGCATTTAGGTTTCTGATTACATCCTTTTCAATGTTATTGAGCTTTGCTCTGGCTTCTTTCAAGTCTGCCGCATCAATACCAAACACAAAATACTTGGACTTGATAATACCGTTGGTACCTTTTGCTGACTGCTTTTTAAGCATCTGTGAATACTCTTCTCTGATATCATCAAAAGCATCACCCTGTAAAGGTATATCAAGCTGAGCCGCAAGCTCTTCCTCACTTACCCTTCTGTTAAACAGGAATAATTGAAATTGAATACTTGGATCAAAATAGTTAATCAACTTACTGTAATCTTCAAGTATCGTTCCCTGATCCTCAATTTCCAGAAGGTCATAGTTAATATCATAAAATTCCACCATTTTTGAATAATGGTTTGCTGACACCTTACAGATGCCATCTTTATACATCTTTTCAAATGTAATCGTCTTTTGCGCTGTATCCGGTGTTTTGCTCTTGCTATCCGTTCCAGCAATTTCTTTTTTCTTATTTTTTATCTTGAGTAATAATAAAAAGTGTTCAATAGCTGCTTTAATTCTATCTATCAAACCTTTTTTCTTTTTAGTTTTAGTGGCAACAACATCCGTTTTCTTAGAAGTATTGGCTGACTTCTTCTTTGTTGCCGCCTCTTGCTTGTTCTTCAAGGCTCTTAACCTCCTTCCTTAAGCGTTCCTTATCCTCCAGCTTTGCATATAAATTTTCTGATTTGTACGGGCGAATACCGGGTGTTAAAAATTTCTGTCTTATCATAAACATTAGAATTTTCTCTGCCGGAAAGCCATCCTTTGAATACATTGCAAAGAAAAAGAAAGGCATAGCCACAATCATTAACAGCAGAGCTGATGCACTTGTACCAAGCACATTTTTTGTTAAAAAATAGGTAGGTCCTGCTGTTAAAATTGCTCCTGAAAAGCATATAATCTGTCGCTTTGTCAGATTTAAGGCTACTTTTGTTTTGATGCCGGATAAATCTTTCGGCACCGCTACTGATATTGCCATAAGATTCTCCTCTCTTAGTGTGAATTCCAAATAGATTTTGCAAGATTTCCTGTCTTAAATAACGAGAAACAAAGAACTACTGTATATGCCATTACACTCCATAATGCAGAGTGAAGATTTCCTGTTACTGATACAGCATTTACTAATACTGCATAGATTCCGACACATACCATAATGAAAAATCCTTGGAAAGCAAGGGCACATAACCCTTTGAAATAATTAGTTCCTATACTTCCCCACTCCCTGTTACTTACTGTTGCACAAGGTACAGGGGCTACCGAAATATAAAGGTATATTTCAACCATTCGTCCATATAAAATGACGGTGATCAGAACCGACATGATTTTCATACATAAGCTTACTATCATGGTTTCCATGCCAAGTCCAATAAGCTCTCCAATACTCATTGTTGAAAGCTGGTTGTTGAACATAGTTTGAAGCGTTGTTGTAACATTTAGACTTGTTGAGCCTGTTATAAGTGCTCCTGCTTCTGTAACAATATGCGTTCCAACATCAAATACTGCGAGAACTATATCAAAAGTCTTTGATAAGAGCATGACAGCGATACATGCCTTCATAAAAAATCTTATGAAGACAGAGGTATCAAATTCATGCATGTTATTCTTATCAATAATCATGGATATCAATTCATATACGAGTACAAAACTTATAATCATACCCGCAATGGGAATCATGACATTATCTGATAATGTTTTAATCATATTGAATATGCTGGCATTCCATGTGCTGGGTGACTGCCCAACCTCTGTAGCGATTGTTCCAACCTTGTCATTGACATCGGTAAACATCGTTTCTAAGTTCGTGAGCACCCACCCTTGAAGCATTTCCTTTATGAATTCGGTAATCTTATCAACGATTCCGTCCATCTATCTTATGAGAACAATGTGCTAAGCTGAGGGATCACCGTCTGAGCCACAATAATAATTCCGCCGCCTGACATAAGCTGCTTGATTCCCTGTGACTTAGCACCAGGGTTATCATTACCATAACCTTCGAGAAGGTTGATAACTCCCCAAACACCTACACCTGCGCCAATCGCTGTTACTACTGTCTTAAGTCCTGTTACTGCTGTTGTAAAAAATGCCATTTTTTTAATCCTCCGAAATTAAATATTATTTTTGATTTCGGTATGCATTTTCCCTACCATTTGTTAAAATAATGATAGGGATTCCTATGGATTCTCTATTGGGGCATCTAATACTTCTGGTTTGCCGACTTGAGTATTAGGTGCTTTCTTTTTTGATTTTCCATAAGCACATACCTTTTACTTTGGCTCACGCTGAGCCAAACTGACTACATAAAAATAGCCAGCAATTATCTCGCTGACTTCTTGTTGCCCATATATCTTCTAATCATAATGAAACGATATACAGCGCTATTCAATTGTACCGACATCGACTACCTCATCCACTACTTGATCCTCTTTTACCGGCATTGTTCCCGGCTTAATGCTTCGCAGATATTTTTCAATGTCAAAAGAGTTCTTCTGGTCAAAATCTGACAGAAGATGATACTGTTTATGTTTGGTTATATCAAACTTATCTGAGAAAAATGGTCTTACACCTCTTAGCTGCATAATACATTTTCCACCATCCATAACAGCGATTTCATCCTGACTCATAAGCTCTTTACCTGTCTTTTGGTAATTAAGTCCATAGGACTGTGATGTACCTCTGGTATCAGATGTGTTATAAAGATCTATTGTTTCTTTACCAAGGATTTCTGCCATTTCCTTCAAAGTAGTTTTCTCTTTTCCACCTAAAAACAGGGTTGTGTCGCAGTTTCCTTCGATAGTATCAGCATTATCTTTATAAATAGCTTTAAGCTGAGATTTGGATTGCAAAATAATAGAAGCTGAAATTTCTCGGCTACGGATTGTAGCAATCAGCTTCTCAAAGTTTGGAATTTGACCGATGTTAGCGAACTCATCAAGCAAGCATCTAACATGAATCGGCAATCTTCCTCCATAAACATCATCCGCTTTATCACAAAGCAGATTAAACAACTGTGTGTACATAATGCTGACAAGAAAGTTAAATGTAGCATCTGTATCACTGATAATTACGAACATTGCTGTTTTCTGTTCGCCGAGCGTATCAAGCTCTAATTCATCATAAGCAGTTAGATCTCTAAGCTCTCTAATATCAAATGGTGCAAGTCTCGCTCCACATGAAATAAGAATAGATTTTGCTGTCTTGCCGGCAGCAAGCTTATATTTTTTATACTGCCTTACCGCAAAGTGGTTTGCATCCTTTTCCTCCAACTCCTCAAAAAGCAGATCAACAGCGTTCTTAAATTCCTCATCATCCTCTCTCGCTTCGCTGGCATCTACCAAATCTATAAGCATTGAGAAGTTCTGTTCTTCCTCTGGTGCTTCATACCAGATATAAGAAATAAGTGCTGTATAATACAATTTTTCTGCTTTCACCCAGAAATCTTCGGTAGCCTGTGCTCCCTCACCCTTGGTATTTACGATGATTGTATTAACAAGTTTCAAAATGTCCTTTTCACTTCGGATGTAAGCAAAAGGATTGTAGTGACATGACTTTGTAAAGTTAATGGTATTGAGTACCTTGATACGATACCCATTCTTCTGAAGCATCTTGCCAACTTCCAAGAGAACTGTGCCCTTCGGATCAGTTACCACATAGCTGCTATGCATCTGCATAAGGTTCGGTTTAACAAAGAATCTTGTCTTACCTGAACCAGAACCACCTATGATAAGCACATTTTTATTTCTGGCATATTTAGGACTGCTTGGTCTGCCATTCATCTGCAACCTTTCCGTAGATGTAAGCAAGATATTATTTTCAAAATCTGCCATATCCATATAAGGTGCTATGTCCTTTGGTGTTCCCCACCTTGCAGAACCATATTCCTCTCCATGCCTAAACTTCTTAGCATTTTTCGCCTTAAAATATACTATCAGACGAATACCTACGCCCACAGCAACACCTATAAGTAGGTCCTGCATATTAAAGCTTGGCATAGGATTTTGAAAAGCTACATTAGTGCTAAGTGAGTCCATAAGCCTATTAAGAGCATCCTTGCCCTCTGTAACACGATATCCATAAGCAAATTTATCTGCCACATAACCAAAAATCGTATATGGCAAGACTTTAATTATCACTTGCTTGGCATTCAGGGATTTTGATTTATCCTTTATTGTTTTAGGAATATTCTTTAGGTCTTTTGCAATTCCTTCGATGATATTAGCCATTACAAGCTCTGACCTCGATTCTTTTGCTTATCCCTTGTGCGCTCCCTGTTCTTATTCTGAGCAACAACCTGCTTAAATGTCTTAAGTTTCTGTCGCACAGATACCTTTGCTTTTTTCTTTTCATTAACTTTTACAAATTCTTTGAAGGCTTGTGATATAACATCCGTATCCTTGCCTTTGAAAAAGACCATATACTTAGGTGGATCTACAGTCTTATCCTTTTTTACCGCAAAATCAACATTGTACTTCTTAGCAACTTTTTCAAAAGTTTTGATATTGCTATCTGTAACTTCAATAGATGATGCACCCTGTCCTTGTCCTACAAGCTCTTTTACCTTCATCTTACCATGTTTAGGCTCAGCTCGTTGCTTAGCTGCACTTGCCTGTTTCCTATGGTTCAAATAGGCTCTCATAGCCTTTGCCAAGGTTCCCGTTGTCAGCTTTGAAGCACGAAATACAAGTGCCACCGTTTTATTTGCGACCTCTCGATTGATTTCGTCGTTCATACTGCCTCCTTACTCAGTTATTCTTACTGCTGTTCAAGGTGGAACAAACAGCTTATGAAGCTGATAATCCTTTACTTTTCGCATTTAATCACCTCTTTTTTCCCAAAGGAGATCCTCATCTCCCTTAAATACCCCCATAAAGCCAGAACATTCATCAAGATATAAAGGCTCATAATCTCCAGCATCAACCGCCCTTATTTCTCCTGTATTTGTAATTCCAACAAAATGCAAAGGTTTCATTTCTTCTTTACCATTTTCATCCAACTGCTTATAGAAAAAGCCTTCCACCGGAATAATCGTCCTAAGTGTTGTTGCTCCGATTAGTGGCTTCAACTCATATTTCATTGTTCTGTGATATGTTCCATCTACCATTTTGTAACTAATGGCATTTTCTTCTTCAAAAATTTCCATAATCATATCTGCATTGATATGTAATCCCTTTGAAATTTCGATAAATCTCGACATACTTCCTCCTATTCTGTCACATAAATTGTGTAAAGCTTTGCTACAATATAACCATCTGTAAATTCAACATCATCAAGCAGCAAACAGTTAAAAACAACCTCTCTTATCCCATCCAGAGCAATTAAACGCTTCTCAATGGCATCTGATTCGACTACTTCTAAGCGATCTATGGCATATTCAGCTCTCATTGACATGCACATTGTAAATAGACCTAAAATATATGGATTGGATAACAAGAATCCATAAGTTTCCTGACCTTTATATTCCATTTTGCATTTAGCAAGCCATTCCTCTGGTAAAGAGAAATAACATCTTGCAGTTTCCAGACGAACATCCCCGTCAAATGCTGGATTTATTTTGTTTACAAGTCTCTCAATCTTATGGAATATTTGCATACGCTCAATGGCTGTTCTCGTCCTCACAAATTCATTATTTCCCATGACAGGATTCATATAGATATTATTTAGCACAGTTGCTTCTCCCGTCTTATACTCTGATAGACGAAGTAGCCAATTAAGAACATTCTTAAATTGGTCATAGGTAGATATTTCTTTGTAATCATTTTCAAATATCTCCATTTTCTCTAACTGTAAGGGTGTAATCTTACCCTTTGCTAACTCTCGCTCCATTTTTCTTTTCACATCTCTTAGCGATTCCATTTGTTCTCCTTCCTTCTTTGACATAGAAAAAGCAGCCTGTTCATTATCCAAACCGACTGCTTCATACTCTGGCATTACCAGACATTATTAAATTTTCACTTTGGCTCATCGTGAGCCTAAGTTATTTACTCAACCTTGGCTCGTGCTGAGCCAAAGATTGAAGTAATGATTTCAAAAATACTTTTTATCACTGTACTTACAATAATAAAACCACCTATAGTTCCACCGATAATAACATTCAATGCAAGAACACCAATTCCTCCAGCGATTCCAAAATTTCTTGGAATAAGTAACATGAACATCTTTCTTAAACCAAATGGAAAACCACATAAAATCCAATATTCAAAATACATAAACCCTTCACCGGTCCTGCACACATAATAGCAAGTAATCATCCAGACAGCTATTATCATAAGCTTAAATGTATTAACCAATATCTTCATATCCTCTTACCCCATAAAATAATTATTACCACCACTCATATACTGTGAACTCTGCGTTAAGCATTGTCTGTAAAGAGATTTGATATGATACATGGTTACTCTTTTAACCTTCATTGAATTACTTAGGTACTGCGAAATATAAGTTTTAACCGAAGCAAAACCAAGATATTTACGAAATACATTTTTCACAATCGCATTGGACTTATAATCTGGCTGTTCCTTTGAACCGAAATTAAAACGCTTATCATCAGGAGCAGCAAATACCTCATAAATCAATACTTTTCTAACTTCTTCAAGAATACTGTTAAAATCTGCTGATGAGAGATATTCATTGTCTGGAACATTGTCTAAGTCCTTATGTAAAATCTCATAAACAATCAATTCATCTACTTCTGCTGTGATAGCATCTATATCCACATCAGTATCAGTATCGTTTTTATTGCCCTTACTTACTTCATTCTGATTTGATATTGATAATGATATTGATGTATTACTCTCTGTTTTAATAATCTGTGTAGTAGTCTCTGTATTTGTACTACGATTCAAAGTACCACCTGATACATTTCTTTGTGGGAGGGTACTACATTCTTCTGTAGGAGTACCTACATTGTTTTGTACCACCTCATACATTTCTTGTGGGGAGGTCATACAAAATTTTGTACCACCCCCTACATTATTTTGTAGGTAGTCATTTTCGTCAGAATTATCCCTATTTTCTTCATTTTTCTCTGGATATGTAAGTTCATTTAATCGCTCTACATTCAAATCCAAGAACATAACATTATAAAGAGTTCTTTCATCATCCCCGTCTCCGATTTTGACATCTCTGAACTCTCTGATAATTACACCAAGGTCCACAAGAGCATCAAAAGCTGCTTTTATACTTCTTCTGGACTCTCCAAAGAGATTTTCATACTGCTTATAGCTTTTCTGTAATAAATCCCCGCTAAATTTCTTTCTCCAACCTATAACCTGCCCGGCGCGCTCATCACGCACCTCGGTAGGTCTAAACCAATAAACAATATCAGAGAGAATTGTAATTGCTAATAAATATGGCTTTCCATTTTCACGAACAATCGTCTTATACCATTCCATTGGAGTAATGTTACCAGACATTGCAAACTGTCCCATTGCATCTACTGTATTGTTTCCGCTACTTCCCATATAAGGCATTACAATTCACCTCCTCCCGTTTTCATATAAGCATCAAGAGCATTGATAATTGTCTGTTGTATATAATCATCACCTGCATCTTCAGCAAAATATTTATCAAGTATTTCCTGTTTTAAGGTATATTTTCTCTTTTTCTTATTGGTTTTCATTAAGATTTCCCATATTTTAGGCTTATCGAGATACCCTTCTTCGCCTATTTTTCTTAAATCTTTGGCTTGATCACTTGTCATATTGACCTGTGACTGCTCCAAAACATCATATATCCATTCCTGTAATTCTTCATTTAGGTAAGATATATGAATTGCTGGCTCCTGACCTATTTTCTTCTCATCAACCATATCAAGAAGATTATTAGTAAGATATGACAGCCTTATAAATCGCTTTACTGTAGCTGCACTATCGCTTGTACCTTCGCCTATTTCATCAATCGTATTCTTGCCTTTAACACCTTGATGTCTCTTAATTGCATCAGACTTCATACGATAAGCTCTTGCCTTTTCTGAAGGCAATAAACCCTCTCTCTGATAAAAATTGGCATCAGCCATAAGAATAATTGCTTCATCATCAGATAATTCAACAATATAAGCTGGAATTGTACCAATTTCGGCTAACTCACAAGCTCTTTTTCTTCTATGACCTGAGATAATCTGATATCCACCATCAGGATCCTTTCTGACAACGATTGGATGCAGTACACCCCTATTTCTTATACTGTCTGACAGGCTCTGCATCGCATCATCGTCATTTACCTTAAAAGGATGATTTGGAAAGCTATGTAACTGTGACAAAGGCAATTCTACTGCCTTATCCTTAAATCCTTGCTCAAAGTGAGCAATATTTCCTTTATCATCACCAGCCGCCATTGCGACCAAATCATCATAGGAACTCATATTTTGCAGTCTTGATAAACCTGCTCTCTTCTTTTCACTCATCTGCAAGCACCTCGTCTGTTAAAGATTGGTATGCTTCTGCAACCTTTCCATTAGGCTCAAAAGTGAAAATACTAACACCTTCGGCGGTGCTTTCCTCGGCTCTTACAGATCTTGGAATAAATTGCTTAAATACTCTTACATTTCTTCCATAAGACTGCTGAACCATATTAAGGATATCCTTTGCAAAATTGGTCCTGTCATTAACCATTGTCATAAGGATTCCCTCTATCTCTAAATCTGGATTGATATGCTTTTTTATTCTTGTAATCTGCTTTACAAGCTGTTCTAAGCCTTTAACGGGCATATATGAAGCCTGTACAGGTATTAAAATACTATCAGCAGCTACAAAAGCATTTGTTGTTATTGTTCCAAGCGAAGGTGCACAATCTATAAGGATATAATCATAAAATGGCGAAACCATTGTGATATATTCCTTCATAATTCGCTCTCTATTCATTACATTTACAAGTGTTACTTCAAGTTCTGAAAGCTCTATATTGCCCGGAAGAACATCAAAACCTTCCTCATTCTGTAAAATTCCGTATCCCGGCTCAATATCTACATCATTGATTTCCATTTTCATAATAGTTGCAAGAGATATTTCCATATTGTCAGGCTCATCATAGCCAACTGCGGCTGTACTGTTGCCCTGTGGATCTGCGTCAATCAATAATACTCTCTTACCTGCTCTTGCAAGACCACTTGCAAGGTTTACTGCTGTTGTGGTTTTACCTACACCACCCTTGTTATTTCCAATAGCGATTGTTTTACTCATGCTTAATCTCCTTTGCACAAAGCATTTATCGCCATTTCAAAGAACTATTCCTCTTCTCTTTCGATATCTATGTAAAGTCTGAAGTATTTTTTAGTTCCTCTATTTGGTAATGGCTCTGAAATGCTATGAATTTTTATTTTTTTATTGCGTTCAATAATTTTTTTGAACCACTTCAAATCATTTGTAGTCCCTTGGATTCTTAATTTAATCATACTCTCAGCCGGATTCTATTTTTTCCTCTATATCTGCTCTATGCAGACTTGCTCTTTTCGCTGTATTCAATTTCCGGACCTCCTTTCAAATTATTAGTATTTGCAATAAAAAAAGCGAAACCTCTGATTATTCTCAAAAGTTTCGCTTCATTCAAGCTTATTCACTTCATAAAAAAGGGAAGTGACATTTTCACATCACTTCCCTCTGAATTACATTGTGCAAAGATATACCTTAATGGTTATATCTTGGAATTTATTCGCTTTGGTGTACAAGTCATGATGTTTCATGTACTCTTTTACATCCTCACGAGTTACCTTCCATGTTGCAAAGTAGAATCGTTTATATTCTACTTGCTCCCGTTTGCAATAGCAGCCTGTGCTGCAGCCAATCTCGCAATCGGTACACGGAATGGGCTACAGCTTACATAGTCCAAACCAATCTTGTGGCAGAACTCTACGGAAGATGGATCTCCACCGTGCTCTCCACAGATACCAATGTGTAAGCTTGGGTTAACCGGTTTACCAAGTTTGATGGACATATCCATTAACTTACCAACTCCGGTCTGGTCAAGCTTAGCAAACGGATCGTTCTCAAGAATCTTCTTGTCATAGTAAGCATCTAAGAACTTACCGGCATCATCACGAGAGAATCCGTATGTCATCTGAGTTAAGTCGTTGGTTCCGAAGCAGAAGAAGTCAGCTTCTTTTGCAATGTCATCTGCTGTTAAGCATGCACGAGGAATCTCGATCATGGTACCAACTTCGTACTCTAATTTAGCACCTGCTGCTGCGATTTCAGCATCAGCGGTTTCAACAACAACCTTCTTAACGAACTTAAGCTCTTTTACTTCTCCAACAAGTGGAATCATAATTTCCGGTCTTACATTCCATTCCGGATGAGCTTTCTGTACTTCGATAGCTGCACGGATAACAGCCTTGGTCTGCATCTTAGCAATTTCCGGATAGGTAACTGCAAGACGGCATCCACGGTGACCCATCATTGGGTTGAACTCATGCAGGCTGTCAATTAAAGCTTTGATCTGCTCAACGCTCTTGCCCTGAGCCTTAGCCAGTTTCTCGATGTCAGCATCCTCAGTAGGAACAAACTCGTGAAGTGGCGGATCAAGGAAACGAATAGTAACCGGATGTCCTTCCAAAGCTTCGTATAATGCTTTGAAGTCTCCCTGCTGGTAAGGAAGAATCTTCTCAAGTGCTTCCTCACGACCTTCTACTGTATCTGCACAGATCATTTCACGGAATGCTGCGATTCTGTCTTCTTCGAAGAACATATGCTCTGTACGGCAAAGTCCGATACCTTCTGCACCAAGTTCGCGAGCTTTCTTAGCATCACGAGGTGTATCTGCGTTGGTACGTACTTTTAATCTACGATATTTATCTGCCCAAGCCATTACACGGCCAAATTCTCCGGCAATCTGAGCATCTACAGTCTTAATCTGACCATCATAGATGTTACCGGTAGTACCGTCTAAGGAAATGTAATCTCCTTCATGATACTCTTTTCCAGCCAATGTGAATTTCTTGTTTGCTTCGTCCATAGCGATGTCTCCACAACCGGATACACAGCAGGTACCCATACCACGAGCTACAACAGCTGCGTGAGAAGTCATACCACCACGAACGGTTAAAATACCCTGAGCAACCTTCATACCGGTAATGTCTTCCGGAGAAGTCTCAAGACGAACAAGAACTACCTTCTCGCCACGAGCAGCCCAAGCTTCAGCGTCTTCTGCTGTAAATACAACCTTACCGCAAGCAGCACCCGGAGATGCTCCAAGTCCCTTACCAGCCGGTGTAGCTGCCTTTAAGGAAGCTGCATCGAACTGTGGATGAAGTAAGGTATCTAAGTTACGAGGATCGATCATTGCAACAGCTTCTTCTTCTGTTCTCATGCCCTCATCTACAAGGTCACAAGCAATCTTTAATGCAGCCTGTGCAGTTCTCTTTCCGTTACGTGTCTGTAACATATATAATTTACCATGTTCAACGGTAAACTCCATATCCTGCATATCACGATAGTGATTTTCAAGAGTCTTACATACTTCGGTGAACTGTTTGAATGCTTCAGGGAACTTCTGCTCCATTTCAGCAATCTTCATTGGTGTACGAACACCGGCAACTACGTCCTCACCCTGTGCATTGGTTAAGAACTCACCGAATAATCCCTTGTCTCCTGTAGCCGGGTCACGAGTAAATGCAACACCGGTACCACAGTCATCACCCATGTTACCAAATGCCATGGACTGTACGTTTACAGCAGTACCCCAGGAATATGGGATATCGTTGTCACGACGGTAAACATTTGCACGTGGGTTGTCCCAGGAACGGAATACGGCTTTAACAGCTCCGATTAACTGCTCCTTTGGATCTGCCGGGAAGTCAACACCGATCTTAGATTTGTATTCAGCCTTGAACTGGTTAGCAAGTTCTTTCAAATCATCTGCTGTCAGTTCAACGTCCTGTGTAACACCTCTGTCAGCTTTCATCTTGTCGATGAGCTCTTCGAAGTATTTCTTTCCAACTTCCATAACTACGTCAGAGTACATCTGGATAAATCTTCTGTAGCAATCCCAAGCCCAACGAGCATTACCGGATGCTTTTGCGATTGTTTCCACAACGTCCTCATTTAATCCAAGATTCAAAATGGTATCCATCATACCAGGCATAGATGCTCTAGCTCCGGAACGAACAGAAACTAAGAGAGGATTTTCTTTATCTCCAAATTTCTTTCCTGTAATCTCTTCCATCTTTACAATGTATTCGTTGATTTCTGCCATGATTTCAGGATTGATTTCGCGTCCATCTTCGTAATACTGAGTACATGCCTCAGTTGAAATTGTAAATCCCTGTGGTACAGGAAGACCAATGTTTGTCATCTCAGCAAGGTTAGCACCTTTTCCGCCGAGAAGCTCTCTCATGTTTGCATTTCCTTCACTAAAAAGGTAGCAGTACTTCTTTGCCATTAATAATTCCTCCTATATAGCTTTTCTTTATGTAAACGAATTAATCGTTACACCCCATCACTTCTTTTCTGTACTGCGCAATACCAAGTTTCAAAAGTTCCATAGCCCGCTCTAAGTCAGCCTGTTTTAAAACATACGCAATACGGATTTCGTTTCTGCCCTTTCCGCCGGTATAGAATCCACCACCCGGAGCGAACATAACGGTTTCTTTGTTATCTTCAAATTCTTCCAGTAACCACTGGTTGAACTTGTCTGCGTCATCTACCGGCAACGCTGCCATCATGTAGAAAGCTCCCTGGGGTTCAGCACAAACCACACCCGGAATCTTCATAATCATTTCATAGCAGGTGTCACGACGCTTCTTATACTCTTCTCTCATTGCTTTGAAATAGCTTTCATCACAGCTATATAATGCTGCAGCTGCAATCTGGTCCAAGGTAGCAACGGAAAGACGAGCCTGTGCCATCTTCATGGCATGACCCATAAGTTCGGTATTCTTGGATAAAAGCGCTCCGATACGTGCTCCACAAGCGGAGAAACGTTTGGAAACGGAGTCGATAATGACTACGTTCTGCTCAATTTCCTTGAACTGCGCCATAGACGCCAGTGGTTCATCACCATACACGAACTCACGATAAACCTCATCACCAATAACATAGAGATCATGTGTTTTTGCCACATCGGCAATAACCTGCATTTCTTCTCTGGTAAGCACAACACCTGTTGGATTACCCGGATTTGTTACCATAATGGCTCTGGTGTTTTCATTGATTACACCCTCAATCTTTTCTTTAACCGCATAGCGATAACCTTCCTCCGGAGAGGTTGGAATCGGGGTAATCTTTCCGCCTGCAACACTAATCATAGTGTTGTAGTTCGGATAAAATGGTTCCGGAATCAGAACCTCACTGCCTTCATCTAAAATGCAGGCAAACAAAATGGATAAAGCTTCACTTCCGCCGGTAGTAATAATTACATCATCAGCGGTAAAGCTTGCACCGATATTCTTGTAGTAGTCAACAATTGCATCGACCATAACCGGCAGTCCCGGAGATGGAGCATACGCAAGTACCGGCTGGGTAAAATTGCGAACCGCTTCAAAATACTGCTCCGGTGTCTTAATGTCCGGCTGTCCGATGTTTAAACGATAAATTTTCTTTCCTGCCTCTTCCGCCTTCACTGCATAAGGATGAAACTTACGCATTGGAGAGAGAGAACATTTCTTAATCTTTTCAGAAATCTTCATTTCTGAGCCCTCCTCATTTCTATACATTATTTTCCTTCTATAACCTACTCTGTGTCAGTTTTGTGAACTAAACACAGCAATTAATTATATCCTACTTTTATACGAACTGCAAGCCTCTGTGTCCTAGAAAGCGAGTTTTTTTGCAAAATATTCATTCAGATCTGCAATTGCTACGCGCTCCTGCTCCATGGTATCACGATCACGTACTGTTACAGCATGATCCTCTTCGGATTCAAAATCGTATGTTACACAGAACGGTGTTCCAATCTCATCCTGTCTTCTGTAACGCTTACCGATGTTTCCTCTGTCATCGAACTCGCAGTACCAGGTCCTGCTTAATTCCTCGAAAATTTTTAATGCCCCATCATTTAACTTCTTGGAGAGCGGAAGCACACCAATCTTAACCGGTGCCAACGCCGGATGGAAATGAAGTACGGTACGCATGTCGCCGCCTTCCAACTCCTCTTCATCATAAGCTGCGCATAAAAATGCCAATGCCACACGGTCAGCTCCCAATGATGGCTCGATAACGTAAGGAATATATTTTTCCTTCTTCTCATCATCAAAATAGGTAAGATCCACTTTGGATGCTTCCTGATGACGATTTAAATCATAATCGGTACGATCGGCGATTCCCCACAATTCGCCCCAACCGAATGGGAAAAGATACTCAATATCTGTTGTTGCGTTACTGTAAAAAGCAAGTTCTTCCGGATCATGATCTCTTAAACGAAGCTCTTCATCCTTAAGTCCCAGACTCTTTAACCAGTTTACGCAGAAATCTTTCCAGTATTTATGCCACTCAAGGTCGGTTCCCGGCTCGCAGAAAAATTCCAATTCCATCTGCTCGAACTCTCTGGTACGGAAAGTAAAGTTACCCGGTGTAATCTCGTTACGGAAGGACTTACCAACCTGACCGATACCGAATGGAATCTTCTTTCTGGATGTTCTCTGTACATTCTTAAAGTTTAAGAAAATACCCTGCGCTGTTTCCGGACGTAAGTATACGGTGTTCTTTGCTTCCTCGGTAACGCCCTGGAAGGTCTTGAACATTAAGTTAAACTGACGAATGTCGGTATAATTGTGCTTACCGCAGGTTGGACATGGAATGTTCTTCTCTGCAATGTAGTTCTGCATTTCCTCGGTAGTCATGGCATCTAATGGTTTGTCCAGTGTCAGACCGTTTGCGCTGTTGAAATCTTCAATCAGCTGATCCGCACGGAATCTTGCATGACATTCCTTACAATCCATCAAAGGATCAGAGAAACCACCTACATGTCCGGTAGTTACCCAGGTCTGTGGATTCATGAGAATTGCACAATCAACTCCTACGTTGTATGGATTCTCCTGGATGAATTTCTTCCACCAGGCTTTCTTTACATTATTCTTAAATTCTACACCTAAGTTTCCGTAATCCCAAGTATTTGCCAGGCCTCCGTAAATTTCGGATCCCGGATACACAAAACCTCTGGACTTTGCCAGGGCAACGATTTTTTCCATTGTCTTTTCCATTATTATCTCTCCTTATTTGTAAATTACGGTGATATACTCTTCTCCGTAATGCGGTATAACTTCGTTATTCTCATCCCTTACCGGTGATACGGTATGGTCATTGACTACTGTAACGTTATCGGACACATAGCAAATCTTTCCATCCACCTGAATGCCCATACGTTCCTTCATTATTACAACCTTCAGACCATCCTCCAGGGCGTCAACCGCTTCTTCTTCGCCGATTTTCTTTCCCTTTACTTTGAAAAAGCGACCGTCCAGACTATATCCCTTTGCCAAGGCATCTGCCATGGTTCCGGCAAAAAAGTCTTCCCCGTGGAATCCCTTAAAGGCATCACCGTTTTCGTATTGTAAAAACATGGTGGCAACCTTCTTCTCAACCGTAAGCTCTGTTAAGCTGACGGCGTCCTTTCCATGTTCCTTCGTGTAGGCATCAATGCTGTCTTCCACGAATTGCTTCAGTTCCTTCTCGTCATAATATTTCTTGGAGAAGTCTTCCACATTGGCTTCTATGATTTCGCCTTCATCCTTCACATAAATTGCGTTCTCTTTTGTTTCAAATGTAGAGCTTCCGCAGCCGGTTAATACACATGCCAAAAGCAAAAGCCCTGCCAGTTGACGCATTTTTCTCATACCAATTCCTCCTGATAAAGCTGTCGTCAAAACTTTATTATACTCTTTTCCCATAAGTTTGTAAAGAAAAGTATCAGCTTTCCATCATACGGATAAATTCCAGGGATTTGAAGCTCCGATCCAAATGCCGTTTCATAAACTCATCAATAATCTTTCCCATCTCCCGTAAAACCTCCGGTGTAACCTGAAAGGTATACAACTTCTCCACCGGCGTGGCAGCAATAAACTGCAACGCGTATACGGTGGCCTCTTCATAGCCCTGTCCCGTTTCCACTATGGGGTATTCGCCATTGAAAACCATAGCTTTCATTTCGAATATCCTTCTTACCAGCGCTTCTCCGATTTTTTCGGATAAAAGCGCTCGCAGGGACTGGTACAAAAGCTTTAACATAGGGGTCTCGTCCAGGTTCTCACGGGTATAATAATTAGCGATTTCCAAAAAATAAAACCCATATCCGCACAAAACCGGATGTTCCGCCAATTCCCGGAAATAGTTTTCCACGTTTGCTTTTACCACCGTCAGGGAATCACGTCCCTCGTAGCATTCAAATTCTGCAAAACAAAAGGGGTTGGCAGCCGCAATCAGCGCCGAATTCTGTCGTCTGGCACCTCTTGCAAAAGCCGTCACCCTCCCCCGTTCCTTTGTCAGGATCACAAGCCGTTTATCATAATCTCCCACCGGTGCCGCGATGAGCACCATGCCGGTGATTTTTAACCGCTCACTACTCATGCTCTATTCATCAATCCTCTTTTTGTCATATCCAAAGTTCTTCATTAACACATCGTTGTCACGCCAATCCTTACGCACTTTTACCCAAAGCTTCAGGTTTGCCTGGCAATCCAGCATCTTCTCAATTTCAAACCGGGCATTGCTTCCAATCTTCTTCAGCATATTTCCCTGTTTGCCGATAATAATTCCCTTATGAGACTCCCTTTCGCAAATGATGGTAGCCTCTATATCCATGATTTTTCTTCCTTTGCGCATCTTCATGCGATCAATCACTACCGCAATTCCGTGAGGAATCTCATCATCCAGTGCATGAAGTGCTTTTTCCCGAATCATCTCCGCAACAATCTGCTTCTCCGGCTGGTCGGTAATGGTGTCCTCGTCGTAAAACATAGGGCCGTAAGGAAGATACTTAAAAATCGTATCAATCAGCTCCTCCACATTTTCTCCTGTCTTGGCGGAAACCGGCACGATTTCATCAAAATCCATTAATTTCCGATAGGTATCAATGAAAACCAGAATTTCTTCCTTTTTCACCGTATCCACCTTATTGATAACGAGAATCACCGGAAGATTTCCCTTGCCTAACTTTTCTGCAATGTGCTTCTCTCCTGCACCGATGTAATCCGTAGGCTCCACCAGCCAGACAATCACATCGCTGTCTCTCATGGTATGCTCCGCCACATTCACCATGTATTCGCCCAACTTATTATTGGCCTTGTGAATTCCCGGTGTGTCCAGAAATACGATCTGTCCCACTTCCTCCTTGGTGTAGACCGTCTGAATCTTGTTGCGAGTGGTCTGGGGTTTCTTAGAGGTAATAGCGATTTTCTGTCCGATGATATAATTCATTAAGGTAGATTTACCCACATTGGGTCTTCCGATAATGGAAACAAATCCTGATTTTAATTCCTTCATATAACTCCTTTACTACGCGATACAGGCAGGTTTGACACCTGCCCATACTGCGTAACTCTTCTTACTTAATATTTTCGATATGATCAAAGATATCTGCTGCTTTCTTAATATTGTCTTCGTTACCGACAACACAGTAGCAAGATTCTTTCAGTGACTCTCTTAAGATCTTTCCGATCTCATGAATGTCTTCCGGCATTGCATTTAATGCCTGTCGTCTTTCTCTTCTCAAGTCATCTATTGTAATTCGTTTCAGGTACAGATCCGTACTTCTCATTCCCTTCTGGCAAGGTGTCAACGGTGTATCTATCATGCCGAAGGTTCCGATTACGTACTTGGTCATCTCACGCTCATCCGCCTCAAAATTCTCCAAATAATCCGGAACTCCCTGGAATACTTCCAAGGATCTCTTGATGTGCGGATCACGATAAGTGGTAAATAGAATGTTTCCGTTCTTCTGAATGGAAGCACCGCAACCATACGCACCACCCTTTACACGAATATTATTCCACAGATAATCGTAGGAAAGAATGGTCTGCATCAAATGCATTGCTCCGGTGTAGTTAAAGCCTGCATCTCTGAAGTTTGCGGAACGGCATACATACTGTACCTGTGAGGAATTGGTAAAGCCTTCGTTCTTCGGCTCAAATACCGGCTCATTCGGTGAAAAAGCGTAATCCTCATGGCTTAAATGACCGCAAAGTCCTTTCAGTAATTCCGGAACCTTATCGAACTCTTCCTTGGTACAGGTTGAACTTACAATAAGATTCTCTTTACGGAATACGATTTCTTTTAAGGTCTTCAAATTGGCAATCAGTCTGCCCTTCTTCTCGTCAAAGTTATCATCCAAATCTGCCAAATACTGATAGAAGCCGATACCCATAATCATGTCTTTTACCGCACCCATTCTGGTGTGGTGAGACTGGGCACGTAAGATTCCGTAACGGTTTCCTGCCGCACTGATTTCGCTCTGCATACGGGAACGATTCTCTGCAACCAGCTCTTTTAACCGCTTCTCATCATCGTACTTGGTTCCTTCGATGATTTCCTCAATAAGTTCCATCGCACGATTGGTCTTCTCGTAGAAGGTCTTGGAACTAATGGTAAACTTCAAATCAAACTGTGCCGGAGTCTTAATATTCTCATAGAAACCGAAGTTACATCCGATTCCTCCTGTGGCAATGTCAATCTCCTTGCTTAACTCTGCATAGGTGTAATGCTCTGTATCCATAAGTCCCCAAACAAACTGCAATACGCCCAATGCCGGCAGCAATTCATCTGACAACTTCTTTACATCGAATAACAAGTGCAGGTAATGAATACCATTGGTAAACATATCGTGATGCAGTGTGGTAATGGATTCCGGTTTATATACGGTATTGTTAATCTCAAGTGGTTCTGTCTTAATGTCGGATCTCTTCAACTGCGGAATGGTTGCCAGCTGTTCCGGTGTATCCGGTGCTTCCTGATATGCACGAAGCTTCTTTGTAGCTTCCACCACTGCCTTGATTTCATCCTTGCTCATTGCCGCCTTCTTCTCAGCCAATTCTTTTGCAAGTGCTTCCGCCTTCTTATTGGCAAGCTCTTTTTCCGGCTCAAGAATAATGAAAGCGCTGTGCTGATTCTCAATGAGATATTTGGTAATTAACTTCTCATAGTAATCGGTCTTAATCTTCTCACGAAGAGCCTTGTAGGTATCCAATGCATCGATGTGCATAAACGGATCCGTATCGTCATGAAGCCAGCTTTCCATACTCTGGATGGTATACATCAGTCCCTTCGGGAAGGAACCGAAGTCCGCTTCTCTATATTTAAATTCCATGGTATTTAATGCTGCTTCCAGAACCGATTTATCGATACCCTTCTTAACAACATCCTTCAGGGTATCCTGCATAATCTTCTTGAATGCATCAAACTGGTCCGGATTTACATTCTTCACGTCGATGGTAAAAATAGGCTGTTTCAGGCTGGTCTCCCAGTTTCCAACGATATCGCTTCCGATTCCTTCATCCAAAAGCTTCTGCTTCAATGGTGCTCCCGGCATCTGCAATAAGGCATAGTTAACTACAGACATTGCCACGCACAACTCTTTGTCCAAAGCGGTTTCCACTACGCTTCCGTAGCTGAAAATTGATTTCTTATCTTCGCTTTCCTCGGAAGAAATAGAGTACTTCTTTGTAACAGTCTTCTGTTGTTTAAACGGTGTCTGCATCGGAATCTCAGAATCAATCTTTCTTGGTTCAAAAGTAGAAAGATACTTCTCATCCAGGAATTTCAATTTCTCTTCCATATCCATGTTACCGTATAAGTAAATATAGCTGTTACATGGATGATAATATGCACGATGGAAATCCAAAAATGCTTCTCTTGTTAAAGACGGAATTGCATCCGGATTACCGCCGGAATCCTTGCCATAGCAGGTATCCGGGAACAGTGCCTTGGTCATTTCTTCTGCAATAACCTCTTCCGGTGAAGAATAAGCACCCTTCATTTCGTTATAAACCACACCATTGATGGTTAATGGCGCATCTTCGCTCTCCATCTCATAATGCCAGCCTTCCTGCTGGAAGATTTCCTCGTACTTGTAAATGTTGGGGTGGAACACTGCATCCAAATATACATCCATTAAGTTCTGGAAGTCCTTGTCGTTGCAGCTTGCCACCGGATAAATTGTCTTGTCATTAAAGGTCATGGCGTTGATAAACGTATTCAAAGAACCTTTAATCAGTTCTACAAAAGGATCCTTTAACGGATATTTGTCAGAACCGCAAAGGACGGTATGCTCGATAATGTGTGGCACACCGGTATCGGTTGATGGTGGAGTACGGAATCCAATCTGGAATACCTTGTTCTCATCATCATTGGCAAGGAGACAAATTCTTGCTCCTGTTGCCTTATGCCTCAACACATAACCCTCTGAGTTCAACCCCTCTAAATGTTGCTGTTTCACCAGCTCGTAAGCCGGTACATTCTTCATGTCTAGCATTCTTCTTCCCCCTTCATGCTTAAAATTCTATTTGTGTAGTGTAACTTCCATCTGTGGGAAGGGAATGGTAATTCCCTCCTTACGAAACGCTTCCAGTACCTTCTCCTGAAGTCTGAACCGCACCGGCCAGTAATCTTCTGTCTTCACCCAGATTCTGGCTCCTAAGGCAACCTCCGACTCTCTTAAAGAATCTACGTAGATTTCTATCTCTTCCTCCGGAAGTCTTGCAGGTTCTTCTTTGTATACGGCAAGAAGCGTATCCTTCGCCTTCTTAAGATCTGCATCATAGGCAATGCCGTAGATTAAATCGATTCGGCGCTTTTCCATTTTGGTAACGTTGGTGACCACACCGTCTGACAGTTTGCCATTGGGTATTACCACCAACTTATTGTCTATTGTTAATAAACGGGTATAGCAGATTTGAATCTGACTTACGGTTCCTTCTCCCGCATCCGTAATAATATAATCTCCCAATTCAAAAGGTTTCATGATAAGAATCAGAACCCCACCTGCAAAATTTGCAAGGCTTCCCTGCAATGCCAGACCAATGGCCAATCCTGCAGAACCAACCAGTGCGGTAACACTGGCAGTCGCCACTCCAAAGCGAGTCAGGATAAATACCACCAATAGGAAATACAGGGTAAATTTCGTTAACGAATCCAAAAAGGATTGAACGCCTGCATCCAGATGACTTCTTTCCATCATTCTTCCCAGCATCTTACGAAGCAGGGAAATAACCTTCACTCCGACTGCATAGATAATCAGGGAGATTACTACATTCAGCGCAAAGCTTAAGGCCTGGGGCAATAAGCTGTCCAGATAAAGTAAAAACCGATTGCTCTGCTGTACCAATTCCTGAGGATCTGTGGTTAAATTCTCTGTTATATCTTCCATCCTCTTTAGCTCCCTTATTTACTGATTTTTAACGCGAATAGCGCAAAAAGGACACGCCCTTTACGGGCATGTCCATCTTAACTTATTGTGCGGCGTCCTGTGCCTTTTCAATGGCAGCAATGGCAGCCTTCTGCATCGGGATACGGCAATTCTTGTTGCTTCCGAATTCCACGATAACAGTATCATCCTGTATATCGATAAGGGTTCCGTAGAAACCACTGCTGGTTAAAACAGTATCTCCTACTGCCATCTCAGCAATCATCTGATTCTTTCTCTTGGTTTCTTTCTGCTGCGGACGAATCATCATAAAATACATCAACGCGAACAGTACAACCAGCATACCAATAGAAATCAACGGATTTGATGCACCTGTTGCTAAAATCATGTTTTTATCCTCCATTTTTATAAACTATTATATTCTATTTTACACAAAATACGGACAATCTTCAAGTGCTAATATATAATCTTATTCATATCCGCATACTGCTTGTAGAGCTGCTGTGCCGGCTTACGATCCAGATGTTCCACATCTAAGATTTTTTTGTTCCGAAAACCGCTCATAATGAAACTATAGATAAAATCATCCCGGAAACCGATTTCCTCACAGTCCTCCAACAAACCGGATACATATACTTTCTTGATGTTTGCCCAAATAATGGCACTTAAACACATGGGACAGGGATAACCGGTGGCATACAGTTCGCATCCGGAAAGGTCGTGGGTTCCAAGCTTCTTGCAGGCTTCACGAATCGCTTCCACCTCTGCGTGGGCTGTAGGATCGCATTTTCCCAGCACATGATTGCTGGAAACCGCAATTACCTCACCATCCTTTACGATTACCGCACCAAAGGGTCCTCCGATATTTTCTGTCATTGTTTTTCTGGCTTCCTCAATTCCCAAAGCCATAATCTCTAACTTATCCATTTTTTTACTATTATCCATACTACTCCCCTTTTCCTGGTAATTCATATTTTACTTCTTTCCAAAATTATTCTATGGGCGTTGCCATACTTTCCAGCTTATTTTTCTTATATGCTGCGAATCTGCCTTCATCCAACGCATCCCGGATTTCTTCCATCATTTCGTTATAGAAATACAGATTGTGCTGTACGCACAAACGCATACCCAGCATTTCCTTTGCTTTTAAAAGATGACGGATGTAGGCTCTGGTGTAATGCCTACAAGTCGGACACTGACAGCCTTCCTCTATCGGGCGCATATCTTTTTTATACTTTTCGTTAAAAAGATTAATCTTGCCGTGGTTGGTATACAAATGTCCGTGACGACCGTTTCGTGACGGATATACACAGTCAAAAAAGTCAATACCCCTCTCTACACCCTCCAAAATATTGGCAGGAGTTCCCACTCCCATCAAATAGGTTGGTTTGTCCTGAGGCAGATAAGGCACTACTTCTTCCAGCACGTGATACATCTGCTCATGGGTTTCGCCCACTGCCAGACCGCCTACGGCATAGCCGTCAAGATTAAGTTCGCTAATGCGTTTTGCGTGGTCAATTCGAATATCGTCAAAAATAGCACCCTGATTGATTCCGAATAACATCTGGTTCTTATTAATGGTATCCTCCAAAGAGTTTAAGCGCTGCATTTCTTTCTTACAGCGTTCCAGCCAACGGGTGGTTCTTGCAACGGAATTTTCCACATAACTGCGCTCCGCCACTGCCGATGGACATTCATCAAAAGCCATGGCAATGGTGGATGCCAGATTGGACTGAATCTGCATGCTCTCCTCCGGTCCCATAAAAATCTTTGCGCCATCAATATGGGAATGGAAGTACACTCCTTCTTCTTTAATCTTGCGAAGTCCTGCCAGGGAAAAAACCTGAAATCCACCGGAATCGGTTAAAATCGGCTTATCCCAGTTCATAAATCTATGCAGTCCCCCCAGTTCCTTAATTACCTTATCACCGGTTCTAACATGCAAATGATAGGTATTGGAAAGCTGAACCTGGGTTTTCAAATCATGAAGATCTACAGTAGAAACAGCGCCCTTAATGGCTGCAACAGTTCCCACATTCATAAACACCGGTGTCTGGATGGTGCCATGCACCGTCTCCATAACGGCACGCTTCGCGCGGCCCTCGGTCTTCAAAACTTTATACATACTTACATCCTTTCTGAAAACAAATTAACCTATATCACAATGTCGCCTTGTTTTCCTCCTTGATGTGCGATATGATGGAGGTAGTTCGAAACGATATTACACATTATTACAGTGAGGCTCGAATATTTCCAAAAGCAGAACTTTTTTGGATGTCGGTACTTGGGTGCTGTTTTTTAGCACCTTATGTACCGCTACATCCAAAACTGAACGAGAGTGCTTCTGCGTTGGAAATATTCGTGCCGCACGTCATAGTTAGAATATCGTTTTCATTACCTGTATCATCACACAGCAAGGAGGAAAACATGGCTGGTTCTACATTTGGAAATAATTACCGCATCACAACCTGGGGTGAATCCCACGGTCCCGCCGTAGGCGTTGTTATTGACGGCTGCCCATCCGGCTTTCTTTTGGACTTTGACGCCATGCAAAAATACATGGAGCGTCGCAAACCGGGGGACAATGCTCATTCTACCGCCCGAAAAGAATCCGACGAAATCCAGATTCTGTCCGGGGTTTATCAGGGCAAGACCTTAGGTACACCCATCAGCATGATTTTTTATAATAAAGATACCAAGTCCAAGGACTACGATCTTCTGAAGCACATTTACCGTCCCGGTCACGGGGATGCGGTTTACGATTACAAATATGGCATTCGTGACCATCGTGGTGGTGGTCGTGCCTCCGGTCGTGAAACGGTTTGCCGCGTAGCTGCCGGAAGCATTGCTGTTCAAATTTTAAACGCATTGGGCATTCATTTTACCACTACAACCGCTCTTCCTACAAAAGAAGAACTGGATGCCATTAAGCAAAGCAAGGATTCCGTTGGCGGCCAGGTAACCGTAGCCATTTCCGGTGTTCCCGCAGGTCTTGGGGAACCGGTTTTTGACAAACTGGACGCCTTACTCAGTCAGGCTGTTTTTTCCGTAGGTGGCGTCAAAGCCGTGGAAATCGGTGCCGGTAAGAAATGCGAAACCATGCAGGGTTCTGCTTTTAACGATGCAATTCTTTCCAAAACCGATACCGGAATTCACACCCGTTCCAATAACGCCGGTGGGATTCTGGCAGGTATCAGCAACGGAGAAGAGATTATTGTTTCCGCCAGCATCAAGCCTACTCCTTCCATTGGCTTGCAGCAGGACACCATTACGGATACCGGTGCTCCTACCACCCTTTCTGTTTCCGGTCGTCATGATACAACCATCGTGCCCCGGGCAGCCGTGGTAATTGAATCCATGTGCGCCATTACACTGTTGGATTTGCTGTTAGCTCAAAACCACGCCCGTTTTTCGGATTTGCAGTCCTAATTATTTCGTAAGCTATTTTGTTCCTGTCGGCCTTCGCTACGACTGCCGACAGGATTTTTTATGACTGTACTTCTGTTTCCTCTTCTTCTCTGCGAAGAATATCAAACTCGTCAAGTTCCATACCTAAATCGATAAACAGTTCCTGCTGTGGATGTGGAGCGCTTTCCATTTCTTCCCCATCAGAATTTCTGATATGAAGTACCCGGGCCTTAATATTCTCACCATTGGGTTTCATTACTTCAATGGTCTCACCCACGGAAAACTTGTTTCTCTGCTCAATACGATATCCTTTTTCGTTTTTCGGACCTACAATCCCCAGATAGGTATATTCCCGCACATAAGTATTGTTATCATAAATTTGCGTATTTTCATCCGGCTTGCCAAAGAAGAAACCGGTGGTAAACTGGCGATAGGTACAATTGCTAATCTGGTCTAAATACCAAGGCATATTGGCACGGTATTTTTCCTCAGACTCCAGATAATCATCAATGGCTTTACGATAGGTACGTGCCACTGTAGCCACATACAGAGCAGTCTTCATTCTGCCTTCAATCTTAAAGCTATCGATTCCCGCACTCATCATCTCCGGAATATGCTCAATCATGCACAAATCCTTTGAGTTAAAAATATAGGTTCCACGATCGTTTTCGTATACCGGGAAGTACTCGCCGGGACGTTTTTCCTCCATAACGGAATATTTCCAGCGGCAAGGATGGGTGCAGGCACCGCGGTTGGCATCCCGCCCCGTGAAAAAGTTACTAAGCAAACATCTTCCGGAATAGGAAATACACATAGCTCCGTGAATGAAGGTTTCAATCTCCATCTCCTCCGGTATGTTTTCCCGAATTTCCCGAATTTCTTTTAAGGACAATTCTCTTGCGGTTACCACACGTTTTGCCCCCTGCTTCCACCAGAACTGATAGGTTCCGTAATTGGTGTTATTTGCCTGGGTACTGATATGAATTTCCATATCCGGTAGCACTTCTTTTGCAATGGTAAAAATTCCCGGATCGGAAATAATCAACGCATCCGGTCCCACTTTCTTTAATTCCTCAAAGTATACTCTAACGCCGCTTAAATCCCCGTTGTGTGCCAGAATATTGGCTGTAACGTAAACTTTTACCCCGTGTTCATGGGCAAAAGCCACACCCTCTGCCATATCCTCCAGGCTGAAATTTTTGGCCTTTGCACGAAGTCCGAAGGCTTCTCCGCCGATATATACCGCATCTGCGCCGTAAATAACCGCAACCTTTAACACTTCCAGGCTGCTGGCAGGCACCAGTAACTCTACTTTTCGCATAACTACTCCTTTCTTCCCTTTATCTTTTTACACTAACGGTCACTCCATCTCCCAAAGGCAAAATAGAGGTAACCAGTTCCTCATCATGTGTGATGGCATACAAGTATTCCCGCATCCTCTTATGAATGGTTCGGTCTCTTCTTGTTACCGCAAACCGGGACTGTATCAAGTCTCCGTCCTGCAATACATTATCGGAAATTAACACTCCGCCGGATTTCAACAGTCGTTTCACCTCCGGCAGGAAATGAATATATTGGGCTTTTGCCGCATCCATGAAGATCAGATCGTAGGAATCTGTAAGTTCTTTCAGGATTTCTGTAGCATCCCCTTCTAACAGGGTAATCACATCCGAATATCCGGCACGGCTGATGTTTTCTTTTGCTATTGGTATCCGTTTCTCATAATTCTCTATGGTTGTTATTTTACAGGGCACTGGATTGTATTCTGCCATCAAAACAGAAGAAAAGCCGATGGCCGCTCCTACTTCCAGGATGGCTTCCGGCTTACGCATACAAAGCATGGTCTTCAAAAACTGCTGCATTTCCGTTCGTATAATAGGAACACGATCAGCAATTGCCTCCCGCTCTATTTCCGATAAAAGCGGGGTATTTCCCTGATTCAGAGAATTCATGTAAGAAACGTAACGTTCCTCAACAATCATTCTTCGTCTTTCTCCTCCTCTAAGTTCTTGCCTCCAAGAGTCGCTATAATGTCTCTGGGCTTCATGGCCGTAGACAAGGTATAGACTCCCGGCTTCAATCTACCTTTGTATTCTGACAGTGTAAGTTGAAGATAAAAGATCTTCTCATCACGGCAAAGTCCATAGTCCTCCATCAATGCTGCCACATCCCGGTCACTCATACCGGAAGAAATCTCGATGGAAATCTCCTTGGCATTCTGCTGAGAACTCATGGCCGGTTCCGTGTAGATCCTGTATCCTGTCTGGTAGGCACTGCGTCCTGCCACAACTGCCAATGCAAACAGACAGACAAGGACAAGTATCCGCGCACACATTGATACAATCAATATTACTATTTTGTTCATACCTGTCCTCTCCTTTCTGCATTATTTTCTATTGTACTTCCATAATGATCGGCATGATCATTGGTTTTCTCTTGGTCTTCTTCCAAACAAAATCGCCTAAAGAATCCTTAATCTCGGTTTTGATTCTGTTCCAGTCGGTAACACCCCGATCTTCCAGTCCCAGAACGGTTTCGTTCAACACACTCTGGGCTTCGTCTAAAAGACTTTCTGCGCCGCGAATGTAAACAAAACCTCTGGAAATAATGTCCGGTCCCGCAACAATTCTTCCGCTTCCGGATTCCATACTTAAAACCACAATAATAATTCCGTCTTCTGCCAGTTTCTGTCTGTCACGAAGAACAATATTCCCTACATCACCGACTCCCAGACCGTCTACCAAAATATCTCCGCAAGGCACGTGATCCGTTATCTTGGCGCTATCTGCATCCAATGACAACACATCTCCGGAAGATAAGATAAAAATGTTCTCCTTCGGTGTTCCAAGTTCTTCCGCCAATTTCGCCTGAGCCATTAGATGACGATATTCACCGTGCACCGGAATCGCATACTGCGGGCGAACCAGAGAATAAATCAGCTTGATTTCCTCCTGGCAGGCATGTCCGGATACGTGCGTATCCTGGAAAATAACATCCGCACCCTGGCTATATAATTCATTGATTACTCTGGATACGGCTTTCTCGTTACCCGGTATTGGGTTACTGCTGAAGATTACCAAATCTCCCGGTTTGATGGTAACCTTACGATGAAGGTTGGCTGCCATTCTCGGAAGTGCTGCCATGGCTTCACCCTGGCTTCCGGTGGTAATAATTACCGTCTTTTCATCCGGATAGTTCTTCAACTGCTCAATCTCTATAAGGGTATTCTCCGGAATTTCCAGATACCCCAATTCGGAGGCGGTATGAATGATGTTCACCATACTGCGTCCTTCCACAACAACCTTGCGTCCATATCGATGGGCGGTGTTGATAATCTGCTGTACACGATCCACATTGGATGCAAAAGTCGCTACAATAATACGTTTATTTACGTTATCGGAAAAAATATTATCAAAGGTACGTCCCACTGTCTTTTCAGACTGGGTAAAACCCGGGCGCTCCGCATTGGTACTGTCGCACATTAACGCAAGCACACCCTTCTTTCCAAGTTCACCAAAGCGCTGTAAATCAATGGCATCTCCGAATACCGGTGTATAATCCACCTTAAAGTCTCCGGTATGAACTACGATACCTGCCGGAGAGTAAATTGCCAATGCAGCTGCATCCTGAATACTATGATTGGTACGAATAAATTCCACACGGAAATTACCAAGGTTAATGGACTGTGCGTATTTTACCACCTTACGCTTAACCTTCTTATCCAAACCGTGCTCTTCTAATTTATGGTTAATAAGACCCATGGTAAGTTTGGTTGCATATACCGGAACATTCACCTCTTTCAACACATAAGGCAGGGCTCCGATATGATCCTCGTGACCGTGGGTAATAAAAAATCCCTTTACTTTATCAATGTTGTTCTTTAAGTACGTAACATCCGGAATAACCAGATCGATTCCGTACATTTCATCCTCAGGGAAAGACAGACCGCAGTCCACAACAATAATACTGTCTTCGTATTCAAAGGCAGTAATATTCATTCCAATCTGCTCTAATCCTCCCAGTGGAATAATCTTTAATTTTCCTTCCTGTTTTTTCAAAACTACACCTTCCTTTTCTAGAAGGAAAAATCCACATCCTCAAGCATTTCCGCAAAAATTCCGGACAATGCAGAAAGTAATGCTTCATCTTCCACGATCTCATAGAAAAGGTCCTCATTTTCCTGACCGGACTCCTCCCGTAAAATATATGCTGTACTATCTCCGTCCTCGTCCTCTGTCACCAAAAGATAGTTTTCTCCGTTTAACTTCGTCTGCTCAACCACGAACACTTCTAAATTTTCTCCGGATTCCTCGTCAAAAAATGTAATCTTTTCCATGATCTTCATTCTCTCTTTTCGTTATTCTTTGTGATTGCTCAAATAGTCAAGGTAACCCTGCAAAATAAACACCGCAGCCAGCTTGTCCACGTACTGCTTACGGTCTTCCCTGCGGATTCCCTCTTCCATCATTGTCTGATCTGCCATAACCGTTGTAAGACGCTCATCCCATAACTCTACGGGAAGACCGCAACGGCGCTCCAGCATCTCTTTAAATTCCTGTGTTTTCTCGCAACGCTGTCCTTCTGTATTATTCATGTTCTTAGGATACCCTAAAACAATGGATTCTACCTCGTACTCTTTTACAAGTTCTTCAATCCGGGCCAACGTCTGTCTGAGCTTATTCTCCCGCTCTCTTCGCACAATTTCAACACCCTGGGCGGTAATCCCCAAAGGATCACTAACAGCTACGCCCACGGTCTTGGAACCGTAATCCAAACCTAAAATTCGCATTAAAACTTATTCTCCAAATAATACTTCAAAACCTCTTCCACAATCTCATCCCGCTCCACACGCATAATCAGGCTTCTGGCGTTCTGATGGCTGGTGATGTAGGTAGGATCTCCGGACATAATATATCCCACGATCTGGTTCACCGGATTATATCCCTTTTCCTTCAATGCCTCATACACCTTGGCGATAACGTCCGTAACCGGAAGTTCCACGTCTTTTTCTACTCTGAAATACTGTGTGTTGTTTAAATCCTGCATAGTTTTCGTACCTTTCTTATAAAAACGCCTTGTTCCCTTCATTGTAATATAAACAAACTAAAATTACAAGACACCCAAAATGTCTTCCGTAAGAAAATCCGTAAGTTTCACTTTTACGAAACAATTTGTGGACTCTTTGCAGGCGATTCCCGGCATAGCCACCTTCACATATTCTTTGGTGTAACCGGTGTAAAAGCGTTTTCCGGCAACTTCTTCCTGCTCTTCAATAAGCACTTCCTGTTCTTTATCAAGGTAATAGCTCATAAAACGCTTTTTGTTTTCTTTTAAGTCCTCTGCCAAAATGTGACTGCGATCCGCCTTTTGTTTTTCTGTAAGCTGATTTGGCATTACAGCCGCCGGCGTCCCCTGTCGTTTGGAATACTTAAACAGATGCACTTCGTAAAAATCAACTTCCTGTAAAAAAGCCCGACACTGTTCAAACTCCTCTTCCGTCTCCCCCGGAAAACCTACAATTACATCTGTAGTGATGGCGGGATGTTCAAAATATTTCCGCAAAAGCTTACATCCTTCCAGATATTCTTCTGCAGTATAGTGACGATTCATGCGCTTTAAGGTTGCATTGCAGCCACTTTGCAACGAAAGATGAAAGTGAGGACAGAACTCTTTTACCCGGCTTAGCCGGCTTACAAAGTCTTCCGTTACAATATTTGGTTCCAGTGAGCCCAAACGAACTCTTTTTATGCCCTCTACTGCCGCTACTCCCTCAATCAAATCAATAAGGGAAGTATCCATGTCTTTTCCGTAGGAGCTTAAATGGATACCCGTCAAAACAACTTCCTGATATCCGTTTTCAGCCAGCTTATGAATTTCTGCTATTACATCATCATAGCTTCTGCTGCGAACTCTTCCTCTTGCATAAGGAATAATGCAATAGGTGCAAAACTGATTACACCCATCCTGTACCTTCACAAAAGCCCGTGTATGCTCTGCGGTTTTCTTCATAACCATGGGTTCATAGCTTTTGTCGCTTCCGATATCCGGCACTTCGCAAAGCTTTTCCCCGTTGTCAAAATAGGCTTCCAACAATTCCGGCAAACGATGTTTCTGATTGTTTCCGATAACTACGTCTACCGCTTCGTCAGCCTCCACTTTTTCCGGACTGGTCTGGACATAACATCCGCAGGCTACAATTACAGCCTCCGGGTTACGCTTTTTCGCCTGATGCAACATTTGTCTGGACTTCCGGTCCGCAATATTGGTTACCGAACAGGTGTTAATGACATATACATCCGCCTGCTCATGAAAATCTACAATTTCGTAGCCTGCTTCTTCCAGTAAGGTCTGCATGGCTTCTGTCTCGTAGGCATTCACCTTGCAACCCAGATTATGCAGTGCTGCTTTTCTCATATACTTCTTCCTTCTTTTCTAGTTTGTCTCATTGACTTTCGGTGTTCATCCGTGTAAGATGTTCATAGAATTGCAAAGGAGGTTCTTAACATGAGCTCAGTAAAAGTGAATTTAAACTCCATTGACAAAGTGAAATCTTTTGTAAACACCATTTCTCAGTTTGACCAGAACTTTGACCTCATATCCGGTCGGTATGTTATCAACGCCAAGTCCATTATGGGAATTTTCAGCCTTGATCTTTCCCAGCCCATCGAGCTCCGCATCCAGAATGAGGAAGCGGGGGACATGAATGAGGTCATGGAAGCACTAAAGCCGTATCTGGTCTAAGGTACGGTTTTTATTTTGCCTCCACTACAATTGTTTCCGTTGTTTCAATCGCTTTTTTCATCAAATCATCAATGGTATCCGCAAGCTTTGTTTCAGACCGCTTGATAATATTGATATTCGGTTTTGTCACCGGATGCTTTGCCACAAAAATGGTACAGCAATCTTCAAAAGGCAGAATGGATGTCTCATAAGTATCGATTTTCTCGGATACTTCCACAATCTCCTGCTTATCAAAACCGATTAACGGACGGTATACCGGCATGGTACATACTTCGTTGGTTGCCGCTAAGGACTGCATGGTCTGGCTTGCCACCTGACCGATGCTTTCACCGGTAATCAATCCCAGACAATTGGATTCTTTTGCAAAATGTTCTGCAATCTTCATCATATAGCGACGCATAATAATGGTCAGCTCGTCATGAGGACATTTCTCGTAAATTTCCAACTGAATGTCGGTAAAATTCACGATATTCAAAGTAATCGGACCGCTGTAGCGTGCCACAATAGCTGCTAAATCAACTACTTTTTGTTTTGCACGCTCGCTGGTATATGGCGGTGCATGGAAATAGGTTGCCTCCAGGCTTACACCACGTTTGGCAATCATATAGCCTGCCACCGGGGAATCAATTCCGCCGGATAATAAAAGCATGGCTTTTCCGTTACTTCCCACCGGCATACCTCCGGGACCCGGAATAATTTCTGTATAGATGTTGATTTTCTGGCGAATTTCAATGTTTACAAACATATCCGGCTCATGCACATCTACTTTTAAATTAGGACATGCATCCAGAATCTTTTCACCCATGTCCATATTGATTTCTGTGGAGTTTAACGGGTAATTCTTTCTTGCACGACGTGCCATTACCTTGAAGGTCAGCTCTTTTTCTCCATACGTATCCTTTAAATGGCGGATTACTTCTTCTACAAGCTTCTCATAGCCTTCATCTTCCACCTGAACCATAGGGCAGACGCCTACCACACCAAATACTTTGGTCATAGCGGAAATGGCATGGTCGTAATCGTATTCACCCTTTACATCCACGTAAATACGTCCCTGCTCCTTCCAGATGGAAAACTCACCCTCCACCGGTTTTAACGCATGAGACAAATGACTCACCAACGCATCCTCAAACAGGTGACGGTTCTTTCCTTTAATGGCAATCTCTCCGTATTTTATCAAAAATGACTGATACATCCTTACCTCCTAACAAATCGTGTCAGCACCGGAATCAGCTCCTTCAGTGCTTTTATGGTTTCTTCAACTTCTTCACCGGTATTGGTATCGCAAAAACTGATACGCACCGTAGATTCCAGTTTCTCTTTCGGTAGTCCAATGGCCTTTAGGGTTGCGCTGATGGAAGGCTTATTGGATGAGCAGGCAGATCCTGCCGATACATAAATTCCTTTTTCCTCCAGGGAATGTAAAAGCACTTCGCTTCTTACTCCCGGCACGCTAACGCTAACAATATGCGGCGCATTTTCTCTTGTTTTCTTTCCGTTTACGGATACTCCTTCGATTTTCTCAACCTCTGAAATAAACTGTTCCCGCAGTTCATACATGTGGTTTACTTTTTCCTCGAAGTTTGTATATACATCCTCACAAGCCTGTCCTAAGCCTGCCACTCCCGGCACGTTCTCTGTTCCGGAACGCAGGCCGTTCTGATGGCCGCCACCGTAAATTAACGGTTTCAGCTTGGTTTTCTCTTTGACATATAAAAAGCCCACGCCCTTCGGTCCGTGAAGCTTATGACCGCTTACCGCCAAAAGGTCAATCTTATCCTGCTTCGGATAGATTTTGAACTTTCCGTATCCCTGAATGGCATCCACATGAAACAGAGTATTGGGGTTACATTCTTTTATCAGTTCTCCAGCTTCGTGAATGGGCATTACGCTTCCCACTTCGTTGTTGACATACATCATTGACACTAAAATGGTATCCGGTCGAATGGCTTTTTTTAAATCTTCCAGACGAATCACACCGTATTCGTCCACCGGAAGATAAGTCACTTCAAAGCCCTGCTCCTCTAAAAACTTCATACTTGCTGCCACAGCTGCATGCTCTACTGCTGTGGTAATCAGATGTTTTCCCTGTCTTTGGTTTGCAAAAGCGCCACCAATAATGGCGAGGTTATCCGACTCGGTTCCGCAGGATGTAAAGTATATCTCTTTTTCCTGACAGCGCAGAGTCTTGGCTATCTGTTCCTTTGCCTTCTTAATGTAATTCTCTGCCTCCATACCCATGGTATGAAGAGAAGATGGGTTTCCGTAATCCTTTCGCATTGCTTCTTCCATCACCGTAAGCACAGACTCGCTTACCCTTGTGGTGGCACTGTTATCCAAATAAATCTGCATTGTTTTCTCCTGTTATTCTTCCATCTGCATCATGACTAAAGACATGGCTGTAATAGCCGCAGTCTCCGTTCGTAAAATTCGTTTTCCCAGGCTGATACTGGTCATAACCATTCTTGCCGCTTCGATTTCTTTTTCATCAAATCCCCCTTCGGGACCGATGAAAATTCCTACTTTATCCGTTGGTTGAATTTCTCCAATTGCTTTCTTACTGGCCGAAATCCCCCCCTCGTTTTCGTAGGGCACCAGATTTACGTTATTTTCTTTCGCATATTCCATGGCAGCCCGGTAATCCATAACATCATGAATCTGCGGGATAATACTTCGCTTAGACTGTTTCGCTGCAGCTTCTGCTATCGCCTGCCACCTTGCTACCTTTGCTTTTGCCTTCTTGTCATCCAGCTTAACCACACAGTTTTTCATGCGCACCGGCACAATCTCCGCTGCTCCCAGCTCTACTGCCTTCTGGATAATAAGTTCCATCTTGTCGCCTTTTGGAAGCCCCTGAAACAAGGTAATCCTGCCTTTTAATTCCGTACTTTCTTCCAGCTTTTCCAAAACAACTCCGACTGCAGCCTCGCCACTAAATTCGCTAATCTCGCAAAGATAATTTTCGCCTTCCTTGGTACTGATACGAAACTTTTCGCCTTTTTTCAGACGTAGTACATTCTTCGCATGATTGTAGTCTGCATCGGTTATGAATACCTGATTTTCCTTTATCTGCTCTTTTTCAATAAAAAACTGATACATATTATTTTTCGGCGATGATTCCGACCCACTCGCCCATGTGGTTTACTTCTTTGATGGTAAAGCCTGCCTCTGTCAGTGCTTTCTTCACCGGTTCCTCTTTAAAGTCAATGATTCCGGAGGTAATGAATAATCCTCCCTTTTTCACTGCACGATATGCTGCCGGCGCCATTGGAATAATAACATCCGCCAAAATATTCGCCAGTACCACATCATAGGTATTCTCACCTACTGTTTCCTGAAGTTTCCTATCGTCAATCAGATTTCCGATATGAATACGGTACTTTTCCTTTGAAAGATGGTTCATTTCCATATTATCGATGGAAGCCTGCTTGCAAATGGGATCAATATCCGTTAATACCGTATGCTCTGCTCCGAGTTTTAACGCTATTACCGATAAAATACCACTTCCACAGCCAAGATCCAGTACCTGATCTGCGGACTTCATGTAGTTTTCCAATCCACGAATGCAAAGCTGTGTCGTTTCATGCTGACCGGTTCCGAAACTGGTTCCCGGATCGATTTCGATCAACGCGCGATACTTTGCATCAGCCGGCACCTCTTCCCAGTGGGGCTTGATCAGGATATCATCCAGATAGAAGGGCTTAAAGAATTCCTTCCAGTTGTTGATCCAGTCTTTATCTTCTGTCTGGGCTTTTTCAATGGTTCCTTCACCGATATCTGCATAACCTGCAATTTCTCGCAAGCCCTCCTGCACTGCCTTTAACAGGTTTTCTTCCTCTGCGTCTTCTTCCAGGTAAAACCGTACTGCACCCTTTCCTTCATCCGGCGGAAGCTCGGCTTCGATGTCGATGTACATTTCTTTTACCTCTTCCTCAGTCAGCGGTACGTTATCAATAATCTCCACACCGGTAATTCCCAGCTCGTACAGCATATTTGCCACCAGTTCCTCTGCCTGCGTGGTTGTCTTAATGGTATATTCTTTCCATTTCATATAGGCAACTCCTCGTTTTGGAATACTTTCTGCCAAAAGCATCCCTGTCATTTCGATTGATATGGGGCCGCAGTTAAACCGCGCCCCCATTTTCCAACACTTTAACTAATATATTATACACTTGTTTTTGTCAGGTTGCAAGCAAAAGTGTGGTTATTATCCAAAACTACTTTTTTGCCTGCGAAGGGGATAGCTGGGCTTTTTTGACAACAAACTCTCCTGTCTGCAACTCCTTCACACCATGAACGATCAACGACGCAGACGACTATTTGACTAGATTACATGCTCTTTGGATAAGAATTTTGAAAATTTAATATTTTCTAATTGAGTCTTCGGCATAGAAGGTGTGCCAGCAACGACTAAGAGGGTGAAATCATAGCAGCATGCTGGTAGGTTACACATAAACGCCACATATGAATAGAAAGTGTCATCTGTAACATCCAAAATTAGCCTGGTGAGTAGAAAAAGAAACCAGGCTAACAAAAACCGTTAGCCTATGGGGAGAAATGCCTGCGAGGCAAACAGGCATCTTTGCCTGGGAACAAAAGACGTTCTGAGGCTAACCGAAATGTTAGCCCACAGAGAAAAAATCATTGTCAGGCTATGTGAACGTGGAAAAAAACATTAGCCTGAGAAGAGGAAATCTCCATGGGGCAAAAAGATACACCCATAAAAAGAGCCCACCTTCTTCAGGTGAGCCCTTTTCTTCTGTATTCGATTCTTTACCTACATCAGGGATGCCACGCACGCCTCTACCTTCTTCATATCTTCTGTCGGCTCGAAGCGGGCAACAACATTACCTTCTCTGTCCACAACAAACTTGGTAAAGTTCCACTTAATTTCCGGATTATTCTTATAATCCTTGTCAAGCTTCTTTAACATAGCTCCCATAGCAAGTGCTTTCGGTCCTTTTCCAAAACCTTCAAAGCCCTTCTGCTCCTTAAGATAACGGAACAGTTCGATGGCATTTTCGCCATTTACATCGGATTTCTTCATCTGCGGGAACTGAGTATTGTATTTCAGCTGGCAGAACTGATGAATTTCTTCATCACTCTCCGGAGCCTGACCGGCAAACTGATTACACGGTACATCCACCACCTCGAAGCCCTGTTCATGGTACTTCTCATACATTTTCTCAATCGGTTCATAATGTGGAGTAAAGCCACATCCGGTTGCAGTGTTCACTACTAATACTACTTTTCCTCTAAAATCCTCCATAGACACCATGCTGCCGTCTGCAGCCTCTACTTTTAAATCGTAAAATCCCATGCCGATTTCCTCCTTTATTCTGAATTTGTAATACTCTTTGTGCTATTTGCACACCTTTGTCCCCGTAGGGCTCTTTTTTACAGTAATGCCTTGATTTCTTCTACAAGAGCTTCCTTCGGCTTAAAACCTACAAGAATATCCTTCTTCTGGCCATCCTTCAATACCAGTACAGCCGGAATATTCATAATTCCATACTCTGCCGCAAGATTCTGATTCTCGTCTACATCTACATTGTAAAAGTTTACATCACCCATTTCTTCGGATACTTCCTCTAAAACCGGTGCCAGCATCTTACATGGTCCGCACCATACTGCGGAAAAGTCTACTACTGCCACACCCTTCATTGCTTCATTTTTAAATTCTTCTGCATTAATCTTCTTAACCATACATTCATCCTCCTACTCTATTTTTTTAACTGTGCCAGGTATTCTACAACACTGATTGCTGCCACATTGCCTTCGCCCGCCGCCTTAATGTACTGATACGGCGCTCCGGTAATGTCTCCGCAGGCAAATAAGCCCTTGATGTTTGTTTCCATTTTGCGATTTACTTCAATGTGGTTTCCATCCATCTTCAGTCCCGGAACAAGCTGTCCCGGAGAAACACTTTCTCTTAAGATAAAGAAGCCATCTGCCTTGATTTCCTGTCCGGCGTCACCCTCACCGGCGGCTTTCAATCCCTGATTTTCCGACTCTGCATTTCTCACTACCAGGGTGTCGGCTTTCATGCCCCCCTTGATTTCCATCGGTACCGCTTTCAAAACCTGTACCTTGCCATTCACTTCCGGCTCTTCCTTATAAGTAGGAATATAGATTACTTCGGAGCAGATTTCCGACATAAAGTCTGCTTCCTTTTCCTCTTTTGCTGATGATCCAATAATAACGATTTTCTTTCCTTTGTAAAGCGGTGCATCACAGGTTGCGCAATAGCTGACACCTCTTCCCAGGAATTCATTCTCTCCCGGATAAGGTTTTCCAAAGCTTACACCTGTTGCCAAAACAATGGCATTTGCTTCCAGTGTCTCATTATCCGTTGTCTGCAGGCTGAAAAATGATCCCATTGCATACACGGTATGAATCTGGTAATTTTGAATTTCTACGCCGATGCTCTTGGCATGTTCCAAAAATTGTTCTGCCAAATCCGCACCTTTCACTGCCGGTATGCCGAGATAATTGTTAATCTCGTGAGCTTTGGAAACCTTCTCGCTGACCTCCGCGTTTCCAACTACCAGAACATTCTTGTTACGAATCTTTAATGTAATGGCTGCTGACAACCCCGCAGGGCCGGAACCGATTACAATTACATCATATCGCATAGTCATCCTCCCTTCTTCCTTTCTTGATGATTCTTGCAGGTCGGTTTCCTGATGCTAACCTTAAACCTGCACTTTCATCTTAGTATTTCCGTATCCCTCTGTCAATATGACAATTGACTGTGTTTTCTGTTGTATATGCTAGTCGTTCTTATTGGTTGTGTGCAATTCTATTGTTCTCCGTCGATAATGTTACTATACACCATCTTTTTCCTCTTGTCAACAGTTTTTTTAAATTTAATTTTGCACAACCTTTTATGCTTAAAAACAGCCTGCTAAAGAACTTTCTCCAACAAGCTGTTTTCGTTATTCTTCTGTTTTTTCAAAATGCTGGTAATCCTTCCGATTTCGAAAATCACCACCCCAGATAAATCCATGTTCCTTAAAAAGGCGGCAACATAAATCCTCCCCGTCAATCTTATGGGGAAAATACCGATTCCGATCTGCGTACTCCACTCCATTTGCCGGTTCCACATGTAACTTTCCCTCATAGGTATATACGTAAGGGTTATAGCGTGGATTCACATCGATGGCTTTTCCATAGCTATGATTGGACAACCGATTGGAATTAGCAATCATACGATAATTAAAGGCGGAGGTATTGTTGGCCTCCATGGACTTCTCATCATCTGCGTCAAAATCATCCACCAGCTGCATCCTCTCAATGGGATAATCTTCCTCATAAAGAATCTGAAAGATTTCAAGAATATCTTTCGCCACATCCTTATGAACAATCATTTCCCCTATGTGCTCTTCTTCATCGAAGCCGTAATAGGTTATTTCCAAGTATCGGAGTTCCGATAGCGCAACCTTCGCATTCTCCGGATAAGAATGCCCCACAATTCTGTTGTAGACCGCATCGTTCTTTCGTATCCTGTGACTTTTGAAAACCGGCCCGGTTTTCTGATTGTCTGTTTCAGAGGGTGTGTTGTGGTTTTCTTCCACCTCAACGACTTGTTCCATTTTTTCCTCTTTTTCACTTTCTGCTTTTTCACCGGTGACAAGAGATTTTTTTCCGCATCCCACCAAGGTCAACGCTAGAACAACCATAGCCAAAATGAGCAAAGCTTTTATTTTTCCATTATACTGTCCTAACATTTATGCATCCTTTTCCTCTATCCTTAACTTTTTTGCCTGCTCAATCTCCTCGTCAGTGGCATGAAGTACATTTCTTGCAATGGTTTCCCCATCCTCCATTTCAAGCAAATTAGAGATAACTTCTATACGCCCTTCTTGACGCCCTTCTTGACGCCCTTCCTGACGCCCTTCTTGACGCCCGGCAATTCTTTCATCCATCAATCGTAAATTGAATGTCATATATTCACACCTCCACTTCTCGTTGCTTATAGCACTGAGAACTTCATTCTCCAATGCCTTCGTAAAGTTATCCTTCACACTTCTATCCCGTAAATACGCCAGAAAATTCGAAAGCTCTTCCGATCCACATGTCCCTTCCCCTTTTGCATTAAGAATTATCGTTGTTTGTTCATCCTGATATTCAACGGAATCATCCTCCAAACACGTGTTACTGATAGTATATTTCGGAAGTTTCCTTCCCAACACATCGTCCAAGCAAATAAATATCACAACCGTTTTCTTCAGCTGCTCATAATCTGCTCCTTTTTCCAGCATATTTAAATCCAACATCCCATGATAATATCTTGCTCTTTTGGGAATATTTCTTGCAGCTACAGTCTGCATTTCCAGATCATATACTGTTTCGCCGTCGCCTTCAACATACACGTCTAACCGTACCCCTTTACTTTCGTAGGTATGCTTCAAGCTCTTTTGAATCTCCGGAAAATCAATTCGTTTAATCTTCTCATCAAGAATTAATTCCAGCATTTTCCTGCAAAGTTCCTTATTGTTTGTAAGAACCTTTCCAAAAATAAAGTCATCGGTAAAGTTTAATTTCTCATACTGCTTAAAAGTTCCATTTGTCATTTTTCTCTTCCTTTCTCATTCACCGGAATCGGAAAAACCAACAAACTGGAACATCTTATTCCACTAAAATTATACACCAGAATAGAACCTTGATGCAATCCATTCACATCCGGCTTTCCCTCTTCCCCTCTTCCTATTTGATTGTCATGTGTTGCAGGATGTCTTTCATAGAAATCTTCTGAACATCTTACATGTAAAAGAAATGTGCGATCGCACATAAAAATGAGAGTTTCCCCTCTATTGATAGAGAAAGAATAGCACATTCTAAACAATAATTCAAGCAGTCAAATGCAATAAAAACAAAGAAGAAACAAGCATTGTAAATTTTTCAACAATGCCTGTTTCTTCTTCACATTATTTCTTCTGATACTGCATCTTCACCAGGAAAATACCGATAACCACAATCACAATACCCAGAATCTCAACCATACTCAGCTTCTCCCCGAAAATCAGGAACGAATAGATGGCCGCGATAGCCGGTTGAGATAAGGTAATAACCGACGTAAGATTCACGCTAAGCTTACCCTGGCAGTGTACGAACAGTCCCTGTCCGATCGCCTGCTGACAAATTCCCAAACAAAGCAGTGGCCAAAACTGATTCCAAGTAGTGGGAATCTGATTTCCTTCCCCAATACCTGCGATGATGAAAAGACAAATACATGCGGATACAGTACATCCAAACATAATGGCATTTCCCGGAAGTCGATCTCGCATTCGATACGTGATTAATATGTACACTGCGTAGAAAAACATAGCCACAAATGCCAAAATATCCCCCCAATAATTGGTACTGGTTGGTGCCGCCTTTCCGCAGATTAAAATAACAACTCCGGCAATTGCCACCAACGCTCCCACAAAGAAAAACTTCGGTATTTTTTCCTTAAACAGGAAATAGGACACCGGCATAATAACAAATGGCGTCATATTTACAAGTAAATTCGCATTTGCCAAACTGGTTTTGGTCATGGCAAAATTGAAAACCGCAATGTCTCCTGCAAGAAAGGCGCCGGCAAAAAACAGAATAATCCAGTCTTTCTTTTTTAATGCGGGAATTTCTTTCCACGCCATAGGCAGTAAAAAAATGATGGCAAACACCATACGATAGAATCCGGTATTTAGCAGTCCCAAGGAACTGAATCGTACCCAGATACCGTTACTGGATAAAAAAGCGGCTGCCACCATCTGCAACATTACATACTTCGTTGAGTTCAATCGTTTTTCCATTTTCCTTCTCCTTTTACTTATATACTCATTTCCCTTTCATTCCCCATCATGCTCCTAATATGCGTGCTACAGCAGTCTCATACTCGGCAATGGTTTTACTTTTTCGAATCGCTTTGTATTCTTTCTTTGCATCCGGATAGGACAAAATCAAATGGCTCCAAAGCTCCTTCATCTTCTGCAAGGTTGGTGTCTCCCCAGACATTTCTTCCCGATAATCCTGCAAAAGCTGATTATGAAACCCTCGAAGGTCCACCGGTTTCTCCCCCTGAATTTCCAAAGAAAGACATGGATTTCGCAAAATCCCACGCCCCAGCATAATAGCGCCCTCTTCAAATCCGACTTCGGACGTTGCATCCTCCGCTAGAAATATATCCCCGTTAAAAACCATGGGAAATGGCGCTTTTTCACATGCCTCCCAAAAGCAATCCTTACGCACACCCCCGGAATAGAAGTCATTTAGCAATCTTGCATGTACAATCAGTTCCGCTACCGGATACTTGCAATATAAGGAAAAAAGGGGTTCCCACTCCGCTTCCGACGCTATACCCAACCGGGTTTTGATGGATATTGGAATCGGCGTTTTTTCAAAAATTTCGTCCAAAAAGCCTTCCAAAAATGCAAGATCCGAAAGCATCCCCGCTCCCTTTTTCTTAGATACCACGGTTCCGGAGGGACATCCCAAATTCAGATTCACTTCCCTGTAACCGTACTCTGCCAACTCTTTTGCCGTATCCACAAACCGCCCCGCATCCTTGGTTAAAATCTGAGGCACAAGATTCATCCCCGGATTGTTTTCCGGTAAAATGTCCTTCCGCTCCCGATTACTCATACACTGATTCTGATTCGGCGAGATAAACGGCGTAAAATACTTGTCTATATTTCCATTTATCTTCTGATGATACGCCCGTCGGAAAATATGGCCGGTAATGCCTTCCATAGGCGCAAGATATATCTTTTTCGTCATTCCCATTATCCTCATTTTTACTATAAAACACTCTGTTCCTAAAGTCTAGCAAAATCTACTGCAAAAGGCTTATATAATAACGCCTGGTAGTGACAGTTCCTCTATCCAGATGATTGATTACCTTATTTTCCATAACACCGCCGTTTTTCTCAATTACCGCAGCGGATGCATAGTTGTCGTCATCGCAGGTAATCAGCACCTTATCTAACTTTAATTCATCTCTACAATAGGCAAGGGCCATAGCAAGCATCTTCGTGCAATACCCCTTTCCACTTTCCGAATAGCGTACCACATATCCGATATTTCCGCCATAACGCAAAAGAAACGGTGTCAGTGAATGACGTACACCGATTTCTCCAATAAATCTTCCATCATCGATTAACCAAAACGTTGTCTGCCTTACATATCCCATTGGCAGCTCTACTCCTGCTTCAAACCTTTTGGACTGCTCCACCACCGTATCCGGATTCGCATACATTTTTTCCGCCCTGGGGCGAAACTTCTCATCCTCGCGAATAGCCTCCCGATATTGTTCTACATACTTCTCACATGGTCTAATCAGTTCCATCTTGCCGTCTCCTTTCTATGTCTCTTATCTAATGGATCTCCATGCTCTTTAGCCGCTTCTGCTCCGTCTTTACAAGTTCCGTCAATTTTCCCGCATTCCGTGTCAGATACTCCCATACCTTCTCACCCTCTGAGAGAGTGCGTTCGTACTGTTCCTTCGTGATTTCTCCGTAATCATAGGCTTCTTCCAATTCATCCAAATCCATTTCCAGAATATCCCCTTGCAAAATCACATAATCCAAGTACATATCCCGAAAATACGGATCATCCGCATCCAAAATGTTGCCATCCGTCATATCCACGTAGATTTCTTTCAACTCATCCTTATCGTCAAACATGGCAGTGACCCAGAAGTACTCATCTTCAAAAGCCATTTGCAGCCAGGTATAACCCACATCCGCCAGTTTCACACGACGGGTGCCATAACTGATTACCAGCGGTGCCCGAAGCTCCTGAATGGTCAAAAGCGCAATCTTGCCGTTTCTGCCCTCATATTGATAATCATAAATCGACACCTTTCTTTTGTATAACCTCTGCCAGTCTGAACGGGTCATGGATTTTGTCTTCATGTAAACGCCTCCTGCATTTTTCTACGGGGTGATGCTTTTATTTCTCGCGTTTTCTCCTGCGATCGTGTCCCTCCAGGGTGTAAAAGTGCTCTTTTTCGGAATACATCATCTGATCGGCATGTCTCTCCAATTCATTAATTGTTTGCCCCGGATAATCTTTGCTGGCTGCATAGCCGATGGCTAATGCCAGACTCTGATTATAGTTGCCATGCCATTCTGAAATCCGATTGGAAAGCGCTTCCCAAACTTCTTTATAATCGTTACCGTGGTAGATTACAGCAAATTCATCACCGCCTACCCGGTAGGCTTTTCCTTTTTCACCAATGGTTCGTAAAATACAATCTGCCGCAGCAATGATTAACTCATCTCCTGCTGCATGTCCCATGGTATCATTAGCGGTTTTCAACCCATTAATATCCATGGAGAATAATACAAAATCTCCCTCCGGACAAGACTTCCCGTAAAGAGAAACATCTTCTTCATAACAGCGTCGATTACTAAGTCCGGTCAGACCATCTGTTAAAGAAATCTGAAGCAAATATTCCTCCCGCTTGTTTTCTTCATCAACGCTTTCAAAATATACCCGCATCATCTTATATAGAGCATAACCTGCAATAAGCATGATCATCATTTCGATTACCATGCCACTGTAATAGCTTTTGAAAAATTGAAGGGGTTTGTCAAAATCCACCCGCAGCCGAGCATAAACCGGTGAAATAATTACACTGGATGCTGTCATGCAGACAAAATTCGTGACCGACGCCAGAAAATATAATCGAAGATCACAGAATAACAGACTCAAAAGAGGAATTACAAACCAGGTAATACGAATTCCAACATTCACTTTTACCATAAAAACCAGCAAAACATCCATAACCAACAATGCAAAATAGCTGGTTTTTCTGGATTCCGGCTTACGGTTCATCATTATAGTGTGAATTGTTGCCAATATCACCATGATTCCGGAAATTATAAAGCAAGACTCGTAGGAAACACTGCGATAAAACTGCAGCCAGATTCCGAGAGCAAGCAACACTCCCACCAGACTTCCTATCCAAAGCACCTTATTTAAGTATCGGTTTACCCTGATTCGATTACTCTTTAAAAACTCCTCAAAATTCATAGCCGCTCTCCTTTGTCCGTTTCCCTGTCTTTTAAATCAACGATAACTTCCGTACTTTTCTTTAAACGCTGCCTTGTACTCGTACATTGCGGCATCCGCACGTTTGAATACCTGCTCTACGCTCTCATCCTCGGAAGTATAATCTGCCATTCCCACTGATGCAGAATACCGCTCCCACACTTCTTTGTCTGTCTGTTGGAAGGTGTCCATAAAAATCCTTCTGACCTCTTCCATCTTCTCGTGGCGGTTCTCATAATCATCGCCACGTAAAACAGCAACAAATTCGTCGCCACCCACTCTAAATACCGGGGAATGCTTATACACATTACATACAATCTTGCAACATCCTTGAATGTAACTGTCACCTTCCTTGTGTCCGCAAGTATCATTTACATATTTCAAATTGTTGGCATCCACCATAACAACAGCAAAGCAGGCATTTCCTTCTACGATTTCCGCAGTTAACTTCTCCGCCTCTTTCTCATAGGCATACTTACTTCCAACGTGAGTAAGGGAATCTCGCATGGCTGTTGCACTCATCTGATCCAATTCCTCGCTCTTGGTCTCAATATCATGGCGGGCACGGCTCAGATTCGACATATAGTAATGACTTTCTTTCAAGGTGGACATCAACACATTGTAGAGTTTTCCAATCTCATCCTGCTTCTGTATATTGATTTCTTCCAGCATGGCGATATTATTCAGCCGGTCTTCCTCTGTTTCGTATTTAAAATTCTCCGTACACTTGGACATCTTATTGATGGGTCCGGTAATATTTCTTCGAATTGCACGAACGCCCCAAATTAAAACCAAAGAAACCACTACCGTCAAAAGCAATACGGTGCGGAAAATAAACACCAACGTATGCTCATGCAAATAGTCCATGGAAAAATCCACACAAACATGACACTGATAATTTCCTTCACTGTCAAAAACCGGTCGCATATAAGTTAAAACATATCCATACTCCGTCTGGCCGGTCAAAATAGGAACTTCTTTGCCTTCCATTAAGTCCTGTTTGTAAGGGATAAATGCTTCGTCCAGTTCATAAATATCCCCGGGGTTATCTGCTTCTACCCCTTCTTCACTTTCCAAATCAAAAATAACCAGGCCGCCTTCTTCCGTCACCCGGTACACATACATGTAAATTGCATCCGGATAATTATTCTTCAGGGCATAAAATCTCTTCAGAATTTTCCGGTACTCTTTCATCTTAAAATTCTTATTCAGATAATCGTCCACTTTTTCCGGATCGATTTCTTCCGCCATAAGCGCAGTTGCGCCCTTTGCCATTCTGCTATATTCATCAATCATCCTTGCCTTAAACTGGTAATACACGCCAAACAGGACGCAGCCTACCAATACTACTGTAATGCTCACAAAAAAGCCGGTAGTCGGAAGGATAATGAATTCTTTCTCTTTTTCCACGGACTCATCGCAGTTCCCCCTGCATACTATCAAACTGACTTTATACTAGAATAAAGCCTATTATATTATAACAGTATTTGAGGACAGGGAGAATAATCTTCGCTATTTTTTCAAAAAAAAAGCACAAAGTTTTTGCATGCAAAGGAAAAAGAGACCGACTTACGCCGATCTCTTTTTCCTGCCAACTTATTTTGTGCAGTATTTTAAGAAGAAGTAACCAAGTGGTGTATGATACAATCCTTCGATGCCATCCTGCAAGCAATACTTATCCATATAGAAGTAAAGAGGTGCAATTGTGCTGTCGCCCATTAACAAGTCTTCTGCTTTGTGTAAGTACTCCTGACGTTTTGCAGGATCGGGTTCCTTAATAGAATCACTGATGGCCTTATCATAATCTGCATTGGACCAACGAGGATAGTTGTTTCCGTCAATATTAGCGGTTGTGTACATATCCAAGAAGTTCAAAGCATCGTTAAAGTCTGCAACCCATCCATGACGTGCAATCTGGAAATCACCGGTTTCACGTGTGGATAAGAATACGTTCCAATCCTGGTTCTGACCGGTAACGGTTACACCAAGAACGGATGACCACATATTTTCCAGTGCTTCGTAAATCTTCTGATGAGAGTCCATGGTGTTGTATAAGTACTCGATTACAGGGAATCCTTTTCCATCCGGATAACCAGCTTCTGCTAAAAGCTCTTTAGCTTTCTTGCAGTTTGCTTCGTAATCTGCCTTATCGATACTGTAGTAGTTACCACCATCTTTACGGAAGTCTCCGCCTGCTCCGTTATCAATACCGGTTGGAACCCATGCTCCCGCCGGCTCAACTCCTGTCATAACAACCTTTTCACAGATATAGTTTCTGTCAATTGCAAGGCTGAATGCCTCACGTACCTTAGGATCATTGAATGGCTCTTTCTCTACGTTGAATACGATACAGTAAGTACCAAGCTGTGGAACGGTAATCAAAGTACCATCCTCTAAAAGACTGGCTGTCTCATCAACCGGAACCTGTGTAATCATATCTAATTCTTTACCCTGGAAACCTGCTAAAATAGTATTATCATCTGCCATCAATTTCCATGTGATACCGTCATTCTTTACACTGTCAATATCATAGTAATTGTCATTCTTTACCATAACAAGAGACTCATCATGATTCCACTCAGACATCTTGTAAGGTCCGTTACATACGTAGGTCTTTGGATCAAAGGTCCATTTCTCATTACCTTCAACGATATCCTCACGAAGAGGAACAAGCTGTGCACCTGCTGTGAAGCTTACAAAATATGCTGTAGGAGCAACAAGATGTACTACGAATGTCTTCTCATCCGGAGCTTCTACTCCAAGTTCTTCCGGATCCTTGTTTCCTGCAACGATATCTTCTGCATTCTCTACACAGTTGATGTAGGTTGCATAATCTGCTGCAGTCTTAGGATTTACAAGTCTTCTCCAGGAATAAACAAAGTCATTCGCTGTTACAGGCTGTCCGTCGGACCATTTCGCATCTTCTCTGATGTGGAATGTATAGGTCTTCTGGTCTTCACTTACTTCATAACTCTCTGCCATACCCTCTTTTGCTTCCGCACCACCATCGGAGGTTGGCTCATATTTCATCAAACCTTCAAAGGTATGAAGAATATAGGTCGCACCATCCATGGAGGAGTTCAATGTGGGGTCAATGGTCTCCGGTTCGGAAGCGATGGTTACGGTCAATGTGTTACCACCGGACTTGCTTCCGGATCCTCCGGATTTGCTGTCGCCACCACAGCCTGCAAACAAGCTGGCTGACAATGTGAGCATCAAACCAAGAGAAAGTAATTTCTTAGCGTTTTTCATGAAAAAAGCCTCCTTTTTTTATATTTACAGCAAATGCTGTAATGAACTGTTTTAAATAATGTGACATGCAGCAAAGTGTCCCGGTTCCACTTCTCTGAACTTCGGAACTTCCATCTTACACTGCTCCTTCGCATAGGGGCAACGTGTATGGAAACGGCATCCGCTTGGGGGATTAACCGGACTCGGGATATCACCCTGCAATACAATTCGCTGACGTTGTCTGCTCTTCTTCGGATCCGGAATGGGGACCGCCGACAAAAGCGTCTTTGTATATGGATGAATCGGGTTCCGATTCAGTTCAAAACTCTCCGCCAGCTCTACCATACTTCCCAGATACATAACGCCGATACGATTGGAAATGTGACGTACCACACTAATGTCGTGGGCGATGAACAAGTATGTCAGTCCCATTTCTTCCTGCATATCTTCCAACATGTTCACAATCTGGGATTGGATGGACACGTCCAATGCGGAAATCGGCTCATCACATACGATGAATTCCGGTCTTACTGCAAGGGCTCTTGCAATACCGATACGCTGCTGCTGTCCTCCGGAGAACTCATGAGGATAACGGTTTGCCTGTTCCTGTGTTAAACCTACCCTCTCAATAAGCTCATGGATACGATCGGTTCTGTCCTTTCTGCTGGCGCAAAGCTTATGAACATCCAATGGCTCCGCTATAATATCACCAACTGTCATACGAGGATCCAAAGATGCACTGGGATCTTGAAATATCATCTGCATCTTCTTTCGGAAATCAAACATATCCGGCTGTCTGCCCCTCGACTTATCGTATAATATGCCGCCATCGTAGGTTATTTTACCGGATGTTGGCTCATATAATCTGAGAATGGTTCGTCCCAGAGTTGTCTTTCCACAACCGGACTCTCCAACCAGTCCCAGAGTTTCACCCTTTTTAATTTCAAAGCTGACGTCTTCCACCGCATGTACATATTCCTTATGTAAAATGCTCTGACTCACATCAAAATATTTCACCAGATGCTCAATGGTCAGCAATGTCTTTTCTTCTTTACTCATTGTCTGTCTTGCCTCCTTCTACCTTATTCATAGAATTCAGCCAGCAGGCTGACCTGTGTTTCTCTCCCACGGTGGTATATTCCGGCATCTCCCGCAAACAGATCTTCATACAGTTCTCACAACGGGGAGCAAAGGGACATCCCTTGGGTGCATTCAATAAATCCACCGGTGTTCCTTCAATGGGAATAAGTCGTTCATAGCTTTCCGCATCTACACGGGGCATGGAACGAAGAAGTCCTCTGGTATAGGGATGCGCCGGATTCTCAAATACATCATCCACCAATCCCTGTTCTACGATACGGCCTCCGTACATAACGGAAACCTTATCACAGATTTCTGCCACCACTCCCAGGTTATGGGTGATGAAGATACAGGACATCTTAATCTTCTCTTTCAAATCCTTCATCAGTTCCAAAATCTGTGCCTGAATGGTTACATCCAACGCCGTTGTGGGTTCATCTGCAATCAAAAGTTTCGGATTACAAATCATACCCATGGCAATCATAACACGCTGTCTCATACCACCGGAAAGTTCGTGGGGATACTGTCTCATTCGCTTCTCCACATTGTTAATACCTACCAGAGTAAGCATTTCCATGGCGCGCTTTCTTGCCTCTTCCTTCGGAACATTCTCATGGCATAAAACCGCTTCCATCAGCTGATTACCAATGGTATATACCGGATTTAAACAAGTCATAGGGTTCTGGAAAATCATACTTACCGTATTTCCACGAAACTCCCGCATCCGTTTCTCATCATAGGATAAAACATTCTCGCCATCTACTATAATACTTCCGCCTACTACCCTTCCCGGACTCTGAAGCAATCCGATGATGGAGTAGGCCTCTACACTTTTACCGCTTCCGGACTCTCCTACAATTCCCATTACCTCGCCGTAATCCAAATCATAAGAAATTCCGTTTACCGCCTTAACCTCACCGGCAGGCGTAAAAAAGGATACCCTTAAATCCTTTACCTCTATCAGATTTGTCTTTTCCATATTGCGCTCCTCCTACTTCTTCAGTCTTGGATCTAAGGCATCACGCAAGCCATCACCAAATAAATTCAATGCAAGTATCATAATGGATAATACAACCGATGGAATAATCAGTCGGTAGGTATAGGTATAAATACCCTTCAATCCATCACTGGCAAGAGAACCCAAACTTGCAAGCGGTGCCGATACTCCCAGTCCTAAGAAGGAAAGGAACGACTCTAAGAATATTGCAGACGGAATCTGCAAACAGGTAGTTACAATAAGCTGTCCCACACAGTTTGGAAGCAAGTGCTTCTTAATGATGAACTTACCCTTTGCACCAATGGACCTGGCTGCTGTTACGTATTCCTGCTGTTTCAACATCAACACCTGTCCACGGATGATTCTCGCCATACCAACCCAATACAATACTCCGAAGGTAATAAAGATACTGATAAGTCCAGATCCCAGTGTGCTCATGAATTCCGCCATACCGGACTGGGATGTTGAAAACCAGTTCTTTAGTGGATCTGACAAAACCACCTGTAAAAGCAAAACCACCAGAATCTCCGGTACGGAATATATGACATCAACAATACGCATCATGATGATGTCCACCCTTCCTCCAACGTATCCGGCAATGGATCCGTAAATGGAACCGATTACCAACACGATGAGGGATGCTACCACTCCAATGGCAAGGGATACGCGGGTTCCATATAAAATACGAACCAGAAGGTCACGTCCCAAGCTGTCGGTTCCCATCAGGTGTGGGAATACCGATTGTCCTTCTGAACGAGCTATCTCTTCCACCGGTGCGTAGGTCATAGGCTTCAAATTCTCTGCTCCACGAATCTGTTCAGAATAGGAATACGGAATAAAAGCCGGTCCTACGAAAGCAGCTAATATGTAAATGATAATAACGACCAACGCTACCATGGCTACTTTGTTAGCCTTCAGGCGTCCCCAGGCTTCTTTCCAGAAGGATGTTATCTCACGTTCCACAACCACACTCTGCTTCTCTTCTTCTGTTGCGAGCCGGAAATCTTCCTGCGTAAGTACTCTTTCTTTTTCCATCTTAGTCCCCACCCTTTCCTAACTGAATTCTTGGATCCACGATCTTGTAGACAATATCTACAACAACCATCATGATAACCAATAAGGTTGCAAGTAAAATGGTGGTTCCCATTATGATTGGATAGTCACGTGCTGTAATGCTCTGCACAAAATAGCGTCCCAATCCCGGAATTGCAAATACCGTTTCCACTACGAAGCCACCTGTTACCAAATAGGCAATCAATGGTCCCAGATAAGTAACAACCGGTATCAACGAATTCCGTAATGCATGTTTAAAAATTATCTTCTTGGTATTCAAGCCCTTGGCTTTGGCTGTACGGATATAGTCCTGATGAATGACATCCAGCATACTGGATCTCGTAAGTCTTGCAATATAACACATGGGATAGAACCCCAGTGCAAAGGCGGGCATTAAATAACTTTGCCAGCCATCCAGACCGGATGTGGGTAAAAGCTTCAGCTTTACGCCAAATACAATCAACAGCAGGGATGCAACTACGAATCCCGGTATAGCCACTCCCACGGTAGCTACAATTCTTAGAATGCTGTCTAAAAGCCGTCCGCGGTAATGCGCCGCTAAACATCCAAGAACAATTCCAACGGTTACCGCCCAGATCAATGCCCAAACACCAACCTTTACGGAAACCGGAAACTTATCAAAAATAATCTCGCTTACAGAACGATTCTTCTGCAGTTTAATGGATACTCCCATGTCTCCCTGCACAAAGCCCACCAGATAATTCTTAAGCTGCACCGGTAAAGGTTTATCCATTCCATATTTCGCTTCCAACGCTTCCATGGTCTCATCACTGACACCGTGCTCCGTTAAGAACGGGCTTCCCGGAACGGCATTCATAAGCAAAAAGGTCAGGCTGGCAATAACCAGAATCGTGAAAACTGCTACAACGAGTCTTTTGATGACGTATTTCGCCATGTTTCTGTCCCCCAATCTTTACTTTTTGGTGGTTTGTAAACGAAATATGAATTCTATTCTTTGCGCGCGTTACATTTCGTTCACCAACTCTTAATCAATTTTACAGTTTCGTCATGTTATTTGTCAATACCTCAAATTATTTTTATGATTTTCAATATTGCAATAGATTATATATATTGTTCTGAATTGCGTGAATTCGACTTTACCACTGCGCAGTAAAAGCCCCCAACTCCTTCGAATTGGGGGCTCCTGTCAATGCCCGGCATGCTGCTTTAATCGTTTATCACCACGGATTTATCAAGACCTTTTCTGTAAAAAAATCTGCCGTAATACTTTTTCATTTGGGATGGAACTTTCACATATAGTCTGTTTGAAAGCCTGCCAAAAGCGTTTTCTCCCACTGTTTTTGCCTTAAGTAAGGTTGTTTTAAAAGTAAGCTTTTTAAGATTCCGGCATCCGTATAGGGCTTTTTCTCCAATCCGCGCCACCTTTTTACCGATAACCAGAGTTGTTATGCCCTCCTTCTTGTAAAGGGCTTTCTTTGCGATTTCCGTTACATTATATGAAACGCCACCAATCATGATGGAATTTCCTGTGAAAATCCTGCCCCTTCCCATTGTGCCACAGAAGGAAACGGTATGTTTCTCCGCATCCACAATACGATATAAATTGTTATTGCGGGTAAACTCACTTCCTGCCTTCGGAGGGGTGATTTCAAAGGTTTTCTCCACAGTACCCGTATATTTTCCAAGACCGGTAATGATAACCCTTGCCCTTCCGATGTTTTTATTATTTTCATAGGTCACCGAATAGTCTACGTCTGGCTGTAAGACAGACGCGTCCTTTTTCACTGTAACCTGCGGCTCTATCTTTTTACCGGAATACAATTGCCCGGTAAAAGCCAAGGTCACCATATCTTCTGTTAAAGTAATTATATTCTCAATCCAATGGGCCTTCAGAGTTATATCCCGGGAAACGATCGTATCTTCTGTCCACCTTGTTTCTCCATCATACCAACCCTCAAAGGTATATCCTTCTCTAACGGTTACCGGCAACATGCCGATAGCCGTTCCTTTTTTTACCTCTTTATCAGATACCAAACTTCCGCCATCCGTATCAAACGTCACGGTGCAATAACGGGTAACATGCTCCGGAATAAAGGGAACTGTTCCGCCTGTACCGCCGCCGGATGTCTGCACTCCAATGGCTATGGTTACAACCTCAGAAGCCAGCAGTGTTTCCGTTTTCTTGACCCGCACAAGGTAATTTCCCCGGGGCAGGTTTGTAATAGTATCTCCTGTGATGGTCTGCCAGCCTCCACTTGCAAGATCCGTTTCTGCAATCCATTCCATGGCCGTCGTCACACCGGTAATCCTCCCGTCTGAAGCGGTTGCAGATGTGCAGTCGGTTTTACCTATACTTGCAGGTTTTGCTGCCCTTGCGCTACTGCAATAATCACATGCGTCTTCCGTAAAATGGGCATGGTCGCAGGGTTCCACCTTGACATATTCATTTGCGCAGGCAGCAACCCGTTCGGATGCTGTCATAAGTGTTGCATATTCTACACTATTGCCGGCTGTAACCTTGACAGCTTCCAAGGACAGCGTACACACCTCCGCGGCGTTATGACCATTACCGATTCCGGCTCCCCACAGGCCACCATTGGCTGTAATGGTTCCTCCATGAATATTTATGGTTCCTCCGGTTCCTCCGGATCCACCTCCGATTCCGGTTCCCCACTCTCCACCATTGGCTGTAATACTTCCTCCTTCAATGGTTATGGTTCCTCCGGCTCCACCGGCTCCTCCTCCGATTCCGGCTCCCCACCTACCACCACTGGCAGTGATAGTTCCTCCTTTAATGGTTATGGTTCCTCCGGTTCTATTGAGGCCACCTCCGATTCCGGCTCCCCACAGGCCACCATTGGCTGTAATACTTCCTCCATAAATGGTTATGGTTCCTCCAGCTCCCTCGTCGCCTCCTCCGATTCCGGCTCCATACTCACCACCATTGGCTGTAATACTTCCTCCATAAATGGTTATGGTTCCTCCGGAACGACTCTCTCCACCACCGATTCCAGCACAACACTCTTCACACCCGCAGAGCAATCTTGTCCACTCGTAATACACTCCTGCCAAAAGCTGCCCGGTTCCTTCACTCTGTCCATATATTTCAAAAGAATTTCCCGCTTCAACAGTTATTCCCCCTTTTGCTGTCAGCGTTGCACCGTCGCAAAGCAGCAGGTGAACCATACCGGTAACGGTAACTCTATGGTCAATTACCACGTCTTCCTTTACCACATACCATCCATTGTTCCATGCACTTTCCCCTGCAGCCACGTTGGAACAACTGCTAAAGGAAATCATCTTTTCAACTGTTTTTTTATCGGTCTCATCCCAATCCAGATATTTATATGCATTCACTACCTTCATGTATTGGCAAAGATCACTTTCATCAATCTTATACTCATAATTTGGGAATTTCTCCCGGTTTGAGGGCATGCCAACAATCGGATTCATATCTGCAAACACTCTGGACAAAATCGCAACCGTAAGCGTACCATCTGACTCTCCGCCATCTCCGGCGCCTATTCCCATAGCAACCCTGCCTCCGGTGGCTATGACGTTTCCTCCGGTGATGGTAACATTTCCTCCGCTGCCTTCGCATCCGCCTCCAATTCCGGCTCCCCAAAGCCCTCCGGTGGCGGTAACCTCTCCACCGCTAATGTTGATGGTTTCACCAGCACCGGAATCTCCGCCACCGATTCCAGCTCCGCTATAGGCTCTGTTTTGATCATCACCACCCGTCGCAGAAACCGTTCCTCCGTTAATCGTTATGTTTCCTCCGGTTCCGTTGGCTCCGCCTCCGATTCCGGCTGCGCCGCCTCCTCCGGTGGCGGTAACTGTTCCTTCACTGATAGTGATGGTGCCGCCGGCTTTATTATATCCGCCTCCAATTCCGGCTCCTCCATCACCAAATCCGGTACCATCGCCACCTTGGGCTGTAACATTTCCTCCACTGATGGTGATATTTCCTCCTTCTCCTTCATATCCGCCCCCGATCCCGGCTCCGTATGTTGCTCCGGTAGCGGTAACCTCTCCTCCGGTAATGGTTATATTTCCACCTGCTCCAATGGAGCCACCGCCGATTCCCGCACTGCTTGTTCCTCCATTGGCAGTGATCGTTCCCCCATCAATATTTATCGTTCCTCCGGCTTTCGAGGAACCGCCTCCGATTCCGGCTCCATACTCTCCACCAATAGCTGTAACTTCTCCCTTGGTTATAGTAATGGTTCCTCCCTCACCTTGATCGCCACCTCCGATTCCGGCTCCCAAGGATTTTCCGGTAGCGCTAACCCTTCCACCTTTGATGGTTATAGTACCTCCCGCTCCTTTTTGACCGCCTCCGATTCCGGCTCCGAATTCCTTACTGATAGCGTTGACTGTTCCCCCGTTAATGGTGATATTTCCTCCTGCTTCTTCCAGTTCGCCTCCAATTCCGGCTCCCAGTCTTCCGCCTGCAGCGGTGACCTTTCCTCCATTCATGGTGATATTTCCCGTGGAAGTCCCATACGAACCTCCGATTCCCGCAAAGCTATCCTCACAATCGATTTGCAAAGTTCCCCCTTCATAGTGCCCCCCTGCTAAAAGCTTTCCCGTTCCTTCATCCTGGGAAAAAATCGTAAACGAATTACCGGTGGACACTGTAATACCCTTTCGTACCACTAATTCCGCCCCATCATAAAGAATCAGATTGACGGTTCCCTTCACACTAGGACGTATATCTTCGATAACCATTGATCCGCTTACAAAAAGCCAGGTTGTTGTCTCGCTAATACCCCATTCGTTAGCGACAGCATCTACTGCATACGCCGCAGTACAAGTCTGACGCACACCTGCTTCGTCCAGATATTCTACACTTTGTGGATCCGCAGCCTTTGCTTTCATCTGCGGGAATCCTGCCAGGATCAACATAAAACTCAGCAACACTCCCACAAATCGTTTCGTTTTTCGCATCTTTTCTTCCTCCGACTTCATGCTATTCGTTCAGTACCATTCATTTCTATATTTTTAATTGCATTGGAAGCGATTTTTGCTCACGTGTTTTTGTACAAACTTTCATCACGCTTCTTGTGCTTTTTGCCGGACGTCTGCGAAAAAAAACGCCTAAGCCAACTGGCTTAGACGTTTCCTTCTTAGGTATGTCTCTATATCGTCAAGTAAATTTCTGTGCGCACTAATAACGAGCACGAAACTGTGTCTGCATCTCTTCGTACTGTTTGCTGATTTCCTGCACAATTCCGGTATCTCCGGCAATATTATCCGGATGATAGATCTTCATCAGATCCTTATACCGCTTCTTAAGTGAAAGTTCATTGGTTACACCACGGAACAAAAGACCGCATTCCATATCCCGGACAGGCGGCTGTTGCAAAATGGATGCCTCAAACTCCCGCATCTTATAATTGAACTCATCCCGTTCTTTTGCAAGATTGGCTGCTTCTTTTTCAAGAAGTCTCCATTTCATTTCGAAAAGCTGCTTTTCACGTTCTAACTTCTGTTCTTCAATAGCAACCTTTCTCTGAAAATCCTCCATGTCCCATTCTAGCTTACGTCTCATGCTCTCAATCTCGCGGCGTTCCTGTTTCAGTTCTTCTTTCTCTTTCTCAAATTCAACTGTATCCTGAAACAACCACTGGTTAAGAACTTCCTGCTCTTTCTCCGCCGTATAAACTGGCTGGTCCATGTACTCACCTACTACTTTCGTACTAACTACAAATCTGGTGCCCTTTGTACATCCTTGTACTTCTTGTGTCTCAACTCAAATCTAGTATACAACATCTAGTATGCAATTGCAAGGAAATCATTTCACAAATGTTACATATTTTTACTTTGCCTTTTCCAGGCCCTCAGAAAACCGCTTCCAGAAATCCACCTCATCATTAATTTTAAAACCACTGATTTTCAGAACAGAGTCTTCCTCCTTGGTTTCCAGCACACCATACATTATATACGACGTTAACGCACTTTTATCCTCCGCTGTATGAAACCACAAACCGGCGCTGAAATTGTCACCACTGAATTTTATATCCGTAATCTCTACATCATGCCCCAGTGTCATTTCATCAAATTTGTAAGGCATACGCTTTTTCGCAATCACTTCATACACATGCTGCGTGATTTTTCCCTTAATGTCCTTGTAATACTCTTCTTCAATTTTATCCATAGCCGTACTTGCGTCTTCATGGGCCTGCACCTTTTCATACCGCCCATCCAGGTTGGACGTAAACATCCATTGAAGAAATTCCGTTTTCGCAGCTTCCTTTTCTTTCTTACTGGCACATCCCGACAAAAGCACCACCAGAATGCAAATCCCCACTAACAAAAATTCTCTCAACCGTCTCATAATACCCCTCCATTTCATGCTATGTTAATAATATGTCCATAAACTCATTATATAAACAACCGCTCTCAATGTCAACAACTATACTGTCATGCAGGAACGACTCTGGATTCACTATTGATTCACTATTGATTCGCCAAAATTGCTGTCAAAACTGTGTCTCACGCCGATTTTCTTTCGGTGCCTCGGCGGAATGTGTGTTCTACGCTCACCTTGCGGCGAGAAAAATCGCAAAACTCGTCGAGAATTATGTCTATCCTGTTCCACATGGCGAGTGTCTCAAAGCTACGTCGGCGGTTTTCATTTTTCCATCACATTCCACGGCGATTTTTCGAAAAAAAACGTCGCCAGTGGCACTCTTTTCACACTTTCCGCCGACATGACTTAGGCATCCCCATGCATTTCAAAGCTAAATCGCCGCCGACTCCACCCTTTTCACACTTTCCGCCGACTTGCCCCAGCTGCGACCCATGAGGGCGAAGCGCAAGCGTCCCTGCGAATATCTTTAAGTTCTTGCGTTATGCAGTAAGGGCCGGCGGCATGCTTTTGATGCGGGGTCTCGCGAGCCGTCGGTACTTAGGAAGGCGTTCAGGTGTCAACCTGAGGGCTTCCTTATGTACCGCTACGTGCGAGGGCGAAGCGCAAGCGTCCCTGCGAGTATCTTTAAGTTCTTGCGTTATGTAGTAAGGGCCGGCGGCATGCTTTTGATGCAGGGTCTCGCGAGCCGTCGGTACTTAGGAAGGCGTTCAGGTGCCAACCTGAGGGCTTCCTTATGTACCGCTACGTGCGAGGGCGAAGCGCAAGCGTCCCTGCGAAAAGCATGCCGCCGGCCAATATTATGTAACACAAGAGCCACCGCAACTGCGATGGCTCCAAATTTAGAAGAACTTCTTCTTTTTCTTTTTATTATCTTTTTCTTCCTTCGGATCTGTACCTTCCGAAGATGGTTTTAATGTATTTCCTGCCACCGCATCAAAGGCACGAAGTGCTTCCTTGGCCTCTGCATTCAAGGTGGTTGGAACGTCCACTACTAAAGTAACATAGTGGTCACCACGATAGTCCTTATTACGAAGGGACGGAACGCCCTTGCCCTTTAAACGAATTCTGGTATCCGTCTGGGTTCCAGGTTTGATGTCATATAAAACATCTCCGTCTATGGTATGAATACGCAATTCTCCGCCTAATGCAGCCTGAGCAAAGCTCATGGAAACGGTTGAGAAAAGATCCATATCTCTTCTGGTAAAAATCGGATGTCTGGAAACCACTACCTCTACCAAAAGATCTCCTCTCGGTCCTCCGTTGGTACCCGGTTCACCCTTGTCACGAATGCGGATAGACTGTCCGTCGTCAATTCCCGCAGGAACAGAAACCTGAATACGCTTCTTTACAGAAACATAGCCGGTTCCACGACAGTCGGAACATTTTTCCTTGACCATCTTTCCGGTACCGTTACATTCCGGACAGGTCTGGACATTCTGCATGGTTCCGAATAAAGACTGGGATGTGTAAATAATCTTACCTTTGCCGCCACACTTGGTACAACTTACCGGAGTAGTACCCGGTTTCGCACCGGAACCGTGACAGGTTGGGCATTCTTCCTTCAAAGTAATCTCAATCTCTTTCTCGCAACCAAATACCGCCTCTTCAAAAGTAATACGGATGGCTGCACGTAAATTGGCACCGCGACGTGGTCCATTGGATGCACCACCGCGACGTCCGCCGCCGAAAATATCTCCAAAGATATCGCCGAAAATATCGCCAAAATCCATGCCTGAGAAATCAAAACCTCCGCCGCCACCGGCGCCGCCTTCAAATGCCGCATGACCAAACTGATCATACTGTCTTCTCTTCTCGGCATCGGAAAGAACAGCATAGGCCTCAGAAGCTTCCTTGAATTTCATTTCCGCTTCCTTGTCTCCCGGATTCATATCCGGATGATATTTCTTGGCCAGCTTACGATATGCTTTTTTAATTTCATCGTCCGATGAGGTCTTAGATACACCTAAGACCTCATAGTAATCTCTTTTCTGTTCTGCCATGATCTACAATTATACCTCTTTGTAATCTGCATCCACTACATCATCCTGTGGCTGGCTCTGGGAAGCTCCCATATCCGGGCCTGCTCCCATGTCAGGACCTGCACCGGCTGCGCCCTGTGCTGCCTGAGCATTTGCATACATCTTCTCAAATACCTTCTGAGCGCTTGCCATTAATTTCTCTTTGGCAGCCTTCATTTCGCCAACCTGCTCTTCGGTCATTTCTTCTGCGTTGGGATGTGCCTCAACCATATCCTTTAATGCCTTTAAGTCAGCTTCTACTGCACTCTTGTCTGCTCCGTCTAAGGAGGCACCAACTTCTTCTAACGCCTTCTCTGTCTGGAATACGAAGGAATCTGCATCGTTTCTGGTATCGATTGCTTCTTTTCTCTTCTTATCCTGTGCTTCGAATTCAGCTGCTTCTTTTACTGCCTTATCGATATCTTCATCAGACATGTTGGAACCTGCGGTAATGGTAATGTGCTGCTCTTTTCCGGTTCCAAGATCCTTAGCGGATACATTTACAATACCGTTGGCATCGATATCGAAGGTAACCTCAATCTGCGGAACACCACGACGTGCTGGTGGGATTCCGTCTAAACGGAACTGTCCTAAGGACTTGTTATCTCTTGCAAACTGTCTTTCACCCTGTACTACGTTGATGTCTACTGCAGTCTGGTTATCTGCTGCTGTAGAGAAGATCTGGCTCTTCTTAGTCGGGATAGTTGTATTTCTTTCAATTAATCTGGTTGCAACACCACCCATGGTTTCAATAGACAGGGACAATGGTGTAACGTCTAACAATAAGATTTCGCCTGCACCGGCATCTCCTGCTAACTTACCACCCTGAATGGAAGCACCAAGTGCAACACACTCATCCGGATTTAAGGATTTGCTTGGCTCTTTACCGGTTAATGCTTTTACCTTATCCTGTACAGCCGGGATTCTGGTAGAACCACCTACCAATAATACCTGACCTAAGTCAGAAGCATTTAATCCTGCATCACGAAGTGCATTGGTAACTGGTGTTGCAGTTCTTTCTACTAAATCATGTGTTAACTCATCAAATTTTGCTCTGGTGAGGTTCATGTCAAAATGTTTCGGTCCTTCGTTGGTTGCAGTAATGAACGGAAGGTTAATGTTAGTTGTTGTTGCGGAAGATAATTCCTTCTTAGCTTTCTCTGCTGCTTCTTTCAATCTCTGAAGAGCCATCTTATCGGTGGAAAGGTCAACACCTTCCGCCTTCTTGAATTCTTCCAGCATCCAGTCAACAATCTTCTTATCAAAGTCGTCACCACCAAGACGGTTATCTCCGGAAGTAGATAATACTTCGATAACGCCATCACCGATTTCAATAATGGAAACATCGAAGGTACCACCACCTAAATCGTATACCATAATCTTCTGCTCATGCTCATTATCAAGTCCGTAAGCCAATGCTGCTGCTGTTGGCTCGTTGATAATACGTTTTACATCAAGACCTGCAATCTTACCTGCGTCCTTGGTTGCCTGACGCTGTGCATCATTGAAGTATGCCGGTACGGTAATAACTGCTTCGGTAACTTTCTCTCCCAAGTATCCTTCTGCATCTGCTTTTAATTTCTGAAGGATCATTGCGGAAATCTCCTGTGGAGAATATTTCTTATCATCAATAGCTGCCTTGAAATCTGTACCCATTTCTCTCTTGATAGAAGAAATAGTCTTCTCAGCATTGGTAACTGCCTGACGTTTTGCCGGCTCACCTACTAAACGCTCACCTGTCTTTGTAAATGCTACGATGGAAGGAGTTGTTCTTGCTCCCTCTGTATTGGCGATAACTACCGGTTTACCACCTTCCATAACTGCTACACAGCTATTGGTTGTTCCTAAATCGATTCCAATAATTTTTCCCATGATTGGTTCCTCCTGATTCTTTCTACTCATCTATTGTTTTGTTGCTTTTGTTACTTAGTTTGCTACCTTTACCATGCTGTGTCTAACCACAGTATCGTGATACATATAGCCTTTCTGGAATTCCTCCACAACTACGTTCTCTCCATAGTTCTCATCATCCACATGCATTACCGCATTGTGAAGATTCGGATCGAATTCTTTCTCCACAGCCTCTATGGCTGTTACTCCCGCTTCCTCTAAAGAAGCAAGCATTTGTTTGTATATCTTATCCATTCCGTCTACAAAAGGATTATCCTTCAATTCATCCGGAACGGAAGATAAACCGCGTTCAAAATTGTCTACCACCGGAAGAATCTTCTCTACTATGGACTTAGCGCCCATATCAAACATCTGACTCTTCTCCTTCTCGGTACGCTTACGGAAGTTATCAAACTCCGCCATCTGACGGGTTACTTTATCGGTAAGCTCTGCAATCTTCTCATCCTTCTTGTCTTTCTTCTCTTTCTTACCCTTGGATTCTTCCTTGCAAGCTTCCTCCGCAGTCTCAGTTGTCTCAGATGCTTCAGATGCTTCGCAAGCCTCCTGATTGCACGCTTCGTTATCACATGTCTCTTCTGTGGTGGTCTCCTGTTCTTTCTTCGCCTCTGTATCCACGTTGAGGTTTTCTTTGTTTCTCTTTACGGCTGCCACTTACTATTCTCCCTTCCATTCCTAACCCGGTTCTCCCGGACTTTTATTCTTAAATGTAATGTCCAGCTGTTCCTTAATATTCTTCAAACTGTCCATAACATTCTCGTAATCCATTCGTTTCGGTCCCACAATTCCAATGTGACCGGAAAGACCGTTACCAAGATCATAGGTGGCGGTCACTACGCTACAATCCTGCATAGTCTGAATCGGAGATTCATTACCGATATAAACCTGAATGCCATTCTCCTTCTGATCTTCTCTGGTTTCGGATAAAAACTCAATTAATTCTTCCTTGTCCTCAAAAGCGGATAAAAGTGCTCCCGCCTTCTCGGATCCTGCCAACTCCGGATATTTAATAAGGTTGGTAGCACCGCTGGTATAAACCTGCAGTTCCTCATCTTCCGCAAAGGCTTCCGCCACTGCATCCAATACCTCATTCACAATCTGGGAGTAGGCTCCAGACTGTTCCTTCATCTTGGAAATCACACCAAGATTAATCTCTTCTCTGGTCAATCCGTTCAAGGTGGTATTAAGCAGAATATTCAGCTTCAAAACCGTCTCATTATCAATTGTTTCATGAATAGGAATCATCTTATTCTTTACAATGTTTCCTTCCATTACAATAACCGCTAAAAGCTGTTGTTCATCCACCTGGGAAAGTTGTAAAAACTTCACCTTATTGCGGCTGGTATTGGGGGAAGTAATTAAAGTTGCGTAATTGGTGTTCACTGCTAAGGCTTTCACCACACTCTTTAACACCTTCTCCATCTTCTCCGTCTTCTCAATGACCAGTTCTTCCATCTTCTGTACGCTTCGCTCATGTTCATCCATCAATTCGTTTACATAGAAGCGATAGCCCAAGTCAGAAGGAATTCTTCCTGCAGAAGTATGGGGCTGTAAAATATATCCCATATCCTCTAAATCCGACATTTCATTACGGATGGTAGCGGAACTTAAGGCAGTGTCCAATAATTTGGAAATCGTTCGTGATCCCACCGGCTCGCCGGTCTCTAAATAGCTACGAATAATTAAGGTCAAAATCCTACGTTTCCGGTCATCCAAAGGTGGCATCGTACTCTTATTCTCCATGTTGTCACCGTCCTTTCCTTCTTGTTAGCACTCATATAAAAAGAGTGCTAACATCTATGAATAAAAGATACCACCACCTTTATTCTTTGTCAACACTCTTTCGCAAGATTTTTCAATTTTTATAAGAAACTATTTCTTTCCAGTCTTAATGGCATTAATAATCTCTTCTTTCAGGTCACGAGCCTTATCTTTCATACGGCTGTTCGCTGCCGGAGAAGTAATAATGCTTCCGATTAACTTACTTGCCACATCCAGTTTACCCATCTGATAGCTCATGGATGCCAACAGGAAATCTACAGTACTCTGATCCATACCTACCATTGGGAACTGCTCGGAAGAAACAGCCTTCATGAATCCTTCGTAAGCCTGATCGTAGTACGCTTTCTCTTCCTGTCTTACAGCTGCAATGCCTGCATCGTCATTGTGCTCTTTATCTGCTTCCATCTCTTCTGCCTTGCCGCGAAGTAACCAGGAAATACATAAGCAGATATAAGCCTTCTCGCTGGCCTTACCCTTCTTGGCTACGCTGTTGAATAATGCCAGTTTAAAATGCTCTAACGCATAATCATAGCTGTAATTTTCCATTTCTTCCTGGGCTACCGGTCTGAATTTTGCACAGATATTTTCCTGAATCAGCTTACGCTGCACACTGGTCAAATCACCTACACTTCTGCTTAAAGCAGTATATCCGCAATGCGGACAGGAAATAACGGAATATTTCAGAGTATCAATATACTGATGTCTCGGACGTAAATCCTTATCCGGCTCTAAACGTTTCACACGACCGTTCTTTACGGCTTTGATAGCAAATGTCTTCTCACAGATCTGGCAACGCACATGCTTGTCCAAAAGGAAATCCGCTTCTGTAGGTTCTGCCGCAGCCTGTGATGCGCCCTCACCGTCTCCGGCCGGTTTCGCCTTGGTCTTCTCATCTTCAAAAAGATTCATTGTGCCGTCTGCCGACAATCCAAATTTCTCTAATCCTGATAATAAATTCATATTGCCTCCTAATGTAATTTAATATGCTGATGGGTGAACAGATGATCCTGACAATATTCGTGATTGCCATCACACTTGGAACAATAACGGAACTGTAAGTCCGGACCGTCCTCTTCGGTTCTTCCGCATACAGCGCATTTGTGCTTGGTTCTTTCTTCGCTCTGATGCACCTGTCGCTTAAATTTCTGCTTCCTGTGTATCTCTCTCGGCGAGTACTGCTTGGTATTACGCGTCAACAGATAAAAGATAATAAAGTTAAGCAATGACGCTATAATAGCCGTTCTCACAATCCAACCGCCAACAATTGCGGTGTACAGAGAAATCGCTGCGTATACCACTGCCAACCATTTCATCTTCACCGGAATTACAAAGTAAAGCATAACCTTCTCTTCCGGGAAGCAGGTGGCAAATGCCAGAAACATGGACAGGTTGATGTAACTGGTTCCGAACATAAAACTTACCGGATATGGTGTCTTGTAAATCTGGTAGGTTACAGCATACAAAATCAATGCTGCAATATCTGTGAAAAAAATGCCTCCCCAGATATACAGATTAAACCGGAAGGTTCCCCAGTAGTGTTCCAATTCTGTTCCAATCTGATAATAGAAAATCATCATAATCAGTGCCCAGATGCCACTGGTATCCGGAATAAAGATCCAGCTTACGAGCCTCCAAATCTGTCCTTTCAAAATGTAATACGGCTCCAGTGTCAGATAGTAAAGAAAATTACCACCAATCAGTTCCAGCACAAACCCGATAGCATAAGCCGCAATTATATAAGTAATCAAATGGGGAATTGCGAACTTCCCCAGGGCTCGTTCCAGCCTGTTTATTAACTTCATGATGCATCCTCCTAATAGTTTATTATAGGTTCTGTCTGTTACTTTGTCAAACCCTCAAAATAAAGATGTTGTCTTTTGTCTGATACTGTCGTATAATGTAGATTGTGCACGCTGATGATGTGCATATATTATAATAAAAAGATTATGGTGAGAAACATGAGAAATGAAGATTTATACAAGCTTGGAATTGATATAGGTTCCACAACCGTGAAAATTGCCATTTTGAATCCCAAAGGAGAACTTATCTTCTCCAACTATAAAAGACACTTTGCAAATATCCGCGAAACACTGCAGGAGCTTGTAAAGGAAGCCCATACATTAACCGGCGATGTGGAGATTGCTCCTATTATTACCGGTTCCGGCGGTCTTACCCTTGCAAAGCATTTGGGTATCCCCTTTGTGCAGGAAGTAATCGCTGTGGCAAGTGCCCTGACTTCTTATGCCCCGAAAACGGATGTTGCTATTGAACTTGGCGGTGAAGACGCCAAGATTATATATTTTGAAGGCGGTAATGTGGAGCAGCGTATGAACGGCATTTGTGCCGGTGGTACCGGCTCCTTTATTGACCAGATGGCTTCTCTTTTACAAACCGATGCCACCGGTTTAAACACTTACGCCAAGGATTACAAAGAGATTTATCCTATTGCAGCGCGCTGCGGTGTGTTTGCCAAAACTGATATTCAGCCTTTAATTAACGAAGGCGCCAGCAAGGCGGATTTGTCAGCCTCCATTTTGCAGGCAGTGGTGAACCAGACCATCAGCGGTCTTGCCTGTGGTAAGCCGATTCGTGGTCACGTTGCCTTTTTAGGTGGTCCTCTTCACTTCTTGCCGGAATTAAAGGAAGCCTTTATCCGCACCTTGAAGTTAGACGACGAGCACATCATTGATCCGGACAACTCTCATTTGTTCGCTGCCATTGGCTCTGCATTAAATTACAAAGAAGAGGTTACCATGCCTCTTACAGATATTGTACGCAAATTGGATTCCGATATACATATGGAATTCGAGGTTGCCCGTCTTGAGCCGCTTTTTGACTCCGAGAAATCCTACCGGGAATTTTCAGAGCGACATAAGAAGGCAACCGTTCAAAAAGGAAACTTACAGGACTATCACGGAAACTGCTATTTGGGAATCGACTCCGGCTCCACCACAACCAAAATTGCTTTGGTAGGTGAAGACGGTTCGTTGTTGTACTCTTTTTACAGCAGTAATGAGGGCAGTCCTTTAATGACCGCCATCCGTTCCATGAAAGAGCTTTATTCTCTCATGCCTGCGGATGCAAAGATCGTTCACTCCTGCTCCACCGGCTACGGTGAGGCGCTTTTAAAAGCGGGACTCATGTTAGACGAGGGAGAAGTGGAAACCGTTTCCCATTATTATGCCGCTTCCTTCTTTAATCCGGATGTTGACTGCATCTTGGATATCGGTGGTCAGGACATGAAATGCATCAAAATCAAAAATCAGACTGTAGACAGTGTACAGTTAAACGAAGCCTGCTCTTCCGGATGCGGTTCCTTTATTGAAACCTTCGCCAAAAGCTTAAATTACAGCGTGAAAGACTTTGCAAAGGAAGCACTTTTTGCTGAGCATCCTATTGACCTTGGAACACGCTGTACTGTTTTTATGAATTCCAAGGTAAAACAGGCCCAGAAGGAAGGTGCATCCGTTGCGGATATTTCCGCCGGTCTTGCCTATTCCGTTATTAAAAATGCCCTGTTCAAGGTTATCAAGCTGACGGACCCTGCGGAGCTGGGTAAAAATGTGGTGGTTCAGGGCGGAACCTTTTATAATGATGCGGTACTCCGCAGTTTTGAAACCATTAGTAAACGACAGGTGGTTCGTCCGGATATTGCCGGCATTATGGGTGCCTTCGGTGCTGCCTTGGTGGCCAGAGAGCGTCACGAGGAAGGGTATGAAACCACCACCATTACCATGGAAGGCATCGACGCCCTCCAATATGAAACAACCTTGACCCGTTGCCAGGGTTGTACCAACCACTGTCTGCTTACCATTAACAATTTTGGAGGTGGCAGACGTTTTATCAGCGGTAACCGTTGCGAACGTGGTCTTGGAAAAGAAAAGAACAAAGATAATGTTCCGAACCTCTTTGAATACAAATATAACCGTCTTTTCGGCTATGAATCTCTTCCTAAGGAAAAAGCTTCCCGTGGAACTGTAGGTATTCCAAGGGTTTTAAATATGTATGAGAACTACCCCTTCTGGCACACCTTCTTTACAAAACTTGGATTTTCGGTGCTTTTAAGCCCCAAATCCTCCCGTAAGGTGTACGAAATGGGTATTGAATCCATCCCCAGTGAGTCTGAGTGCTATCCGGCCAAACTGACTCACGGACATATCGGATGGCTGATAAAAGAAAAACCGGACTTCATTTTCTACCCCTGTATTCCTTACGAACGGAACGAATTTGAAGATTCCAACAACCACTACAACTGCCCCATCGTCACTTCTTATGCGGAAAATATTAAGAATAACGTGGATGAAATTACCCGTGGGGATATCCGTTTTCTGAATCCGTTTTTCGCTTTTACCTCAGAGAAAATTCTGACGGATCGCTTGGTAGTGGAATTTGAAAAAGAATTTGGCATTCCTTCTGCAGAAATCGAAGCCGCAGCCCATGCCGGCTGGATGGAACTGCAGGCAGTTCACAGAGATATTGAGAAAAAGGGTGAGGAAACTCTTCGCTACATGAAGGAAACGGGACATCACGGCATTATTCTTGCCGGACGTCCTTACCATATTGACCCGGAAATCAACCACGGCATCCCGGAGCTTATTAACTCTTACGGTATTGCGGTTTTAACGGAGGATTCCGTTTCTCATTTAGGACAGGTGGAGCGTCCTTTAATCGTTATGGACCAGTGGATGTACCACTCCCGCCTTTACGCTGCCGCAAACTATGCCAAAACCAGGGAGGATTTAGACCTGATTCAGCTGAATTCCTTTGGCTGTGGTTTGGATGCAGTAACTACCGATGCCGTCAGCGATATTTTAACCCGCTCCGGAAAGATTTACACCTGCTTGAAAATTGATGAGGTCAACAACCTTGGAGCAGCCCGTATCCGTGTGCGCTCACTTTTATCCGCACTGCGAGTAAAGAAAAAGCGCCCACAAACCAGACGGATTCTGCCATCCAATCATAAGCGTGTGGTCTTTACCAAACAGATGAAGCATGAATACACCATCCTGTGTCCGCAGATGTCACCGATTCATTTTGACCTGATTGGACCGGCATTTGATGCGGCAGGCTACAATTTCCACGTACTCGGAAATGATAACCGTACTGCCATTGACATGGGTCTGAAATACGTAAATAACGACGCCTGCTTCCCTTCTCTGATTGTGGTCGGTCAGATTATGGACGCCATCAACTCCGGTCGATTTGACTTAAAAAAGACGGCTGTCATTATCTCCCAAACCGGAGGCGGCTGTCGTGCAAGTAACTATATTGGATTTATCCGACGGGCACTGGAACGTGCCGGACATCCGGAAATCCCTGTTATTTCTCTAAACTTAAGCGGTTTGGAGAAAAATCCGGGTTTTAAGCTTACTCCAGCCCTGGTTAAGCGTGGCTTATATGCCATGATTTTCGGAGACATTTTCATGCGTTGTTTATATCGCATCCGACCTTATGAAAAGGTGCCGGGTTCCGCCAACGCATTGCATGAATCCTGGAAGCAGGACGTTATCACTTTTATCACTTCCAAGAGCATGCCAACTCACCATAAGTTTAAAAAGATGTGTCGTCAGATTATCCACGACTTCGATAATTTACCTTTGCGGGATGTAAAGAAACCCCGGGTAGGCGTGGTTGGAGAAATTCTTGTTAAATTCTCTCCTCTTGCCAACAACTATGTGGTGGATTTACTGGAAGCGGAAGGTGCCGAGGCCGTTGTACCGGATCTTACGGACTTCTTACTTTATGCATTTTACAATAACCAGTTTAAGGTAAAACACTTGGGAGTCCCTTCCCGTAATGAACGTGTGGGAAATATGGGTATCCATTTCCTTGAGTGGCTTCGTAAAGATGCCCGCAAGGCTTTTGAGGAAAGTAAACACTTCACTCCTCCTGCCCGAATTGAAGACCTGGGTAACTACGCACAAGGCATTGTCTCCCTTGGTAACCAGACCGGTGAAGGCTGGTTCTTGACCGGAGAAATGTTAGAGCTGATTCACTCCGGCACCCCGAACATCATTTGTGCTCAGCCTTTTGGCTGTCTGCCAAATCATATCGTAGGAAAAGGAGTTATCAAACGACTGAGATCCATGCATCCAACGGCAAATATTGTAGCCATTGACTACGATCCGGGTGCTTCTGAGGTAAATCAGTTGAATCGTATTAAGTTGATGCTGTCTACCGCCGTAAAGAACATGAAAAAAGAAGAAGCGGAAAGCGTGAGTGATAAAGAGTCGAAGATTTCTTAGGCTTCTGTAAGATATGAACACAGCCGCTATACTGTGTTGTGGGAGCGTTCGCACTCCATACAAGACGTAGCGGTACTACAAAAGCAAAAGACACCGCCGGGAATTTGTTTTAAACAATTCCCGGCGGTGTCTTTCGCTTTCTAGTACCGACGTCTTGTAAAGTCCCACACCCACAGTATAACGGCTGCGTTCGTCTCTCACGGAAGGTTATGAAGATTCTTCGGTCCTTCCCCCTCATAAGAATTGTTCATCTCTCACCGTTACCGATTCATAAATATATTTGCAAGCGTTCTCGCATATTAAATTGCGGCGCCTGCCGCTCACCATCATTTTTCTACATACAGCAATCCGAAAGATCCCGGGCCACAGTTTGCTGCAACGGCCGGAGAAGCTTTCTGGAAATAGATTTTTGTAAAGTCTGCTCGCTTGGTAATTTCCTTTCGAATCCACTCAAGTTCGCTTTGCGGAATTCCTGCATAGGTTACGAACAAAATACTGCGTTCTATTTTATCCGCATTCTTTAAAATGGAGTCAATGTAATGCTCCCAGGCACTCATACGGTTTCCGAAGAATACTTTGCCAATTCCCATTTTTCCCTTACGAAGGGTTAAAACAGGATGCATCATTAGGGACTTGGTTGCTCCGGCAATGCGACTGTTAAGCTGCCCTGCCCTCGCCAGATAATCCAGGTTGTCCACAATAAAGCTTGTATGTACCTTATCCTTTAATTCTTCCATGGTGGCAAGAATTTCTTCTACGCTTCTGCCGCTTTCTGCCATGTCTGCCGCTAGGATTGTCATTAATCCCTGGCCGCTGGAAAGGTGCCCGCTGTCTACTATGTAAACATTATCAAAAGCAAGCGCCGCCTTCATAGCTGCCGGACATCCGCTATGAGCCACGCCGGAAGAAATGGCTAAATGAATAACATTATTGGCGCGCCCCAATTGCTCAGCAAAGAAAACCTCGTGTTCTTCCACTTCCGGTGCAACTGTTTCTACCTTTGCATCGGAATTTTCCATATAGAGCAATAATCCACTCTGGTCGATTTCTAAACCGTCCCGGAATAATCCTCCATCTGTTTTAACCATATGGGGCAAAACAGCGATACCATATCGCTCACAAATATCTTTTGGAATATCCGCCACGCTTTCCGTGGTAACGGTGACAATGGCTTTCTTGGTATGTTCACTGCTCCATGAAAGACTTTCCTCCAGAAATTCTTCGTCTGACCCCGTCATTACCACCAATTCCCTAGGCAACTGATGGCGAAGCTCGTTTTCCAACGCCTCACCGGTAATGGGCTTGGTAAGATAACCGTCAAATCCCTCTTTTTCATATAAGGCTGCACTTTCACCACCGGCATTGGCAGTTAAGGCAATAATCCTCGCATCCTTGCATCGTCCTCCTGCCTGCTCTCTTATGGCATGAGAACACTCAATACCATCCATACCCGGCATCATATGATCCATAAAAATCACATGGAATTCTTCCTTCAAGGTCTCCTTTAATGCATCTTCACCACTGGAAGCGGTGGTAACCTGTACCTTGGTATCTCGCAAAAGCTTGCCTACAACCAAAAGATTGGCTGCAGTATCGTCTACCACCAGCACTTTTGCCTCCGGAGCTTCAAAACTCTGATGATAATTCTCATGGCGATTCAAACTGTGGCGGCGTTCCATATCCAGTTCACCGATATTGCTGTCGCTGGCAATCTGTTGCGGAATCACGATGTTAAAAGTGGAGCCCTTGGTGTATACGCTGTTAACAGAGATTTTTCCACCCATCAAGTCAACAAACTGCTTAACAATGGAAAGTCCCAGGCCGGTTCCTTCAATGTATTTATTCTTATCCTCATCCACACGCTTAAATGCAGTGAACAGATAGGGAATACTTTCTTTCTTGATTCCCATTCCGGTATCGGCAACAGAATAAATCACATCTGCATTTCCGTTTGATTTTTTCTCACACTGAATGGACAGGGAAACGGAACCCTCACTGGTATATTTAATAGCATTGTTCAATACGTTAATCAAAATCTGCTTTATACGTACCTCATCACCAATAAGCATTTCCGGCAAATCCGGAGCCACATTTACGTGAAATTCCAGGTTCTTCTCCTTTGCCCGAAGCCACAGCATGCCCACGATTTCCGAAAGCATATCCCCGGTATGATATGCAGACTGTGTCAACTGCATCTGACCGGACTCAAACTTGGACATATCCAAAATATCATTGATGATGTGTAAAAGCAGGTTACTGGCCGCCTGAATATTTGCTGCATTTTCGTTAATCTCATCGGAAGCATTTTCACGCAGAATCATTTCATTTAAACCGATAATCGTATTAATCGGAGTACGGATTTCATGACTCATGCTGGAGAAAAAGCGATTTTGAGCCGCATTCAGTCGCTCAATTTCATCACGCTGTTCCCGGGAACGCTCATTTTCCTTTTTCAGCATAGCAATCTGGAAGTTAACCAGAAATACAATAAATGTACTAACCAGCATGGTTACCAGATACATGGCTATGAAACGGATGATGGTATCCTGCTCCGGAAACCACTAGGGATGAGTGTATTCCATATAAAAACACACTCCTCCACAGATTAACTCTGCTGCTACCACCACCGGACGTATCCATCCCTCCAGGGAAAGACAGACATACAAGGTTACCAACACATAAACCGTAATAATACCTCCGGTAGCTCCACCGGATACGTAATAGGCAAAAGGCATAACCACTGTAACCACAATCAAGCAGGTAATCGCCGATGCCAACGGAAGCTTGCCTGCCTTGTTTCCGGTGTAGATAATACCGGACAAAATCAGCACTGTTACAATTTCTCCCAGCACATACTCATACCGGCGCAAAATCAGGGACAGAATAATCGCCAACACAAAGCAGGTCAATATGATGACGGAAGTCAGGGTAAACATCCGGTTTCGGATTTTTTCATTTTCATCAAGAATATAATTATAAAATCTTCTGATCATCTTATTCTACCTCCGGTTCAAATTCAAAAACATCATCATCGGACGACATTCCATCCTGCGCCTCTTCTTCCCCTGCGTTTAACAGGCGTCGAATGTTGGCTGCAAGATCCCGGTAATGAAGAATCAGATTCCGGTGATTTGCTTTTACAAAATCCCCATCCTGATCTTTTGCCGCAAACTCCAAGGCTCTTGCCTCCTCGGAAAGTTCCATGGCACCAATCAACTTGGAGGTACTCTTTATAGCATGTACTAAAATTCCGTAATCCGGAAGCTTTCCTTCTGCCAAAAAACGATCCGTATCCCGCTCTTTTGTGACTTCTTCGTCTGCAAATTGAAGTAACAGCATCTTAAAAAGTTCTGTATCCTCCTTACAGTAATGAAGGCCGGAAACATAGTCTATTTTTAATTCCTTCAGACCATCCCATATAAGTTCATCCTCCGGATTTCCGGCGGGTTGCTCTTCTACGTCCACATCCGGAGAAAATTCCATAACCTCCTCTTCCTGAGGCGAAAACTCCATTACATCTTCCTCTATTGTGGTGTCGGATTCTATACCCTTCTCCTGCTGCGTCGCAATTTCCTGGGTAGATTCTCCCGTTGCCACAATTTCAATCTTAGATTTCGGAAGAACACGTCTCATAACACGTTCTAATTCTGTAAGGTCAATCGGTTTACTTACAAAACCGTCAAATCCTTCGGAGATAAACATTTCTCTCGCAGTGCTGACAGCATTGGCAGTAAGAGCTACAATAGGCATCTCACGTCTTGCCCTCTGACACTCGGTACGAATTCTCTTCATAGCCTCCACACCGTCCATACCCGGCATCATATGATCCATAAATACAATATCATACTCATTATCTTTACACATGTGAATTGCATCCGGACCGTTAGCCGCAGTGGAAATCTGCATGCCGTACCGTTTAAAGATTCCGTTTGCTACCGTTAAGTTCATAGGTTCATCATCCACTACCAGGGCATGTACACCCGGACACATCAGTTGTCCTTCCTCATCCTTATCCCAATTAACATCCATATTCAAAATGCTGATAACCGGGAAGCAATAGAATGGTTTTCTGAGAATCTTGACCCTGGAATTTTTTGCAGGCTCAAAATCATCCTTGGCAACAACCACTACAATCATATCCTTTGTCAAGGACTCAATATAGTCTTTTCCCACTTCATATTCTTCCGGACCTACAAATAAATGGGTCATGCGGGTACTGGATACCAGTTTCTGCAAATTCCCCATAGATTCCACCTTGTGCATCTCCACGCCCAGGCCGGATACGATATCACGCAGCATGGCATCATAAAACTCACGCACCTGCGGAGAGTCGTATTTTCCAAAATTCAGGAAAGAGCCAAGCACCAGTTTCGCCCGGTCATTTACCGACATACAAACCGAATCGTCAATAACCTGCTGCGGCAGGCTAACCCGCACCGTCGTTCCCGCATCCGGTTTGGATTCAATGGTCATAAAACCGCCTAACACTTTTACAAAACCGGATACAATGGCCATACCCAGTCCAAGACCGTTGGTAGAACGACTCCGTCCGGAATTGGCCTGATAAAAGCCCTCGCAAATCTTCTCCAGTTCCTCGGCATTCATTCCGATACCCGTATCCCGAACTTCCATACAAAGGTTGATACCATAGGTCTCTTTCACACTGGAAAGCCGAACATAAACACCGCCCTCCTTGGTGTATTTCAATCCGTTCATAATCAGATGCCAAAGTATCTTTTTCAATTTCCCTACATCGCTGTTCATAATCTCCGGAAGTTCCGGATCTACGTCAATAATCAACTCCAGCTCCGGTCTGATTGCCGGTCGCACCTGATTCACCAAATCGTTTAAAACAGAAGACACCATATAATCTTCCGTATTTACCGCCAGATTTCCCATATCAATTTCCGAGTAATCCAAAATATCACTAATCTGCTCAGCTACACGTTTACCGGCGCTTTCTACCGATAAAAGGTCATTTCTTACCTCTTCGCTGGTTTCTTTGTGGATGCAGACTCCTGTCAAGCCGATAACCGCATTAATCGGTGTTCGAATCTCATGGGACATATTGGCAAGGAAGTCGTTCATTCTGGTTGTCACATCCTCTAATCGCTTAATTTCCTGCGTAGATCCCACCAATACCTGTTGCCATTTTTTGATAATGGTTCTGGAAATAAAACCAATCACAAAAATCATGGAAATATGTAACAGGGTTCGGGTTATAAAAAGGCTGTCCAATTTGGTTCCGTTACCGGTCATAACGATTATGTCATAGCCCATGGTGATGTAATAACTAATCTGCCACAGGGTAATTAACGAGGGAATGCCCGTCATGGTGTAAATCATAATGACACCGGAAATAACCAGGGCTAAATCGTAGGTACTGGTCAAGTGTATACCATAGAAAAAAGCGGTGACCATCATCAAAAGAGAATATACCCAGATACGCGCCCGTTCCGATAAAAGCTGCATTAAATGCAGAATCCAGCTTCCGATAAAGCCCACCACAATGGGAATCAGCGCCCATTTTTCCCAGGATAGCAATAGGGATTCTCCAACAAGAATCAGACTAAAAATACTGTAACAAATCAGTATCATCATGTGCGATGCCTGAAACAGTTCGTTCTTAAAAGTAAAGTTCTTCATTATACCTCCCTCATGGTGTATTCCCCATCCTCATCAATCATTTCCAACATGATTTTACCGTATTTTGGATCAAACTGACTGCCAAGTCCTTTTTCAATCTCGCTTCGCACCGTCTCCTGCGGCAGCGGATCACGATAACTTCTACGACTGGTCATGGCATCATAGGAGTCTGCCACCGCAATAATTCGTGCCTCCTCCGGAATATCCTCTCCGGTAAGCCCATCCGGGTAACCACCGCCACTAAACCGCTCATGGTGCCATCTTGCGCCGTTGGAAAGCTTCGGCATTTCTTTGATATTCTTTAAAATGCGTGCGCCCATAACCGGATGATTCTTGATCTGCTCAAATTCTTCATCCGTCAGTTTCGCCGGCTTATTGATAATGGCATCCGGGATACCGATTTTACCAACATCATGCAAAAGTCCCATCATGTAGATATTATCAAGCTCCGTTCCCTTAAAACCGCTACGTTTGGCAATTTCTTTCGCGTAGTTTGCCACCCTGCCGGAATGACCGTTGGTATATGTATCCTTAGCATCAATGGCGTCTGCCAGACACTGAACCACATGGAGGAATAAAAGCTCATTTTCCTTACTCTTCTTCTCAACTTCTAACTCTAAATCTTTCTGCAGATGAGACAACTCAATAATGTGTCTCGCCCGAAGGGTCAAAACATCCGGCACGAAGGGCTTCTTTATGAAATCCATTGCCCCTAAGGAAAGACCTTTCATCTCCGTCTGTTCATTCTCATCCGCCGTCAGAAAAATTACAGGTACCTCGTCATTCCCCTGTGCCCGTAACTTCTGCATGGTTTCAAAACCATCCATCTCCGGCATGTTAATATCCAACAAAATCAGGTCCGGTTCTCCCTTCTCCTGAACATACTCTAAAAGCTTCTGTCCGGATTTCAACGCAGTAACACGCATAGAAGCCTTACTTAAAATACTGCCCGCCACCTGCAGGTTGGCAGCATCATCATCTACAACAATAACCCAATACGCCATTGTAACCTCCTGTATAACTCATTTGTGCAAGTTTTGCAATCATACGTCTACATTATACAATACTTTGTTCACATTTACTATATCCTTTTGTAACAAGATTGGTTATAAAATGCTTCACCACTTTTAAAGCCAAGATTTTTCTGTTATATTAATAAGAAAGATACAAGGAGCATTATTTATGGAACTAAATGTAAGGAATCTGTTGACAGAGAAATTTCCCTTATGGGAAAAACTTTCGGATGAAGAAAAAAAGCGGCTCTCCGACGGTTCTGTTTTTCGCCGCTACCAAAAAGGCGAGATCGTGCACCGAGGTCAGGGAGAATGCAACGGCATCATGCTTTTGGTGGAAGGACAGCTTCGTCCTTTCATTGTATCCCCTGAGGGACGGGAAATCACCCTCTTTCGTGTGAAATCCGGAGAGCTATGCTTAATGACGGCTTCCTGTTTGATGGACGCCATTGCTACGGATATTATGGTGGAAGCTGTAAAGGAGACGAAGGTGCTTCAGGTACCCTATCCGCTACTGTCTTCCCTTCTAAATGCGCATATGGAACTGGAACTATACCTGTATAAATGTGCAACGGAAAAATTCTCGGACATGTTGTGGTTTTTACAACAGATTCTTTTCTTTAGTGCAGACAAACGAGTGGCAGAATTTTTATTGCAGGAAGGAACCGACAGTCTTTCCTACACTCATGAGGAGATTGCAAAGCTTATCGGAACTGCCAGAGAAGTTGTAAGTCGAATTTTAAAATATATGGAAGAAGAAGGCCTTGTAAAATTGTCCCGGGGAAAGGTTATCATCCTTGACCGAGATAAACTTGAGCTTATGTGACCTAAGTCACATACGCAACCCCTGTGAACTGTTATACTCAACAGTGCACAGGGGTTTTTGTGTAATTTTATAACCAGAGGAGAAATCATGAGAAAAGCAAATGTAAACGAAAAGCGCTGCGTTGCCTGCGGTGAATGTGTCTACACCTGTCCGAAAGGTGCCGTAAATATTAAAAACGGCTGTTTTGCCGTGGTAGATAAAACCATATGTGTAGGCTGTGGTTTGTGTGCCATGGCATGCCCGGCTGACTGTATCAAAATTTGGGAAGGAGAGCAGAATGAGAAATAAAAAATGGTATGACTATATGTGGATTTGGGCGATTATCTATTTTTCCGTAAGTTTTTTTAATATCCTGTTCGCATGGCTTGGTATGATTGACTTTTTGATTCCGGTTATTGTCGCTGTAATAGGCGGCAACAAATGGTTTTGCAACAATATGTGCGGCAGAGGACAGTTATTCCGAGTTCTTGGGAAAAATTGCAAATTATCAAGAAACAAACCTGCGCCAAAATGGCTGAGTAGCAATGGGTTCCGCTATGGATTCATGGCGTTTTTCTTTCTCATGTTCGGAAACATGGTTTACCAGACCTACCTTGTGGCGGCAGGTGCCAAAAGTCTTCGTCAGGTTGTAAAACTGTTCTGGACCTTTAAAGTCCCCTTTCGCTGGGCTTATTCAGCGGGAAGCGCTCCTTCCTGGGTGGCGCAGTACAGTTTTGGGCTTTACAGTCTGATGGTAACCTCTACACTGATTGGACTTATTGTTATGGTATTCTATAAGCCGAGAACCTGGTGCAGCTTTTGCCCCATGGGAACCCTGACCCAGGGAGTATGTAAGATAAAGGAGAAATAAAAATGGATTCACGAGTGCAGGAAGCAGTCTTAAAAAAACAAAATGGATATAATTGCGCGCAGGCCGTAGCGTGTACGTATTGCGATTTAGTCGGTATGGATGAAGAAACCATGCGAAACGCTACTGCTGCATTTGCAGTGGGCATGGGAGCTATGGAAGCCAGCTGCGGCGCCATAACCGGTGCCGGTGTCATTCTTGGTCTATTAAATAAAGATCAAAGAGCATCTTTTGGAGATGCAAAAAAGCTGATTACGAAATTCAAAGAGCAGAATGGTTCCGTCATCTGTAAAGAGCTAAAAGGAATCGAAACCGGAAAAGTTTTGCGGGAATGTAACGATTGTGTAGCTGATGCGGCGAAGTTTTTGGAAGAGATTTTGGAGGATAAAATTGGGTAGGGGGTGACAGGCATTTGTCACCCCCTTGGGGTTACTCAATTAACGTCCGTTTCTTCTGCTTCATCCATCTGTACCGAGTGCCCTACAGAATATCAATATATTCCCCGGACAGTGCTTTATTCATGCTGCGTACCGCGCAGAATTTACCGCACATACTGCAGGTTTCCTCGTGGTCTTCCTCAGGCTTACGGCTGTCACGAATTGCCCGTGCTGTTTCCGGATCTAAGGCACAGGCATACTGTGCTTCCCAGTCCAGGACGCGACGTGCATCTGCCATTTTATCGTCCATTTCTCTTGCTCCCGGAATGCCCTTCGCAATATCTGCTGCATGCGCTGCGATTTTGGAAGCAATGATTCCCTGCTTTACATCTTCTACGTTTGGAAGGGCAAGGTGCTCTGCCGGCGTTACGTAGCATAAGAAGGCTGCTCCGTTCATGGCTGCTACAGCACCTCCGATGGCACTGGTGATGTGGTCATAACCCGGTGCAATATCCGTTACGATTGGTCCTAATACGTAGAACGGTGCTCCCATACAAATCGACTGCTGCACCTGCATGTTGGCCGCCACCTGGTTAAGGGGTACATGTCCCGGTCCTTCCACCATCACCTGTACATTATGAGCCCATGCGCGCTTGGTTAACTCTCCCAAACGCACCAGTTCTTCAATCTGACAAACGTCGGTGGAATCAGCCAAACAGCCGGGGCGACAAGCATCACCCAAGGAAATGGTTACATCATGTTTTTCGCAAATCTCAAGGATTTCATCGTAATACTCGTAAAAAGGATTCTCTTCTCCTGTCATGGACATCCAGGCAAAAACAAGGCTTCCTCCACGGCTTACAATATTCATTTTTCTTTTATGCTTCTTAATCTGCTCAATGGTCTTTCTTGTAATTCCGCAATGCAGGGTTACAAAATCAACTCCGTCTTCCGCATGCATACGAACCACATCAATAAAATCCTTTGCAGTAAGAGTTGCCAAGTCTCTCTGGTAGTGAATGACACTGTCATATACCGGAACGGTTCCGATCATAGCCGGACACTCTGCTGTCAACTTCTGGCGGAAAGGTCTGGTATCGCCGTGGCTGGATAAATCCATAATGGCTTCCGCTCCCATATTCACTGCCGCCATAACCTTCTGCATTTCAATATCGTAATCCTTGCAGTCTCTGGAAACGCCTAAATTTACGTTGATTTTGGTGCGAAGCATACTTCCTACACCTTGAGGATCCAATGCCTTGTGATTTTTGTTGGCACAAATGGCAACCTTTCCTTCCGCAACCAAGGTGCGAAGAGCTTCTTTGTCCATGCGCTCCTTTTCTGCTACCTTTACTAACTCCTCTGTGTAGATGCCTTTTCTGGCCGCATCCATCTGTGTTGTGTATCGAATCATTTTTCTTCTCCTATCTTTAATACTTTTTATTAAAATCGCTTCATGTTAAAATATGAAATCGCCGCCCCGTGATTCAGCGGTCCATTTCCCTTTCCTATGTCCAGCCTGTCAAGCAACAGTGTATTGATATAGTCCTTTGCCCGAACCACGCTGTCATACAGGGAATAGTTTTTCGCAAGGTTACATGCAATGGCACTGGATAAGGTACAACCGGTTCCATGGGTGTTGGGATTATCAATGCGACGACCGTAAATCCAGCTTATACTGTCGGATTTTACCCCATAAAGCAAATCATCTGCATTCTCCTTCCCGTGGCCTCCCTTTATCAACACACTGGCATCAAACTGCCGTCCTAACTTCCTTGCTGCTTCTTCCATCCCCGCTTTTCCTTTTAACTTTCCTTCAAATAAGGCCTCTGCCTCCGGCAGGTTTGGTGTTAAAAGCCGTGCCTGTGGGTATAAAAGCGCTTTTGCCGCGGCAATGGCTTCCTGCTGTACTAACGTGGCCTTGCTGGTTGCCACCATCACCGGATCAATAACAATATTCTTTGCTTCATATCGGGTGAGGATGTGGGCGATAATCTCCACCTGTTCCGGATCCGGTAGCATACCGATTTTTACTGCATCCGGCATAATGTCGGAAAAAACACTATCCAGTTGCTTTTCCAAAAACTCCGGCTCCACCGGCATAATTCCGGTTACACCGGTTGTATTTTGCGCTGTCAGCGCAGTTATAACACTCATCCCATAAACACCGTTTCCAAGCATGGTTTTCAAATCCGCTTGGATACCGGCTCCTCCACTGGGATCGCTTCCCGCAATGGTAAGTACCTTCTTCATACTTATTACCCCCTATTCTGTCTGTCTTTTACGTCGTTTTAATATACTTCTCAACAAGTTCTAAAAGGTTGGTGGCGGCTTTTTTTACATCCTCCTGGTTAAAAAGCGCTGAAATCACAGCCACACCCCTTAAATGCAGTCCCGTAAGTTCTTTGATGTTATCTGCATTCACGCCCCCTATACCCACGGCCGGCACCCTTACGCTTTCACAGATTTCCCTGCACCGGTCAAAGGTGATGGACTGCGCATCCTTTTTGGTTGCAGAACCAAATAAGGCTCCCACACCAAGGTAATCGGCTCCCATTTCTTCCGCTTTTCTTGCCTGGTCAACGGTTTTGGCGGTCACTCCCACAATCAGCCCCTGTTTTTTTAAATCTCCGATATCCGCCGGCAAATCCGACTGTCCCAAATGCACCCCATCCGCACCGCTTTTTATGGCAACGGATATATTGTCATTGATAATAAGCGGCACATCAAAATTCCGGCACAGCTTTCTGATTCGTATGGCTTCTTCTAAGAATTCCTCCTCCGGCAAATCTTTTTCCCGAAGCTGCAGCATGGTTACTCCCCCAAGCAATGCCTCGGATACCATTTCCTCCATGGTTTTCCCATTCAAAAAACCACGATCGGTAATAGCATAAAGGGTTAATTCCTCTTTTATGTCTTTCACTATAAGCTTCTCCCTTCTTTCAGCCTTTTACTTGTGTTTTCCCGCAGGGCGTCCACATACGCTTCTACATCCTGTGCTGTCATAAAACCGCTTCGGATACACACTCCATCTGCCCCATGTTCTATTACTTCCGACGCATTTTCCGTTGTCACACCCCCAAGTGCCAGCACCGGAATATCCACCGTCCTTGCAACCTCCTGCAGCACTGATAGTCCCAAAGGTTCTGCCCCGGACTTACAAGACGTGGGAAATACAGGACTTAAAGTCACGTAGGTGCACCCCAGTTTTCTTGCCCAAAGCACTTCCTCAAGATTATGGCAGGAAGCCCCCAACATCCAGAAGCGCCTGCGCTTTTTCTCCGGAAGCTCCTGTAAAGCCGGTAAGGGCAAATGCAAATATGGATGGCCCATTCTCTTCGCAGTTTCGTAATGCCCGTGCAAAATCAGCCGCACTCCGTATTTTTCACAAATAGGCTTTATTTGTCCGGCCAGTTCCCGGTAGGATGCCTCGGGAAGATCTTTTTCCCGGAGCATCAAGGCGTAAATCCGACTTGCACATATCTTTTCTACCCTCTCCAAAAATGGCTCCTTAACAAGTTTCCGCTCTGTAATTGCAATTATCTTACACATACAAATAATCGTTTAAAACCGGCTGTAAGCCTTCTCCTTCCATATCCTGATACATGGCCTGAAAACTTCTTCCGTCATCAATCTCAAATTGCTCATCTCCTGCATTTTCCGCATCGGTTCCCTTATACTTTTCCTCATGATCGCCAATACCGGTGGATACTCCGGCAGAAATCTTTGTGGCCGCAATTCTGGCTATACCGTCACGGAAGGTTTTGCTTTCTCTGGAGGATACGGTAATACCCGCATAAGGCAGGAAAATCCGGTAGGCACAGATAATCTGTAAAAGCTGTCTTTCTCCCACATTCTCCGCATGAATGGTTTCATTTCCCTTAATCGGTCGAAGCCGCGGGCAGGAAAGGGAAATCTCTGCATGGGGATATTTTTTTTGCAAAAAGTCGGCATGAAGGGCCGTTGCCAAGGCATCCTTACGAAAATCCGCCAAACCCAAAAGTGCCGCAAAAGCAACTCCTCTGACACCGCCTTTTAATGCCCGCTCCTGAGCATCAAACCGATATGGAAAAATTCGCTTATGTCCAGCCAAATGCAGTGTTTCGTAAAGTGCAGTGTCGTAGGTTTCCTGAAATACCGTTACATAATCGGCGCCACAGGAATGCAAATAAGCATATTCATCCACGTTCACAGGATAGATTTCCAATCCCACCATGCGGAAATATTCTTTTGCCATTTTTACTGCTTCTCCAATGTATTTCACATCGCTTTTTGCCCGGCTCTCTCCCGTTAAAATGAGAATTTCTTCCATGCCGGAATCCGCAATAACCTGCATCTCTTTACGCAACTGTTCCTGATTCAGTATAGACCGGTTAATGTGGTTGAAACAGTTAAAACCACAGTATACGCAGTAATTCTCGCAATAATTCGCAATATAAAGAGGCGTAAAAAGATATACCGTGTTGCCAAAATGCTTTCCCGTTTCCATCCGTGCTCTCTTCGCCATTTCCTCTAAAAATGGCTCTGCCGCAGGGGATAACAGGGCTTTTAAATCCTCTATACTACAGGTATCTTTTTTTAATGCCCACATTACGTCTTGGGCCGTATATTTCTCCGGCTCGTAGGCTTCTCGCTCTTTTAACACCCGGTCACGGATATCGGAAGAAATTTCTTCCATTCCCGCAAGGTACGCCATATGATTGGTTCTGCTTTCCGGGTACTGTTCTAACGTATGTTTTCTGTGTAGGGCTTCTTCCGACAAAAATTCGGAATCTACCAAAAACTTATTTTCCATGTCTGCCTCCTAGTCCCTTAAGAAGCCGGTTAACGGATCCGAGCTTTCCGCTCCCCTTGCCATGACTCTTCCAAGACCTGCCTCGTAAGCTTCTCTTCCTGCGATAATGGCATTTTTAAAGGCCTTTGCCATCTTCGGGATATCCCTCGCAGTAGCCAACGCTGTATTTGCCATAATGGCGCTTGCTCCCATTTCCATGGCCTCACATGCCTGGGAAGGACGTCCGATTCCGGCATCCACAATAATCGGCAATTCTATTTCATCAATCAAAATCTGAATAAAATCCTTTGTTGCAAGTCCCCGATTAGAGCCGATAGGCGAAGCCAAAGGCATAACGCAGGCAGCTCCCGCATCCACCAATTGTCTTGCCACATATAGATCCGGGTACATATAGGGCATAACCACGAAGCCTTCCTTTGCCAGAAGTTCCGTAGCTTTTACAGTCTCCCGGTTATCCGGTAAAAGATATTTGGAATCCCGCATAATCTCCACTTTTACAAAATTTCCGCACCCCAGTTCTCTTCCAAGTCGGGCTATGCGCACCGCTTCTTCTGCATTTCTTGCTCCGGAAGTATTTGGTAAAAGAGTTACCCCCTCCGGTATGTAATTTAAAATATTATCATTCTCTCTGGTATTGGCACGCCGTATCGCTACCGTAATCATTTCTGCACCGGCATCCTTTACCGCCGCCTCAATCAAATCCAGAGAGTATTTTCCCGACCCCAGAATGAACCGGGACGAAAACTCTTTTCCTCCAAGTGTCCAATTCTCTTCCATTTCACTTCTCCAATCCTTCTGCTATAATCTGCAAAACTTTAAGAGCCTGATGTCCGGCGCAGACGGTCACCCTTGGTGCCACCAGACTTCCGGCCTCCTTCACATCACTGGTTCCGTCACCGCAAAGATAAAACTTCTTTGTAACCTGCTTTGTTTTAATCAGGTTGGCTTCCCTAAATCCTGCCATACCGGAACAGGACACCAGCGTTTTTTCCGGAAAACGGGTCAAAACTTCATTGGTAAGCATAGCCTTTGCCTGCGGGTTATCGAAATCCTCACATACCATGTCATATCCCTTTAAAGCTGCTTCCACGTTTTCTTCAGAAATTTTTACATTTTCAGAGATTACCCGGCAATAAGGATTTACTTCCTTAATCAGTTCCTTCACCGCCTGGGTTTTCAACATCCCCACCTGAGACAAGCGATACTGCTGTCTATGAATATTGCTTAAGGTAACCTCATCAAAATCCATAATCTTCAATTCCCCTATACCGGCTCTCGCCAAACTCAAGGCAACCTGGGAGCCCATACCTCCGAGACCGCAAATCGCCACCTTCGCCTGCCGAAACCTTTTCGTTTTCGATTCCCCCTGCCTATCAATCAGGGCGTCAAAGAAATCCTTTTCCGTCATTTTCCTATCTCCTGCAATCCAAACATCATCCACCACCAACGAAACTGACAACTTCCAGTTCATCGGCCTCGGATACGAAAACCGTGTCATAAGATGATTTAGGCACAATCTCCAAATTCTTTTCAACCACAATCTTTGTTTCATCAAAGTTGAGTTTTGTTATCAGCTCTCGTACCGTCATTCCGTCAACGTTCATACTTTCTCCATTTACCTTTGCCATTCTCTTTCCTCCTTTTTTAGATTTTTAAAATTACAGCAGTGCAAGGTTTCTCCCAATGTGGGACTTTACGAGGCGTTGGTACTTAGCGCAGGATACGAGATACGGTGGGAAGCTTGCTTCCTAAACGTATCGAGTATTCTGCGTTTATGTACCATTACGCTGAGTACGAGCGAAAGCGCTCCCACATGGGAGGAAGCTTGCACTGCGGAATACTGAGTCAATTGAAAAAGGGCGAAAGAGACATGCTCTTTCGCCCAATGTTTCCACAAACACACTCTATGATCCCTACGTTGGCATTATCCAAATCAGGTTCACGGGTCGAAAGATACACTTTCCTCTCAGCCTGCTTATGCAAGCTCCCCTTTTTCTATTTACGAGTTTACTATACGCTTTTGTGACTATTCTGTCAACACCAATTTTTAAGATTCCCGAAGCTGCTTTAACTCCCTGTTAATCTCAGCCATAATCTTGGAGAAGTGCCGTACCATCTCCACGTTATCCTCACTGCTGTCGGAAACCTCCTGGGTGCTGGCGGAAATCTGCTGACTGCTGGCAGATAAGGTACTTACCGAATCCACAATCACGCGGTTCGCATCTACCATCTGCTCCATCAAAGATGCCATCTCCGTGGTTTCATCCCGCAGCATGGTTACATTTTGCTTGATATCCGCAAAACGATCCGTTGCATTGTCGGCCAGTTCCTTCTGGGAATTGGAAATTTCCACGCTTTCGTCTACCTTGCCAACTACATCAGACGCATCTTCCGCAAGCTTGTCAAGAATATCCGTAATCTGCTCCGTTGCTGACTTGGTCTGCTCTGCCAGCTCCCGGATTTCATCTGCCACCACTGCGAAACCTCTTCCGGCTTCACCTGCTCTGGCAGCCTCAATGGAAGCATTCAACGCCAACAGATTGGTCTGGGAGGAAATATTTAAAATCATATCCGTAATCTCCCGAACCGACTCGGAACGTTTTCTCAGATTTTCGGCGGAAATCTTCATCTGTTCTCCGGCACCGATGGCCTGAATCACTTGTTTTGTCAGATCCTCCATCGCGTTGCTTCCAAGTTCCACACTTCCCTGGGCACTCTGGGTTGTATCCATAATACTTCGGGTCTTCTCATTGGTATTTTCAATAAGCTGTGCAATGGAATTGGTCTGATCCGTCTGCTCCACAATGGCATTGGCATTGTCTGTAACGCCGTCAGAAATACCTTTCAAAGATGCATTCATGGTATCCGTTGCCTGTTCTATCTTACCGATGGTATCTGTTACATCTGCCATCTTTGCTTCCACATCATTGGCAACTTTACGAATTCTGTTAAATACCACATCATTCTGCTGCGCACTCTTCGTTGCATTTTCAATTGACTCCATAAAGAATTTGCGCAACATTATGCTTCCACGAATTACACCAATGGTAATCAAAATGGAAACGATTACCTCAACCATAACATATTCGTTTACTTCCGGAGATTTGTTGGGCTGCATCAGCATAAGTCCACCCTTTATGATATTCAATATCATAAAACAAACGGTGACAACTTTGGTGGTGATATCATCCAGAGTAATCATAACCCCTAGGATAATCGGTACCATATACGGATATGTAGTGTTACTGCTGCTTAAAAGCAACATGATTGCATACACTACAAGAAAACCGTAGCCAACAAATCTTGAATACAGATAGGTTCCTCGCGCCCTAAGATATAAAACCACTCCCGCAACAAATACAACAATTGCTGCTGCAATGGGCACAATACTCATATATTTTGGAAGATCCGACAACGCTAACTGTGCACCACATCCAAGAAGTACACAGATTGTCGTGGCCAGATGTCCAAAAAGCAGTAATAAATGTGCCCGTAATAATAATTTGTGCTGTAAATTGTTCTCCATAGTTCATCCTCCTACACTATTAATTTTACTATAGCCTTTTCTAACTATGGTGTCAACACAAAATCCCATTTTAAAACTCTTTCATCCTTCTTATGATTGCTTCATAAAACTCCTCTTCCGAAGCTTCTCTTTTTATATCATCCATAATTACCCCATCCTTTAAAAACAGCACTCTTTTACAGCTGCTGGCCATCTTGGGGTCGTGGGTAACCATAAGGATTGTCTTTTTCAACTCCTCATTAATCTTTTGGAATTCTTCCATCACAACCTGGCCGGATTTGGAGTCCAGATTTCCCGTTGGCTCATCTGCCAGAATTATCTTGGGATCATTCATCAATGCACGGCAAATGGCCACACGCTGTCTTTCACCACCGGATAGTTCAAAAGGATTTTTATTTAAAAGATGATGAATTCCAAACCGTTCTGCCAGCCGGTCCCGCTTTTGTTTACACTCTTCTAACGGCCGTTTATCCATAAGGCTTGGAAGCATAATGTTTTCTTTCACAGTCAGACTGTCCATCAAATAAAAGTCCTGAAACACATAGCCGATCTCACGTCTTCTTAAGTCCGCCATCTGGTCTCTCCAAAGATTTTTGGTATCGGTTCCTTCAAACCACAGCTTTCCGCATGTAGGTCGTTCCAAAAAGCCCAACATTTTTAAAAGGGTGGTTTTTCCGCAACCGGATTTTCCCATAATGGCCACATATTCTCCCTCTTCCACGGTAAAATCAATGCCTTTGATTACCGGAATGGCTTCTTCCCCATTCTGGCTTATGTTCCGAATTTTATAGTTTTTCTCCAGATTTTCTACACGTATCATTTCCATCATGCTTCTTTTCCCCCTTCAACTTTTTTAACCACAAAATATTCCATCATTTTTACACCGAGAATCCAGATTCCATATACGATAACCGCCGTGATACCAAGGGGTTTCGCATATTGGAGACACTGTTTGGTTGTGTAGTCCCGAAGTTGCCATACCACCCAGGTCATCCATACTCCCAGAATGCCGCCTGCCGCCAGAGGAATCCAGATGTATATAAAGAATTCTTTTTCAAAAGCGAAACTCTGTCCTTTTTGCGCATACCGATGTTTTCCAAGAAGTCACTGCGTTCCTTTTTCTCCTGCACTTCCCCTTCTACCTTCAGATACAGGGCGGCAAAACTGATTACCAGCATAGCTGCCATAGTAAACAGGTTAACCATGCGATTTAACCAGTGCTCCGCGCTATGCTGTCCTTTGCTGTCGCCACTGTCATATACGGTTTTGATATCCCTGTCAAACTCGCTTTCCATAGGGTGAGCTTTCTCAATTTCCTTTAAAGCGATTCTCACCTCTTTCTGATGCTCCTTTGGTATGGTCAAAAGTGCCATGGTATCCGGGGCCGGATACACATAACTTAGCTCCTCCTCTGAAGTGATTTTTTCACCGGTTAGAAAATTGGTGTCCGCATCATCCATTCGATGCTTCTCAAAATACTCATCATGAAATACAATCAAGTTTTCCTGCAATCCGTTTAGGTAGGCTCCGGTTAACGCTTTTACCTGATGAGCGGCAATCTTACGCTGGGGATACAAATCCTCCCGGTTCATTCCATCGCAACTCAAAACCGGCAGACCGATATGGATGTAGGGATTCGCCGCATAGAGATAATAATCAATGGGATGCATCTTCGCTGTAACATCCTGCTGATACACCAGCAAAATGTTACTTCCGTCCTTCTTTAAATTTACCTTCTTCGGTTCTACTCCCACCGCCTTACACAGCTGCTTATAAGTGGAATAGGAAATGCCGATATTCTGTCCCTGGGGAAGAATATTCTCCATTATATTTTTCGGTTTCGGAGTATTCTGTGCGGTTGTCACCCGCTTTGCCGGCAATATCCATGCCTTGCCATGATACTTTTCTGCGATTTTTTGCACCGTCTCCCCTTCCTCTTGTCGAATCATAACCTGAAAATCATAGGGAAACAATTCTTTTTCCGACTGATGAAGCATGGACGGGAAAAAGCTTTTTCCGTAAATTACCATAATAACCACCGGAACCATCATACAAAACACTGTCACTCTCGTGTTGGTTTTAAACCGATAATACCAGCGATTCCGTAGCAACAGTTTGTTGTAGTAGCTTTGTCCTTCTTTTTTGCGCTTTGCCAAAAGCCAGATTGCCAACGCATTTCGTAAAATGAGATACAATCCCAGCGCCAGCATAAAGAAATGATAAATCTGCTCCCCATAGGCTACGGCATGCATTCTTACCACACTTAGGAAAACAATATACAGTCCAAGCACCGCCACGAATATTCTCTTTTTGCCCGGCATCTTCTCTGCACCCTGCACAAACTGTTTTTTCAACGCGGAAGAGGAAACAAATAAGAAATCCCGCACAATGGCAATTGCCACCATAAACACCCCAATTGCAAAAGCAAGGCTGCCAAGGACCGTGATGATTCCCGCGTGTCCAAGATTTCCTGCAATTTCCGGCTTTCCCGCAAAAATATGGCGGATAATAACCAGCAAAATTCCACCGATTCCAAAAGCTCCCACCAGGGTTGCTCCCAAACAACCAAACACTTCCGCAAAAACCGCTTTATGCATGGTTCGCTCCCGCATTCCCAGGCTTAAGAGCATATTGTAATCCCGCATTCGCTTTTGCAGATAGCTCAAAAGATTTAAGGTAACCAGCAGTGCGGTCATGACACTGCTGACTCCCACAAAACCCCAAATAATGCTATAAATACCGTGGCCGTTCATATAATTTCCCACTTTTTCGTAGGGCATCAACATTTCCGCCATTCCAACTCCGGCAAATACCATACTTAAACACAGGGCTGAGGATACCGCAAATAAAATGAAGTCCCGCTTGTTTTTCCGGAACAGCTTAAAAAGCATCCGGAAAAATGTTTTATCGTACTTTCCGGGAAAATACAACCGACGTCTTCTTGCTTCCTCATATTCCTTCTGCTCTTTTTTCATGGTATGATACTGCGCCATGGTATCCTTCCACACTTCAAAAAGGTAGTTTCCAAAAAAAGATACTGCACACAACAACATCAACACCGCTGAGTAAAAAATTAGAACGGTTTGATACCCCATATCCGCCTTCTCTATGTGGGCATCAAAAAATCCTCCCTGAGTAAGCAAATTTCCGGCTCCCATCATAACCACAACCGATCCGGTGGCAATGATTACGTCCAGCACCCGGATATATCGCTTTTTTAAGATCATTACAATCTGTACCAGACTAAGAATCTGCATGAGCAGAATGATTCCGCTGGAAACAAACAGTGATGCTGTATCTTCCCCGCTAGGCACCTTTCCTGCCAAACCATGCCATAGATAGGAAATGGCGTTAAACTTGTCATTTCCAATCCAAATCCAGGGAAACAAACAGGCAATTTGAATCAAAACCTGAATCCCCACCCCAAATACCTTCTTTTTCATTGTAAACAGCCTCCTCCAATGTGAAGCAAAATTCCGCTCCACCTACTAACTATAGTGTAAACAATTCCTCCCTGCAAAGCTATTAAATAAATATAAAAATTTCTAAAGTTTTTCTAAAATATACAGTAAATGCAAAATAACGTGTATATTCGGGATGCGGGACTTTACGAAGCGTCGCTACTTTGCTCTCAAAAGGAAAAAGCGGGCATGTCTGCCCGCATTTCCTATCTTGAGAGCTTACGTAGCGCAACGCTGACGTATGGAGCGAAAGCGCTCCCGCACTCGGATATACACGTTATTATTTGTTTAGTTTAATTGTAAAGTGTAGTGTTTTCACCGGCGCATACTGATACTTGCCGATTCCCACTACTTTTACCGTGGCTTTTCCTGCACCCAGGTTATTTTCATAAACCAGTTTATAATCTTTACCCTTCTTCAAGGTTTTCTTTCCGTTCTTAACTGTTACCTTCGGGCATATTTTCGCTCCGGTAGCCTTAAATACCTTCTTGCTTAAGGTTGCCTTTGCTCCGGAAAAAGCAACAATATCTTTATGTACCACATCAATTCTGCTAACATCTCCCACCAGATTCGTGGCAACAAAAGCATTCTTTAATTCGCCCCTGGTATCCTTCACCCTCTGAATTGGCACAATGGCATTTCCATTTTCCAGATCTCCTGCTTTTACCTTGTATGCAGCCTTCTTGACGACCTTATAGTCTCCATCTTCAATCTTAACCGGTGCAATGGTATCTCCGGGTTCTAAATCAACTGTGTCCAGCGCAAGACGATATCCCTTACTCTCTTTTTTGACATAACCGGTTTCAATTTCTCCGCCGTTGATGCTTACGTAGGTTTCATGATAATCGTAATCATCCAGTTCATCCCAGAAAATCGGTTCTCCGTTAAAGGTATAGTACACACTGATTGGGCTTAAAGTCAGGTTTTTACTGTTTCTGTCCTTATCACAGTAGCGTACCAGACGTTCTTTTCCATTCCGCATAATATATGCCTTATTTCCAAAGAAATAAAGGAAATCCAGGTTGTTGGTCAGAAGTTTAAAGTTGTATTTGCCACTCTTTGCATCATAGGAAAGACTGGTCTTTGCCACCTCACTCTGCCATGCATCCACCACATTGGCAAGATTGTTGGCATACATCTGATAATAGGTGCTGATGCCTAATTCCAGATAATCGCTGTTTACGTAATCTCCCTGATTTCCGCTATCCTTCTGGGGGTACAAAAGGGACACACCCTGCTCGCCTGCATAACGACCGTGTTCTCCTCCCAAAGTAAGCTTTAAGCAAAAGTCTTCTTCAAACATCGCTTTCTTAAAAGCTGTTGCTTTTTCCACATAATCATTACAAAGTCTTACGCTTCTGCTGATATAACGATCCTCGCTGCCTTCGTTCTTTGTGGCATATTTCTGTGCATAAGCAATAGTCTCGTTCAAGAAGCTGGTCATACCCACAAGGTCCGTTTTCACATCGATTCCTTTTGCCTTATAGCCGGCCTTTACAAAACCACCGGCAAGGTTGGCATCATTATTGATTGCCAGCATGGTCTGTGCCATGGAGTCAAACATAATGGTAAGGGAGTTCATTTTGGAAAGGTCGAAAGCTCCCATAAACGCTTCCGGATCATATGTTCCGGAATCATACCACGCATCCCACTCTTCCTCCGTTGCATCCTCGCCCAAAAGCTCTTTATTTATAACTTCATCAGACAGGTAAAAATCATAATAAGCCTGTGCAACTGTCTTTGCCAAATCTGCTCCGGTATACTGATAATTGTAGGAATTTGCCTTCAAGGATTCCATAATCGGCGTATAATACCAGCCAAGCCCCGCCTCCAGTGTCATGGATGCCGCTGCATAATCCGCAAAATGGGCGGTCATTGCCAGGGTCTCAAAGGAAGCCATAAGACAGGCATCGTAGCCGATCATATCATACTTTCCATCCGGAATATAACTTTTTGCATGGGTCAATGCATTGTTAATTTCAATCAATGAAAGGCTATCCTCTGAATACTCATCAAAACACACGCCATCTTCGGTTCCTCCACCATGATTCCAGAAAATCAAGGCATTGTGCTCATACTCGGAATCCACGTCTTTTACAAATTCCTCTAATACCGCTGAGTCTCCCATTTGTCTTTGATCCACATTTAGTTCCTTCGCCTTATCCGGATTGTTAACTCCCTCATTTCCGGATAATAAAACCAATGCCGGATAGGTAATTCGTTTGCCGTCCTGATAGACAACATTGTCATATTTTAATTCATACCGCTGTATGTAATCGGCGCTGATATTCTGAACATCCAGCTTCTTAACAGTCTCCTCCGTCATTCCCAATTCTTTCTCATAAAACTTCTCAATTCGTTCCTTATACTGCCACTCGGAACAACCACCGGTCTGAATAATAACCCGCACATTGCCGGGCATATCCTTTACCTTCATCATTTCGATGATATCCTTCGTTGCCTGACCGCTCCCACTTTCCAAATCCGATCCGCACATGTAAATATCAAAGTTCCAACCACTCTTATATCCCCGACTCTTCGCCTCCGCCTTGGTTGTGCCCAAAGCAAAAGATGAAAGCATTATGCTTCCTGCTAAGCCAACAGCCAGCATACGCTTTAAAAACTGACTCTTCATAGATTTGTTCCTCCCATTATATGTTTATTATCATCCACTACCATAGCACGAAAAGAAACTTTTTTCAAGTTTGTTTCTCTTCACGAAACCTTCACAATTCTTCTGCGACACAGACATTTTTCCGCTTTTTCACAGCTTTTTCTCAACCCATTGCTATACTGAGGACAGATACAGTTGTATCCTTGCCGGGAGGTATTTATGAAAAAAAGAGTTTTAGCGTTCATGCTCACTACCCTATTGGTACTGGGTATGATTCCGGTTACATCACAGGCCGGGTCCCTGCCATCCAAATACGATCTTCGAAAAAAAGGATACGTTACCTCTGTGAAATCCCAGGGTAACTATGGCTTATGTTGGGCTTTTGCCGCCTGTGCCGCCATGGAAAGTAACGCTTTGGTTCAAGGCTTGGGACGCTATGACCTTTCCGAAGTTCACCTTGCCTATTTTGCCTTAAACGGCGTTAAAAACCCCCTTCCCGGTTTGGAGGACGACAACACTACCTTTCAGGGAGACGAGCCTTGGTATAACTACGGAGCCTATAGCGGCCTTGCCACTACCTTTTTGATGAATGGCTATGGTCCCGTTAAGGAATCCTTAGCCCCCCTTTCTATGTTGCCTAAATCCCCCTCTGAAGAACTTGCCTACGGTCATAATGTATTAAGTCTTGTATCCACAAAAGAAATCCCTGCCACAGATCAGACTGCCATGAAACGGGCTATTTTAGAAAACGGTGGTATTGTTTGCGGAACAAATCTCGCTTTTGAAAAAAAGAACTTTTACAACAAAAAAACCAATGCACTTTATGTAAATTCAAAAAAAATCATCGACCATGATGTGGTAATCGTTGGCTGGAACGATAATTACAGCCGTAAAAATTTTGGTAAAATAAAGCCCTCACGAAACGGTGCATGGCTATGCAAAAATTGTTGGGGTAAAGCCTGGGGAAATAAGGGCTACTTTTGGCTTTCCTACGAAGATGTTCCCAGTTCCTATGATACCTGTTTTTCATACATTGTGAAAAAAGCAAATCACAACGAGGAAATTTATCAATATGACGGGGGCTACGGTCGCTACGGCTATGATGACACCATTGGAATCGCCAACGTGTATACCACACAAAAAGCAGAAGTTATAACCGACATTTCTGCATATCTGAAAGCTTCTTCCGGAACCCTTTCTGTTTACAAAAACAGTTTCGGTAATCCGAATTCGGGTTTCTTGCTATACACAGAGGATTTTCAACTTGAAACAAACGGCTACCATTCTTTCCGGCTTTCGGAGCCACTTTCTTTTGAAAAAGGGGAAAACTTCAGCATTGTATTTACCTTTAATGCCCCCTGTTTCGCCTATATTGATTACGACGATGTGGGCTCCTGGTACATCGACTCCGACATCGTTGCCCACAAGGGGGAAAGCTACATTCTACCTGTGGGAGAAGACTGGTATACCGATAATACCTTTAATTGCCGCATAAAAGCATATACCTCTCAGTAAAAAAGGGACTGCATTTCGCAGTCCCTTAGCTTTATTCTCTATAATCCCTATGCGTTTGCAAGTTCCATCATAATTTCATTGGAACGGTTTACAAAGGCCGTCATTTCTTCCGGCTGTAACGGTCTGTTGGCAATTACTGCCAGGTCATACAGCTGTTTTGCAAAGGTTTCTGCTTTTGCATCATCCTTATGCTCCAAAATATACTGTACCAGATTGTTGTTTACATTCAATGTCAACTTCTCGTCAGCGCCAAAACCGCCCATGCCGAAGTTCATTCCTGCCATACCGTAAGCACGCATCATATCTGCCATACGACGTCCTTCTTCAGAAAGAGTCAGCATGGAAGCTACGGAAGCATCTTTTAACTTCTCAACTTCAATGGCCAAACCTTCCTTAGCCAGTGCCTTCTTGAACACTTCGGAAAGTACATCCTTTTTCTCTTTTAACTCTTCTTCCGAAACTTCTTCCTTAGCATCCTCGCTTACCTGAGCATCGATACGCAAGAAGCGATAATTCTCGTTTCTTCGCTCCAACTGAGTAATAAAGGAGGTATCAATGTTATGATTTAAAATCACTGCCTGGGTGTGATTCTCTTTAAAGAGCTTAATATACTGACTCTGCTGCAATTCATCGGTTACGTAATATACGATGTGACGCTTATCTTCCGGCTCCTTGCCTTCTTTGTTATCTGCCTCGGTTGTTTCTTCTTTGGTTTCTTCGTCTGCCTTTTCTTCCTCGGAAGCCTTGCTTTCTTCTTCTTTTACCAGCAATTCCGGAAGGGTTAAGTATTCGTTCTCCAGATTCTTAAACAGGATGTAGTCATTCATCTTGTCGCAGAATTTCTCATCCTTTAAGCAGCCGTATTTGATGAACGGACTGATGTCATCCCAGAATTTCTCGTAGTTTTCCTTGTCGGTCTTGCACATTCCGATCAGCTTATCTGCCACCTTCTTGGAAATGTAATCGGAAATCTTTTTTACAAACCCATCATTCTGCAATGCGGAACGGGAAACATTAAGCGGCAAATCCGGGCAATCAATAACTCCCTTTAAGAGCATGAGAAATTCCGGAATTACTTCCTTAATGTTATCTGCAATAAATACCTGGTTATTATATAATTTAATGGTTCCCTCAATGGAATCATACTCGGTATTAATCTTCGGGAAATACAAAATACCCTTTAAGTTAAACGGATAATCCATGTTTAAATGGATCCAGAATAATGGCTCCTTGTAATCATGGAATACATTACGGTAAAATGCCTTGTAATCATCGTCGGAGCACTCGCTTGGGTTCTTGGTCCAAAGTGGGTGGGGCTCATTTAGGGCAACCGGACGCTTTTTAATCTTTAATTTCTCTGTACGGGGAGAAACAACCACCGTTTCTTTGGTGCCGTCCTCTTTTTCCTTCTCTTCGGTCTTCTCCTCTTCGATTACAGTCTCAATCACTTCGTCGGTATCTAACTTCTCCTCCGGCAAAATTGTTTCAAACTGTGGCTCTGCATTTGGATTGCTTAAGAAAATCTCAGTTGGCATAAAGGAACAATATTTATTCAGCACTTCGCGCACACGATATTCATTGGCAAACTCCAGGCAATCCTCATTTAAGAATAAGGTAATCTTGGTTCCTACCTCCGGCTTATCTCCTGCTGTCATGGAGTACTCCGTACCGCCGTCACACTCCCAATGAACCGGAGTGGCATCCTTCTTATAGGATAATGTATCGATATGAACCTCATCGGCTACCATAAATGCAGAATAGAATCCCAAACCGAAGTGACCGATAATCTGATCTTCGTTGGTCTTATCCTTGTATTTATTTAAGAAATCCGTTGCACCGGAAAAAGCAATCTGATTGATATACTCTTCCACTTCTTCTGCAGTCATTCCAAGACCGTTATCAATAAAGGTCAAAGTCTTCTCTTTATCGTTGGCAATTACCTGAATCTGTGGTTTATAATCCTCCGGCAGTTCGTACTCGCCCATCATATCCAGTTTCTTCAACTTCGTGATGGCGTCGCAGCCGTTACTTACCAGCTCTCTTGCAAAAATATCATGGTCGGAATACAACCATTTCTTTATAATCGGAAATATATTATCGCTGTTAATGGATAAGCTTCCCTTTTTCATTTCCATTTCACTCGTCTCCTTTTCTATCCAATTGGCTATTTTGCCTCTAGAGACTATGTTAGTGCAAAGGAAAGCAAATGTCAATAGAAAATTAGCACTCTTTTAAAAAGAGTGCTAACAACTTTTCAATCATATCTTAACTGCATATTTCGCCAAATCGACTTTACCGTCAATCACTTCGATTCCATCAGCCTCCAACAACTCTTTCTGGGCCCAGGCTCCTCCAAATGCGTACTCACCAGCCAACTCCCCTTTGGAATTTACCACTCTGTAGCAGGGTACATTCTCAAAATCCGGATTCTTGTGTAACGCATTCCCAACTGCCCGACACATCCTTGGGTTTCCGGCCATCGAAGCAACCTGAGCATAGGTTGCCACCTTTCCCTTCGGAATTCTTTTTACCGCTTCATATATACGCTTTGTTGGCGTATCTGTCACAAGATCATAACTTTCCGCTATCATTCTTTTAATATCTTCATCCGGAATAGAGCCATCCAAAATTACCGTATTCCAGTGTTCTTTATTTTGATGATATCCGGGTATAACCGCTTTGTAAGTACTTCTCCAAAAATCCCGCCATTCAGGATCACATTTCAAATTCAGACAAACCTGTCCATCCTTTTCATAGGACCACAAAAAAGCCTTTTTACTGGGCCTAACTCTTATCAGTTGCCAGTTTTGGTCGTGAAATGGTGCCTCTTGGTAAGTATCTGCAAATGTCAACCCATACGCCAATGCTTCTTTTCGTGTTCGCATGTTCAAACCTCCCAGACTAGACTCATTGTTCTTACTTCGGGATATTCAATAATTCTTCCGCAAGCAAAACATTTTCGTCATGTAAAAGCCCTAAAACTGAAATTAATCAAAGTGACATAACATAAATCTGGCAGGGATTCCGTTTATCCCACAGATTAGGCAATACTTCAAATTCCTTAAAGCCAAGACTTAGATAAAATCGATTTGTTTTATCGTATTCCGGATACCTGCCCATTTGGACCGTTTTTACCTGGATAAAGGAATATCCTTGCTCAGTAACTATCCGTCTTGCCTCTTCAAACATACCTCTACCAATTCCTTGACGATGATGCGCCTTCAATACGCCCATTACAGCAATTTCCATGGTATCTTTCCCGGTTTCCTTCAAACATAAAAAACCGTTGACTTTTTCTTTCTCAAAAGAGGCAACCATTATTTCATTCCCACTCTCACGAATATAATTTTCCGTTGATTCCGGAATTCCGAACCATTCCGGTAGCGCTGTAAGAATGCTACGTGCAATTCGTTGTTTCTCCTCCATATCATCAACAATTTTTATCATTACTTACCTCCCATAAATCGGAATTGACCGAGCTCTTTAAAGCGAGGGATGCTTCTTGACCGTCAGGTCAAGAAGATGTACTCCGCTCGCAAAATTGGAATTTGCTTAATTCTCTATTGCCACAATTTCTGCATGTTTAACTTTGAATTTCACTTCTTTATTTGTAAATTGAATTCCTGCTTCAATACATTTGATGATATTAATTACACCGGCATGAGTGACTAGTAATACATTACCATCCAAAGCTTCAGTTTTAATCTTAAAATCGTTCCAGGCTTCTTTTATACGGTTATAGAACTGCATCGGGCTTTCTCCGTTTGGATACTGCTGTTCCCAATCCAAAGAAGCAAAATAAAGCCCTGGATATTCCTTTTGAAATCTTTCTTTAGGAATGCCTGCAAGGTCTCCATTGTTTGTTTCTCTAAACTCCTTAAGATGAGTGACAGGTATCGCCAAATACTCTGAAACTATATCCGCTGTTTCTTTTGCTCGCTGTAAATCACTAGAAAAAATATACTCAATATTATATTTGCTATCTTTTAATCGTTCACAGGATTTTATTACCTGCTCAATTCCATTTTGACAAAGACTGGCGTCACTCCAACCGCCCAATCTTGAATCATCATCTTCACCATGTCTCATTAAAAATATCATTTTTTCACCCCTACAAGCTCCAATTTGTTGTTACCATCGCCGCCGTCACTCATCAAGCATAATCTTGCCTTTTTTTGCTTTTTCTCTCAGACGGGCCATTTGCTCTTTCTCAATTTGTTGAATGCTCTTCTCCGGAGTCGGCAAATCCTCCGGCATTGTACCGCCAATTTTTTCAATAGCCGTTCTAACCTCTCGTCCAACATTATAATGCACACTCGTAGCATCATCGGCTCCTTGAACGTTATCTTTACGAAGTTTTTCCTCAGTCTGAGATATTCTGAATAAATTAGCAATTAGTTCGGTACTTCCCATGTAATCAAGAATCTTTTGGCTAGCAGTTAGGTTCTTTCTAGCATGAATATCGTCTACATCAAGACCTCCATACAGCCCCATATTTAGGTTTTGTAGCTGCTCCTGCTTCTACGATTTTGCTGACCTCAGCAAAATCGTCCGAAACGTTGTGACCACTGTTTTCGCAAGCAATCATTGCTCGTTCAATAACATTAGTAAAATTTCTCCATTGGACATACTCCAATGCCAACGCCAGTTCACGCGCGCTCCAAAACTCTGAACCATCCTCTCGAACATGTTTTATTGATTCAAATCTTGTATATTCATTTCCTTTTAACTCTCTCATCTTTTACCTCCCACAAAATCCGATTCGTCTATTATTCTTTATACTTCTTCTCAATGCCCAAGCTATAAATTATCATAATTGCAATTGTTTCTGCCATTACTCCCAATATCGAAAGTATAATAAGCGGAGAATTCTGCCCTGATAACAACGGTAATCCCAATGCAATAAAAATCAATCCATAAACAATAAATAGCTTGCCGATAGCATAATTATATCCTTTAACATCTTTTACAGAGATTGGTTTACTATTTGCCCAAAAGCCAACCGGCTTCTTTGAAAAGAACGCACTGATTCCGATGCCAATAATAATGACACCAACCATTACCCATATTGCAAATCCTATAATAATTCCGGTCATAATAATCCTCCCGTCAAATCCGAATTGACCGAGCTCTTTAAAGCGAGGGATGCTTCTTGACCGTCAGGTCAAGAAGATGTACTCAGCTCGCAAAATTGGAATTTGTAGTACTACAGCCTTATCAGATAATATTGGCTAGTTCTTCCTTCTTTATAGTTTTCGTTTTCTGCAATAAGCGTCCCGCCATTCTTTTGAATGGTTGCTGCAGAGGCCAGATTCTCTTTATAACAGCCAAGTATAACCTTTTCCATTCCTTTTTCTTTGCACACTGACAGTGCATATTTGAGCATCGCAGTAGCATAACCTCTGTTCCTTTCGGATGGCCTGACTCCATACCCAATATCGCCGTATTTTTCAGAAAGCACTTCTGGCAGTTCATATCGAACACTTAACAAACCTATCAATCTGTCCCCATCAAAGCAAAGATACAGCAGAGATTTACCCCATTGTTCATCACCAGACAGAGCATTATTCTTTATCTTAGTTACCCACTCAGTATAATCAGAGGATGATAAACCCAAGCTCGCACTGATGCTGGTTTCTCCGTTATTATGGTGTTCTTGTACATATTTCTGTAGTATATCTTTGTCGTTAATTTCAGGAAGTCTATACTTCATTTTTCTCACCTGCAAACTGGAATTTATCAAACTGAATTTGTAAACTTAATATTTTTGATTGTTCTTACAAGTTCATATTGATATGTCTTAAAATATTTATTCCAGAATCCTCGTGCATTCGGATTAGCCGTTCCGTGTCCAACCCATAGATATCTGGCATCCTTTTGTTTTTCATGTTCAATGACAAATTGAAGCAAATCTTTAGAAAGAGAACTTCCTCTATATTTCGGCATCACATATATTTCCCCTACATTTACCGATTTGGTGCTATGAAAAGCAAACACATCTGATTCACTATTACTTTCTATCATTCCAATTATTTCATCATCCTTTGAAAGAGCAATATGAAGATTCGTCTCTGAATCCATAAAAAATTCTTTGTATACCTGCTCTGTAAATTCATGACCTGGATAAAAAACAGGTGCCTGTTTTAAATGTTTTATTATTGCATCTGTCAGTGTCCATATTTCATCCCAGCGTTTTTCAATTTCATCTTTCTCCAAAGTCTTAATTGTATATGTATCGTTAAATTGGTAAGGATAATCTGTAATTTCAAGTCTGCCTTGTTCGTAAATATAGCCAAATTGCATCATTGAAAACAATGCTAATGCTTCATAATCATGAGCATACAGATTTATTTGAAATTTTGTATCACCATTACCTATTACTGTGTCTGATAGTTTACAGAATAATTTTGACAGGGTCTTTTCTGATGAAGCATAATACCCATACACGGGCACATTGCAAGTTTGAATTCCATCATTACTCAATAAAGAATAGTATAGAACACCTTGTTCATCAACTTCATTATCAATAGCAATGCTGTTCATATCAGATAATTTATCACATATCTTTTCTTTAAATAATTCAAATGCTACAGCTTCTAGTATTGAGTTGTTTGAACATTCTATCAGATATTTTTCATACAATTTTTCAATCATGACGATTTTTTACCCCATTCATCAATCAACAATATAGTTTTAAATTCTTTCGTCAAATTCGTTGTTAGTAAAATCTCTTCCGCAATGCAATTTCAGTAGGGATTATAGAACCCACAAGCAAAATTAATTGCACAATGATTAAACACAGACTTACTGTACCGATACAATCTTCACTACTTGATGAAAAAGGAATCAATATCGTAATTGATGGAATTAATATAACCATCCCTATTCGAAACCATAAGCGTCCACAGTATTCGTTGCCAAATTTCCATGTTTCTTCATTTCTCATTGACCTTTTTGTTCTATATCCAATCGCAGAATTAATATCTTTTGGATAATGCTTCCACATAAGTCTGCCAGCAGCTATCATTAAAATAGGTGTTAGACAATTAGATACCATCATGAACCACCAAAACCACATTTCTGTCCTCCCTACAAATCTCGGTTTGTTGTTGCCGTCGCCGATTCACTCAACTTGACTCAATATCTATTTCCTGGATTCGAGGTCATTGCTAATCAAGTTATCGATTGACTCATTTGCCTCAAAACTGTACCTGCAGTCATCATCTTTCAACTATATAATTGACTCACTTTGGATTATTTATTAGTTGCAGTCAAATGTAACTTCTCTGTGCATTGACTCAATTAGCTAAAAATTATGATATAAGTCATTCCACCGCGAATATTTGTATGACTCATATGTACCAAATCAAATATAGAGTCATTCCCCCAAAATATTTGTTACCGCCATAATACACTTTCTGCCTATATTATACCTGTTTTCCGCATATTTCTCTGCGATAAATCCGGTTCTGTTCCTTAGTCGTCCAATTGTATTTTGTCATCAATTAAAGAATATACCGACTCATAATACTTGCCGTTAATGATTTTATAACAAGTGCCATCATACATTATCACATATTGCAAACTACGGCCAATCACACTGCCGAATAATTTAGGGTAAAGATATTGCGAGGAATGCCTCAATTCACGAAAAAGATAAAAAGCATTTTCATAATCAGGCATATTGAAGGATAAGTCTAAATCCAGTTTATTTTCATCTCTGTATTCATTGAAATACTTTTCGTAGTCAAACATCTTTACTTCCCTACAAATTTTCAATCATTTCAGATGCCATATCTCTCCATTTGGCATTTGCATCAGCGTTCCCGAATAAGTGTCTATAATGTTTCCCGTAAGATCTCTGACTATCGTCTCTTCCCAATATTTGTAATCAGCCCCCTCACCTTCCTCATACCATCTGTTGAAATACAGGCTGTTGCCATCTCTGAGATAGAAACTGTCATGATCGCCCATTTGAAAACTTACTCTCTCCGGCCAGACGATCTCAAATTCATTGGTCCCGACGCGCTGCCTTGTGACCGTCAATGGCGCCGTATCAATGCTCAGATTATAACAATCCTTGACAGAACTCAGCGGAAATTCTGTCAGCATCCGGTTCTGTCTTGTATCACAATCAAAACAAATTATCCGAATCTGGTCTTTAAGGAAATCCACAACGAGAATATAGATACTGCCCTCATAATATACCGGCTCAGCGGGATATATTCCTGTTTGTTTTGGCACAGGTCTGAATACTTCACCATCAGGATAATGTATTAAAATCAGATTCCTGCCTTCAATATCATGACCTTCTTTAAAGTCTTCCTCCGCCTCGTACAGATCACCATGTTCATAACTAATCCCATAATACCATTCGTTGGATTTGTCTCTTAATGCCTCTATATACGTTATTCCATCTGTTTCAATATTCTTCATTTTGTTTATCCTCGCAAATTTGAAGTTGTTTAACTCCCCGATTCTATCTTTTTCATAGTATCTTCTAAAATTATCTCTCGCAATTCTGTAAGCCAAGAGGAAAACGCTACTGTATCGAATGCGTAGGTCTTGTTGAGTTCAAACTCATTTTCAGACCAAGTCTCAAGTGGCGATTCATTATGCTGAATCAAGGCTTCCAGTTTATCTAGTGATTTATAAAGCTTAGCTTCCTTAGTTTCTTGTGCATCCATTTCTTTATAAAGTGCCGCTATGTCTTCAGATAATTCTACAGGAAGCGTTTTTACCCACTGATTCAATAATGAATCTTCAACTTCTCTATCAGAGTCAGTCTTTACAAAAGTTGGAATATCGCCTGTAAAGCACTCGCCAAGATCATGTATAAGGCACATATCAACTACCTTATTTATATCTATATCTTTAAATTCATGTCTTAACAAAAAAGCCATAAGCGAAATACGCCAACTATGTTCAGCTACGCTTTCTGTCCTGCGTTTTGTTGTTGTGCAATGTCTTGGGGTATCTTTTAGCCTTTCCGCAACATGCAATATTTCCAAATACTCTCTAGCATCCATAGTTATCCTCCCATTCGTTGTGCCTGTCCTACAAACGTCGATTTGTTGTTACCGTCATTATCCACCTTCTGCATAGTGTCAATGGCCGGCAATACCTTTTGTTCAATAAAATCCACTCTATCAAATATTCTCGGCTTGAACGTACCTGTCATTCCCACAGATATATTCTTCTCCTTGTTTACATAAATGATATTTCCGCTGTCGCCAATGGCCGCATATACATCCTTTTCATCATACGGCTTATACCATAGGTAACCATAATTCATGAAGCCAAACCGCTCCCCCAGCTTAAGGTGGGGAGCTAACATGTCTTTTAGGTATTCTTCTGAGATGATTCTCTTACCACCGTGAAGTCCCCCATCCAAGACAAGCGCTCCTATAACAGCCATATCTCTTGCCGACATACACAATCCCCAGCCTGCAGTAACACAGCCGCGAGGGTCAGTATACCACTCATATTTCCTCGGGTTCTTGTTCATGAAGAAGTCAAACTGATCTTCTTTGGAGCTATCTCCATGTGGTATTCGCTCCGGTAGTCCTAACGGTTCAAATAGATTTTTGTTGGCAAAATCTATGCATTTCTCTCCGGTAGCCTTCTCGATTATTCCTGCCAATATCTGAATGCCAAGTGTGGCATATCTGAACTCACCTGTAATACCTTTACGACCTCCAAGATAATCAAGTATCGCATACGTAAAGTCCTGTGAAGTACACACCTTTTTCCAAGGTTCAGACTTGCCTTTATATGGAGCTGTCATAGTAAGCAGATGTCTGACTGTGACATCATATATGGTCTTCTCTCCACGTTTTACAACGTAATCAGGGAAAAATTCCATCACCTTCTGATCCAGATTCCTGATATAGCCCTTATCAAGAGCAATTCCTGCAATGAGCCCCATAACCCCTTTGGTCACAGAATTGACATTCATCGCATCCTCAGTTTTAAATCCGCGCCAACAATCATCAAGGGCTACTTTCCCCTCTTTGATGGCATAAATCTGACAGATGTTACTCTCATTTCCGGTACTTTCTGAAATATAATTGTGAAGTTGTTTCGTATTCATTATAATAGCCTCCTCTTAAGAAAGATTTGGACGTCCTAAAAATACGATAATATGATTAAAAAATATTTTCAAGAAAAATCTTAAAAATCTTTACTCACATGTGGCAACTCATCAAGATTGCATGCCTTCTAAATAAAGAAAACACCGTATAATAGAAACTAAATCCTATTATACGGTTGTCATTTTTCATTATATCTATTTTATACCTTCGGAATTTTCGTATCCATCACCAGAATATGGTTGTACAGCCACTCACACAGGAAATCAAACAGTGATTTCAGGTACTCTGCCTGATTATCCTCCAACTGTTCTCCATCCTCCTTGATACTCTCCTCTAACTTATCCACAAAAGCATCATGTGCAGCCTGCTGTTTTTCCAGGCCATCATACTTAATAGCCTTCATGTACTTTTCTTCATCTGCGAAATGCTTAACCGTGTATTCCTTCAGTCTTCCGAGAATTTCCACAATAGAATCGTATTTGTCATACAGGGTATCATCATGCATGACGTCAAAAACTTCTCCCAGAATATCAAACAATACCTTGTGTTCCTTATCAATCATGTCGATTCCCGTTAAGAACTTCTCTGTTAATTCCGGTTTCTCCTCAATGGTTTGGGTTTTACCAATCAGGGTATCTGTATACAAAATATGGCGGAACAGCCATCTTGCCATGAAATCCAAAATCTGACGTACACTATCCTCTGTCAACGGCATGTCTTCAAATTGTAAAAGCGCCTCCCGAAACTGCAAATGGGTATAAACCTGCAGTTCCAGTTCCGGATCGTTGTGATCCCGCATGTACTGTTCCTCATGGTCAAAATGCGTAGCCGCATAATCCGCCAACTTTTTTAAAAGCGGATCAATCAGCTCCACGCCGGCACCTTTTTCCACAATCTCCATTCCTTCATTAATGAGTTTGAAAAAGTGCTGATGCTCCGCATCAATCTGCGGAATTCCGGTGCGACAGTCATCCGTAAATTCATACTTCATATACATACCCTCCCAGCATTAGAAAAATAGTAACCCTTCACATTCCGCCATGGTTTCCACAACGGCAAATATCAACACGGCAGCAAGTTTCGCCGTGGTATTATCAGAGTCAAATCGTGGTGCCACTTCACAGATATCAAATCCCTTCACCTTACGGGTTCGAATAGTGTGCTTCAAAAGAGGAAGCATTTCCTTCGGGTCAAGTCCCAATGCCTGAGGTGCACTTACACCCGGGGCAAAAGCGGAAGAAAAAACATCCGTGCAAACCGTAACATAAAGATTTTTATTTTCAAATAAGAAATGATCCATTTTCGCGATGGCTTCCATCTGTCCGCCTTCCTGCAGTTCCTTTGCAAGAATGTACTGAACCCCCAGCTTCTCCGCTGTATGGAAAAGGCTCACCGTATTGAAATGTAACTGAATTCCCACCGGAAGATATCGAAACGGTCGATTCTCCTTCTCACAAATATCCGCAATCTGTCGGAACATACTTCCGGAAGAAGCCCCCTTATCATATGGTCGAATATCGAAATGTGCATCAAAATTAATAATTCCCATATCCGGCATACCGTACTGCTCTGCACGGTAATCGTGATGTCCCATATAATGTCCGAAGGTTGTTTCGTGACCGCCACCTAAAACGATGGGGAAAAGGCCTAAATCCAAGGCTTTTTTTACCGCCTCCGAAAGCCTTTGCTGCCCGGCTTCCAAGGTAATCTCCGTACAATCCACATCTCCGGCATCATACATTTTCACTTCCTGCTGAAAGTTGCAAGGAAGGGTTGCCATCTGTTTTCTAATAAAATCAGGGCCAAGGGCTGCACCGCTTCGACCGCGGTTTCTGGAAACACCTAAATCCGAACAAAATCCGATAAAAACAAAGCCCAGCTTACCTGTAAAGGGCTCTGCAGTGTTCAAATCAATAGGTTCTACCTTCTGGTGCCAGCGAAAAGCTTCGTAATCCGTCTCGCTGTCCACACGACCCTGCCAATATTCCATTGCATTTACTAAATTCATAACGTACCTCCGTTTCAAAACCCTGCGGTACCTTTAATCTGTAATCTCCTGTTCGCCCATGGTGGTAAAAACAAAAAATTTCAAAAGCGCCAGCAACAAAAATGCTATACCAAGCGCTCTGCAAAGTCTTCTGCCTGCTTCCATCATTGCAACAGACTGGGGTACCATAATAAAGCATACCGCCAAAAGAAGATAAACCGCCAACCGAATCAAGCTGCGCTTCGGCGGTTTGCCCTCTCCATATATATGACTGACAACAGCAGAGTCATAAAATACTGCTCCCAACAGAATCAGCATTCCTCCACCGTAATTCACCAACTCCTTCACTGCCGGTGAAAAGGCTGACAGGGCACCGATGCAAATTCCTGCAAGGATGCTCAGTCCGCTTAATACTAAAACTTTTCTCTCCATCCCTTACTCCTGCTTCAAATAGCCCAGATGCTTATCAAACACTTCAAAAAAGCTGGAGGTAGTACATTCTTTTCCCTCTTTTAAGGAAATATCCTCCCAAACCTCTTCGTTGTAATCCGAGCTTAATTTCTTACAAAACTTCTGATAAACCGTGTCAAAAGCGGCTCTCGCCCACTCCTTCAAAATCACGCTTTTATTCTCATTGGTAAGTTCCCGATCGATTCGGCTCACAATTTTATAAAAATAGTATTTTCCATTTTCCTGAATACAATGAGAAACTTCCTCATCATCCAACTGCTTTAATACCTGATAGGCGGTATCACTCATCTTCTGGCGATACAAAGCAATGGTATCGCCGGTTTCATTGCTGTAATAGCTGATGAGATTTTCAAAAGCGGTTCCTGCCTTCAACTTCTTTTCCACGGTTTTCGCCGTAGCTGCATCTGCTACCACAAGCTGTTTTACCAACATGACTCTGGCATCGTCATCACTGACCTCGCTGCTGACACCACCTGTTAGGTCGGTATACAGTTTCGTTGCCACTGCCATATCCCTATATAATTCCTCTATAGCCTCTTCATTCACGGAAAGAACCGAAAGGTCTCCCTTGGACAAAGACTTATAGTATTCCGCTGCTGCCTTTCGTACCTTCTCGTTTTCTTCCTTTGATAGAGAAATCTTCATTTTCTCCGCCAGAAGCTTCATGGTCTTCATCTTGGCAAGCACAGATAAGGTGGTTTTCTTTGTGTATTTCTCAAGACTCTGATTTCCGTCGGATACCTTAATAATTCCCTTTCCGTATACCTTCTCATAGGAATTCCGGTAATTCATAAGAAATACCTTAGCCTGAGCTACGCTCACTGTTTCTTCCCCTACCCGGCAGACTGTGGAGTCTGTAAGGCTGGTGGTAAGAACCACCTTGGTTCCAAAAATGCTGCACCCTGTAAGTCCGGTAACTGCAAGAGCCATGGCCAAAAACAGGGCTATTATCTTCTTGTGCATTCTACTACTCCTTATCCCTCTACTACCAGAAAACGTCCCTCGGACAAGGCAAAGAGTTCACTCTGTGATAAAAGCTCCTCATCAGCCATTCCATAAGCGTCCATTCCCGCTTCTTCCAAATACTCTCTAACTTCGTCCAGATCTTTGCAGACACATGCCATGCAATCTGATAAAAAGGCATCTGCGTCCTCTCTGGTGGTAAATTCTTTTCTTCCCAAAAGCTGTTCCTGCTGTTCTAAAAACACATCCAGGCACTCTTCATCGTATTCAAACATACTCTCACTCCTATCCTTCGCATTCCCGAAGCCGTTTCCCGATTCGACCTACCGGAAGTCCCACTACATTGGAATAGTCTCCGGATATTCCCTTGATATACTGGGCAAAAAATCCTTGAATCGCATAGGCCCCCGCCTTATCCATAGGTTCCTTCGTCCGAATATACTCCCGGATATTCTCTTCTGTCATGGAATACAGATTTACCTGGGTGGTCTCACAAAACGTCTCCATGGACACGCCCCCATCCCCATTCACTGCTATAATGCAAACCCCGGTATGTACCTGATGCCCTTTTCCCTGCAACATGTGAAGCATGTTAAAGGCATCTTCCTCATCCTTCGGTTTTCCCAGTATGGTATTCTGATAAGCTACCACCGTATCGGCACCAATAAACCAGGTGTCTCCCTTTGGAAGCTTTCCCTCGGAAATATAAGAAAGGTAAACCTCCTGAGCCTTCTGGCTGGCAAGCTGTTTAACTGCCTCCTCCGGCTTATCTTCCGTGATTTTCTCCTCTCCTTTGGCCGGGCTGACCGTAAAGGTAAGTCCGATTTGACTAAGCAAATCCCGTCTTCTCGGTGATCCGCTGGCAAGTATGATATTTGGTTTCATGTATTTCAAAACCTCTTTCCTGCTGCCTAAACGCAACGATTCTCATTTTTATTATAGTTTTATTCCGCTAACACGTCAATGGCTTCCTGTAAATGGAAGGAATACAGAAATATACTTTTTACCGGCTGTTGGAAAATACGCTCAATGGCATCCTTATAAAGCTCCATTTGCTTCCTATAGCGGTCTGACAACTCTTTTCCGCTTTCTACCCGGTCTGTTTTGTAATCCACCAACACCAGTTTTCCTTCCTGTTCATAGAAGGCATCAATGATTCCCTGCACCAGAATTTTATCCTCGGTTTCTACCGTCAATCCTGCCTCCTTCGGAGTGATTGCCATAACAAAAGGTTGTTCCTTGGTAAGGGATTTCTCTTTTGCAGCTTTGCGCATCTGCTGCCCCAAAGGGCTCTTAAAGAAAGTAAGCAGTTTCCTTACATTTACAAGCTCCACCGCCTCTTTACTCATAAGCCCCGCTTCTTCAATTCCCATTAGTTCCGCCCGAATCGCCTCCTCCGTCGGTTCTTCCAACCGATGGTCTTCAAAGGCAATACATTCTAACGCCCGATGGACCGCAGTACCTCGCAGGGCTCCCGGATTCACCGATGTCTCTCCGCTTCCTTCCTCTGCTAAAAATGCGGGCACATGGTGTTTGCTCTCCTCTTCTGTGGCAGGCTCCACCAGAAACTCCGGTGCCTCTTCCGCTTCATACAAGGCATCCATAAAATGATGTTTAATTTCCGAAACAGACATTTTAATAGGCAAACTTAATTCCGCCTCTCTAAAGTAGGTGGAAGCAAACATTTTCCTAAGCTCCTGCTGCCCCTCCTTAGTTTCCATGGGATGTAAAAACAGCTCTGCCGCTTCCTCTTTTTCCATAAGCTGCAAGGCACTCTCCACGTTCTCTAAAACCGCTCCATGCACCGAAATATCCACCATAGCCTGGGTGTAAATTTTTCTTCCGAATAGCGCCGGCAAAATGAAATCCAGGAAGTTTTTCGCTTTTAGCTTGGCGCTGTAGCTGACTTTATCCCCTTCCAAAAGAAACTCCGCTCCGGCCTTCATGGCCTCATAATCCTTCACAGAGCCGGTAATTACCAGTTTCTCTTTTGCACGGGTTAAGGCAACGTACAACACGCGTATTTCTTCTGCCAGATTGTCCTTTACAATCTTATTTTTCATGGCTTTGAAAAAGACTGTATCCCGCTTAATCCGCTTTTTCCCTTCAATATACCGAAGAAGTATACCTTCTTTTACACCAATTAAAAGATCCGCCTTGGCATCGCTTTTATTAAAACCTCTGCCCAGTCCCGCCACAATAACCATGGGAAATTCCAATCCCTTGCTCTTGTGGATGGTCATTAAAAAGACCGCATCCTTTCCCGCATCCGGAGAGCCCTCCGTCAATTCCAGATTGTATTCCTTCAGCTTATGAATATAGCGCAAAAAGTGAAACAGTCCATGATAACTACTGCTTTCGTAGGCTCTTGCCCGCTCCACCAGAATGTTTAAGTTCATTTGTTTCACATTTCCACCGGGAAGCAGTCCCACATATTTCTCATACCCTGTTTTTTCATAAAACAATAAAATCAACTCATGAATGGGACGATACACTGCCAGTCTTCTAAATTCCTCCAAAAGTCGGAAAAAGTCCTGCAATTTCTCTTCTATCTCCGGCTTGCCGGTATAGGATAAAACATCCTCAAAAAAACGTTTTCCGCTTCCTGCTGCCTTTATATCCGCGAGCTCCGAATCCTTTAACCCTACAATGGGGCTGTTTAACACACAAAATAACGGAATATCCTGTCGCACATTATCCACCAGCTGTAAAAAGCTAAGCACACAGTTTACTTCCGGTGTTTCAAAATATCCGGTCTTTTCCATGGCTACTGCCGGAATAGACATTTTCTTCAATTCCTCCGCAATAATGGGCGCCATTTTTTTGGAACGAAGCAAAATCACAATATCCTTATAGCAGGGCTTCCGGAAACTACCGTCTTTTTCCGTTACCTGTCCCTTCTCCATGAATTCCCGGATTTTCTCGCCGATTAGAATAGCTTCCGCTTTTTCCTTATCCTGATTATCCTCTTCTTCCATTCCGCGGTCAAAAAGTACTACCTCCGGAATATAGAGTTCATCCAGATCTCGGTTATAGTTTGCCCCGTACTTTAAGCTGGCATGTTCGTCATAGACGATATCCCCCAGATTCCGCTGCATCAGCGCTTCAAAAATCTGATTGGAAAAAGTAAGGACCTGACTGCGGCTTCGGAAGTTCTGATCCAAATCAATCTTTACCTCATCCCCGTCGCCATACTGATAGGTATCGTATTTTTCCACAAACAGTTCCGGTTCTGCCTGTCGGAACCGATAAATACTCTGCTTCACATCACCTACCATAAACCGATTCTTCTTGCCCCGGCCATACTGAATGGCAGACACAATGGCTTCCTGCAACGCATTGGAATCCTGATACTCATCCATCATGATTTCTTTAAAACGTCTGCCGTAAGACTTGCCCACGGAAGATACCTTCCCCGGCTCCTCATAAAGAATTTCCAATGTCAGATGTTCCATATCCGAAAAGTCCACCACATTACGCTTGCGTTTTTCCTTCGTGAACTCCTCATAAAAGCAAAGGGTTAAATCACATAACACCCCTGCCATGTCCTTCATACCGTAATAGTCTTCCATCATCTCTTCCGGACTTCTGAAGTAATAATCCCCCGCCAACTCTTTTAATATCTTGGCGGCGCCATCCCGCATGCTTTTTGCATAATCTTTGGCCTCCCCATCCGCTTCATCCAAATTTCGGATGGTGGGCATTCTGCCCATTTTGTAACCTGTAAGAATGGGGTAAAAATCCTGTACTGACTCTGCATTCAGGCAGGACGCCAGCCGTTCTTTTTCATCCAATAAATACAGATAAAACTTCTCTAAGGCGGCAGACTGGGCTATACTGTCCGAAGCCTTGGATAAAAGCGCCATGGCATCCTTTACCTTTAGCTGTGTATCCTGAACAATCTCCTGTAAAATTGGCAGACTGTAAAACTGCTTAGCATCTTTTTTCTCATAGGCCTGCTTGCACCGGGTAATCCACAGTTTGGGCCAGGGTGTGGAAATTGCGCTTTCATAGAATTTTTTAATCAGCTCCACCAGTTTTTCATCACTTCGACCACTGGCATAATTATCTACGAAGGCAAGGAATTTCGGGTCCTTTTCCTCGTAAAAGCGCTGCAGCACATGTTCCATCACATCTTCCATTATCAACTTCTGTTCGTTGTTATCCACCACCCGAAATCCCGGTTCTAACTCTGTCAGATAGAAATGTTCTTTTAGAAACTGCATACAAAAACCGTCAATGGTGGTGATCATTGCCTGATGAATCAGGGATAACTGCCTCTTTAAATGGATATTTCGGGGTTCCTCCTCCGACCGCTTCATTAGCGCATTCAAAAGACGGTTCTTCATCTCCGAAGCCGCCGCTTCGGTAAAAGTAACAACCAGAAGTTCATCCACATCCATAGGATCCTTCTCGTCCAATATCATACGGCAGATTCTCTCTACCAGTACGGTAGTCTTTCCGGAGCCCGCCGCCGCAGATACCAAAAGGTTCCGGTCTCTTAAGGTAATAACCTGTTCCTGTTCCTTTGTAAAATCCATGGTTTAGACTCCTTTCTCCAGGGTGTCCTTCATCTTCTGAAGAACTTCCTCCGGTTTTTCTTCCGTTAATAGACGCACCTTATCTGCCTGACCTTCTTCCTCAAAGCCGCAGCTTGTACGATAGGGACAGTAATCGCAGGTTAAGGCATCCTTTCTTTTAACTGGGTTGGGGGAAAGCTTCCCTTCCACCAGCTCATTTCCCAGGGATTGCAACTTATGCAGGGTATACTCTTCCATAAGATGCAACTCTTCCTCACCGAACTCCCGGCTGGATTTTTTCACCGAATCATCCTCTCCACCGGCTCCCGTCAACCGTAGTTCGTCAAAAAGCTTCTTGTCTATCTCTTCGTCTGTATCCGTTCCCTTTGCCTCCACCAGAGGATCCTTCAGATGATAATAATACACGCCATCCAAAACAAGGGGTTTTTCCTGCTCCTTATTTAGAAGCTTCTTCGCGGCATAAGCATAGGTCAAAAGCTGTAGTTGCTCTCCGCTTAGTACCTGGTTAATATTTAATTCCTTGTTACCGCTTTTATAATCAATCACACGATACCGACAGCTGTCGCCCTCGGTTTTGATATCGATACGGTCGATTTTACCTTTCAATTTCATTCGAAAGTCCTTTTGCAGCTTCAAAATTTGCTCTTTATCCGCTGTAAATAAGAATTTCTTTTCCAACTTATCCGGCACAAAACCACCGGTTTTCGCCTGTTTTCCCATAGCCCAGGCAGCTCGCTTTACTATGGTGGTCAACCGATGAATCTGGTAGTTATTTCTGGCATTTTCATACAGGTAGGTCTGATTTAATTCTGCCACCTCATCCAATACCGCTTTTTCCACCAGCTTATCCCGAAGGGGTACCGGTATGGTATCCGGTTGGTATCCCTGCTCCTTCATACTGCGAACATACCGTTCCATAGCCCCGTGAAAAATGGTCCCCACATCAATCATGGTAAGCTTTCCGGTATTTCGCTCCGAAAGCAGCAAACCATATTCCAGAAAATGACGTCTTCTGCATCCCGCAAAGGTTTCCAGTCTCGAAACACTTCCGGAAATTTCCTCTCCGAAAAGCTCCGTCACCTGGGAAGTCTCTAAACTATCTTCTTCCTTTTCTCCAAAGGCCGTGGCAAAAAGCGCAAATTGTCCGGCAAACTCCGGTTCTTTTTTCAGGTAAGCAGAAATCTCCTGACTCTTCGCCTCTTGCCTGTGTTCCAAAAGATAAGAAAGAGCCGCTTTTTCATGGAAATACTGCTCCATGGATGGCAGACTGTCTGCCTTAAGAATTTCTGTTTCCGGCAAAATCTCCCGGATGGCTCCTATCAGATATGCCGGGTTCTTTCCCTCTCCCGTAAGGGTCTGTGTCGGATAGGTTAAAATCAACTTCTGCTCCGCCTTAGCCATTACCATATACAGATAAAACTGTTCTACAAATAGTCTCTCCTTCGGCCCTGCCGCCAACTCTATATCCATCTGATCCAAGGTTTCCCTCTCCTTCTGATTCAGACAAATGCTACCTGTGGATATTCTGGGTAACGTTCCTTCGGATACCCCCACAAAAAACAGCACCTTAATATGAGCCAGTCTGGTTCTTTCAATGTCACCGATTATGATACAATCCCGTCCTGCCGGTATGGTTGCCACCTTTGTTGCCTCAAGTCCGGCCTCCACCAGCTTGCGAAACTCGTTAAAGGCCATGGTCTCTTCTCCCATCAGTGCCACATAGCGTTCAAACATCTGAACCACACCGGAATAAATGGCGGCGTATTCCATGGCTTTTTGTTTTTCTCCCTTTTCCATTAAGGACTGACTAAACTCTTCCAGTTTATCCTCCATCTTAAGAGCTTCGAGGCAGGTAAACAATGCCTCTGCCCGCATACGCACCGTATTCTCCGCTTTTCTTGCCCCCATAAGGGAATGAAGAGGTGCTAAAAATTCCTCCCGAATCTCATTGATTTCATAAAGCTCTTCCGCCTCAAAGCCATAGGGTTGGTATGCAAAAGGCATGCTGTAGCTTTTACCTCCCCGCACTCTGGCAGCAAGACAGTAGTTTTCCAGTTTTTCCACCTGTTCCTCGTTCAAATTGGAAAATCCGGTTTTCAGATACCGAAAAACTCCTTCATAGGAAAAGTCTTCTTCTATCATCTCCAATAACCCTTCTACCACCTCCACAAAGGCATTTAAGGTTACTTTCTTTTTCTGATCCAGGAAAAAAGGAAATCCCGCCCGCTCAAATTCCCGGCTCAATACTTCACCGTAAAGTTCCGGATTGGCGGTTACCACTGCCATTTCCTGATATCGCAATCCTTTTTGGCGATAATGATAAATCCTAGATGCCACAAAGGTCGCCTCTTTTTCCGGGCTTAAAAGTTCTGCAATCTGCACATCCTGCTGCTTCTCCACGTAAGGCTGGCACTTTTTCTGGAATATACTTCTCTCCAAAGCAGCGAGTCCCGGATGATTTTTAAAACGCCGCTCTCCCGGCTCCTGCATAATCACCGGATCTAAGATTTCTGTTCCTGTTTGGTTAGCCAGTCTAATGAGAGACTGAATATACTTTTTGCTTAAATAAAACAGTTCATGGGGCTGCCCCGGCTTAAAATACTCCTCTTTCGGATCCACCAGCACAGTAACATACATGGTTTTTACCATGGGCAAAAGCGCTTCCAGGAACACTCTTTGCACCGGAGTAAAACCGGTATAGCCGTCAAAGCAAACTACCGCATCCTTCAAAAGCGTCGATTTATGTGCTACATCATGAAGAAGCATCAACAAGCCTTCCGGGGTCTGATATTTATCCCGGATTATGCTGTTAAACTCCTTATAAATCATGGTAAGATCTTTTAATTTATAGTATAAAAGCCCTTCCTCCAACTGCTCTAAGGTTCTTGTTAATTCCTCTTCCTTCACATGATACTGGGAAAATTCCGTAAGAAGGCTCTTGACCTGATCCAGATACCCCGGACGGTCAATGTTACGCTTTAATACCTTTAATTCTTTTCCGTGTTCCCGCACAATCCGCCTGATTAACAACGTTTTTCCGATATCATCTAAAACCGTCTTATTCTCGATTCCCAGTTCCTCAAATACCCGGTAGGCAAGGCGCTCAAAGCTTAGTACATCTATATTCATTATGCACTGCTTACTGCTTCGAAACACAAATTCCTGCTGGGTACTTAAGGTAAACTGCTCCGGAACCAGAACCAGATATGTCTGCTTGGGGTTCTTTGCTGCTTCCTCAATGATTTTGTTGTATAAATAGGTGGATTTGCCGCTTCCGGCCTTTCCCAGGATCATCTGTAATGACATAAAATAACTCCTTTTTCAAGCTTATAGCGTAATGGCTGTATTATTCCTGCTAAAGAATAATACAGCCCTTACACTCTCTGCTACAAATCGTTCGCAGCATCTGTTGCCTCCACAGCTACGCTTAACGTGAACACCAGCCCTTATTCCACGAATGAATGTGGAGGTACGCTATTGTGAAAGCTCTATATTCCGGATGGGCGACTTTTGTCGACGTCGGTACTTAAAGGAACGGCTGGCGCGCCAAGCTGATTTATCAAGCTTGGGCGTCAGACGTTCCTTTTATGTACCGTTACGCCGGCAACTGAGCGAAAGCGCTCGCCCATCGGAATATAGAGATTTCGCAGTTCATACCTTTACATTTACTTGTTGTACTTCTCCATAAATGCCTCAATCTCTTCCGGCTTCTTAATAATATCTTTGGAAAGTACTTCGCATCCGTTCTCGGTAATAAGAAGATCGTCTTCGATACGGATTCCGATGGCTTCTTCATCAATGTAGATGCCCGGTTCGTTGGTAAGAACATATCCCGGCTGAAGCTTCAGTCCATCCACATGGGTACAGTCATGTACATCGTAACCCATCATATGGGATACGCCGTGCATGTAGTACTTATCCAATTCGCTATCCTCTTTGATAAGACCGATTCTCTTTAATCCCGCTGCCAGTTCTTCTTTACAGATATCGTTTAATTCTCTGGTTGTAACTCCCGGTTTTGCCTCTTTGCATACCCGTTCATTGGCTGCCAGTACAATATTGTAAATTTCCTTCTGTCTGTCTGTGTATTTTCCGTTTACCGGATAGGTTCTGGTAATGTCGGAGCAAAGACCTTCCGTCTTGCTTCCCAAGTCTAAAAGCAATAAGGTGCCGTCCTTGCACTCACAATGGTTGGTTTCATAGTGAAGCATGGTTCCGTTAAATCCGCTTCCTGCAATAGTGGGGAAGGATGGGCCTTCTGCTCCCAGATTCTTGATGGTGAATTCATAACGGGCCTGCGCCTGATATTCCATCATGCCCGGTTTTAAGTGCTTCATTACTTCTTCCAAGCCCTGACGGGTTACATCCACTGCATGGCGGATGCGTTTTACTTCTTCTCCATCCTTGGTCATACGCATTAAAGAGAGAATCGGGTAGATATCCTTTAATGCAACTCCCGGATAAAGATCTGCAAATTCTTTCGCTTTTACCATATTGTAATCCGGCATATCCTCGCAAGACTGGCGGTACAAATCAAAATATGCCGCCTTAATCATACGTCTGGTAATCCAGAAATCAATACGTCCCTTAAAGGAATCCAGATACAATACATGGTCTACTCCACTGATTTCCTGTGCTTCTTCCTTAGTCAGCTTCTTTCCGAACCATTTTTCCATCTTCGGATCTGCTTCCTCAATGAAAAGATAGGTTTCCGGCTTCTCACCGCTCTTATCCAGCACAAGAATCATATGATCTCTGGCAATATCCGTCAGATAACGGAAGTTCTTGCTTACCTCAAAATGAAGATAAGCATCCTCACTCATGTGCACCTCTACCCCGGAATAGATCACGGCAATGCTGCCCTGCTCCATTTTCTCAAACACACGCTCACGACGTGCTTTTACAAATTCTGTTCCCATTTGTATACCTCCAAATTTTCTATGCCTTATCCGCACTACTCGGGATACGTTAGCCGCTCCTTAGTAATCCCGGTTAAAACCTCTTCTAAATATTTTTTTGCAAGATATTTTGCCATAGGCAGATTCAAATCCAGATAGTTTCCGCAGTCTCTGGCTACAGCCCCCGGAATTTCTCCCTCATAATCCTTCATAAAGGTAAAAAGCTCCACCAACAGGTCAACAATATCTTTTGACTCATAATCTCCCGCCAAAAGCAGATAAAATCCGGTACGACAACCCATAGGGCCAAAATAAATGCATTTTTCGCCAAATTCTTTGTGATTTCTTAAGAACGTAGCCCCCAAATGCTCCATGGCATGCATTTCTGCCGTATTCATTACCGGCTCAAAATTAGGCCGCGTCATGCGAATATCGAAGGTAGTGATTACCTCGCTTCCCACATGATCCTTCCGGGATACATAAACTCCCGGCAACAGTGTCAGATGATTCACTGTAAAACTTGCAATTTTTTCCATATTGTTCTCCTTCAATTAACCGCCATCTGCCGGAATATTACTGCAATCTTCCTGCCAATTCCATAATCAGGCGCACGGAATGCTCCACTGCCTTCTTCTCGAAGGTTGGATAATCTTCATGGGCACTATTATCTGCCTTATCGGAAATTGCCCGCACAATCAAAAACGGGACTGCATTCAGATATGCGGTATGGGCAATGGCGGCACCTTCCATCTCGGTACAGTAACCACCAAAGGTGTCAACCAGCCATTTTTTCTTTTCATCACCGGAAACAAACTCGTCTCCTGTAAGCACACGTCCTTCATAGACATGGATGTCCGGATTCACTTTTTCACAGCTTTCTTTTGCAATCTTACGCAAGGCTTCATCTGCCTCGAAGGAAAATACCTTCATTCCCGGTATCTGTCCCAAAGGATAGCCAAAAGCAACTGCCTGCATGTCATGCTCCACCGCATCGGTAGCTAGCACTACATCTCCAATATCAATCTTTGCCTGCAACGATCCGGCAATTCCCGTATTGATTACATAATCCACATGATAGGTGTCAATCAGGCACTGGGTACAACCTGCAGCGTTTACCTTTCCAACACCTGCCTGTACTACCACAACCTCTGCACCGTTTAAAATACCTTTTACGTATTCTCTTCCGGCCTTTTGGGTGACTTCCACCTCTGTCATCTGCTCTTTCAACTTTGCCACTTCCACATCCATGGCTCCGATAATTCCGATCAAAGTAAATCCTCCTTGCTTCTTTATTTCTGTGTAATATCACTTCCAAAATACTTGTTGGAAAGTTCAGTTAAAACTCCTTCTTCTGAAAGCTCTTTAATGGCTTTGTTCACCGCATCCACAAAGCTCTGGTTCTCTTCACCGGCACGTACCGGAATAGCAACCTCGGATGCTTCTTCATAAAGTGCGGCAATCTTAATACCTGCATCCGGATGCTCCTTCATATAGTCATAGTAGGAAACCTCTGCATTTAAAGTGGCGTCCACACGTCCGTCGGTTAAAAGCTGAATGGTCTGAATCAAATCATCCACGCCGGTAACTTCTGCCCCGTATTTTTCCCCTAACTTAGCGTAGGTACTCTGCAATGTATTGGCAGTCTTTTTACCCTTTAAATCATCAAAGGTCTTAATTTCTTCATTATCATCTTTCACGATAAGCGCTGTCTTCATGTAAGCATAGGCATCGGAAAAGTTGTACTTTCTGGCACGTTCTTCATCGATTTCCACACCGTTACAGGTAATGTCATATCGGCCGGAATCAATACCGGCAAAAATACCGTCCCACTCTACTTCTACGAATTCCGCTTTCACACCCAGCTTCTCTGCAATCTTTTCCGCAACTTCCACGTCAAAGCCCACCAGCTTATCATCTTTGTCGTGATAAGTCCATGGCGCCCAGGTTCCTTCTGTTGCTACAATGATAGTGCCTCTTTCTTTAATCTGTTCCAAAAGTTCCGTGGCCTCTTCCTTCTTGCCATCTGCACTTTTTTCCTTTTGGCTTCCACAAGCGCTTAAACAAAATGCACCCAATAAAAGCACAGTTGCCAGTGTTAAAAATTTAATTCCTCTCCTCATGTTTCTTCCTCCTTAAAATTTTGCATCATATTTTACAATATGATTAAACATGTGCAATGGTCTGTAAAAATGACCTTGTACGCTCCTGTTTGGGATTTGCGAAAAATTCTTCCGCTTCCCCTTCTTCCAACACCACACCGTTCTCCATGAAAATCACCTTATTTGCCACATTGCGGGCAAACGGAATTTCATGTGTTACCACCAGCATGGTCATACCTTCTTCTGCCAGTTTCCGGATAACGGATAAAACCTCACCGATAAGTTCCGGATCCAATGCCGAAGTAGGCTCGTCAAAATAAATTATCTCCGGATCCGTGGCCAATGCTCTGGCTATGGCAACACGCTGCTGCTGTCCTCCGGATAATTGATGGGGGTAATGATCCTTTCTATCCGCCATTCCCACTTTTTCAAGCATCTGCAACGCCTTTTGTCTTGCCTGTTCCTTCGGAACTTTCCTGGCTGTTACCAGTCCCTCCATAACATTTTCCAAGGCGGTTTTGTTCCGGAACAAATTGTAGTTCTGGAATACAAATGCCGTCTTCTTTCGAAGCCGCAGCACATCTTTCTTGTGTATGGAAGACAGATTGATTTCTTCTCCATCAAAAATCATGGTGCCTCCATCCGCATGCTCCAGAAAATTCATGCACCGAAGCAAAGTGGTCTTTCCGGAACCACTGGAGCCCAAAATAGCGATAACATCGCCCTTTTCCACTTTTAGCGATACATCCTTCAATACTTCCAGGTTACCGAAGGACTTTGCAATATTCTTTATCTCTAACATAATGCCCTCCTAATCATAGCTGCCAATCCGCTTCTCACCGTAAGCCTGCAGCCAGGTCAGAATGGTGCAAAACATCAGATAAATAAAAGCTACTTCCAGATACAATGCCAAGGCTTCATATGTTCTTGCCACAATCCGCTGGGTTGCCATAAACATCTCCACGCAGGTAATATTTGCAGCCAGAGAGGTATCTTTTACCAAAGCTATCAAGGAATTGGACAAAGTTGGAAACGCGGTTTTAAAAGCCTGGGGCAAAATAATCCGACGGATAATCTGCAAATAGCTCATTCCCACGCAGTATCCTGCCTCCAACTGTCCCTTAGGCACCGACTCCAGCGCCGCTCTGATGGTCTCCGCATCGTAAGCACCGGTATTTAGGGCAAAAACAATTACCGCCGCCGGAAAAGGTTCCAATAAAATTCCCAGATTCGGCAGTCCGAAAAATACCACAAACAACTGTACCAAAAGGGGCGTTCCCCGGATAATCCAGATATAAATCCGGGCTATTTGCTTCAACACCGGAATATTGGCATATTGAATCAATGCTACCGTTACCGCAATTACCAGGGCAAAAGCAAAAGATAAAATTGTCAGCGGAATGGTCATCTGAAGTCCCGGAACCAGGATCTTCAAAAAAGAATCCGCCAAAATTTCTACTACTCGTTCACTCATAAATCTATCCCACTTTCTCAAAGGTCAACACCTATATTTTAACATTTGTCAGTGTGCATAGCAATTGCTTTTCAATCTTTCTTTTGATATAATTTTAAACGACTGAGAGAAAGTTTTCAGTAAAAAAATAGGATAAGGAGAAAAAATCATGCAAAAAGAATTACTTTCCAGAAAAGATGTTCCGGTAAAAGAAACCTGGGATCTTTCCTTGATTTACAAAGACAAAGAAGCCATGCTTGCTGATGTTGAAAAGCTTAAAGAACTGACGGATACGGTCTGCAGGACCTATCAGGGAAAGCTTACCACCGCCGACAATATTATTACCTGTTTAAAGGATTACGGAGAAATCATTCGCTTATCCATATTAACCAATGCCTATGCCGGTCTTGGTGCGGAAGTGGATTATTACGATACCGCCCTGCAGCAGCTAAACAGCAAGGTGAGCACAGTTATTTCGGACTGCTACTCCCGCCTCACCTTTATCGAGTGTGAAATTCCGGAGCAGCCGGAGGCTGTTATTAAGGAGGCCATGGAAAAAGAGGAAACCACCCGCCACCACTTAAAAGAGGTCCTTCGCTACAAACCCCATTTGATGCACAAGGAAGCCGAACGTGTGGTAGCCGCATTATCCCCTACTTTGGGATCTCCTTATACCCTTTATAACACTATGAAGCTGGCAGATATCCAGTTTGAGAATTTTGAAGTGGATGGCAAGTCCTATCCTTTAGGCTATACTTTATTTGAAAACAACTACGAGTATGAAGAAAATACCGCAGTTCGTCGCGGTGCTTTTACCGCTTTTTCAAAGAAATTAAAACAATATGAAAACAGCACTGCCGCTGCTTATCAGACACAGGTTCAGAAGGAAAAAATTATGTCCGGCTTAACCGGTCACGATTCTGTTTTCGATTATCTGTTATTCCCACAACACGTGGATAGAAGCCTGTACAACCGCCAGATAGATTTAATAATGGAAAAACTGGCGCCTCATATGAGAAAATACGCTAAATTTATCCAAAAGGTGCACGGTCTTGACAAAATGACCTTTGCAGACCTGAAGCTTCCCTTGGACCCCGGCTTTACCCCTTCCGTAACCATCGAAGAATCGGAAGAAACCATTGAAAAAGCACTCTCTGTCTTGGGACAGGATTATGTGGATATGGTGCATGAAGCATACCGGGATCGCTGGATTGATTTTGCTCAGAACAAAGGAAAATGTACCGGCGGATTTTGTTCTTCTCCGTACGGAATCAACTCCTATATTCTGCTGTCCTGGAATGCTAAAATGTCAGACGTATTCACTTTAGCTCACGAACTTGGACATGCAGGACATTTCAAACGTTGCAACAGCAAGCAATCCATTTTTGACACGGATGTTTCCACCTATTTTGTGGAAGCACCTTCTACCATGAATGAACTGTTACTTGCAAACTACTTAAAGACCACCAGCGAAGACCTTCGCTTCAAACGCTGGGTACTGGCTAACATTATCAATAATACCTATTATCATAATTTTGTAACCCACTTTATTGAGGCTTACTATCAGCGTGAAGTTTATCGCATGATTGATGCCGGCGAAAGTGTTACTGCAGAGGTTTTAAACAAGATTATGGCAGATACCCTCCACAAATTCTGGGGCGATGCAGTTGAAATCAACGAAGGGGCCGAGCTTACTTGGATGCGCCAGCCTCATTACTATATGGGTCTTTATTCCTACACCTACAGTGCCGGTCTTACGGTGGCAACTCAGGTTGCACGCCGTATTGAGAAGGAAGGGGCTCCTGCTGTGGAAGATTGGAAGAAGGTTTTAGATGCCGGCGGCACTCTTACTCCGGTTGAACTTGCAGCTTTGGCAAAAGTGGATATCACCACCGATGCGCCATTGCTTGACACCATCGAGTATATTGGTGGCATTATTGATGAAATCTGCGAACTCACAGAAAAATTGGGATAATCACAAATACAGAAAGGGGGGCTGCCCATGAAATGGTTAGTGGCGTCGGACATTCACGGTTCGGCTTATTATTGTAAGAAATTATTGGAGGCAATGGATGAAGAGCAGGCTGATAAACTGCTTTTACTGGGGGATCTTTTGTATCACGGGCCAAGAAATGCCCTGCCAAAGGACTACGATCCACCAAAGGTATACGAAATGCTAAACTCCGTCAAGGATAAAATTGTAGCGGTTCGTGGTAACTGCGACTGCGAGGTAGACCAGATGGTGTTAGATTTTCCGATTCTGGCAGATTACATGGTACTTTCTGTGGGGGACAAACTGATTTACGCCACCCACGGTCATGTAATCAATAAAGAGAATCCCCTTCCCTTTGTAAAGGGTGCCTATCTTTTATACGGTCATACCCATGTGCCTGCCAACGAAGATTGTGGAGACTTTACCTACCTGAATCCCGGTTCCGTATCCATCCCCAAGGAAGGCAGCGACCACAGCTACATGATTATCACCCCGGAAGAAATCCGTTTCGGGAAAATAGAATAACGAGATTTGAAACGCGCTTCCGTCAAATCGGGAGTGCGTTTTTTGTCATCTTCAAAAAAATAAATTTTTTTCATTTTCCCTCTTGACTTTATCGCTTTACCATGCTAATATACTAATACAAACAAACATACCATTTAAGATAAACAAGACTAAGAAACGGAGGTACAGTCCAATGGGATAATGAGATAGAACCCCGAAAAATAAAGAGAAGGAGGTACGGTCCACCAAAAGTTTGAAACGATTCTCATGAATACGGAAGAAAGGAAGGTAAGGTCCAATGGGATGAGCAGTTTTGGAATCAAAGAATAACCGAAAGGTTTATATAGATTGACAATAAAAATAGTGACAGGAGGTATCGTCCAGTGATAACTTTAAGAAAATAGAAATCCGTTGTATTGTGAACTCAGTGCAGCGGATTTCTATTTCTTTATTTTTGCGTAATCCAATCTCCTGCTACAGCAATTCGGTCAAATACGCTACCAGTCCTTCTCTGGAAGTAACCTGCTTCGCTTTCATGCCAAAAGCGATGGCCGCTTCCACATTCTCTTTCCGATCATCAAAGAAAATGCACTCCTCCGGTTTCAAACTGTATTTATCACACAACGCCTGATAGATTGCTGCATCTGGCTTTAATTCATTTACCATATACGAAACGATTTTTCCATCCAGATACTCCATAAAGTCCGCATGCTCTGTATGACGCTCAAATAACTCCTTGGAGTAATTGGATAACAAATAGACTTTATATCCCTTTTCTTTTAATTTTGGAAAGAAACGCCATGCTTCCGGATGTGCCACCGGCATATACTCACTATGATTTAAGAAAAACCGTATAATTTCCGCATCCTTTGGATAACTTTTTGCATAGCCATCAATCAACTCTTCTAAGGTAAGAAGACCTTTATCAAACTGTAGCCACCGTTGTTGGGGCTCGTCGAAAATCTGCTTGCCAATACGGGTTCCCTCTTCTTCCGAAACCCCGTAATCCATAAACATGTCCTTCCACCGATAGTGAAACAACACATCCCCTACATCAAATACAATATTCTTAATCATCTCTAATTCTCCCTTTCATCTTCTGCTACAAACGTCTCTATCCTTCCTCTACCACAATGTCTGCTGTAGAAAAAGGTACAAATTTCGATATTTCCGCCGGGGATAACTGCACCTGATACCCGATTTTACCGGCACTTACCATCACCGTCTCAAATTCAAGACAGCTTTCATGCATTACCGTTGGGAAAGGCTTCTTCATTCCGATAGGAGAACAGCCACCGTGAATATATCCAGTTAGAGGCAACAAGTCCTTTTGTTTAATCATCTCTATATTTTTCTCTTTCACTGCGGATGCTGCCTTCTTTAAATCCAATTCCTTCTCCACCGGAATCACAAACACATAATTCTTCCCGCTCTTTCCTACAGTAACCAGCGTCTTAAAAACCTGGGCAGGATCTTCATTTAAAACCGCTGCCACCTCAGTTCCGCTGACTGCATCCGTCTGGGAATAATCGTAGCTCTTATACGCAATCTTTTTCTGCTCCAATAGACGCATCACATTGGTCTTCTCATCATTCTTCTTCGCCATCTTTTTTTCGATCCCCTTTCTGTCTCTTTCCTTTATTTTACTTCTTTCTACAAGATATGTGAAGGGCGAATATTCCACTTGTGGTACTTCAGGCAACGTCGGTACCACAGAGGAATATTCGCCCTTTAAATTCTTATAGAAATTCGTATTAACAATATCTAACAATAATCACAAGTGTAGAAATCAACAACACCAGGATAGTTGCCGGAATCGCACTCTTACAGTACTTGCCCCAGCCAATCGGATAACCCTGTTTTGCTGCAACTGAGGTTCCCACTACGTTCGCAGATGCTCCAATCGGAGTTGCACTACCACCGATATCGGTACCCATAGCCAAAGCCCACGCAAGAGTAGCAATATCTACTCCTGTAGTTGCTGCCAAAGTCTTGATAACCGGAATCATGGTAGCTGCAAACGGAATGTTGTCTACAACTGCGCTGGCAATACCGGAAACCCAAACGATAATGGCAACCATGATTACCGCGTTACCACCGCTGACTTTTCCAATAAAGTTTGCAATCTCTTCCAATATTCCGGTCTGCTCCAGGCCACCTACAACAATAAACAGACCAATAAAGAATAATAAGGTCTTATAGTCTACACCAACTAATACTTCTTTCACATGCTTTCCTGCTGCAAGCATTGTTGCAATGGCAATTACCGCACCAATCAATGCTACCGTCAATCCGGTCTGTGCATGTGTTACCAGCATTGCAACTGCTGCAAGGAAGATTACGGTGCTGATGGCAAAATCCTTCTTATTGGTAATAGCCTCAGACGGACTTGGCATCTTGCTAATATCAATAGCTTCCCCAGAAGTCTTGCGTAACTCTTTATGGAAAATAAGATAAAAGTAAATAATTACAGCAATAAGGGAAATACCTGCAATCAAACCGGTGTGGGAAATGAAATCCGCAAAAGAGAATCCCAAACTGGTTCCAACAATAATGTTTGGCGGATCTCCGCACATAGTAGCCGATCCACCTAAGTTTGCGCAGAAAATCTCTGACAAAATCATGGGAATCGGATTAAACTTCAAAAGCTGTGCCAGCTCTAAGGTTACTGCTGCTAAGAACAGAATAACCGTGATACTGTCGATAAACATAGCCAGTACAGAAGACATTACCATGAAGGTAACAAAAATCGGTACTACCTGATATTTAACAGCCTTGGCAATGGTCATACATAACCAGCGGAAGAATCCCGCTTTGGCCATTCCTTCAACCATAACCATCATTCCCGCAATAAAGATAATGGTTGCCCAGTTAATACCACTGGTGCTTTCTGACGCCTGTCCGGCCTCATACCAAAATCCTACGGTGAAAATGTGACGTATATTCAAGGTTTCCGATATAGCATTCATATCCTGCAATGCGAATCCGAAAACCAGAATCAACGTAGCTAATCCACACGCCAGTGTAACAATATGTCTTTCAATCTTGTCCATAATAATAAGAACAAACATGGTCAAGAAAATTGCCACTGCTAAAATCTGTGCGATTAAAGTGTTCATAATCTCATCCTTCCTTCTATCGAATTTTTCGATTTAGCGTTTTTCGTCTTATTTATCCAAACGAACTGTATCATAGCACTTCTGGAGGCAAAAATCAACAGTTTTTTTCTAATATTTTGCCGATTTTTTATGAACAAAACAAACGAGGCACCCTTTATGCCTCGCCTGTTAAGTGATATCTTAAAATTACATTTAATATATCTTTAGTCCTCGTTCATTTTTGCTAATTTAGCCGCCTGATCTGCAGCGATGCAGGCATCAATAATCTCCTGAATATCACCGTTCATAATCTTATCCAACTTATACAAGGTAAGGTTGATACGGTGATCTGTTACACGTCCCTGCGGGAAGTTGTAGGTACGAATCTTCTCGGAACGGTCTCCGGTTCCTACCTGACTTCTACGAAGCTCAGCCTCTGCATCGTGGGCCTTCTGCTGCTCCATATCATATAACTTTGCACGTAAAAGCGCATAAGCCTTTGCCTTATTCTGAAGCTGTGACTTTTCAGTCTGGCTGTAGATTACAATACCGGTTGGTTTATGAGTCAAACGCACGGCTGAGTCTGTGGTGTTGACACACTGTCCACCGTTACCGGACGCACGCATTACATCGATATGAATATCTTTTTCATCAATCTGCACATCCACTTCTTCCGCCTCCGGCATAACTGCCACGGTAATGGTAGAAGTATGAATACGTCCACCGGACTCGGTCTCCGGCACACGCTGTACACGATGAACACCACTTTCGTATTTCATCTTGGAGTACACGCTCTGACCGTTCAACATAAAGGTTACTTCCTTCATTCCGCCGATTCCGATTTCATCCACGCTGACGGTTTCCACTTTCCAACGCTGACTTTCCGCATAATGTACATACATACGGTAAATTTCTGCTGCAAAAAGTGCTGCCTCGTCTCCACCGGCGCCGGCACGAATTTCAATAATAACGTTTTTATCATCATTCGGGTCCTTCGGTAAAAGAAGAATCTTTAATTCTCCTTCCAACTGCTCAATACGCTTCTTGGCATCGTTTAATTCCTCTTTTGCCATTTCACGCATCTCATCATCACTTTCATCATTCAACATGGCAAGGGCATCTTCTTCATCCTGCTTTGCCTGCTTGTATGCCTTATAAGCATCCGCAATCGGAGTAAGCTCCGCCTGCTCCTTCATAAGGCTCTGAAAACGTTTTGTATCGTTCGCCACTCCCGGCTCACTTAAATCTCGTAAAATCTCCTCTAATCGAATCAATAAATGATCTAACTTATCAAACATAGCATTATCCTTTCCGGGCAACGACCACTCGGTCCAATCCCACTAAATCTTTCTTTACATAGATTCCTTCATATCCGGCATCCGCTAAAAGTCGTGACACGTCTTTTGCCTGATCGTGTCCGATTTCAAAACACAAATAACCGCCGCATTCTAAATGGTTCTGCCCTTGTGCTATAATCCTCCGGTAAAAAAACAGACCATCTTCTTTTCCATCAAGTGCAAGCATGGGATCATGTTCTTTTACCTCCTTTGCAAGCCCCTCTATAACATCCGTCCGTATGTAGGGCGGATTCGATACTATCACATCAAATTTCCCGGAAATATTCTCGAACAAATCGGAATGCACAAAGCAAACCTCTGCCCCATTTCGCAGACCATTTTCCTTTGCCACCAAAAGTGCCTTTTCCGACACATCGCTTCCTGTTGCTTCTATCTCCCGCCAAAGCTTCTTCAAGGAAACAATAATGCAACCGGAACCGGTACACATATCTAATACCCTAGGTGCCTGAAACTGCGCTTTTAACTTTAAAACCTCTTCAACGAGAATCTCCGTATCAAACCGGGGAACCAGCACATCGGGTGTTACTTTCATGGGATATCCCATAAAATAACATTCTCCGGTAAGATGCTGTAGCGGAATATGTTCTTGACGCTTTTCAATCAGCGCAAAATATTCCCCAACCTTTTCCTCCGGCATTTCTTCCATCTTGTGAAGTAAGTATGCCGTGGCAGTAAAATCGCAGCAGTAAAACAACAGCTCTTTTCCATTGTTCTCTGCTTCCTCTATTCCCGCCTGTTCAAGTCTTCTGACTCCTTCTATTCGTGCGTCTTCATACCTCACGGCTTTCCTACCTCTCTGTCTTCTGTAACTGAAAACGGGTTGAGGAAAAATCCCCAACCCGATCAACTGCCTGATTATTCAGCCTTAATGCCGTATTTCTTATTGAACTGATCAATACGTCCACGAGCCTTGGTAGCTTTCTGCTGTCCGGTGTAGAACGGATGGCATTTGGAACAAATTTCTACGTGAATGGATTCCTTGGTGGATCCTGTAGTAAATGTATTTCCACAGTTACAAGTAACAGTTGCCTGATAATACTCTGGATGGATTCCTTCTCTCATTATTTTCACCTCTCATACTATATTTAAATAAATATTATTTACGTTGTTTCTGTATGCGCTATGCAAACAGCTTATTTAGTATATCATAGCTTTCTACGATATGCAAGTGGTTTTCGATTTTTTTACAAAATTCTCTTTCGAATAATATCTGTAACCACTTCTTTGTTGGATTTGGTATGGGCAAAAATACGGAGAACGTTCTCTGCCACCACATCGGTCTTGTTTCCGTTCAAGCCGCGGCGCATAATGTCCATAGCCTGTCTTTCTTCCTTGGATAAAAGCAAATCCTCTCGTCGGGTTCCGGACTTTACAACATCCACCGCCGGGAAGATTCTCTTCTCGGAAAGCTTACGGTCAAGTACAAGTTCCATGTTACCGGTTCCCTTGAATTCCTCGTAAACCACATCATCCATCTTACTTCCGGTATCAACCAATGCCGTAGCCAGAACCGTCAAACTTCCGCCCTCTCTCATGTTACGGGCTGCACCGAAGAATTTCTTCGGCATGTGTAATGCTGCCGGATCAAGACCACCGGTTAAGGTTCTTCCACTTGGTGGAACGGTAAGGTTATACGCTCTTGTCAAACGAGTGATACTATCTAAAAGGATAACCACGTCATGTCCATGCTCAACCAAACGTTTACCACGCTCCAAAACCATCTCCGCTACACGTTTGTGATGCTCCGGAAGTTCGTCGAAGGTGGAGTAAATAACTTCCACGTTGGTTCCCTGAATTGCTTCCTTAATATCCGTAACTTCCTCCGGACGCTCATCAATCAGAAGAATAATCAGATACATCTTCGGATCGCTGAATAATAAGGATTTCGCAACCTGTTTCAATAAGGTAGTCTTACCTGCCTTTGGCGGAGATACAATCATTCCACGCTGTCCCTTACCAATCGGTGCAATTAAATCAACCACACGCATGGCGGTGGAACATCCCGGATGTTCCAAATGCAAACGGCTGTCCGGAAAAATCGGTGTCAAATCCTCAAAAGAAGGACGACGGAAACAGCTCTCCGGAAGTTCCTCATTCACACTTAACAAATAAAGAAGCGCCGCATATTTCTCACCCTGGTTCGGGATACGAATCTTACCCTTGATACGATCTCCGGTCTTTAAATGAAATTTCTTAATTAAAGATGGCGCCACATATACATCAATCTCACCCGGAAGGAAATTATCACTTCGAATGAAGCCATAACCGTCCGGCATAACTTCTAAAATTCCGCAGGCAACCTTGCCGCTGTCTAAGGCATTGACTTCCTCAGACATCTTGCTCTTTAATTCCTTGTCTCTGGCTGCCTCTTCCGCAGTCATGCTATACGCCGGGATCTTGGAAAAACGATCTTTTCCCGGGCCATCGGAATCTCTTCCGTTTCCTTCCTTCTCGCTATTATCGGACTTGTCCTCCCGTCCGGTAGCAAAATAATCTTTTCCTGCAACTACTTCCTTCTCCCTTGAAGTAGTAGCCTCTTTTTCCTTTGGCTGTGTCTTTGTCTGGCTTTCAGCCTTCTCTTCCTCATCCTTTTTTAACATTGCTTCGATAACCTGTGCCTTTCTAAGGCCGGATACCTTTAAACCTCTGTGCTGTGCTATATCCTTCAATGCAGCAAGCGACAGGCTTTCATACTTTTCTCTCATTCACTTATTCTCCTTAAAATGCTTCTGCTTCTGGGAAATTCAGTCAGAAAAATTCAGAAACGAACTATATTATGGATACAATCTTCGTATATTATACCGCCTGATATTCTTACAATCAAGTCCTTTTTTTGTTTTTTAACTGTACACATCCCCTCCCTTGACTTTCCACATCTGCGTGTTATAATAAAACACGTTGAAAAAAACTCTATTTAATAGGAAAAATAAGGAGAAACGGTTATGGAATCCTATTCATTTTTACTGTATCTGGCAATCATTCTTGCCTCAACAAAAATCCTGGGAATTGTAAGCGAAAAAATTAATATGCCTCAGGTTGTAGGCGCACTCATCGCCGGAATTATCTTAGGCCCCAGCGGGTTTGGGGTGGTAGAGAGCACTGACTTTTTTGTAAAAGTTGCAGAAATTGGTGTCATTATGCTGATGTTTACCGCCGGCATCGATACGGATTTGGCCGAGCTGAAGAAAACCGGTTTTCAGGCACTCATTATCGCTATCATGGGTGTTTTTGTACCACTGGTTTTATGTGGAGGCCTCTATTTCTTCTTTTTCAAGCAAAGCTTTACTACTATGAACGTGCTAAAAGCAGCCTTCGTGGGTTCCGTCTTTTCAGCTACCTCCGTGGGAATCACGGTGGAAACCTTAAACGAAATGGGCAAGTTAAAGACCAAAACCGGAACTACCCTGTTGAGTGCTGCTTTGATTGATGATATTATCGGCATCATTGTGTTGTCGATTTTAACCGGTTTTTCCTCCGGAAATTCCAGTGTCCTGATGGTGGTACTTAAAATTGCTTTGTTCTTTGTATTTACCGCCGTAATGGCTTTCATATTTAATAAGGTATTTCGCTACGTATCCAAAGAGCACTGGCATAGCCGCCGTGTTGCCATTTGGGCGTTGGCCTTTTGTTTAACCATGGCCTACTGTGCAGAGCGTTTCTTCGGTGTGGCAGATATTACGGGAGCCTATTTTGCCGGATTGATTCTGTGTAACATTACCAAATCCCGTCAGTTCGTAGCAAAAAAGATGACGGTTTCTTCCTATATGCTCTTTACACCGGTGTTCTTTGCCAGCGTGGGAATGAAAACAAACTTGCGGCTTATGAACAAGGACATTCTGATTTTTGCTCTGCTACTGATTATTGCAGCGATTATCAGCAAGATCATCGGCTGTGGGTTAGGTGCAAAGCTCTGTAAAATGCAGACTCACCAGTCCATCGTTATCGGAATCGGAATGGTTGCCCGAAGCGAAGTTGCCTTAATGGTTGCGCAAAAAGGAATCGATGCCGGAATGATTGATCCCGGTCTTCTTCCCGCCATTATCGTATCCGTTATTGCATCGGCATTAAGTACTCCGGTACTTTTGAAAATGGCAATCAACAAGGGACCTGTCCTGGAATAAACTTCTATGTAACGCCTTGTAAAGAAAGATGGTTCATGCTAAAATAAAACTATGAATACGAAACAGCCACTCTGGGGAGACAAACCATATGTCTCCCTTGATTATACCTTAAAACAACAATACGGTCACAAGGTCTACCGTATCGCCTTAGACGGCGGCATGACCTGTCCGAACCGGGATGGCAGCCTCAGTGACAGAGGCTGTATTTTTTGCAGTGCGGGAGGCTCCGGAGATTTTGCAGGAGACAGGCGGCTTTCCATTACGGAGCAACTCAATCAGGGAATCGCCGATTTAGAAAAAAAACGCCCCTGCGAAGGGTACATCGCCTATTTTCAGGCCTATACCAATACCTATGCTCCCCTGCCCTACCTGCGGAAAATATTTACCGAAGCCATCTCCCACCCCAAGGTACACATTTTATCCATCGGAACCAGACCGGACTGCCTACCGGCAGATGTGGTTGCTCTGCTTGCCGAATTAAATGCCATCAAACCTGTGTGGGTGGAATTGGGACTTCAGACCATACACGAAGCTACCGCAACCTATATTCGACGGGGTTATCCCCTTTCCTGTTTTGAGGATGCCCTCTTACGTCTTCGAAAAGAAGACCTTACGGTTATCGTACATGTAATTCTCGGTCTTCCGGGAGAAACCAAGGAAGATATGGAATCGACTGTTTCCTATCTTGCCCATTCTGACATTCAGGGAATTAAGTTGCAGCTTTTACACATACTAAAGGGAACAGATTTGGCGACAGACTACGAAAAGCATCCTTTCTTATTGTTTACTCAAGATGAATACTGCGATTTCATCTGCCGCCTATTAGAACTTCTGCCACCCACGATTGCTATACATCGTCTTACAGGCGACGGCCCAAGCAAGGATTTGATTGCACCTATGTGGAGCACAAATAAACGCTCCGTCTTAAATCAAATCCACCGCACACTGAAAGAACAAAACACATGGCAGGGAAGGAGATTTTATGAATAACGAAGCAACACTTTTATATAAATTGATGGTCCTTTATATGCTGAAAAATGCGGACTACCCCCTTACCAACTCAGATATTTCCGATTTGGTTTTGAACCTGGAGTATACCAACTACTTTACTATCCAGCAGGTTATTAGTGATTTAGAAAATTCAGATTTAATTTCGTCCGAGTCTTCCGGCCCCAACGCAACATTATACCGAATCACTTCCGGTGGTGAGAAAACCCTGGACTATTTTGAAAATCGAATATCCGACGCCATCAAGGAAGATATTCAATCCTATTTTAAGCAGCATGACATTAAGCTTCGAAAGGACACTTCCATAACCGCAGAGTGCTATCCCATTTCCGGTCAGCAGTACTCTGTCCGTTGTCAGGTTCGGGATAAAAATGCTGTTACCTTTGAACTCTCCTTCCGCATTCAGGGAAAGGAGCAGGCTGAAGCTGCCTGTGCCAACTGGAAGAAACAATCCGATGAAATTTATGCTTATCTCATGGATATGCTGGTACAATAATCGAGTAGGAGGAATTTCTCTTAATTGAGAAATTCCGACCTCTCACACCACCGTGCGTACCGTTCGGTACACGGCGGTTCAATCAACTTAAACAAGTAACACCTCTTTCGGTGTAGTA
>Ga0129306_1000080_pt1 | contig 157668 bp, 124 predicted proteins | sample P827metagenome_FD_94438 | JGI IMG/M metagenome (GOLD analysis project Ga0129306, IMG submission 94438) | Capybara group fecal microbial communities from Wisconsin, USA - P827 metagenome | ecosystem: Host-associated > Mammals > Digestive system > Large intestine > Fecal | place: USA: Wisconsin...
CTTGACACTATAGTTTCCTAAAGAAACTGACGCTCGTTTAAGTTTGAAATTGTTTGTTACAACTTCCGGTACTTGCTTGTACTTTCCTTTCAGTCTTTTCAATGAACTTTTAATATGCCCGGCGTTTCCGTCAAGGGCGTAAAAATTCCCGCTTTTCACTCAAGCGGGACTACAAAGGTACGAACATTTTTTGAACCTGCAAACTTTTTTTCAATTTTTTTATGTATTGTTAAAGATTCCGGATCAAGTCCGGAATGACGCAGGGGGTCTTTTGCTTTTTACCTATATTATTATTAACTTTGATGATTGTAACGCTAAGATACAATATGAACCAAAACGAATTTGACGTTATTATTATAGGTGGCGGCATTACCGGCGCGGGGACGCAGAGAGACTGCGCCATGCGCGGGTTAAGGACGCTGCTTATAGAGAAATCGGACATAGCGACGGGTGCTACCGGCCGTAACCACGGGCTTTTACACTCAGGGGCGCGCTATGCGGTGAATGATCCGGAAAGCGCACGTGAATGCATAAGCGAGAACATGATCCTGCGCCGTATAGCCGCACACTGCGTGGACGAGACGGACGGCCTGTTCATCACCCTCCCGGAAGACGACCTCGCCTACCAGGCAACCTTCGTGGAGTCCTGCCGTGCCGCAGGCATAAGGGCCGATATAATTGACCCGGAAGAGGCCAGGAGGCTGGAGCCGTCGGTGAATCCTAACCTGATTGGTGCAGTCCGCGTACCGGACGGAAGCGTGGATCCTTTCCGCCTTTGCGCCGCAAATATGCTGGATGCCAAGCTCAAGGGCGGTCAGGTGCGCCTGTACACGGAAGTCACCGGCTTCATCCGCGAAGGAGATACCATCAAAGGCGTCCACACGCGGAATATCCAGACCGGAGAAACCACGGACTACTATGCTCCCGTCACAGTCAACGCCGCAGGTATCTGGGGCCACAAGATGGCGGAAATGGCCGGCGTGAAGGTTGGGATGTTCCCTTCCAAGGGTGCCCTTCTGGTGTTCGCCCACAGGGTCAACAACGTAGTCATAAACCGCTGCCGCAAACCCGCCAATGCCGATATTCTTGTCCCCGGAGACACCGTCTGCATAATAGGAACCACATCGGACCGCATTCCCTTCGAGGACTGCGACAACGTTGCCGTCACCCCGGACGAGGTCAACCTCCTCATCTCCGAAGGTGCAAAACTGGCCCCGTCGCTCTCCAGCACCCGTATCCTGAGGGCCTATGCCGGCGTCCGTCCCCTCGTGAGTGCCGACAATGACCCCTCCGGCCGCAACATCTCCCGCGGCATCGTCACCCTGGACCACGAAACCCGCGACGGCATTAAGGGCTTCGTGACCATCACGGGCGGCAAGCTCATGACCTACCGCCTCATGGCAGAGCAGGTCACGGACCTTATCTGCAAGAAACTTGGTGTTGACAAGAAGTGCGAGACGGCAAACATTCCCCTGCCCGGATCGGAGGAAAAATCGTACAAGGACGTCGCCCGCCAGATCTGGGAAACCCCGTCCATGGTCCAGAAGGCAACCGCTGCACGCCTTGGCACCCGCGCCTCCCGCTTCAAGGAAAACGACCGCTATGACGATTCCCTCATCTGCGAGTGCGAGGAAGTCTCCGTGGGCGAAATCAACGCCGCGATTGACAGGCTGGACGTAAGCAACCTCACGGACCTCCGCCGCCGCACAAGGATTGGCATGGGTCCCTGCCAGGGAGAGTTCTGCGCATGCCGCGCCGCCGGCTTTCTTGCCAAGGCCCACGGCTGCGTGGAAAAGGAAAGGGAAGACCTCAATGACTTCCTCCAGGAGCGCTGGAAGGGTAATTTCCCCATTGGCTGGGGAGACACCCTCCGCGAAGCCGAATACACTCAGTGGGTCTACAAACACGTGCTTGGCCTATGAAACACGATACCGTCATAATAGGCGGCGGCCTCACGGGCCTGCTTGCCGGAATAAGCCTCCAGAAAGCCGGACAGTCCACCATTATAGTCAGTTCCGGCCAGAATGCCCTCCACTTCTTTTCCGGGGCATTCGAATCCATAAGCGAACTCCCTCCACGCGTCGCAGACACCTTTGCGGAGGCGGGAGTTCGGGTACATTATAAGGAAGGAGTGAGCCTCCTTCCCCTGGGAAACTTCCGCAAGAGCTTCCTTTCGCTGGAAGACCTGGATATATTTCCCGATGCCAAATTCGCCAGCAGGGCGCTGGTAGTCAACTTCATGGGTTACCACGATTTCTTCTCCTCCTTCATTGCCGAAGGCCTGGAGAAGGCCGGAATCCAGACCCGCATCCGCTTTATACGCCTTCCGGAAATGGAGCATCTGCGCCAGAGCCCCAGCGAAATGCGCTCCGTCCAGATTGCCCGCACCATGGACCGTATCTGGGAAAAGGTGGTCCAGGAAATCCGCATGCTCATAAAGGACGAGGACGCCGTAATCCTGCCCCAGGTGTTCGGCCTGCAGGATACCACGGTTCCCGGCCGCATCCGTGAAGCCATCCCAGCAAAGGTGGTCTTCACCGGAACGCTGCCTCCGTCAGTACCCGGAGTCAGGACCATCATCCAGCTCCGCCGCCGCTACGAGGTGCTTGGGGGGACATACCTTATGGGAGACCAGGTTGTCAAGGCCCACGCCTACGGGGACACCGTCCACAGCGTGGCCACAAAGAACCTGGAGAGCCACTATCTCGAAGGACAGAACTTCATCCTTGCAAGCGGCGGATTCTTTTCCAAAGGCCTGGCTTCCACTCCCTCACGCATTTTCGAGCCCATTTTCGGCCTGGACATAGACTACCCGGAGGACCGCAATTCATGGTACAATCCGGATTTTTCCGGACGTCAGCCGTACATGGAGTTCGGCGTAAAGGTGGACGCGGACCTTCACCCCTTCTCCGGCGGGGTTCCGTTCACCAACCTGTACGCAGCGGGTGGAATTCTGGGTTATTCATCTCCCGGCCTTGGGTATGCCGGCGGAATGGCCATTAACAGCGCGTTCAAAGTTGTAGACCAGATACTTAAAGACACTAGAGCATGAACCTTCAGGAATACACAAACAGCGCCTATAATTTCGAGGAATGCACCAAGTGTACCGTGTGCACGGCATACTGCCCCGTAGTTGGTGTAAATCCCCTGTATCCGGGCCCCAAGCAGGCCGGACCTGACGGTGAGCGCCTCCGTCTCAAGGATCCGTACTTTTTCAACTACGCCCTCAAATACTGTTTGAACTGCAAAAGGTGCGAAGTTGCATGCCCTTCCGGAGTTAATGTGGCAGACATTATCCAGGCCGCCCGCATCAAATACGAAAAGGGAAAGCCCAAGCTCCGAGACGTGATGCTGGCAAATACGGACTTCATGGGCACCCTTGCCCGTCCGTTTGCGCCAATAGTGAACGGTGTCACCGGCTTGGGTATCACCAAGAGCGTCCTTGACGCCACCATGAAGATAGACCGCCACAGGACCTTCCCCAAGTACAGTTCCAGCAGCTTCGAGGGCTGGCTCAAACGCCGCCGCAAAGAGCAGGCGGAGTTCCCGGAACAGGTTGCCTACTACCACGGCTGCTATGTCAACTACAACTATCCGCAGCTGGGAAAAGACCTTGTGAAGGTCCTCAACGCCCTTGGCGTAGGCGTACAGCTACTTGACGGAGAGAAGTGCTGCGGCGTAGCAATAATAGCCAACCGCCTCACGGCACAGGCCACAAAGAACGCCACTCACAACGTGGAGGTGCTCAAGAAGGCGGTGGACGCCGGGCTGAAAGTTGTCACCACGTCATCGACCTGTACCTTCACCATAAGGGACGAGTATCCTCACCTTCTGGAAGTGGACAATTCAGCCGTGAGGGATTCCATGCTCCTTGCAACCCGCTTCATTTTCGAGAAGCTGGAAAAAGGCGCCACACTGGAATTCAAGCCGGATTTCCACCTCAAGATTGCCTACCATGTCCCCTGCCATCTGGAGAAGCTGGGGTGGGGCGTCTTCTCGGAAAAACTCATGAGGATGATTCCCGGAGTGGATTTCACGCTCCTTGACTCCTGCTGCTGCGGCATTGCAGGCACGTACGGCTTCAAGAAAGAGAACTACGAGTACTCGCAGGCCATAGGCGCTCCGCTTTTCGACCAGATAAAAACCGTGAATCCGGACGTCGTAGCCTGCGACTGCGAAACCTGCAAGTGGCAGATAGAAATGTCTACGGGCTACCAGGTCCTAAACCCTATTTCAATACTTGCACAAGCACTTAAATAAATCTCAGCGTAATCATGTCACGTTTTCTTGATCCTCCCAAACCCAAAGCGCAGATCCAGTCAGAAAAAGTTGATGCAGAATACAAAGCCATGAGGCTCAAGGTGTTCCTTGGCGCTTTCCTGGGGTATGCAGCATACTATCTGGTCCGCAAAAACCTTTCCCTTGCGGCTCCGGACATGATTGCTGACGGCATTCTGGATGCCGGCAAAGTGGGACTGGCCATGTCCGCCGTCTCCATTGCCTATGCATTCAGCAAGTTTGTAATGGGCAGTGTATCTGACCGTTCCGACGCCCGTAAATTCCTCTGTATCGGCCTTATACTCTCTGCTGTAACCATGATGTCCGTAGGCTTGATTCCTTTCGGAACCAACACGGCGGTCAATACCACTATAATCTTCATCCTGATGCTTATAGTGGGCTGGCTCAGTGGTTTCGGCTGGCCTCCTTGCGGCCGAATCATGGCCCACTGGTTCAGCCAGAACGAGCGCAGCTTCAAGATGAGTATCTGGAACGTCTCCCACACTATAGGCAGTTTCTCGCTTGGATTCCTCGCCATAGCCGGAGTATCCCTCGCGGCAGATCTTGGCGTAGTCCAGACATGGAGAGGCAACTTCGTATTCCCGGCAGCGGTAGCCATTGTGATAGCGCTGTTCTGCTGGTGGGCAATCCGCGATACGCCTGAATCCTGCGGCCTTCCCGCCGTTGCAGACTGGCGGAACGACCACAGCGGCCTAAAGTCCAAAGGCCAGGTGGGAGAAAAGCTTCCCTTCAAGACACTGTTCGTGGATTACGTCCTCAAGAACAAACTTCTCTGGGTGGTCGCTATTTCCAACGTTGCCGTCTACATGGTCAGGTACGGCATAGGAGACTGGGCACCCACTTACCTGCAGACCAAAGGAATCATGACCGCTGCAGAAAGCAAAGTGGCATTTTCCGTTCACAATATTGTTGGCGCCGTGGGAACCATAGCGTGCGGCTGGGCCACGTCCAAGTTCTTCAAGGGACGCTGCGCTCCAATGAACGTTATTTGCATGCTGCTCTGTGCAGTTGGCGTTATCCTTTACTGGGTAGTAGGTTCAGGGACAATCAGCGTTAATCCCCAGATGCAGAAGGTTCTTGTTTATGTTGCCCTCTGCCTCATTGGCTTCTTCATTTACGGACCCGTCGCCCTTACCGGAGTGCAGGCCCTGAACCTTGTGCCAAAGAATGCAGCGGGAACTGCAGCCGGATTTGTGGGACTGTTCGGTTATCTTGTGGGGGACGCTGTCTGCTCCAAGATAGTCGTCGGCGGCATTGCAAACAGCGCCTCATGGGATGCCGCAATGCTTTCTGTAGCGGTTGGAGCCCTCATCGGAGTTGGTCTCTGCGCCGTCCTGATACCAAGTGAAAAGAAATTGGCAGCCTCATGAACTTAGTAATTATCCCGACATACAACGAGAAAGAGAATATCTCCGACATCCTCATCTACGTGATGCAGCTGGAGGGGCAGTTCCACGTCCTTGTCATTGACGATGCCTCCCCGGACGGCACGGCCGCGCTGGTGAAGAACCTGCAGCTCTGCTATCCGGACAGGATCCACCTGCTTGAACGCTCCGGAAAACTGGGGCTTGGCACGGCATACCTGACGGGCTTCAAATGGGCCCTTGAGAACGGCTACGACTACATTTTCGAGATGGACGCAGACTTCTCCCACAACCCGGACGACCTTATACGCCTATGGAAAGCCTGCTCGGAAGAGGGCGCAGACCTCTCCGTAGGCTCCCGTTACTGCAGCGGTATCAGCGTTGTGGACTGGCCAATAGGCCGCATCATGATGTCCTACGGCGCGTCGCTGTATGTAAGGTTAGTCCTTAACATGAAGGTTTTCGATACCACGGCTGGCTTTGTCTGCTACTCCCGCAAGGTGCTTGAAACCATTGATCTGGACGCCGTGAAGATGAAAGGTTACGGCTTCCAGATAGAGATGAAATACAGCGCCTGGAAGCTTGGATTCAAGGTAAAAGAAGTGCCCATTGTCTTTACCAACAGACAGAAGGGCACGTCCAAGATGAGCAGCGGTATTTTCGGGGAGGCTTTCTGGGGAGTGATAAACCTCCGGTTCAGAAAGATCACGCCAAAAGCCTGAGTCCTATCCTGCCTCTGTCCGGGTCAACAGAAATGACCCGGACTTTTATTTGCTGCCTCAGCTTAAGCACCTGGGAAGGCACCGCCATACCTTTCACGCCCATGTTGGATGCGTGTATGAGGCCGTTTTCGTGAAGGCCGATGTCTACGAATGCGCCGAAGGCAGTGAGGTTAGTGACTATTCCCGGAAGTTCCATGCCTTCCCGGAGGTCCTCTATGTCGCGGATATCATCGGCAAAAGCAAATTGGCGGGCTTCTTCACGGGGGTCCAGGCCGGGCTTTCGGAGCTCCTTAAGGATGTCCGTGACGGTGGGAAGGCCGAACTCCCCTTCCACGTACTTCGCCGGATCTATGCCGGAGCAGAGTTTTTCATTCCCTACAAGCTGGCCTGTGGAGACTTTGAGGTCGCGGGCCATCTTTTCCACAATGTGATACGCCTCAGGATGCACTGCGGAATTGTCCAGAGGGTTCGCAGAGCCTATGACGCGCAGGAAGCCGGCGCACTGCTGGAAGGCCTTCGCTCCAAGGCGTGGAACCTTCTTCAAGGCCTCGCGGCTGCGGAACGCACCATTGGCTTTACGATACTCTACAATGGCTTTTGCAAGGGCCGGACCTATGCCGGAGACATACTGAAGGAGGTACTCGCTGGCGGTATTGAGGTTAACGCCCACGCTGTTGACACAGCTTTCCACAGTGTTGTCCAGTTTTTCCTTGAGAAGTTTCTGGTCAACGTCGTGCTGATACTGGCCAACGCCAAGGGACTTGGGGTCAATCTTTACCAGTTCTGCCAGAGGGTCCATGAGGCGCCTGCCTATTGAGACCGCTCCCCTTACGGTGACGTCTTCCAAGGGGAACTCTTCACGGCCGGCTTCAGAGGCGGAGTACACGGAGGCGCCGTCCTCGCTCACGGAATATATCTTCACGCTTTCCGGAAGGCCCACCTTTCGGATAAAATCTTCCGTCTCACGCCCGGCAGTGCCGCTGCCAATAGCTATTACCTCTGTCTTATACTTTTCTACAAGGTCAGTAACCCTGGTTATGGCATCTATCTTCTTTGCCGCCGGGGGGTGCGGGAAAATGACGCAGTGCTCCAGGAGATTTCCCTCGGAGTCCAGGCAGACCACCTTGCAGCCGGTACGGAAACCGGGGTCTATGGCCATTACCCTCTTCTGCCCCACAGGCGGGGCAAGAAGCAGCTGGCGGAGGTTTTCACCGAATACGCCTATGGACTCGATATCTGCCTTTTCCTTGGCTTCGCGGATTACCTCGCCGGTGATGGAAGGCTCCAGAAGGCGCTTGAAACCATCGTCAAGCGCCTCTTTTATCTGGATGCCGTTTTCACGGAAAGGATAGCCGTGCTCCTGGCACCAGTCGTAGTATAGCTTTTTGCCGCACTTTTCCGCGTCCGTGTCCAGGTTTACGCGGAGGAAGCCCTCGTCACGGGCTCGGAGCATAGCCAGGAGGTTATGGGCCGGAATCCTGGCAACCGGCTGGCTGAAAGAGAAATAGCTGCGATATTTCTGTGCGGCGGGATCATCCTCCCCGGCCTTGGTGACCTTGGACTGAACACGTCTCTGACGGAACTGGCCGCGTAGAGTTTCACGGACAGATGCGGTTTCGCTGAGGCGCTCCGCAATAATGTCCCTGGCGCCCTGGAGCGCGTCTTCAGCATCCTTTACTTCTCCTTTCACGTACTTTGCCGCTTCCGTTTCCGGGTTAGAGACTTTTCCGCCTTCCAGGGCGTTTGCCAGCGGCTCAAGACCCTTGGCCACGGCAACTGTGGCGCGCGTCTTTCTCTTGGGCCGATATGGAAGATACAGGTCCTCAAGTTCGCTGGAAGACAGGGTGTCCTCAATTCTGGACTTGAGTTCTTTGGTCAGCTTCCCCAGCTCCTGGATGGTTCCAAGGATGGTTTCCTTGCGTTTTTCCATTTCCGCAAAGGTATCCGCCCAATGCTTGACCTCGGCTACGGCAACATCGTCCAGGTCTCCTGTCCTCTCTTTGCGGTAGCGGCTTATGAACGGAACGGTACAACCGTCATCCAGCAGTTCCACACAGTTTTCCACCTGCCAGGCCTTCACCTTCAGCAGTTTTGCAATATGGTTTACGTAAATTGATTTCATCAGTCTTGTGACAGGTCTTTAAGGGAATCGCGGTAGGCGGAGAAGATTTTGGACTTGGAGAGGAAGCCAAGGTAGGTGTGGTCTTCCTCTATGACGGGGAGGTTCCAGGCGCCGGTTTTTTCGAACTTTCGCATCACACTGTCCATTGTTTCACCGGCATAAATATAGTCCGGAGCGCCTTGCATATAATTGTAGACATGCCTTGAGTCATACAGTTCCTGGTTGAACATGTCCTTGCGGATTGCGGCAAGGGAAACGGAGCCAAGGAAGTGGCCGCGGGCATCCAAAACCGGGAAGAGGGAGCGCTCTGAGCGGGATACCACTTCCACAAGGGCGCCCAGGGTATCGTCCTGACGGACGGGGACAAAGTCCTTCTCAAGGAGTGTGTCAGTCTTCAGAAGCGTAAGTACTGCCTGGTCAGAATCATGGGTGAGCAGTTCCCCGGAGGCCGCTATTCGCTTGGTGTAGATGGAATACTTCTCAAACAGACGTGTAATGCCGTATGCTATTGCCGATGTAAGGATGAGCGGTACCAGAAGCTGATACCCGCCGGAGATTTCCGCAATGAGGAAAATTGCCGTGAGAGGAGCCTGCATCACTCCCGCCATTAGACCACCCATGCCAACCAGCACAAAGTTGGGAACCGGAACCTGGCCTGGCGAAACCATATTTATGACCATGGCCACCACAAGGCCGCCAATTGCACCCACGAACAGCGTGGGACCGAAAGTTCCGCCCACACCGCCTCCCGCATTGGTGAATGTCATTGAGAAGACCTTCAGGAGCATTACAAGGAGGAAAAACACCGGAACAGCCCAGGGAATACCGTGGAAAAACACCAGCGGAGTTCCACTGCCTATGAGTGCAGGTGTGTCCTGAAGAAGCGGGGCAAGGGAGTCGTACCCTTCTCCGTAAAGCGGCGGGAACAGGAATATGAGAAGGCCCAGCGATGCTGCCGATATGGCCCACCTCACATAAGGATTCTTTATGCGTCCAAGGCGGTCTTCCATGGAAAGCGTTGTGCGTATGAAATACACTGCCACGAAGCCGCAGAACACGCCCAGAAGCATGTAGAAAGGCAGATTCCCCATGGAGAATTCCACTACATGGGTAGTGAACGGAGTCACCCTTCCAAGGCAGAGATAACTCACAAGCGTTGCGCTCACGGAGCTTAGGAGCAACGGCAGCAGTCCGCTCATGGAGATGTTGAAAAGCAGTATTTCCAGCGTAAACAGTACTCCGGCCATGGGCGCGTTGAAAATGCCCGCCACGGCACCAGCCGCACCGCATCCAAGAAGCAGCGTAATGCCCCTGTAGGACATACCTGAATACCTTCCAAGGTTTGAGCCGATTGCCGCTCCCGTATAAACAATAGGCGCCTCAGCTCCCACGGAGCCGCCGAAACCTATGGTAAGCGCGCTGGTAAGAAGCGATGACCAGATGTTGTGCCTCTTTATCCTGGACTCGCTCCTGGATACCGCCTGAAGTACTTTGGTGACACCGTGACCAATATTGTCCCTGACAAGGTACTTGACGACCATATAGCTCAGCAGCATTCCCACGCCCGGCAATACCAGGTACCGCAGCCGGGCATAAGGCACGGCCGCTGCAAGCAGATGCTGGAGCCAGTGTATGGATACTTTCAGAAGAACTGCAGCAAGGCCGCAGAAAAGGCCAGTGAAAACAGACAGTACAAGGAGCGCAGTACGCTCCGGCATACTACGCAAAAGGGTCCTTAAGGGACCCCAGACATGCGTTATTCCGCGGTTTCCGGCCATTATTCGTCGTCTCCGCCGGTGGAATACTGGGAGATGTTGTCGTCCGGAAGGGTTTCTCCGGAGGCGTCGGAGGCATCTGCGCTGCCGCCTGCCACAGCCTCGTTCTCAGCGTCTTCTTCACCTTCGAGCCAGCGGGCGACATCTTCAAGGTCGTCCGTCTTGACGTTGATTTTTACAAGATAAATGGCATCAGGCACCTCAATGGTAACGGCATAGAACGATGTTCCGTCCGGCTTGGGGTACTTTACAAGGTCATTCAGGTAGTCGGTGAACCCTTTGGGATACTTCTCTGCAAAAGCTGCGGCGAGGTCCGGGTGGAGGTTCATCTTCTCATAACTCACTACGTGACGTTTCTTGGTGTCTGCCATATTAGTATTACTTTCGTTTAGGTTTTTGCCTTGCAATATTAAGGCTTTGTTTTGAACCTTGCAAATTCTTAGAAGGATTTTTCGAAGAATTTTTGAAGAAATAGCTCTTTTGCCTCTGTTTTTTATCCATGTCGTGCTCCGTGAACACCTCGCTCATGTCCCGCGGATCTATTCCGCTGTAGAACATTACGGACGACGTCGTCATGGGCGTGGGCGTAAAATCCTGCACCTGGTCCATCCAGATGCCCTTCAGCGCCGGGTGGTTGGCAAGCCTTTCCATATCCTTCATGGTGCACCCTGGATGGGAGGATATAAAATAAGGTACAAGCCCCACGTGGGTCCCCGCCTCGCGGTTCACCGTGTCGAATTCCTTTCGGAGCCTTTCGAATAACTTGAACGACGGCTTGGCCATCTTCTGCAGGACATGGTCTTCCGTATGCTCCGGGGCCACCTTCAACCGGCCCGATGTATGGTCCACCACCAGCGTCTTCAGGTAAGGTTTGGAGCTCTGGTCCACAAAACCGTCCTCCGTCAGGAAAAGATCGTATCTGATACCGCTGCCTATGTAACTGTGCCTGATGCCCCTGGTGGCGTCAATTTCCTTGTAAAGCTTCATAAGGCGCGTGTGGTCGCAGTCAAGATTGGGGCAGCGCCTGGGGAAGAGGCAGCTGCGCCTCTTGCATTTGTCGCACAGCTCTGGATTCTTCCCGTGCATTCCGTACATATTGGCCGTGGGGGCGCCTACATCGGAAATATTCCCCGCAAATCCCGGCAGATTATTCAGCTCCCGGACTTCCTTCAGAATGGATTTTTCGCTTCTGGACGATATGAATTTTCCCTGGTGCGCCGCTATTGTGCAGAAATTACAGCCTCCGAAGCATCCGCGGTGCGTGCAGACACTGAACTTTATCATGTCATAAGCGGGAATCCTCTTACCTTTATATCTTGGATGCGGCAGCTTCGTGAACGGAAGGTCCCAGAAGGAATCCATTTCCTCCTGCGTAGCAGCAGGATAAGGTGGATTAATCTGCACATAACCGTTCCCGACAGGTTCAATTATTGTATCCGGATGCGCCATATTGGCATGCGTCTCTATCCAGTGGAAATTCTCCGCAAAGGCCCTCTTGTCCCTGCAGCACTCCTCAAAAGAATGCAGTATGAGCATGCCTGAGGAGGCACACATGCCTGAATCGTCGACTGCGTTGACCCCTCCCATCTCCGATGGGCCCCTCCCTCTTATGCGGCCGAGGGTGGCCACAGATTCCGGCACGTGTGCCTCCTCAGCCTTCTTATACTGACCTTTAATATAGAAAGCAATCTGCGGAATCTGCTGCATCTTATGCCGGGACCAGCCTTTTTCTATGCCGCGTGTAAGTTCTATCATGGGACGCTCTCCCATACCGTAGCACAGATAATCAGCTCCTGAAGACACCAGGACGGAGGGCATAAGGCAGTCTTTCCAGTAATCGTAATGGGTGAGGCGCCTCAGGGACGCCTCAATGCCGCCAATCACCACCGGAACGTCCGGGAAAAGCTCCTTCAGAATCTTCGTGTAAACCGTGACGGCATAATCCGGCCTGGCTCCGGCCTTGCCCTCAGGGGTGTATGCATCGTCGTGACGGAGACGCTTGGAGGCGGTGTAGTGGTTTACCATGGAATCCATGGCTCCGGCGTTGAGGCCGAAGTAAAGCCTGGGGCGGCCAAGTTTGCGGAAGTCCCGGAGGTCATCCCTCCAGTTTGGCTGCGGCACCACGGCCACCCTGTAGCCAAACTTCTGCAACCACCTTGCAATCACGGCCGTACCAAATGAAGGATGGTCTATGAACGCATCGCCGCTGAACAGGATTATGTCAATATAATCCCAACCCAGCGCCTGCACCTCCTTAACGGAGGTAGGAAACATGTAGTTGTTTTCCGCCATAACTCTGCAAAAATACAAAAAAAATGCACTTTCATCCGGGAAAATGGCGTTTTTTCCGGACGAAGGGTGCAAAACATGCTCTCCGTCCGGATTTTTGCCTTTTTTTCCGGACGAAAGGTGCAGTCAGTGCGGTTGATGGTCCACAGAATGGGACATCTACCGCAAAAATGGGCGTTTTTGAGGGTGATGGGCCAGAATATGGGACATCTACCACACCTGGCCGGGGGAAACAGGGTTTACTCTACATACAGCAGCAGCCCCTTAAGGTACTCGCCTTCCGGGTGATAGATGTTCACGGAGTGGTCTGCAGGCTGGTTGAGGCGGTCGAGTATGCGGACAGAGCGGCCGGTTTCCGCGGCTGCGGAAAACACGGCAAGCGCAAAGGCTTCCTTGTCTACAACCTGTGAGCAGCTGAAAGTGAATACAAAGCCTCCTGGAGCAACTTTGGAGATAGCGGCAGCATTGAGCCTCTGATATGCCCTGAGGGCGTTTTTCAGAGCTCCCCTGTGCTTGGCGAATGCCGGCGGATCCACTATCATGAGGTCATATTTGCCTTCGGGAATATCCTTGAGGAAATCTATGGCATCCGTGCAGTAGGATGTGTGCTTTTCCGGAGAGAAACCATTCAGAAGTACATTCTTGTCCACCATGTCCATAGCCTTCTTTGAGCTGTCCACGGAATCTACGTGTAAGGCGCCGCCAGCAAGGGCGTAGATGGAAAAGCCACCGGTGTAGCAGAACAGGTTAAGGACACTCCTGCCAGCCGCCAGCGCCCCAACCCTGGCGCGGTTCTCCCTCTGGTCCAGGAAGAAGCCTGTCTTCTGGCCCTGGGTCCAGTTCACAAGGAACTTGTTGCCGTTTTCAAGGACCGTGAGCTCATCTTCTTCGAAGCCGGGAGCCTTGTAAAGATAGCCGTCTACCAGTTCAAGGCCGGCCTTGAAGGGGGCAGTGCCGGAACTCTTGTCATAAACAGCTTTCAAAGCTGCGCCATAGACCTCCTGAAGAGCGGCACAGATTGAGCCTTTTGCCCTGAACATACCCACTGAGTAGGCCTGGAGGACACAGACGCCGTCATAATAGTCTATAATGAGGCCGGGAAGGCCGTCGCCTTCGCCGTGAACCAGGCGGTAGCAAGTTGTGGACGCACTCCCGGCAAGGCCGTATGCCTCACGAAGCCTGAGGGCACGCGAGAGCATTACAGTCCAGAAATCTGCCCGGGATGGGTCATAGTCAAAACTGAGGATGCGGACGGCGATGGAGCCAATCTGATAGTGGCCGCTGGCGAGGAACTTGCCGTCGGCAGAATAAACGCCCACCATATCCCCTTCAGCGGGGTGGCCGACTATCTGGGCTATGGCCCCGGAGAATACCCAGGGGTGGAAACGGAGGATGGATTCCTCCCTGTGGGGTTTCAGAATGACCTTATCCATTGTTTTCCGCTTTTTCAGGACAGAGTTCCTCTTCCGTGAGGGGATGCTTCTCGCTGGCAAGGAGTTTCATGTACATCTCGCGGCAGATCCAGGCATCCGTCGCCGCATATTTCATCTGGGATTCCGAAAGGTGTTCAGCTTCCCAGTTGGAAAGCTGCTGCGCCTTGGAAATCTTGACGCCAAGGATTATGGCGGCCATTTTTTTCACGCTCTTGTCCTTGATGCCGTACTCCCAGACCATTGACTGAAGGTCCACAAAACCGCGGGGGGCGAATCCAAGGACCTTCTGGAGGCCTTTGACATCGTCCCTTGTGGCAGCGCCTACTTTGATGATTGAGGAACTGGCAAGGATGGAGAGGAGCTGCTTGGGAAGGCCCAGTTTCTGGACGCGGAAAAGGAAAGCCTTTTCCTTTCCGGAAAGCTGCAGGATGGCGGTTCCGCTGGAGTGCTGCTCCGGGGAAAACGTAGGACGGGTTTCCGTGTCGAAGCCAATGACTCTCTGGCGGCGGAGGTAACGGACGGCTGCGAAAAAATGTGAATCGGCCGCGTCAATTACCGTTATCTCCCCGGGAAAAGCTGCGAGTGAAAGTTCTCCTATTTCCTCCGGACTAATCGAAATCCTGAACATATGACTTGAAAACGTATGAGGAACCAACTTCTACAATTGCAGGGCGCCCCGTGCGGGAGACCGTGGTCTCGAACCAGCGGGCGGCCGGAGGGGCAATGCGATGGGTGAAGAGGTTTCCGTTTCTCATATACCTGAAAATGGCTCCCGTAAGGCTTGTGCCGGGTTCTACTATGAAAAACCCAGGAGACAGCATGCGGCTGAAAGCGGCGTCTTCCTCTGTCCCGGCCTCACGGATAAGGTTCAGTTCCGACTCCAGAAGCGACAAGTCTTTGGAATACTCACTCAGGACAAGGGCGTCAAGCTGCCTGCCGGAGGCGGCGTACTGCCTAAGAACGCTTCTCAGTTCCAACCTTACATCCAATGAAGGATCCGGCGTTATTGCCGTCACACTGCCCTGAAGGCCCATATCCGTAAATGCCTTCACATATGCCCCTGAAAAGCGGATGCCCTCTGGCGCCCACACGGCTATGTTGCCTGCCCCCCGGTTTACGGCATCCCGAAGAGTGGTCTCCACCGGAGTAACCACATGGCACTTTCCGGAGCAAAGCTGCCTGAGGGTATCCACGTCGAAAAGGCCGTATGCGGAATGAAGAGGTGAACTGAGTATAAGTATCTTGGCGCGGCTCTTGAGGAGTTTGTCCCTGCCCATGGAGTATTTTAGGCAGGTGCTGTCCCAGGCGAACATGGCACCCTGGACGGCCGCTTCGCGAAGGCTGTCCAGACCTCCCGGAAGAAAGTGGCTGTAAGGGGAGTTTGCAGTATCGAGGATAACGTCGAACTGCTCTCCCGCAAAATCCGGAAGGGAATCCCTCTTTTCCCGGCCGTCAATATTGTCCATTGCATCTGATTCAAGGAAAAGTCTGGCAAGGGAAACAGCCTCTGATGGCTCTCCCAGGATGGCTATTGAGCCTTCCGCACCCGATGCTCCGGCCATTGTGACAAGGTTTGCCAGCCCGGAAGTGTCCCTGACGATGGTTTCCACCAGCGGAATGGTGGGACGTGGAGGAAGCGCCTTGTTCCTGCAGGAGAAAAGAGCCGCAGCAGCAGCCAGAATTAGTATGATGTATTTCTTCATATTCGGAAATAATATGCAAAAATACGCATTTTCCACAATGTTGCAAAATTCCTATATTCTCATTACTTTTGTAAATCTTAAGTAGTGTAAACAGTATTGAAGTGTATGAAAAGCATGAGATTCTTTTTTTCAGCGGCTCTCGCAGCAGTTTGCGCCAGCCTCTCAGCGCAGCCAAGGGCAGCAGCTCCCGTGAGCACCAAGGACTATGAATTCACAACAGTAAAGGAAATCCCCGTTACTCCTGTCAAGAACCAGTACCGCAGCGGCACCTGCTGGTGCTTCAGCGCCCTCTCTTTCCTGGAGAGCGAGGCCATCAGGAACAAGAATATCAAGGATGAGAACCTGTATCCTGACTTCTCTGAGATGTACGTGGTGAGGAAGTCTTATGCAGACCGCGCCCAGAAATATGTACGCCTCAACGGAAAGCTAAACATGGCAGCCGGCAGCGACTTCGGCGACGTGTTTGAAGTTGCCTCCGCCTACGGCCTGGTGGACCAGAATGCCTACTCCGGCATGAACTACGGCTACGACCTTCCCGTACAGGGAGAACTTGACGCCGTGCTCAAGGGCTACGTGGATGCCGTTATCAAGAACCCCAACCGCAAGCTCACCCCCGTATGGCCCAAGGGCTTCGAGGGCATATTGGACGCATATCTGGGAGAGGTTCCTGAAAGGTTCACCGTAAATGGAGTCTCCTACACCCCGGAAAGCTACCGCAACTCCTACAAGCTCAACATGGATGACTATGTAGGCCTCACCTCCTTCACCCACCATCCTTTCTATACCGCATTTGTAATAGAGGTGGAGGACAACTGGCGCTGGACCCCTTCCTGGAATGTTCCGCTGGAAGAGTTCATGGCCATCATTGACAACGCCATCGAAAATGGCTACACCGTAGCATGGGGCGGCGACGTCTCGGAGCCCGGCTTCACACGCGACGGCCTGGCTATCCTTGTGGACACTGAGGCAAAAGCAACCTCCGGCTCTGACCAGGAGCGCTGGGTGGGCAAGGCCGATGAAGAAAAGCCCGCAGAAAAGAAGACAGTGAAGGAACTGGAAGTCACTCAGGAAAGCCGCCAGATTATGTTTGACGAAAAAACCTCCACGGACGACCACGGCATGCACCTCTATGGCACCGCCAAGGATCAGAACGGAAACAAGTACTACCTCATTAAGAACTCCTGGGGCGTAACCGGCGCATACGACGGCATCTGGTACATGAGCGAGAACTTCTGCAAGGCCAAGACCCTCAACATTGTAGTCAACAAGAAAGCCATCCCCGCAAACATACGCAAGAAACTTGGCATAAACTAAATGGGTATAGTAAAACACATCCCCAATACAATCACTTCCATGAACCTCCTCTCAGGAGCCGTGGGAGTGATTTTAGCCCTTGAAGGCTGGCCGGAGGCCGCTTTCGTCTGCATGCTTGCGGCCGCCGTGTTCGATTTCTGCGACGGCCTTGCAGCACGCCTTCTGGGGGCTTACTCCCCTGTGGGCAAGGAACTTGACTCCCTTGCCGATGTTGTGAGCTTCGGCCTCCTTCCCTCCATCATGCTTGTCACAAGCATGGAGGCGGACGGCTGGTGGAGGTTCCTTCCCCTTGTGCTGGCGGCGGCATCGGCCCTTAGGCTGGCCAGGTTCAACACTGACGAAAGGCAGACAACGGACTTTCTGGGCGTACCCACTCCGGCATCGGCAATGGTGGTGGGCTCCCTGTGCTGCTTCATTGCCTCCGGGCACGACATGACGCTTTACTCTCTGGCTCTTACCCCTTGGTTCCTGCCGGTCGTAGCCATTGTCATGAGCCTTCTTGTAACAAGCGGGATCCCCATGTTCGGGATGAAGATTGCCAAGGGGCACAAACTCATGGACGCCAAACGCATTGTGTTCCTGTGCATTGCCGCGGCGGCTATTGCAGCCACCATAATCCTTGGGGCGCACTGGAGCCTTGCAGTATTTCTGGTGTTCGCCTCCTATATTATTGAAAACCTAATACTTGCACTGATTTGAAAAAGGCACTGATTTTGGCAGCGCTGCTATTGTCGCTGCCTGCACTGTCACAGAAAAAGCCCCTTGACCACAGCGTATTCGACGCTTGGGAAAGCGTGGGCCAGACCGTTATCTCCCCATCCGGCAACGTAGTTGCTTTCATTGTCCAGAAACAGGAAGGCGACGGAACACTCACAGTCCGCACCTTCGGTAAAAAAGGCCGCGAGATAAGCATCCCGCGCGGATATCGTCCCGTAATCCTGGACGATGAATCCCGCCTCATCTGCCTTGTTAAGCCGGAATTCCAGAAGACAAGGCAGGCGAAAATAAAGAAGAAAAAGGGCGACGACCTTCCCAAGGACTCCCTTTTCATAGTAGACCTCAAGACCGCGCAGATTGTAAAGTTTGCCGACGTCAAGTCTTACCAGACCGGTCGCCACGGCCTTGAAGCCGTTGCCTTCTCCACGTCGGACACCACCTTCGTCAAGAAGGAGGAGCGCAAGAAGAAGAAAAAAGACATGGGCTCCACCCTTGCCGTCTACCACTTTGCAAGCGGAGAGATTGATACCTTGAGGAACGTGTCGGGCTACAGTGTATCCAAAGACGGCTCCTGGCTGTCAATGGTGCAGAAAACGGCCCCCAAGAAGTCTGTCGTGGGGTTCTTTGACATCAAGGGCCGCAGCGCCAGAATCTTCACGGACACAACTTCCTGGCACGGCGTCCCCGTCTTTGACGAGGTGGCTTCCCGCGCCCTCTATCTTGAAGCGCGGGATACCGTTTCCTCCGGCAGCAAACACCCCTCCCTCATGCTTGTGGAACTCCCTTCCATGAAGGTTTCTACACTCATTGAAGCCGGAAACGGAGAAATGGGTATTACGGAAAAGTGCAAGCCTCACTTCAGCCACGACGGAAAACTGATTTACACCCAGGTCAATGAATTCGTTCCTCCAAAGGACACTACCCTGGTACCGTTCGAGACTCCGGGACTTGACATCTGGAACTGGAACGCCCCGTACACTCCTCCCACCCAGAAGACATCCGGGGACAAGATTTTCTCTCCCATAAAGGCCATGTACTCCGGCGGAAAGCTGGTTCCAGCCGCCCCTGACCATTATTCCAGGATTATCTCCACGCCATGGGAGAATACGGATATGGTCCTGAGACAAAGCACGGACAACATCATTGAAACCCAATGGTCATACCAGCCCGTCTCCACCGTAGAAGCGGTGTCTCTTTCAAGTGGCTCCGCAAAGACGCTGGTAAAAGGCCGGATTAGCGATGTCAGGATTTCCCCGGACGGCAGCCAAGCCATCTGGTGGGACCTCCAGGCCAGTGCCTGGATCCTGGCCGATATTGCCTCCGGGAAGGCCGGCAACCTCACTGAAGGCATCAATGTGGCATTCTGGGAAGAGGAAGACGACCACCCTTCCCTCAAAGAGCCCTACGGATTCGCATCGTGGATGAAGGACGGCAGCGTCCTGGTGTATGACCAGTACGACATCTGGAAACTTTCCGGGGACAAGGCCCAGAGGATTACTTCATGCCGGGAGAAAGGCATCACCGCCAGGCTCCTCAAAACCCGTTCGGAAGAGCTTGAGCCCGGCCTTCTTGCCAATGAGACCATCTACCTCAGCCTCTTCGACAACACCACCAAGGAGAACGGCCTTGCATCCCTGAACCTTGCCAAGCCCGCAAAGACATACAAGGTCATTGATTTTGGAGGATACACCTACAACACCCTCCGCAAGGCGGAAAATGGCAGCGCCATAATCTACCAGAAAGGTAATTTCCGCGAGCCTATGGACGTCCGCTACGTCTCCGCCCCCGGCAAGGCGGAGGTAAAACTCACGTCAATCAATCCCCAGATTGCAGACTACAACTGGGGCACTGTGGAGCTTTACAAATGGACTGCCTTTGACGGCAAGCAGCTGGAAGGCCTCCTGTATAAGCCGGAGAACTTTGATGCCTCCAGGAAGTATCCCGTAATAGTGTACTTCTATGAGACCTATTCCGAGGAAATGTACACCCACTACCAGGTACAGCCCATGTGGTCCATAATCAACATCCCGTTCTTCGTTTCACGAGGATATGTGGTGTTTGTCCCTGATATTGTCTATACTCCCGGAATCCCGGGAGAAAGCGCCTACAACTGCATTGTGAGCGGCGCCCAGTCCCTGTGGCAGTACCCTTGGATAGACCGCGGCAACATGGCCATCCAGGGCCAGAGCTGGGGCGGATACCAGGTAGCGTACCTGATTACCCGTACAAACATGTTCAAGTGTGCCGGAGCCGGAGCGCCCGTGAGCAATATGACATCCGCCTACGGAGGCATTCGCTGGGAGTCCGGAAACAGCCGCCAGGGACAGTATGAAATGGGCCAGAGCCGCATTGGAAGACCTCTCTGGGACGGAATTGAGCTGTACATGGAGAACTCTCCCCTGTTCAAGCTTCCCAACGTGACCACGCCCGTTCTCATCATGCATAACGACAAAGACGGCGCCGTTCCGTGGTACCAGGGCATAGAAATGTTCATGGGCCTGAGGCGCCTTGGAAAGCCCGCCTGGCTGCTTGAATACAACGACGAGGCACACAACCTCAAGGAGCGCCGCAACCGGAAAGACCTCTCCATCCGCCTGCAGCAGTTCTTCGACTTTTACCTGAAGGGAGAACCGGAGCCGGCATGGATGCGCTACGGCGTGCCGTCGGCAAAGAAGGGCTACTACTTCGGTTACGAAAACGCAGAATAATGGATAACGAAAACAACAAGAAACTCACTCCCATAAAATTCCTCCCTGACTCCATGGAAATGCCATGGGGCACTGTTGAATACCGCCTGGCAGACCTTGGATTCGTAGATTCCATGGCTTCAGAGGGCTGGCTGGGAGGAAACACCCTCAGCGACATAGTCCAGACCTATCTTGAGCGGCTGGTTGGAGAAACTGCCTTTGACTGGTACGGTACCCAGTTCCCCGTAATGGTGAAGCGCCTGAAGGTCAAAGGCCGCACCTCCCTTCACGTCAACCCTGACGATGAAACCGCGGAGCAGCGCTACGACGCCTTCGGAAAAACAGCCCTCTGGTACGTGGAGCAGTGCGGCCCGGACGCAAGGCTGTACCTTGGCTTCAAAAGGGATGTAACCGCCACGGAGTTTTACCAGGCTTGCCAGAATGGAGATGTCACAAAACTGCTCCACACGGTTACTCCAAAGCCCGGGGAAAGCTACCTCATCACTCCAGGCCTGGTCCACGCCGCAAAGGACGTGACTCTTCTGGAGATTGCAGAGTGCAGCGAACTCTGGTTCCGCCTGCACGACTGGGGCTCAACTGGTAGGGAACTCCACCTGGAAGAGGCCATAGACCTTATAGATTTCAGGTCATGGAAGTCCACACTGGCGGCCCCTGGGGCCAGTGTACCGCAGTTTACGGTGCACCAGATAGACCTCAAGGATCCCCTGAAGAACACAGCCGGCCTGGATGACAGTTTCCTTATCTATATTTGCTTGCAAGGAACAGCGGCGATAAGGATTTCAGAAGGAGAGAGCTACGTCATCAGGAAAGGAGAACTGGTGCTGGTGCCATCGGAGGTGGAGGACTTCTTCATAGTTCCCGAAGACAGGGACACGAAGCTCCTTGAAGTGAGGCTGGACCCCAGGGAAGACAACGACATAGTATCTGAACCCATAGAGGAATAGAAATGGCTGAAGCAAGACTGGATAAGTATCTGTGGGCCATCCGCGTGTTCAAGACGCGCACGGACGCCCAGGAAGCCTGCAAAGGCGGAAAGGTGAAGATTGCAGGCACAAACGCCAAGCCCTCCAAGGAAGTGAAGGCCGGCGACATAATCAACGTAAGGAAAGGCATCGTGACATACAGCTACCAGGTGGTCCAGCCCACCGAAACGCGCGTGGGCCCCAAGCTGGTGGCGGAATTCGCGAACGACATAACTCCGCAGGGAGAACTTGACAAACTCAAGGCCCCGGTGGAGACTTTCTTCGTTACGCGAGAGCGCGGCGCCGGCCGTCCCACCAAGAAGGACAGGCGTGAAATGGAGCATGCGTGGGACAGTATAGATTTCAGCGACCCTACAACTGAAATAGAGTTTTAAGGATGAAAAGACTACTTGCAGCGGCCCTGGCCACGTTTCTGACTCTTGGACTTGGCGCTCAGAAAAGGACTGCGACCATCAGCGGATACATAACCGACGAGAGCTCCGGAGAGACACTCATCGGTGCTGGCGCCATGGTGGAATCCGGCCAGGCAAAAGGTACCGGAGCCGTCACGAATGTATACGGCTATTACACCCTTACCGTACCCAAAGGCCGCTCCACCTTCCTTTTCAGCTACCTTGGATATGAGCAGCAGACCCGTGATATCAATCTCCAGCGGGACACCACCATCAACATAATTCTCCGGCCGTCGGCAACTCTGGAGGCGGCAACGGTTGTAAGCCAGAAGGACGCCGGCATCCAGTCCACCTACCTGGGGGCCATAGACATCCCCCTGGTGCACATCCAGGCCACCCCAGTGCTCTTCGGCGAGGCAGATGTCCTGAAGGCCATCCAGATGCTTCCCGGCGTTCAGGGCGGCAACGAGGGCTTCACCGGCCTGTATGTCCGCGGCGGCGGCCCTGACGAGAACCTTGTCCTCCTGGACGGCATCCCCATCTACAACGTAGACCACATGCTGGGCATCCTGTCCGTCTTCCAGACAGAAGCCGTCAAGAAGGTTACCCTGTACAAGGGCTCATTCCCCGCCCGCTACAGCGGCAGGGTATCGTCCATAGTGGACATCCGCACCAACGACGGCAACATGAAAAAGACCAGCGGCAGCGTAGGGATAGGCGTCCTCACGGACAAACTGCACGTGGAAGGCCCCATAATCCAGGACAAACTAAGCTACAGCGTAAGCGCCCGCGGCCTTCACTCCTTGATGTACGATCCCCTTATCCGCCTGTACGGGAAATACGGCATCAAAGGTTTCATCGACGATGACGGAGACTATTCCGCCTACGGAAACTACTTCTTCTACGACCTCAACGGAAAGCTGTGCTGGCGCCTGTCGGACAACGACCGTTTCTTCCTTGCAGCATACAGCGGCAAGGACCGCCTTGGGGCAGATTTCTCCGAGGAGTGGGAACAGGGAGCCAACCTCACGCGAACGGACATGAGCATAGGCTGGGGCAACAATGTGGCATCCCTGAGGTGGAACCACATCTTCTCCCAGAAGCTGTTTGCCAACACCACGGTTGCCTTCAACCGTTACAACATGTCCATGGGAATGGGGGCAAAAGTCCGTGAATACGACTCCACAAATCCCTACATCCTGGATTTCGATTTCAAGTACAATTCCGGCATCCAGGACTGGAGCGGAAAACTGGACTTTGACTATGTTCCTTCCCCCAGGCACCTCATCAAGTTCGGTTCAGAGTATACCTACCACTCCTTCTTCCCCCGCACCAGTACCGGAATAATACAGGAGACCGCCGATGGGGAAACCAAGAAGGAAGATATAAATCTTGGCAAAGACCGCAACTACTACGGCCATGAGCTCACTCTCTACGCAGAGGACGACATGTCCATAACGGACCGCCTCACCTTCAACCCCGGACTCAACGCATCCTTCTTCTACACGGACGGAAGGCCGTATCTGGAGCTGCAGCCCCGCCTGTCGGCCAAATACTCCTTTGACAAAGGCGTCACCCTCAAGACGGGATATGCCCGCATGGCGCAGTACGTCCACCTCCTCAGTTCCACTCAGATTTCCCTGCCCATGGACCTCTGGGTGCCCATAACGGCCAACATCAAGCCCGTGACATCGGACCAGGTATCGGCAGGTATCTACTACGACGGCTACAAGGGCTGGGAGTTCTCCATTGAAGGCTACTACAAGTACATGCAGAACATTCTGGAGTACAAGGACGGCGCATCCGTGATAGTGTCTGACACCTCCTGGGAAGACAAGGTGGAGATGGGAATAGGCAGGGCCTACGGACTGGAGCTGTTTGTCCAGAAGACCGCAGGAGACATTACGGGATGGATTTCCTACACTCTTGCCAAGAGCGAAAGGCGCTTCCCCGGAGGCACCATCAGCCTTGGGCAGTGGTACCCTTACAAGTACGACCGCCGTCACAGTTTCAACATAAACCTCAACTACAAGATCAACGACCACCTGGATGCAAATGCCGCCTGGGTATTTGCCTCCGGTCCCACCACAACCATCCCCTATCGCACAACAGGGACTATGGGCCCTGATGACGACTGGGTAATGAACACATCTTTCGTAACGCAGAGGAACAACTTCCGCCTTCCTTCGAGCCATCACCTGAACGTTGGCCTCACACACCACAAGAAGAAAAAACACGGCGAAAGGGCCTTTACGCTGAGCATATACAACGTATACAACCGCATGAACCCCAACCTGGTGTTCGTGAACTACACAACCCGTTACGACGAGCAGGCCAAGGAATACCGTGACAAGATCCAGCTGGAGAAAGTTACCATCCTCCCCTTCCTGCCGTCCCTCAACTGGACCTACAATTTCTAGAGAGCCATGAAAAGAGTATCATATATAGCAATTGCGCTGCTTGCAGCCGCATGCACCACCACTGAATACCTTGACGTGGAGAATCTGGATCCGGTGCTTGTCATAAACGCCCAGATGACGGCCCAGGAGGAAACTCACACCATACACCTCTCGTCAAGCAGCCGCTCAAGTGTGAGCCCGGTTCCGGACGGCACCGTAAGCGTAAGGATTAATTCCGGTGCTCCAATAGCCGCCACCTGGCAGGCTCCGGAAGAAGGGAACGGGGAATTCTCATCGTCAAAATTCATATTCTCCCGGAAACTTAATCCGGGAGACATCGTGGAAGTGACCGGACAGAAAGGCGGCATGAGCGCAACTGCTGCTGTAAGCGTCCCGGCAGAGCCCAACCTCATAGGGGTGGAGTACAATCACAATGTACAGCATGCATCGGCCTCGTCGGATTCCTTCTTCGGCGGCGGCGGTTATTACGAGCCCTACTGGCCCTATGCAGAGCCAAATCCCTACGACGCCTCCGCCTGGCACGAGGTCAAGGTCAAGTTTGCCGATGCCCCTGGGGACAGCTACTACCGCGTGAGCATTATCCTTGAAACCACTCTCATCACCGACGAAGGTCCCCGGATCCAGACCGGCCGTCTGTATCCGGACACCTCCTCGGAGCCCGTGCTTTCTACGGCATCGTCCTCGGAAGGGAGCATTCTGGATGCCCTAGCCGAGGATGCAAACCGCTATTGCGTCTTCAAGGACGACCTGTTCAAGGACAAGGAATACACCCTGAAACTCTATTTCCGGGAGAGTCAGGTAATGTACAGTCGCAAATACCATGATTATGAGGGCGGCTACTATGACGAGGAAACCGGCCTCTGGGTTGAACCAGACCTTCCCGAAGGCTGGAGCTATAAAGCAAATATACTGGTCCGGCTCTATTCAATAAGCCATGACCAGTATATCTACCTTAAAGCAATGGACCTCAGCGAGCTGGGAATGCTGTTCTCAGAGCCTGTGTCCATTCCTTCCAACGTGGAAGGCGGCATGGGATTCATCAACGTGGACTCCTGCAAGGAGATACGGATGGATCTGTAACGGAGATTACTTTCCGCCGAAAATACGCTTGTAGAGACCAAGGAAACCTGCTCCGTGGCGGGCTTCGTCGCGGGCCATCTCGTGGATGGAGTCGTGGATGGCATCGTAGCCAAGGGCCTTTGCCTTCTTTGCAATGGCAAGTTTGCCCTCGCAAGCGCCGGCTTCTGCCTCATAGCGCTTCTTGAGATTGGTCTTGGTGTCCCAGACAACTTCTCCAAGCATTTCGGCGATGCGGGCGGCGTGGTCTGCCTCATCAAGGGCGTAACGCTTGAAGGCCTCCGCAACCATAGGGTAGCCTTCCCTGTCTGCCTGGCGGCTCATGGCAAGGTACATGCCAACTTCCGTGCATTCTCCGTTGAAATGCTCCCTTAGGCCGGCAAGGATTTCCGGATCCACGCCCTTGGCAACGCCAAGTTCATGCTCGCAGGCCCACTTGCCTTCTTCTTCCTTGACTTCCACGAATTTATCTGACTTTACGTGGCATACGGGGCACTCTGCGGGCGGGTTTTCTCCTTCATATACATATCCGCAGACAAGACATCTGAATTTCTTTTTCATAGTAGCGGTGGTTTTAATGATGTTTTCACAAATATAACAGTTTTTTCGTAAATTAGCGAAAAATATATGGAAGCGTTTCTGAGGCAGGTGGCCCGGCATTATTTCAGGGGCCAGGACATACAGGATACGTGCTTCGTGTTCCCCAACAGGAGGTCCATGGTGTTTTTCAGGAAATACCTGGCGGACATGGTGCGGGAGTACGGGGACGGGGCTCCTGTGCCCGTGCCTCCCATGTACACAATAAACGATTTCTTCTGTAATCTTTACGGCGGAAAGGTCAGCGACCGGCTGAGGCTTCTGACAACACTCTACACGGTTTACGCAGCCCATTACGGAAAGGCGGAGCCGCTGGATCAGTTCATCTTCTGGGGGGAGATCATGCTCAGCGATTTCGAAGACGTGGACAAATACCTCGTGGACGCCAGGGCACTTTTCCTCAACGTCTCAGAGTACAAGGACATAAAGGACGACTACAGCTACCTATCGGACACCCAGAAAGACGCCATAAAGAGTTTCCTGAGCCATTTCCGGGACGGCGGCGGAGAGGAGGAAAGCGTCAAGAACCGCTTCATGGGCATATGGAACATCCTCCTGCCGGTATATCAGGAATTCAACAGGACGCTCCGTGAAAACGGCATGGCATACGAGGGCATGGTCTACAGGGCCCTCGCGGAAAGGCTCAAGGGCGGAGAACCGGCACGGGACATACTTGAAAAGGTATTCCCGGACGTTAGGAAATACGTTTTCACCGGCCTAAACGCCCTCAACGAGTGCGAGCGCCTTCTGCTCTCCAAGATGAGGGACGCAGGACTGGCAGAGTTCGTGTGGGACTACGTGAGTCCGCAGATCCGGGACAAGGCAAATAAATCGTCCTTCTTCATGAAGCGGAATATCCAGGATTATCCGCAGGCTTTCACAATAACTGCAAGCGGCGTTCCTGAGATAACGGCGGTGAGCGTACCGTCCGGCGTTTCACAGGTAAAGCTAGCGCCGGAGATTCTGGCTCAGACCAGCGGAGACCCGGTGGAAACCGCCTTTGTCCTTCCGGACGAGGGTCTTCTCCTCCCCCTCCTCAATTCCATCCCGCCGGAGTACGGGAGCATAAATGTCACCATGGGCTGTCCCATGAAAGACAGCGCCGTCTATTTCCTTGTGGACGCCATTGGAAGGATGCAGCTGAAACTCCGCAAAAGGGACGACGGCTGGTATTTCTACCACCGTGAAGTAAGAGAGGTCTTCTCCTCCAGCATTCTTGGAATGATGCTCTCTGAGGAGGAAAAGAGAACCATGGAAAAGGTGAAGCGAGCTGCAAAGTACTACATACCGGAAAAGGACCTGAGGGGCGGAAAGATACTTGAGATGGTGTTCCGTCCGGTTGTCCGGGACGCTACTCCGGAATTTAACCCCGCTCTCTGCCAGTACCTTGCGGATATTACCGGAGAGATTGGACGCACGCTTGCCGGAGGGGAACAGATGCCGCTGGAGCTGGATTTTGCAAAAAGGCTTCACACCGTCCTGAACGTTCTCTCGGACACTCCCCTGCAGGTTCTGCCGCAGACCTGGCTCAAGGTGATGCAAAGCACGGCGGAGGGCATCTCCGTGCCGTTCAAGGGAGAGCCGCTGAAGGGCCTTCAGGTAATGGGCCCGCTGGAGACACGCGCACTGGATTTCAAGAACATAGCAATCCTGAGTGCCAACGAGGGCATGTTCCCGCGAAGGAGCGTGAGTTCATCGTTCATACCGCCGGAACTGAGGAAAGGCTTCGGACTTCCCACGTATGAGTTCCAGGATGCCGTGTGGGCATACTATTTCTACCGTATGCTTCAAAGGGCGGAAAAGGTGTGGCTGGTATATGACAGCCGCACGGAGGGCCTCCACTCCGGAGAGGAAAGCCGCTACATTAAGCAGCTGGAGTACCATTTCGGTATTCCGGTAAAGCGCGTTGTGGCCGGGGCTTCCCTGGAGCCGGTGACTCCGGACGGGGACATAGAGAAGACTCCGAAGGACGTGGAAATCATTCGCGGGAGCAATATATCGGCATCGGCCCTTAACAGTTACCTCAAATGCCAGGCGCAGTTCTATTACAAGACGGTGAAGAAGCTTGACACCCCGGACGAGGTGGCGGAATCCCTGGACAGCGGCATGATAGGAAACGTCTTCCACCACACAATGCAGACTCTGTATTCCGGGAAAGAGATTATATCGGCAGAAGACCTCAAGGCCATGCAGGCCAACGAAAAGGCCCTCAAAGACCTTGTCCGCGCCAATATCCTTGAAGAAATGCACTCCGTGGAGGTAAGCGGCCGCAACCTTGTGACGGAGCAGATAATACTGGACTACGTGAAACGTACCCTGGCGCACGATGAAAAGCTCCTCAGGGACAGCAAGTCCCCCGGCTTCCGCATCCTTGGCCTGGAAAAGTTCTGCCAGACGCAGTTCGAGGGTTTCCGCATAATAGGCTACATGGACAGGATGGACAGCTATCTCCCCGGCAGGGTCCGCATAGTGGACTACAAGACCGGCAAGGTTGAGGACGATGACATCCAGATAACCGACTCCAACGCCGCCGCCATAGCGGACAAGCTCTTCGGCGAATCCAATTACGGCCGTCCCAAGATTGCCCTGCAACTGTTCATCTACGGTCTTCTGGCAGAGGCGGATGAAAAGTTGAAAGGGCAGAAGATTGTCAACTCCATCTACAGCACAGGACGTCTTTTCACTACGCCCATTCAGGACGTGGAGCAGTCAGAAGAGTTCTTCAGCATTGTAAAGGAGCGCCTGAAAGGCCTCCTGACAGAGATCACGGACACCTCTGTCCCCTTCCGCCGCACCAAGGATGCCGCCACCTGCAAGTGGTGCGACTTCAAGGCAATCTGCGGAAAGTAATCCGGAACTATTTGGGAAGATTGAAAGCGGCGGTCATGTCGCGTAGCTGGGCGTCAATGATGTCTGCGTCAACAGCAAAGACGCCGTGCTTTTCCCATATGACAACGTCGTAATCTTCGTCAATTAGCTTGATTGTTTCCTTCGCCGGCTCAACGCTGGAAGGGAGCATATACGAGACCATCCCAAGGCTGCGGGGACGGAATGCCCTAATCTCCGGAATCATGGACCAGAGCATCTGTATGCATGATTATTCAGATAAGGCAGCGCACCTATTGAAGACGGTCTGGGAGACATATCTCCCGTCGCCAATATCCAACAGCCCCTCTATCTCGCCGCCGCGGTGCCTGTTGATAATAAGGCCCACCCGCATGTCCGGATAAGCGGTAAGCATTGGTATGTCGCCGGAACTGTCTCCGGCAACAAGTACCGGCTGCTTCCCGCCGTAAAGCGGAGCAATGTAACTGTCAATGCAATCCACTTTGCCCTGCTTATAAGACTGATGGTACTCCGGATCATATTCCCCGTCCTTGAAGCGAAGGCCAAAAACCTCCTCCGGGGCCATTCCAAGGCCGTTTTCCGGATTGCAGACAAGCGCCTCCACCAGCCATTCCGCTGAAGCGGAGCAGATGTATGGTGTTATTCCCCTGCGCCTCAGCGCGGCGTAAAGGTTCTTCATCTCAGGAGAGATGACAAGACCCTTTTCCGCAGTGGCGCGGAAACGGCCGTCGGCAGACACCCACTCTTCTTCCCATACGCGTCCCTGGGAAAGCCAGTACCTGAAGTTCTCCTGCACAACTTCAATGGGAAGGCCGCTGGAAAGCATGGGCTCCCAGAGGCAAATCTCTCCATACCCGTAATTCTCGCATATGGCTTCGTAAAATGCCAGGAATTCCGCCCTGTAGTCAAGATACGCCTGCTCTTTCTTAAGCTCCTCAAGAGGAGTTCCGCCAAGGAGACGCTCCTTCAGGGGTTTATACCGGAAGACAAGACTATCCCCCATCTCCTTTGCCGTCATGCCCACGCTTTCCATAATGAAATCTACACGCGGAAGACCGTGGACAAAGGACTCTTCAACGGCATCGGCAAACTCCAGGTTCTCTATCTGGTATACCATGAGGGTATGGGAGACGTCGTTTACGATGGTAGTATTGTCGCAGTCGAAAACCACATAAGAGCCTTTCAGGGACTTGTCTTTGAGAAGGTTTACAAGGGCCTTATACGGCTTATCTTCCCATACTCCCCTATCCAGCACAGGCGTGCAGGAAACCAGAATCAGGAGCAGAGGTATTAAAAGCGGTTTATTCATGTAGTATAATATCTTTTAATGCAAATTTATAAAAAATCAGCACATCAGAATCTGTATGTATAAGATATGTCCACAGTGAAAGGACGGATGTATGAACCGGCCATTATGTAGCCGTTCAGGAGGGAGGCATCGTCAATTGTGTCGGCGATATCTATGCTGCCTTTGGCGCCGCTCTGCATGAGAAGGTTCACCAGGCTCAGGGACACCCGGTGATTGGGAGTGATATCCCAGTCGGCCCCGGCAAAGGTTTCAAAATGGCCGGAGAACCACGCCAGATTGGTACGGCTAACGAACTGGCGGCTCTGATAACGGACGCTGGCCCAAGCTCGCAAAGACTTCCATTTATATGACGGATCAAGCTCAAGCATGAAGCGGGAAATGCCCGTCACGGTGTTGCCTGTGTAGTCAATTTCCTCGGTTGAACCGTCGCTGAAGGCGAATGTGTTGTCGTAATTCTTGTACTTTGGATTCTGCCAGGTCGCCAGCGCGTGGAGATTGAATCCGCCGCTGTGGTAATTCCCGTCCAGGGTGAATCCAAGTGTGCCGATGCCGTACTGTGCAGTGTAAAGCTGCGTTTCGCTTACTCCGCCTATCTGCTTTGTCACGCTCACCGCAGCCGCGTTGTTCCAGCTGGTGATATAGGACACCACCGCCGTGAAATCCAACGGCCCGTGCTCGTATGTAAGGCCGCCGCGGGCAAGCCCGTTGCCAATGGCCTTCAAAGACGGAAGCGTAGCATTCTGATAGTAAGTAGTAACCTTTTCCGTCATGGTATAGTAACCCTCCGCCATTGCCGACATCCGCGGCGAGAGGCGCCAGGAAAGGTGCTCGCTGAGCACATAGTCCAGGCCACCTTTCTGGAAATGATGAAGCCTGGCAAGGCTTGGATCGGCAAGGTTAAAACCCTCCACGCGGGTATTGATTGTCTCCCCTTCCAGACGGGCAGCCGTGAAGATATCGTTGTAAAGAGGCGAGATGCGGATGCCGGTTTTCACCAGGAGCCGGTCAACCGGTCTCCAAGAGTCCGAGACGAAAAGATTCAGCTTGGTCTTCCAGGCATCCACGTATTTGGCGTTGGTATTGAAGCCCCATGTTGAGGCGCCTCCCCTGTAAAGCCTGGTGGGATTCGCCTCAACAGTATGGGCGAAAAGGAAGGAGGAAACGGCCTGATACTGATCTGCGCCGATGAGGTCTGCTCCGGCAAGGATATGATGCCTGTCGAATTCCTTCCTTGCACGGAAGCGAAGGCTCCCGTCAAGGGTATGCAGGTCAAACAGATTGGCAAGGCGGTTCTGCACAAGCCCCGTGTAGGCCCCGCCTCCGGGAAGGGTGAATCCCTGAGCTGGGCTCACATTATCTATACCGGCCAGAGTCACATTTATTTCACTGGACGGTGCCATGTAAATCACGTGCGCCCCGCTCTCCAGCTTCCATCCGGAATCAGTGGTCAGATTGTAGGTCACAAAGAGGTCGTGATGACGGCGGTCGTCCAACTTGCTCATATCCCCGGTGCGCATCATCCCCGTTGCAAGATCCATCCAGCCAGCGCTCTCATCCCCGGGCATATAACAGTCCCGGCCAAGCCTGAACCCATCCAGAAGGCCTATGCTTCCGTCACCGTTATATAAGAATGGTGCCACGCTGTATCCGCTGCCGGTGTTGTCCTTACAAAGGGAAAGACGATAAATCATGGACAGGGATTCATGGTTGCTCCAGCGCTTTGTAAGCGCGGCCTGATATACCTGTTTCTGGCTAATAAACGTCCTGGAGGGCGAGTTCACCGACGTGGGGTCATAGTTTGCATAGGCCCCCAGGGCGAAATGCCACCCCTTTCCCAGCGGCCCGTTCAGCGCGCCGTCGAAACGGATGAGTCCATTGTTGGAAGTGGTTCCGGTAAACGCCCCGGAAGGCACATCCCCGCCCAGGCGCGTACGGGAATCCACCATAAGTCCGTATTCCCCTACCCAGAGAACAGCGTCCATGAGACTGATTGTCCCAACCGGTTCATATGCATTCCCGCCTGCCCAGTGATTGGGCCCGTCCGGAATCCCGAACGCATGCTGGAATCCCTCCATCATTATGGCCACTCCCCCGTCGCTTGGAAGGCCTATGTTAATCTCGCGTGGAGTGGTCGCACTCTCCGCATTCAGCATTACGTTGCGGCTGTCCTTACCATCACCATCCGGTGTTGACAGAATCAAAGCGGAAAAAAGAAACGTCGAAACAAGCATTATGCAGTCCTCAAATTATTACTCGCGTTTGACAACCAAGTGCCTTGCTGAGGTTTTGGACGCTTTCAGCCCCGGCGTTGTCCAGGGCACGTTGTCCCTGCTCATAGGCACGTATGTTCCTTATAGGATTCCCGGATAATTCTGCCAGCTCTTTCTGGGTGAGCCCGGCATTCAACCTCGCCTGTTTAAGCGGATTGTATTGCCTGGAGTGCTGTTGCAGGCGCTTCTGGGCAAAGCTGACTGCCTTGGAGAGGTCTGCTTCATGAAGGGAAGGATACCTGTCATACAGTGATTGTATATCCACGCCACGGGACTGCAGTACCCCGAAGTCGACATTCAGGAACCATGACAGATAAGTCAGCGTCCAGCCGGTCCAATATTCCGGGCTTCCGATATCTATATATGAGCTATTAGAAGGCAGCTCGTCTCCGGTCCGGCGAGCCACTTCCATTGCCAGCTCCACGCCCGACATTCCGGCGATGTACTTAGGATTCGACAGGAAGATTTCACTCGCTATTCCACTGCCAAGAAAACGTGCGTAGAAGAGCGTGAGGCTTTCTCCGCAAGAGTTCACGGCATAATCAAGCATGGCTCCCACCGAAGCCATGGCATCTTCAAGATAGGTTATATTATAGGCGCGGGTCATCATTTGTCCATTTTTCGTTAATTATGTCAGACAGATAGAATTCCTGCCGGACCGGTTCTTTCTGGAGCATACTCTGGAACGATTCCCTTGCTTCCCTGTCCCTGGCCATACGTTTTGCGTGATATATGGATGCACTGACCGGCTGGGCTTCTACGAATGATATCTTCTCAAAAGCTCTCTGACTCTGCAGGAATGTCTGCTCGCCAAGATTTCCTAGATGCATCGCATGCTTAAGTTGCTCCAGTGTTATAGTATTGGACAGGAATGCCCTGGAGAATGAAAAATACGAGTCATCAGCCCTGTATCCCACAATCAGGTCATATTCCTTGTAAGAAGGAAGGAAATTGTCAAGTATATACTTCTTTCCACGAACTGAGACCGGAGACGAAAGGTCAAAACGACGGTTTTCAAGCAGTATGGCCAGCCAGTTGAGTATGTTGTATCCCTTGCCGTTCAAATACAGACAAGATAGATCCTGCTCTTCCAGAACATAGCGATTTGCGAATCCGTCGTTCTCTTCCGCACAAGCCCATTCTTTTGCCAGTTCCGGCTCCCTGGTACAATAAAAACCCTGTCCATAATCGTTGTACGGATTACCCATACCGTAACGCGGAATACGGACTATCTTGTCAGAGCCATGATACAAACCAACCATATAGTAACACTATAGTGTGAGCACAAATATAGCGATTTTTTACAACAATCCAAATTATTCTGAGAAGAATTGCCATCACTTTTTCAGCAAAGGCAGAATCAGGTTTTCCATAACAGTATAACCATCCTGGCTGGGATGGCAGCCGTCAGAGGAATACTTTGAAGGCAGGCCTTGTTTTGAATCGACAAGGGCCGAATTGATGCAAGGAACGATACCTTAATTCCGTAATAGTTTAGAATAAAATCCCGGGTCCAGAGGGTTGTGACGGGACCCGTCAATTTGATACGGCCGAGTAATAATCCCGGACTACAAAGAACGCTTGTTTTCGCCGACCTTGCTCGTCGATGAGACCTTTGCGGTTGAAGTCATCCTGTATGCCGTTAAGAGGCCGTTTTGGCGAGCGGAAATCCTTAAGGCACCAGGGACAGAGTCCACGGAGGGTCGGAAGTTTGCCAAGCATCTCCAGGTTCTTGCGGTACAGTAACGCCAGGTTTTCTTCGGTAAACAGTTCCTTATCGCTACCGTGGTTGCCATACAAAGCGCCACCGCCGAATTCGCTGATCACCAATGGTTTGCCGGAAGGGATTGTCCATATTATCGAGTCACAGTCCGCAGGCGTTCCATTATACCAGCCTATGTACTGGTTGATACTTATTATATCGGTCAGGCTGATAAGTTCGTCTTCTACAATAGCATAATTCGGGTCTGTGAGTTTCTTCTCCATGGCGGCACTGACAAGTCGCGTGGGATCCTCTTCCCGGGTTCTGGCAATCAGCCGTCCAAGGAAGGACAGTCTTTCGGACGTGTGCGGAGTTTCATTGGCAACGGACCATATGATCACTGAAGCACGGTTATAGTCCCTCCCTATCATCTCCAGAAGCTGGTTTTCGGCATTGGTGTATGTCTCCTCTGAGGACCAGTTGATATTCCAGTAGCATGGAATTTCCTCCCACAGCAGGAAGCCCATTTCTTCGGCAATCCGCACCATCTGTTCGCTGTGGGGATAATGCGCAAGGCGCAGGAAGTTACATCCCAGGTCCCTGGTTGCTTCCAGAAGTGCTTTTACATCTTCTTTGTTTTTACACCTTCCGGGGTTGACGCCTATGGATTCATCGTGCAGGGCTACTCCTTTAAGGAACACTGGCTTTCCGTTGAGTAGGATATCTTCTCCTTCAACCCGGACGGTCCTGAACCCGATGCGGTCTTCGATGCGGTCGACGCCGCTTGACAGGATAATGTCATACAGCCTGGGGTTATCCGGCGACCAAAGTTCCGGAGAAACCTTCAGCTTGAAATGGGCCACGCCGTCGCGTCCTGCGCAGGCTTTCTTCTTGATGCCAAGTTCAGGTATCTCAACCGTCACGGAACCGGTGCCTCCGTCGAGGGATACATCGAATGAGGCTTCCCTGCCGTCGAAGCGCATCCTCCAATCTTTGATAAACACTTCCGGTACGCTTATGAGCGTGACGTCCCGGGTGATTCCGCCATAGTTCCACCAGTCGAAGTTCTGGGTCGGGACCTCGGATACGCCTCGGGTGTTGTTCACCCAGACCACAAGACTGTTCGGCCCCTCCTGAAGTACATCGGTCACTTCAAATTCAAAAGGTGTGAATCCTCCTTTGTGTGTTCCGAGAATGACGTTGTTCAGGCCGACCATGCATTGGTAATTGACCGCCCCGAAATGAAGGAACCACCGCCGTCCCGCCACTTTTTGGAAATCAACAACCGTTCTGTACCAGACGGTTCCTTCATACAAATACAGCCGCTCGGACTGCGTGTTCCAGTCTCCTGGAACGGATAACTCCGGGGCCATGTCGAAGTCGTATTCCACCAGCTTTGTCTTGTCCTGGTAGAAGTGCCTGTCGGCAAAGAAACGCTTGTGGGGCTTCTGAAGGGTCATGTGGTACTTGTATATTCCCGTGTCCATCGGATCTACTATATAGTTCCACCGGCCGTTAAGGGAACGGCAGTCGCGCCCTCCGGCAAGGGTTGATGACATGAGGGGAAGGACGGTGAGCAGGAATACCCCAATAACGGATAACAGTCTTCGCATTACAGTTCCAGCAGGGCTATGGCATTGTTATTCAACTCCAGTCGCAGAGTTCCGTCATCCGCAGGAAAGAGAGGAATCTCAGTGTATATGTGCTCGTCGTCGGTAAGGTGACAAAAAACTCTGCCGGGGTGGCTTCCTGCAACGGAAACCGTGATTTCGGCCAGGTTGCAGGTGTTGTTGTCGCCGTCGTAACGGGTAAGCAGGACAACCGGCCTGCCGTCCCTTACTGACGCTACCGCATATATGTCCCCGGCTCCGCCTTCAACCTTGCATTCACACTCCTTGTCTCCAAGTTTGCTCCATGCGTAAAATGCATAATAGAGCGGCATATGCTTATAAAGCTGAGTGTCATAGAAACCGCAATAAGTTGTAGACGGCCGGTAATCGTAGTACATCATCATATCGACCGGAGCATGCTGCAGGGCAGACATGGTCGCCATGGCAAACGCGGCGCCCTTAATGGAACGTCGGTTCTCATAGTTGTATCGTTCGTTGGTGGATCCGTCGCCGCCTTTGAGCCTCCGGTAGTTCCACTCGTTGAGAATCAGTTCGGCATTCTCATAGCCGTACTGCTTCATCCATCCCCGTATCAAGTCGGCCTCCATCAGGTAAACCGAAGGTTCAGCGCCGTATTTGTGCCAGGAGATGAAATCGATGGGGACCTTGTTGCTCCGCATGTATTCGAAAAACTCCGGGAAATAAGTCTTTACGCCCTGGATGCGGCAGTAAGAGGGCCCGCCTATCTTCAACTGCGGGAAGCACTTCTTGAGATGCTTTGCCGCAACCGCGTAGAACTTATGGAATTCCTCGATAGTACCACCCCAGGTGCGCGGCACGGTCTGCCAGCGGCCGGAAGACTGGTCCAGGTCGGCCTCGTTCCAGATTTCCCAGTACTTTATCCCGTAATGGAAACCGTCTGCCCAGCCTTCGTTATAATGACGTATGATGTGCTCGCAGATGCGCGCCCATTTCTTATAATCCTTAGGGGGATACACATTGTATTTCGCAGCTGTCTGGTTTTCTATGGACTGACCCAGCCTGTAGAACGGTTCGCTGCCCGAATCGATTAATGTCTTGATATACAGATCTGTCTCCCGGAAATCGTATGCCGAAGGACAGTCGGGGTCTTTGTCGAAATCCGGGAATATATCGGAGACATCGACCAGGCGCTCTCCATAGCACTCTCCCAAACTGGCGTCGTGCGTGCGGCTGTAAGGAATCTGAAGTATCCTGAAATCCTGCTGCTGCAACTCGCTGTCATAAGACGGGCCGTTGTTGACCGCGTTCATAGGCTTGACAGGACCGATGACTACCGTCGGGTCAACCGTTACGCTGACCTTCACGGAGGTGATGTCCGGCTGGACTTCCTGAGCATACAACATAATCCCTCCGCTAAGATACAACGCCGCTAAGAGAAACCTTTTCATAGTAACTATTTCCATTTTACGTTTCTGATATATACCTGACGGCTGCCCTCATGTACAGAGTTGAAGGCCAACTGGCTGCCGTCGAGCCTCCAGCGAGCGTGAAGGTCGCAACGGGAATATTGCTCCTTATAATTTTCAGGCACAAAGAAACGACCCAGAGAGATGATTGCCTCATCTTCCAGGCGCAGGAGCACCCAACTGCGGTAGCCGTCCTTGTTCCAGTAGCCCTCGCTGCTCAGGAATTGTCCGTTGGGAGAGAATATGCAGTGCCCGTCCCAATCCATGATGCCGGGCGCAAGATGGCGTACATTTTCCTCCTCCCCAACCGTAAAGACCGTGTGCGACCAACAGCCTCCTCCGTCCCATCGGGCCGTTACGGCAAGGGTTTCGCTATCCTTCCAGTTGAAGTGCGAACCCATCCAACCGTCCGGAAAACATCGGCGGAGATTTGTCCCGTCGGTGTTGATTGTAAACGACACTGTATTCCAGGAGATAATATGGCCGCGCTCGGCAAGCTGTGCCTTGAATCCCTGCACCGTTCTGGCAAGGAAAAAAACCTTCTTGGCATCCGGACTGATAATGGTATGGCAGAAGTAGGCAAGACCATCGCAGGATGTGATTTCCGGCATCAGGCTCCTGGCATCAGCGACGGAAAGAATGAGTTTTTCTTCCCCTGTCTTGAGGTTGATGAGCCAAAGGCCGTCATCTTCTGGCCAGACCTCATCCAGTAAAGGATCCTGTCCGTCCCCGGCATAACCATAGTCGGGCCTACATACCCGAAGGCGGGCATAATTAAGGCTGATGGCCCACTCGCCTGTAGGATCAACTGCACTCACCGGCCTTGATACGATGCGCTCGCCTCCGGTTTTCCAATTGAGAAGAACCGTCACAAAACGGCCGTCGCGGCAGTCGTTGAAAGCGCACAGGCCGTCTTCCCAGGGGATCCAGTGGAACATAACCGCCTCCTGAAAATTCCAGCAGGTTGTGCGGCTGATGGGGATATAGCGACAGCTGTCGGCCAGGTCGACCAGTGCAACCGTCGCCGTATCCGTCTCTTCAGCCAGACGTCCGGTGAAATCCGTGCCCAGCACGCAAACATAGCGGCCGTCAGGGCTCCAGCAGTTGATGCCGAAGTAGTTGGCCAGGAAATGGTCTTCCGGACCTTGGGTGATGGCGTACGGCTCGCCGACCTCCGGGAAGGGAGGCAACTGCCTGCCACAAGCAGCAAGGGCCAGGAGGCCTCCCAGAACAAGTAAAGCTTTTCTCATTAGAATATGTTTACGGGGGTATAGCCTTCGTGTGAAGATCCTGTGCTATTGTACGGCTCTGTAGCGCCGGGAACCATGCAGTTCTTCATCGGGTTGCCTCCGAGCTGCGACCAGTTGGCTCCGGGGCCCGTGGTCCTCGGACAGGTTATTTTGTAGAGGACGGCGCCTTCGTCATCGATGGAAGTACAAGTCACGTATATATTGCCGTTATAGTCGATTGTAGGGCTTGTCCTTGGCTGGGCATTGTTGAATAAGAACTGTGAAACAAGCGAACCGTCCTGAGGCGAGAGCTTCAGCAGGCGCCTCTTGCCGCTGTCGTTAACATAGACATACCCCAGATTGTCGATTGCGGGAACACCGCAGTTGCCTGTTCCGGTGTCACGTGACCAAGCCAGCGAGCCGTCGGCGGCGTTAAGCTTGAAAATCTTGTCGGCGGCACGTACATAGGCGTTGCCGTCTTCGTCAAGCACACAGCCAAGGCCGAAGTTGTTTGCGGCAGCCTCCACTTCCACCTTCCAGATGGGTGAGGGTGCAGAGCCGTAAACATAAGCGTTCAGGTTGTAACGGGCGACGATAATATTCTCATTGGTGGTCGTGGCGCATACATACACGCTGCCGTCGACGGTGGAAATCGCCGGCTGGAAGCCCTTTGTCAGGTATCCGTTGCCATCAGAGTGAGTCATGCCCAGGAAGTTTGCAGCACGGCCGGAGTCGCTGTTTGCCGAGGTCTTCCAGCTGCCGAATCCGCCGTCAATCACTGCGACCTTGTAGCCGCCGCTGGTCTCGGTGCCGGCCGCAGTGCCGGAGGAAGCGCCGCCACGAGCGGAACCGAACACCAGTTTCCCGTCAGCGCTCACGGCCATGCCGCCGTATGAGCCCTTGTCGCAGGTAAGTGTCTGGCAGAGACTTCCGTCGCCGCGGTTCAAGATGAGCATGTTAGAGTCAAACAGGCCGCTGTCGACATTCCGCGACATTACGCTCACGTAATCGCCGAAGACGGCAGGAATGGTAGTCCGATAGGTTGAATTTTCACCCGTTGTCACATACCATTTCTCTGTCATATTCGGGCGAATGCAGAACAAGCCGCCGTTGCCGCCTGCACCGGTGGAATACTGCACAGGAATATAGACATTGCCCTCAACATCAATTGACGGGGTACATGTCTGACAGTTCTTGCTTCCGCTGATAGCGGCACCGTACTGCCCGATGTCGAAGCTGCCGACCTGGGTGCCGGACGCATTGAATCCCACCAGGTGATAACCGGAGGATGAAACGTAAATCCGGTCTCCTCCCCGGGTTACTGCGGGGGAAGTCCAATAGGCGGTAGCTTCCAGGGTGCTGTCGTACACCTTGCGCCACGCAGCCGTAAGTTGATGTTCCTCCGAACTTTCCACGGAAAAGAGTTTGGTGGCGGTGGCTGTCTCGCCGTTGTTGTCCGTGATGGTCAGTCTGACCGGTACATTTTCCTTGATGCCCTGGATAACGACCTGGGGATTCTGCTCGTTGGAACGGATTCCGTCGATATCCCATTCCCAGTATGCGATTCCGGCGGAGGAAGTGGAACGGTCGGTGAAGGTGAGGGTTTCATCTATCCTGGCATCGGCAGGCAGGTCGAAATTGGCAACGGGCACGGCCGGAGCACCGCTGCTCATATCGAATACGGCGAATATTGGATAATGGTCGGAGATATACTTGTCGTTCCACTTGCGTTTGTCGGTGCGGAACATGTAGCAGGTGCTGATCCCGTTATAGTATATATGGTCGATCTGCTCGGACCGGGTACCCCACCAGTGGAAGGTTTCGTAGTAATCCGTCTTCTGTGCGTGCCAGCGGGCGCTGTAATAATTGTTGTCAATCGGAGTCATCGCAGAATCGTCTTCTTCCATGTTCCAGTCTCCGGTAAGGATGACAGGAAGATTTCCCGTATTCTTGCTGGTGATGGTACTGCGAATCAGGTTGATTTCTTTGGAGTGCGCCGCGCTGTAGATGCTTGGATGGGTATTCAGAAGGAAGAACTGCGTATTCGTCGGCTTGTAGGTCATAATGGCCCAGGTCGATGTCTGCGGCACACCATCTTCCATTTCACTGAATTTAGAATTGGCTGTCGTCGGCGAGTTGGAATGCCAGATAGTACCGGAACTGTTGAGGGTGATAAGGTCCGTCCGGTAGAGAATGGTGCTGGATTCCTCGCCGTCCTGCGAGCCGGGGACAAGGCCCCAGTAACTGTCGTCTGCGAGAATATCCTTGCCGTTCTTGCGGCCAAGGCCATAGTAGCCATAGCCGCTGCAATTGTTTTTGATGTCCCTCACTTGCTCTTTCTCCGCTTCCTGCAGGCCGATTACCGCCGGTCGGTAGTAATTGACCATGGCGTAGTATGCGCTCTTGCGGTTTGTCCAGTCGCGGTCACCGGTGTCGGGGTTGTTGGTCTTGTCGCGGGCAGATGCAAAACGGACGTTGGACGACATAATCATCATGCCCTCGGGAATGGTGTCCGGTGTCGGAGTATAGGCCTGGGATGTGAGTGTGTACACTTTTGCGGCCAGGGCATTGAACGAAGAGTTAGTAGAGAACGTCATCTGAGTTCCGTCGGTGGCCCGTACGGTGAAGCGCATTCCGCTGGCATAGTTTTGCGCAGGAATGAGCACATACATACTGTTGCCAAAGGCGAGACCGTCTCCCGGTGCATATACAACAACCCTGGAAGTGGCTCCGGATGCCGCCGTAATGCTGCTGAAGTCGGTGGTGAAAGGTCCGCTGACCTTCTCGCTCCCAAGACTTTCGAACATCATGGACGATATTTTTGCATCGTAGCTGCCCGGGACGGTTAGCTTGATGGCTGTCATCATGGGGTTGAAGGTCAAGGATCCTGAACTTCCGCTGCCAACCATAACGAATGCAGACGCATCGTAGGTGTCCGAAGACATATTCTGGGTGGCGGGAAGAGTGATTCTTGCGCTTCCGGAACTGTAATTCGACACGAACGCAGCGGGGTATGCAAAGTTGTACGGGGCGTTGATGACACCTGTAATCGTAAACACCGCCCTGCTGGTTCCGATGTATTCAGAACCGGCCTCCAATGCTGTGGAGGTGACGCCGTTCACGGATATGGCATCTCCGGCAGCCCAGTAATTTGGATAGTAACTGCCGTTCTTCGCTCCCAGTATGGTTTTGGTAGCGTTCTCCGATGGCTCTGAAATGTTAGCCTCGAAACTGAAGGTCTCTGGTATGGCAGGTTCGATAACCGGCTCCTGAGCGCATGCAACGAGGAGCGCCAATGCGAATAGACTGAACTTATTCATACCGTCCGCTAATTATAGTTCCAACCAAAACCCTCAAGGTCATCTTTTTCTTCAAGTTGCGTCAGGTTATTGACGCTGGCGCAAATGGGCCTGCTGGTTCCAACTATCGGAATTAGTTGTGTGGAGGGGGATTTATATTCTTTCTTCATAATCATCAAAAGCTGGCTCCTTGAGGCGTACCGGTCTTTTGGGGATTTCCTCCGAGCTGCGACCAGTTCGAGCCGGGGGCTGTCGTTTTCTGGCATTTGATCTTGTAGAGTATGGCTCCCTGGGAGTTGCTGCCAGTCACATAGATGGTTCCGTCCGGACCGATTGTAGGGCTGGTCCTCGGGTTCTCGAGTTCTATTGAGGATATGAGTTTGCCGTCTGCTGAAGAGAGCTTGAGCAGTTTGTTACCGCCGTAATCGACCACATACACATAACCCAATGCGTCGATGGCCGGGACTCCGGTGTTGTAGTTGCCTTCCGTATTGTAAACCCAGCCCTGGGCGCCGGTCCTGGCGTCAAGCCGGAACACCTTCTCCGCAGCTCGGAAGTAGGCGTTCCCTTCAGCGTCAAGCACGCAACCGAGACCGAGGACACCGCTGTTGGAGTGGGTTTCCAGTTCAACTTTCCAGATGGGAGTCGGTGCGGATCCGAATATGTAATTGTCAAGGTTGTATTTGGCGCAAATCATGTTCTCGTTGTTGCTGGTAGAGCAGACATAGACGCAATGGTCGGTCCCGACCGCAGGCTGACCGGCTTTGCACAGATATCCGTTGCCATCGTTGTGGCGCATACCGAGGAGGTTGGTCTTGCGACCGTCATCGCTATTGCCGGAAGTCTTCCAGTTGCCGATGGCGCCGTCAACGACGGCTACGTGGTATCCGCCTCCGGTTTCGGTGCCGGGTTCGCGTCCCTGTTTGGTTCCACCGCGGTTGGTTGCATAAATAAGCTCGCCCTTATACCCCACAGCCATGCCACCCCAGGAGCCCTTGTCGCAGGTAAGGCATTGGACCAGCGAGCCATTGGAGCGCCTGAATATCGCTGCATTTGTTGTAAGATCATTCCCGTTGTTCGTCAGGACCACTGCGACATAGTCTCCTATGATGACAGGGATCGTATTCCGGTACTGTGAGGTGTTGCCGGTGTCGTGGTACCAGTTCTCGTCGGAAAGGTCTGGCCTGATGGAGTACAGGCCGCCGTGACCGCTTTCGTTGTAACCATATTGTACAGGAATGTACACATTGCCTTGGGCGTCGATGGAAGGAGTGGGCGTCTGGATGTCGCGATCGTTCACGAATGGTTCGCGCTTGCCGATATCGTAGGTGCCAAAGATGTTGCCTTCGGGATCGAATCCAACAAGATGATAGCCGGAAGATGCCACATAAATCTTGTCACCTGCGGGAGTGACGGCAGGGGCCGCCCAGTCCGCCACTGCAGTTCCCTTTCCGTCGGTAGTATCGTCATAGAGCTTGCTCCACTCTATGGTGAGGTCGTGACCTTCAGCGAGTGCGACGGAGAAGGTTTTGGATGCAGTCGCCTTCTGGCCGTAATGGTCAGTAACCGTGAGGCTTACGGGTATGTTGTCGCCATAGGTATTGAACATCACCTCCGGATTCTGTGCGGAGGAAATGATTCCGCCGATATTCCATTCCCAAACTTCGATGCCGTCGGCCGAAGTGCTCTTGTCGGTGAACTTGACAACCTCATCCATCTTCGGATTCGCAGAAATCTCGAAGTCGGCGACCGGTTTGGGTTTTTCGGTAGAGCCTGTCTTGAACTGGAAGATTGCATATACCGGATGATGGTCGGATATCCACAGTTTTTCCCACTTCATGTTGAGGGTGCGGAAACGGAGACACTTTTCAAATCCGGACCAGAAGATGTGGTCGAGGTGCTGATGCTTGGAAATCGTACTCTGACTGCCCCACCAATGGAACGTTTCGATGTTGTCCGTGAGAGGAGCGGTCTGTCTGGCGCTGGAGTATTGTTCCAGTATAGGCGCCAGTATGGGGTCGGTCTCTTCGAGGTTCCAGTCCGCCGACAGCACGACCGGAAGCCCGGCAGGGCATTTTTCACTTACTGTGTTCAATATAACCTGAACTTCTTTGGGCTGGGAGGCTGAATACAGGCTAAAGTGTGTGTTTATGTAGAAGAAACGGCGTTCGTTTTCCTTGGCGGTAAGTACGGCCCATGTCGCCGTGCGGCTTTGCCCGTATTGTCCGTCAGTCATTTCAGGGAAATAGCTCCCCGGCACATCGGGCGTGGGAGAGAGCCATACCGTACCCCAGTCTTCCAGCTGAATTTCATCATTCTTGTAGAGGATTGAGGTCGATTCCCCGCTCTGCGCTCCGTCATTGCGGCCGACACCTATAAAAGAGTAACCTTTGCAGTTGGCGACAATGTCCGTGACCTGGTTCATCTCTGCCTCCTGGAGTCCGATGACCATGGGTTGCATGGTGTTCACCATCTGGAAGTATCCTTTCTTGCGTACCTCCCAGTCGCGGTCGCCGACATCGGGGTCATCCGCCTTGTTGCGGGCGGAGTAATAACGGACATTCGAGGACATTATCATAAGGCCCTTGACATCCTCGCTGGGGAGCGGGTCGTCATAACCGGTCTCTACGGTGTACCAGTTGCTATAGTCCAACTGCTGCTGATTATAGCAGGAAGGCAGCAGAATGGTAAGGGACAGGATCGTTACTATCTGTTTCAGTGCTTTCAGTGCTTTCATTGCTTCATGTGTTTTTATGGTTTACCATCCGGGGTTTTGGTCAATTTTGTATCCGTGGTTTTCATAGTCACGTATGACTTCAGCAGGAATAGGATTGAGATACTGGCGGTCGTCATCATACCATTTGCGTTTGATGATAACCTCATAGCGGAGGTCGTAGCCGCCGTCGGGATTCTCGTCCAGGCGGAGCCCCTGCTCAGTGGAGCCCTCCGGATATACGTGAACGTATTTGTTCTGGGCGTAGCTTGGCACATCACCGTATTCATCGTATGTGACGTAGAAGTCCTTGGTGTCGTCGTTATTCACCGAGAATTGGGTATTCAGAGCAGGCACGTGAATTCCCGTCCATGGCACCCTTTCGAAGTTCTTGCCTTCCTTCCAGCGCTTGAGGTCGTCGGCCCGGAAGCCCTCGTAAACCAGCTCGATGGCCCTTTCGCGGCGGATTTCAAGAATCACGGGATTGCTGATATCGGGATAGAATGTCTCCTGCAGGTACGTATCCACGGTTGTGGGCTTGGACATCGTTACGCCGGGCTTGTCCTGAAAACCGGCACGAAGACGCAGGGCGCCGATGGTGGCGGCCCAATCGTCATCGGTGAGTTCTCCCAGTTCAGCCTTTGCCTCGGCATAGTTGAGCAGGACCTCTGCATAACGGAAAACGGGCTGGCTGTTCTCGTTCTTAGTGTTCCCGTTCTTTTCCGTCGAGTCCTCGATAAACTTGATGGGCTGGTAGCCGGTGATTGCAACCCCGTCCACGATGTTGGGACGACGGTCCCGCCAGTTTCCGCCCTTAATCTCATAAGCGGGTCCCTTGACGGTCTGGGCCAGACGGGCGTCGCGGCCGGCGAATTCATTGATGAAGTTGATGGCCTTGTACGCGGGCTTATCCGTGAAACGGGTACCGTCCGTGCACAGATAAGTAAAAATAAACGCTCTGGAAAGGCAGGTGCAACCACCATATGTGGGTGAAGTCCAGTAATAGTTGGCGTCACCGGTTACCAGGTCGACAAGGGATGCCTGCACGCCCAGGATTACCTCGTCGGTGAGTATGTCCTTGGAGTAGAAAAGGCTTCTGTATGCACCCAGTGACGGATTGTCGGTCAAGTAAGCATCTGCACATACCTTGGTGTTCAGCTTCACCAGAGGGTCGTCTATAATCACTTTCGCAGCATCTGCAGCCAGGCGATAGAGCTTTACTGCCGTCCATTCGGCGGTCTCTTCGTTATGGTACTTACGCCAGGACGCCTCATACAGGCAGGCCCTGCTCTTGAGTGCGTAGGCTGCATTCTTCGAAATGCGTGTATTGCTTTTGGAAGAAGTTGTTCGGATATGCTCCGCAGCGAAATCAAGGTCTTCGATTATATGGCTGATGATGACGTCACGGGAATCCCTGTTCTTGTACATCTCGTCCACCTCGTCATTTTTCAGGCAGTGGTCGAACCACGGCACGCCGCCGTATTTGAAGAGCTTGTTGAAGTAGAAGTATGCCCTGAACCAGCGGGCGAGGCCTTCATAATGGTCTTTGTCGGCCTGCGATACGGTGCATACGTCACTGTGTATGCCGTCAATAAAGTAATTAACAGTGCGTAGGTAGCCCCAACCCCAGGATGTTTCTGTCTCTGCCGTAAATGCTGTAGTATAGAACATACTTACACTCTTGGCGACTCCATAGTCCGAAGTTCCTTCGGCGCTGGTCAGTTCCTTCAGCGACGGGAGCTGTTGGTAGAAAGAGAGAGAATATGCCTCCAGGCCCTGTGCGGAGCCGAATACCAGAGCTTTATCCCCGGAAGTCACGGGCATTTCTTCGAGGGAGCAGGAAGACAGGCTGAGCGCACCCATGGTGGCGATCAATATCATGAACTTTTTCATAACCGTCAGATTTTAATGGTTATACCAAGCGAGAACGTCCGCAGGGAGGTGAGGCTGTTACCATCGCCAAAGTTGTCTTTCCCGTTGCCGAGGTCGGCGTCGGATCCGTGTGTGGCGGTGACGACGTCAACATCCGTAGTCAACTTGTACAGAGGAGACCAGGTATAAAGGTTCTCGCCGGAGAAATAGATACTAAGGCCGTTCAAGCCGATGCGCTTCACCCATTTGTGGGGTAGGTTCCAGCCTATCTGGAGGTTCTGGAGCCGGCAGTATGCGGTGTTCAGAACGTAACGGTCCACTTTGTGCTGGCCGGAGAAGAATATGCGGTAGTAGCCGCTGTATTTGGGCAGGAAGGAATCCCGGTGCTCCGGAGTCCATGCATTGTTGACCGTCCATGCCAGTGCATTTCCGTATGGTCTGTGGTACTGGCCCCAGATAATGGATTCTCCGCTCGGATACCAGTTCTGCTTGCCGATTCCCTGGAACATGGCCGATGCGAAGATTCCGTTCCACTCCAGATTTAGCGAAAGCGAGTAGTGATACCGGGGATGTTTGTTTCCCACGATTTCCATATCACCCGGATCGAGCGCGGTCTGTGCGCCCTTGTCGATCTGGTGGTTTCCGTTTTTGTCTTCCAGGATTACGTCGCCCGGCTTCGATATGTATCCCTCGTTGATCTGGATGAGTTTGTTGACGTAAGGGATACCGTCGCCGTAGTAATTGTTGATCTGATTCTCGTCATCGAAGAATCCCACGAATTTGAATCCCCAGATTTCTCCGATTTCCTGCCCCTCGTAGTAGTCATCCAGAGACTTTGACGGGTTGTTGTAGCGGGTGATGAAGGAACGGTTGTCGGCAAGTGTGGCCTTGATACCGAAATTGAGGTCGTGGCCGCCAATTGGGAATGCATCGTCGTAACTCAGTGACAGTTCGAAGCCTCGGGTGACAAGGTCGGCGTAATTGCCCTTGGGTGCACTGGCACCGTAGGTGTCCGGCAGGGACGGGCCCACAGTGTACATATTCAGTGTATTACGCACGTAATAGTCACCGGTAAAGTTGATCTTTCCGTTATAGAAACCGATGTCGATACCCCCGTCTATGGTCCTGGACGTTTCCCAGGTCAGGTTGTCCGGAATCTGGCTCGGTATCGAGGTGATCCGCCTCTTGGTCTCCCCGTCAATAATGTTGCTGAGGTTGGAGAAACCGAATCTTTCCACGAACGAATACTCTGATACGTTTCCGTTGCCGAGCTGGCCCCATGAGGCGCGCAGTTTGAGGTTGGATACGATGGACGGGTTTACGTGCCACCAGTGCTCCTTTGAGATTCTCCAGGCTGCCGAGGCGGACGGGAAGAAGCCCCACTGCTGATTGGTCGGGAACTTGGAAGAGCCGTCGTAACGTCCGTTGAGTTCAAGCAGATAGCGCTCATCGTAAGAATAATTGAGCCTGGCGAACAATCCAGCGCTCTTCCACCGGCCCTCGTAGGAATACTCCGTAAAGTTGTCTCCCATAGCCATATTGATGGATTCCACATCCTCGGAGATGAGCCCGTAACGCAACATCTGGAACGACTTCGATGCGTATTGTTCCCAGTTGAAACCGGCCAGGACCTTGAAATCGTGCTTGCTGTTCCAAACTTTTGCATACTCTGCATAGGTATTGGTCGAAATATAGCTGCTGCGGAGCCAATACTCCTGAATAAAGTCGTTCACGCCCGGAGTCCCCCTCCAGGTAATTTCTCCCGGAGCCTCACTGTAGGCGACCATTGTGTTCTTTTTGAGGTTGTTCTCCCAGTTCGCCCTGAAGGAGAAGTCCGCGTTGAGCCTGAGGGTATGGTCGAAAAATTCCGCACGGGCCCCTGTCGTAGTAGTGACGTTGTTCCGGAATTTGTCGGTATAATTCTTCCCGGTCACCAGACCGCCAATTGCCATCGCGCCGCTCTTGGTGAGGGTTCCGTCTGGATTGAAAACGGGAGCGCTCACATGACCCTCGTCTTGCATACTGCGAAGGAACAGGCCGTTGTTGTTCTGGTTATGGCTAGCTGGAATGTGATTCTTTTCGTAGTTGAATGAAATGTTTTCCCATATTCTCAGCCAGTCAAACGGCCGGGCCGTGATTTTGGCGCGAAGGGCGGTCGTGAAGTATTCGTCCGGATTGAAATTCAGAATGCCGTCGTACTTGTATATGCGGCCAGATACATAGTAGTCGATTTTTCCGGACGAGCCGCTTGCTGAAAGGTTGTGCGTCCGGGCCAGCGTATAAGGCTTGTATATGATTTTATAATAATTGGTGTTGCCATAGTAGACGTATCTGCCGCTCTCGTCTAAAGCAACTTCTTCGGTGATTCCCTTCTGTTTGCGCCGTAGGAATTCGTCAAGCCAAGCCTGCGAGAATTCCTGACTGGTGTTGATTCCCGAAGGCTCCACGCCCCAATAGTTGTAATATGCTTCCCTAAACAGCGAGGCATATACATATCCATCATCCACTATGTTTGGAAGGTTTGAAGGAGTCAGGAAGGAGAGATTCTCGTTATAGCTGAAATTGAATTTGCCCGCATCATTGGATGCGCTCTTGGTTGTTATAAGAACCACGCCGAACGTCGCACGGGAACCGTAAATGGAAGCCGACGCCGCATCTTTCAACACGGAAACGCTCTCTATGTCGTCCGGGTTAAGCAGGGCCGGATCTCCTTCCACGCCGTCTATGAGCACCAATGCGTTGCCGCCACCGCCCACAGAGGTGGTTCCTCGGATGTTGTAATCTGCGCTGCGGCTTGGCTTACCGTCAGAAAGCGTGATATTCAGGTTGGGGATTGCGCCCACAAGCATCTGAGTGGCATTTGATGACGGACGACCAGAGAAAACTTCCGAGGAAACCTGGTCTACTGCACCGGTAAGGTTTGCCCTTTTCGCGGTGCCGTAACCTACGACAACCACTTCTTCCAGAAACTCGGATGAAGTGGTCATTCTAATGTCCACGGGACCTGGTCCGGAGACAATGAAAGTATGGTCATCATATCCCAGAGATGAGATGACAATCTCCTGCCCTTTAGATGCTGCTATTGAAAAATGTCCGTCAATGGACGTTACCGTTCCGCCTGTAGTCCCCTTGACGAACACACCGGCTCCAATTACAGGCTCGCCGGAGGCGGCGTCAGTGACCACACCGGTGACCGTCAGGGACTGTGCGAAGACGGTTACGGCAAAGAAGGCTAGCAGTAATGATGAAACAAAACGTTGCATATGGTTATCCGAATAACTATTTGATGCAAATATAATCCGGACAACCGCAAGTTGCTACACCAATTATTTACATAATTGCAACGATTTTTTATTTTTGACGGTTACCGGCCGAATTGAATTTCAGAAGAACCACTCCGTGTGAGGGAACAAGGGCTTCCTCCGGGCAAGCTTTCTGTCGCCAAAGGTCTCGGATGTGGCTCACGTCGGTGTAGCCTGCAGCTTCAAGCATTTCAGTTATCACGACGTTTGCGGCTTCATCGCCGAGGTTGAAGATTCCGGCAGAATACGAACCGTCATTCAAAGGGCGCCCCCATACCTGCATTGAATCTTTCTCCAATAGCATGGATGCCTGCTTGCCCAGCGGATCCTGGTCAACGGCTATCACCTCATTGTTGCACAGAAGGTTCAGTGTGAATTCATCGATGGAGGATAGATCTCCGCCGATGATCAAGGGAGCCGCCAGCAGGGCCCAGAGAGATACGTGGGAATACTGCTCATCTGGAGTAAGGCGTGTATCGCGCAGGCCTTCCCCCCAGCCCACTTTCCCTATTACCAGCATATCAGGATCGTTCCAGTGCCCCGGGCCGGAGAACGGAGCAAGATTACGCTGTTTTACGAATCCGATACGTACGACACGCTCCCATTTGTCCGTAAGATCTCCGTGAGTCCTCCAGAGATTGCCGCCTGCTTCCTGGCCCCAGGTCCAGACGTCCTCCAGTCCGTACTGGCAGATGGAATAACATATATCCCGGGGCTGTTTGCTAAGGGCCTCCTTCATTATAAGATACGGCTTAATATGCTCGGCCTTACCCACCGATGGCATTTCTTTCAGGATTGCCCTGTAGCCGCACAGGTCGTATTTGAGGTAATCCACGCCCCATGAATTCCAAGTGGCGACGTCCTGTTCTTCGTGACCTAGTGAGCCAAGATAACCGCCGCAGGTAAGAGCACCGGGAGACGAATAGATTCCCAGGCGCAGACCGTTCCCGTGAAGCCACTCACCGAGTGCTACGATGTCCGGGAAACGATCGTTCGGGAGAAGTGTTCCATCGTCGCTGCGGGACGCCCCCTGCCAGGCATCGTCTATATTGACGTAGCAATACCCATAGTCGGCAAGGCCGCTGGATATCAAAGCCTTGGCAGACTCGTACACCTTTTCCTGCGAGACCTCGAGTCCCCAGCAGTTCCAACTGTTCCATCCCATAGGTGGAGTGAGAGCTATGGTGTCGCCGACCTTCAGCGTAAGCCGTCCTTTTCCGCGTCCAGCCTTGTTGCGGGCCTTAAGTTTGATGGTATATTCCCCGGGGTTTGCTACGGAACCGCTTATGACGCCTTTTTTGCGGTCCAGTTTCAATCCTTTCGGGAGGTGCGAAACGCTGAATTTCATGGGTTTAACGCCAGAGAAAGGCAAACGGAAATAAACGGGGGCGTCAGGACTTGCTCCAAGCACTGCTGGGCCGTTGTACCTTGGTTTAGCCGGAGCTTTCGGAGTCAGGCAATACCTTTCGCGAGTGGCTTCTGGCATGGCAATCCGGAACAATACCGGATAATGGTCAGAAATCAACGGGACATCGGTGCTATAGGAAGAATCATCCACAATGTATTCCAATGGCTTGCCAGCGCCGTAAAAGATATAGTCTATGATGGAGGCTTTCGATTCTTTCCCGTAGCAGTTGAATGTGTTTTTGCCGATCGATTCAGATTCGGGGCTCGTCAGGCGTGCGTCGTTGAACCAGCCTGAAAGCGTCCGGATCGCCGATTTTTCCGGAGAATTGTTAAGGTCCCCGACAAGGAATATTGGCGCGGTTTTGAACCCTTCCCGCTTTATCCCGGTTAATATCTCAATTTGTTTGAGCAAGGTCTCGACTTCCTGGTCCGGTAGCTGCGGGTTGGCATCCACTGACCAGCTGATATGTGCGGAGAAGAACCAAATATCTTTCCCAGGATTCGTTTTTTCTTCAAGACGGAGCCACGAAGTAATAATCGGATTTTGTTGTCCAAGGCGTTTCGATGCCGTGTCTGCGGGGGCCTCGCTAAGCCAGAAGCACCCGTGGTCCAGCATATTGAAACGGGACTTGCGGCACATTACGCCCACCGATTCGTCGGAGGTGCGAACCATCTTGCCTCCGCTTAGCCGTCCAGGACAATAAATGAACCATTCCGTCCCCAGGTCTTCCTCAAGGTCGGCCGCCTGCGCTCTTCGTACTTCTTGAAGACCAATCATATCGGGACATCTTTGCTCGAAAAACGCCTTTACGGCGGGACGCCGCACAGGCCAGGGTTGTCCTCCGAACTTATAATCATAGTCCGGCCGATTATCGTCCAGGAATCTTACATTAAATGTTCCCACTGTAATCCCGTCTCCGTCCGGCCGGCCATAGCAAAGCCACGGCAGCATCGCCAGCGTAAAAATGAAGCTAAATACCTTGTTCATAGTAACTATTTCGTCGGTTTTGCCACGTTGCGCAGCCTCCATTGCCTAGGAGTCAAGCCGAATTCACGTTTGAAGCACTCGGAGAAGAAGGAATGCGTGTTGAAGCCCACTGCCGATGCCACTTCCTGCACCGATACAGAATCGTCCTTAAGCAGTTCCACTGCCTTGTGAAGGCGCATCTTCATCACATACTCCATCGGGGAGATATCGGCATACTCCTTCATCTTTTTATATAATGACGATGGCGACATGCAAACCTCCTCAGCTATATCGTCCAGGGTGATGTTCCTGTGCAGATTTGCCGATACATATTCCTGTATGCTCCGGAGGAACTTCTTCTCCACTGCCGATACCCTCCCGGTGGGCAGTTCCCCGCCCGAAGGCAGCGACGAGATATAAAACTCGTACACCCTCTTGCGGTTCTCAATGAGGTTATCAACCGTACTACGCAATTTTTTCGGGGAGAAAGGTTTCTCCAGGTAGGCATCGGCCCCGCCTTCCAGGCTTTGCTGCATAAAGACGTCCGGGACTTCGGCCGACAGCAGGATCACGGGGATATGGCTGGTGGCGAGATTGCCCTTCAAGGCTTTTGTAAGGCCGATTCCATCCATCTCCGGCATAATAACGTCCGACACTACAATAGTTGGCGATGTTCCAGATTCAATCTTTTGGAGGGCCTGACGGCCGTTCGAAGCGATGATGATATTGTAGTTCTCACTAAGAATGTCACCGATGACGCGGGCCATGTCCTTGTCGTCTTCCACAACCATGACCGACTTGTCTTTGGTTTCAACCACAGGCAAGGTTGCTGCAGGCCTGGATTCTTCCACTGAAAGGGGTATGGTGAAGATGAAGCGGTTTACCTTCAGGTCGTCGTCCATTGAGAGAGAGCCGCCAAGAAGAGTTGCAAACTTACGGCTGGTAGAAAGGCCCAGGCCGGTTCCCTCCACATTGGCGGATGAACTGTCTTCGTAGCGGTAAAACGGCTGGAATATTTTTTCCCGCTCTTCTTCCGGAAGGATAGCGCCGTCGTTCTCCACTATAATGTGCGCATCACTGCCATCAACCGACAGCACAATTGACGAGCGGCTCTGTGAATACTTGAGCGAATTGGATAGCAGATTATCGAAAATACGCCCCAGGGAGCGAACATCCGTTTCGCAATACACAGGCGATTCCGGCAGAGTCAGCGCAAGGCTCTTCCCCTCCTGCAGGAACATGGGATGGAAACGACGGTGTGAGTCTTTAATCACAGTGCGAATGTCCAGGAACTCCGGATGAATCTGGAAAGTGGAGTCTGTAAGTTTACGGAAGTCCAGAAGTTCATTGATAAGAACAGTGAGCTTAAGCGAATTGCGCCGCATGATATCCAGATTCTCCTGCACAGAACCGTCCGAAGAGCCTGAAAACTTGCGGATAAGGGCCTCAATTGGAATCTGCACAAGGGACAGAGGCGTTCTTATTTCGTGGGCGATAGAAGAAAGGAATTCCATCTTGGAAGAGAGCATTTCACGTTCGTGCTCTGCCGCAGCCTTTGCTTTGGCCCGACGGTCCGACAGTATAGCTATTCCTACTATTGAAAGCAGGAATATCATAAAATACACGGAAATAGCCACGGGACTCAGCAGAACGGGCGGCTGTACCCTCAGTCCCATGGAGGTCTCAGAACTCTCTTCACCTGACAAGGAAAGGGCTTTTAGTTTGAGATCCCACTTCCCAGCGGGCACGTCGTAAACCGTGAATGTTCCGCCCTGGACCGGTGTCCAATCGTTGAATCCGTCAATCTTCCAGTATGTTTTCCGGCTCGGAAAACGCTCATAATCCAGCGTTGACACATTCACGGCAAAAGAGTGTACCGTACGGCCGATATTCAAGGATGCAGGACATATATAATGGTTGTCGTCTGCATCCTCAGAGGAAGACAACGTGTACAGTGAAGATACCACCGGTGCTGCCGGACCCGAAGACTGCTCTCTCAGGGCTTTGGCGGAGAAGCAGATGAAGCCGTCGGAAGTACCTGCGTAGAGCGTGCCGTCGGAAGATATGAAATTTGATGAATAGTTGAAACTGTCGACACTCAACGCTTCCTTTGAAATAACCGGCAATTGTCTGGAGTCGTCCGGGTTGAATACATGGATGCCGTGTGCTCCGGTCACCCAGAGCAGGCTGCCGCCCTTTTCCCTTGATATTTTCAGAGGGCGTGTTTCAATACCGTTGCGCGGCTGGAAGATGTTCTGGCCTGGCTCGTACTCCCACAGCCCGTTGCCCTCTGATGTAACGAAAACCCGTCCTCCGGCATCCTCGGTGATGTCGGTAAGGATATTGGAGATGGGAATGGTGTACGTGGATAGTACGTTTCCCAAATACCGGTAAATAGTTCCGCCTATACTGGCCACCCAAACGCTGCCGTCTCTGGTGCAGACTATGCTGCAGACTTGCGAGGCAGGCATGAAGATTTCCCTGGTGAACCTGCCGTCAGGACGGTCCATACCTGCCACGAATCCGTACTTGCCACCTATCCAGAGTCGGCCGGAAGCATCTCTGCAGAACGCATAAGCGGACTTGCCGGCATCCGGATAAACTGTCATGCGTCCGGTTTCGGTGTCAATCAGAGTCACCGGTATGTCTTCGTCTATGGTCCCCACCCAGAGCCTGGCGCCTTCGGCCATCAGGCCAGTGACGTTCCTGCCCGGGAGGAACTGCTTAACACTGTGGTCGTTCCCGGACTGCGGATCCAGACAGAGAAGGCCCCTGGTGTCGCTGCCTATCCAAATATGGCCGTCGGGGGTTTCCGCGAAATCCCTTGCCTTGAATCGACCACCGGCGAAGGCGTCGGAATAATGCATGAACTGTACATTGTCCAGCGTAATCTGGGCCAGACCTTCGAACAGCGTTCCCGCCCAAACCCTTCCTTTACCGTCTTCCGTGATGCATCGGAAGGAATTGTCATGAAAAGGGCGTATGACGCGGGTTTGCGCCAAGGTGCTGTCCAGAACGTGTATTCCCTCTCTGGCGGCAATCCAGAGTTCCCCGGAAGAATGCTGTATGGCGTCCCTCATCCTGCTCACCAGGGGCATGCGCTCAAACTTCATGCTCTGTATGTCAAGAGTACAGGCGGATTCGTTCTCTATCGAAATCAGGAGATGGTGTCCGGCAACCACAGTTCGGTAAACATCCACACCGGGTGGTACTATGCCACCCTCCGGCGTCAGGCACTCCGGCTCTGACATTCCGTCCGGAGAAATGTACAGATTCCCGTCCTTGGTAATGGCATAAAGGGCACCTTCGGGACTACAACTGATAGTTTCAGCGATCACCTGGGTTGTTTCCACCAAGCCGGAAGATGTGTTTAGCCGTACAAGGTTTCTCCCTTTGACGTCCACCCAAAGGAAGCCTGATTTACTGTAACACATCTGCCTGATGGGAGCAGTGCCCAGTTCAGGGCAGTCAAAGCGACGCATTTCCAGGCGGTATCGGTCCAGCCTGTACAGGCCTTCCGACGTACCGGCCCAGATTGTCCCAAACTGGTCTTCGGCAAGGATGAAGACCACCGGCGGCGTGGCGTAATCCGCACTGGGAAACGCAACATGAGCGATGTTGCATCCGTCGTAAAGGTCAAGCCCGGCGTTAGTGCCAATCCAGAGAAAGTGCCGCGAGTCCATGAGCACGTCGTTGACACAATTGTCCGACAACCCGGCCTGCATGTCCAGACGGGTAATCTGCAAGTCCTCCGCCCCGGCCCTAAGGGTGGAGACGAGAATGAGTAGTATCGGGAGGGTCTTTCTCAACATTTCTGCAAATTAATTACATTCTTGCCTCGGCGTACGGAATGAGGGGCCCCGTTGATGAAAAGTGTATAGGGCTTGTTGGTGCGGACTGTCACCCTGCCTCCGTCGTACATTATGTCGGTATTGATTTTCCCGAACGACAGATTCCGGATACCATGGCGACAACTCTGGTGCAGATTCCATCGGACGGTAGCAGTCGGTGCATCGACGTCGTAAAAACCGATAACGTTTTCGATAAACAGCGAAATGGGCCCCAGGGCAGACCATCCGCAGAAATCAGCCTTAACCGCTTTAACGTTTTTGGTGCCCTCCTTCTTGCTGGCGGGCTCTGGTTTGTTGGGGTTATAACATTCCCAGATTGTGTGCGGGTCATAATGGGAGAAGGTCTGCCACTGATGCTCCACTATAGCCTCGGCCGTTTGGTTCGCCTCCTCATAAAAACCGTATTTCTCCAGAGCCTTTATGCTCATATAAGCCGTAGGCAGCCACATCGATCCTTTCCAGTAGTTCCCATCCGGGTCGAAATCGGAATCGTCCCTTGAAACGGAAACCCAGGGGACGACTCCGCCAAGCTTATTATCCTGCAAGGCAAAACGAATCATTGCCTCTGCCTGCTCCTGAGAGGGAATCTCCGCAAGCATAGGCCAGAAAGATGCAGGGGTAAGAACGTGGGTTTTAGTAAGATCGCCTTCACGGATATCATAATAGCAGCCATCTTTATCATCCCAGTAGTACTTATTGACCTTCTCTTTCAGATCCTGATATTTGGCTTGGAATTCCTGCTCTGTGGCAGTATCTCCGGCAACTTTGGCGAGACGGAAAATGTAGAGTGCGGAGAGCGCCTGCTGGGAAATAGCGTCTATCCAGAACATTGGCATGGCCCTTTTTCGCGGGGTGTTATCCATACCGCTCTGCCAACTCTGCCATTCATAACCGATTCCTTTATACTGGATGCGAACGCCATCATTGCTGATGGGGAAAGGAAAACTGCTGTCATGGTTCATGGTGTTGAACAGCTCGAAATGCTTCTGGAGGAAACGTTTTTTCGTAATGAGCTCTCGTATATGCGGCGTGTCGGCAGTGAATTTATAGTAATCATTTTCTACCCATGCGAAGAAAGGCGGGTTATCCGGATGCCATACGCTGAGTGGGGATCCGGCATTTTCGTGCAGGGTATAGTAGAAATTGTCGAGTGTCTCTATTCCGGGGAATAGCTTCGGAGCATACTTGCAGAACATCACCATGAATTCCGAATCCCATATCCAGATCACCTCGTCACGAAAGCCTTCGTCCATATACCGTGGCTGGACCAGTCCAGGCTGATGCTTTATATGGTCCTTTGCCTGCTCCCATGCCGCCCAGTATAAATCCACGTATTCCGGTTTGCCATCGAATACCGGTGAAGGAATGCCTGTCAACCGTTCATCTGCACCGAGCTGACAGGAACCTGTCAACGGAATCAGCGACAGCAGAATCAATATGAGGACGACTTTTTTCACAGCGTTGCTTTAATTCAAATAAGAAGGCACTCGACGTAAATTTATGCTGAAAGCATTTATTTCTTATTGTAATAGGCCTTGAGGGCGGCTACGTCGGTTTCGCTCAGGACGTCTGAGGTCATAATGAACTCGTCCATACGGGCAGGGAGCTTATATTCCAGGTTGCCGGTACCGTCCTGACCGATGTTGAGGGACATTGAGTCGAAGGACGTATTGGCAAGCGAACTTGGAATCACGGATTCGTCACCTTCAAAAGTGAAGTCGTAATATATACGGACCTTGCGGTTCGGACGGTCCACCGTCAGGATAACATGCATCCAGCCGGTATCATAGTTAGTCGGCAGGAGCCGGACGTAGTCCATCCTGTTCTTGCCGCCGTCGCCTGCATTGAACTTGATGTCCCGTGTGCCCCTGTAAGACAGGATGAAACCCTTGTACACTCCTTCCTGCCAGTCTTTGTTGGAAATCAGCGACGGGTCGGCCTTTTCCGGAGTCACCGGAGAGGCCTTCAGCCAGAAGGCTACGGAGAAGGAACCGGTGCCCACTTCAACGTTCTTTAGCGTGACGTAGCCGTTATTCAAGTCCACACCTTTGCCATAGTAGGCGTCGGCATACGACAAGCTGCCGTTGGAAGTGGTCGTCACTTTCCCCAAAGCGTCACCTATGTTGCCGTCGAACGGCAGGTATGCGACCACATTGTGCCCGGAGAGCAGGGCCTGCATCTGGCTAAGTGCCGGAGTAGGCTCCGTCTGATGGTTTCGGTATTCCGCGCCCGGATCTTTATGTGCGTCTGCCTCGGTGACATCCTTGAAGACGCCGGCAGGGACGCGGCCGGTCCAAGTGGAAGGACACTCGACCCCGAGCGCATAGGCGGCAATCGCCGCAACGTCGCGGGCCTCGGCCTCAACGATGGTGCCGTCAGCCACAGTCTTGCCTGAAACCCCGAGGAATACATTTCTTTCCACATCGGTGTCACCGCCGTGGCCCTTGTTGATTCCGCCGTGGTCTGCGGTAACGATGAACAGGGTGTTGTCAAGAATACCCTTCGCTTTCAGCTTGTCATAAATACTTCCTATGAGCGCATCTACCGTACTGATTGTGGCCAGGTAGATATCAGAACCGAAACCGTATGTTTCGCCTATGTCGTCAGGGGACGAAAACTGGACGAACATCAGTGCGGGGGTGTTACCGGCCAGATATTCAAGGATTCTGCCGGTTACTTCGGCGTCATCGGCACCTGTCCCTTTTACAACATCAAGACCGTTTTCGATGATTCCGACATTGATGGGGTTCCACTCGACGAAGGAGGCCAGTGCCGCATCCGGAATGGCGCTTCTTACCACCTTGAAAACGGAAGGATAAGGGCTGTTTGCCGGATAAGGAGTATTCTTGATGATGTCGTTGGTGAGTCCATGATACTCAGGAAGGACGCCGTGGAGGATGGAGCCCCAGCCCTGGGCACTCATGGAGGGCATACCAACCCTACACGTGTACGTCGTGGCCCCTCCGGCGAATATCTCGTCGCACCGGGGAGTGTCCGTGTCCTTGAAGAACGCTCCGGCTCCGTCGGCGCCTATGATAACGACATGCTTGTATGCACCTTTCGACACCACTACCTCCGGGACCTCGGGTCCCGGCGGATCGGGCGGAGTGAGTGGATTGTCGTCAATGTTTTCCTTGGAGGAGCAGGAAACAAGGACGCAAAGCAGTAATGCAGAAAGGAATGAGGATAAAGTTTTCATATCAATGCGAAGGTACTTCTTTTTTCAGATATTAAAAAGCGGCCTGGGCCGATGTGTGGCCTGGCCGCTTGGTTCATGATAGCCAACTACCGGACTAGTTGCTCTGGTAGCAGCCGGGCCATGAAGTGGCGCCGCGGTTGTTGCCGTTGATATCTTTGCCAAGTGCTCCGATGCTGCTGAGCCAGGTATAGAAGTCGGCGTCTGCGTTCTGGATCTGGGTGTTAACGTCGGCGGTGGCAGCAAGCATATTGCTGTTGGTGCCGGTGAGAGTTCCGTTCCACATGTACGGTGCGTTCCAGGAGCCGAAGCTCGCCGAAGTGGCATAGTAGTCGTGACCGGAACCGGTATCAACTGTCCAGTTCGTCCTGTCGTCACCTTCCTTTGAAATCTTGCTGTACCAGCAATAGACAGGAAGTTTGGGACCGCCATCTGATATAGTTGTGACTCCATCGACCATAATGTCTCCGTTAACCCAGAAACTGTTTCCGACAGGATCGAGCGAGCAGAGGATGGTGTTGAGTAAATAGAAACTACCCATATTATGGAACTTGACAACGCCCCAGTTGTTCTTTCTTGCACCTCCGACGCCGGGCGCACGGTAGTTATCACCTACAATGGTGGTATTGGCAAGTATGAGGGTGCTGCTCGCGTGATCCATGCCAATCCAGGAAATTTCATCGGAGTTTCGTCCGCCATAGTTGTCGTGGAACGAACAGTTGTTGAAGGCAAAGGTGCTGCCGGCCATAGTGGCGAAGACGGTTCCTCTCAAACCGCCTTGTACATTCCCACTGTTACCAGTTCCGGATGTATTCTCTTTGAATTCACAAGCATTGAAGTAAAAATTAGCCCCGCCTGTACGGCAATTGACTATGGCTGCGCAGGCATTATTAGAACTAGCGCTTCGATTTGAATAGTTGCCATCAAAGACGCAGTTGTTGAATCGGATATTGTCTCCGGAATGATTGACCTTGATAATGCCGCCGGCGCTTGTGTTCGCCCCGGTAAAGCTGTAGTTTTCTTTAAAGAGGACATTGGCACAATCAACGATGACTCCGCCGCTGCCGCTGGCATAAATGGCTCCACCTGCGTTGTTGTTACCCTCGCTGTCGGTATGATTGCCCTGGAATTTACCGCCGCTGAAACTGGCGTGGACGTCTGATGAATTGATAGAGATAGCCCCGCCCCTGGTGTCAGCAGCATTGTTCACGAAGTCACAGTCTATGAAGGTATATGTTCCACTTCCTTCGAGATAAGCCCCTGCACCTCCGTCATCGACTGCATGATTATCATGGAAATTAACTCTGGTGCACATGACGGTATTTGCGTTAACTCCCCATATTGAGCATTTGTTTCCACCGGTTATCTCGCAGTCCTGAATATCAACAACAGCAGATGTATTACTAATCTTAAAAGCGGTTCCATCGCCGGTATTATTCGTAAACGTACATTCTTTTACGGTTACAGTTACCGCTTCAATATAAATAGAGGGAGCCGAGCCTGCTTGGTTGCCCGTAAACTCACAACCTTCGATAGAAACAGTACCCTTATATAGGCCAAGGGCAGCACCCTGCCCGCTAGTCTTATTGCCCTCGAAAACACAGTCTTCCAGCTGAAGCTTTACTCCAGTGCTGTTCAAACGGATAGCGGTCGCATTTGAACCACCATCGGTGCCCGTGAACTTCACATTCTTTACCGTTATATTGGTACTCGTCTTGGGCCAAAGGACACCGGCTTTTGAGTCGCTGCCACTGGCACTATTGGCACGACCTTGGAATGTGGTGATGTTCGCTCCGGATTTTGTTCCCTCTATTGTGAACGCAACTTCGCCGTGTCCCGAGAAATCGGGCTTCAGGTAGTCGTCTCCAAAGGAAAAAACATCGGCCGAGAAATGGAAGGTTGCACCTCTGAGAATGAAGTAGTTGTCATTGTTTTCAATGAAATCCTTGAACGTGGCGGCATCCATTGCGTTGGTCCAGCTCTGGCCGGCCTTGGTGCCTGCACCTGAAGGGGTAACGTAGTACTGTCCGGCGTGGGATTCAATATCGGACATCTTTATAATAATACCGGAAGCCGTAGTATAGCTGCCGTTGTAGAAGAACGGTGTGCCCTGATCTTCCCCCTTAAAGAGACCGACACGGAATCCATCGCTGAGAGTGACGCCGGGAAGAACCGGGATGTAATAGTTGCCTGTGCCGGAAACGGTCATGCTGACCGTAACTCCCGTGTCGGTCGCAGTCCCGGTAGTAAGGACACCGCTGCCGTTGATGTTTACTGGAAGTAATCCGGATATGGCTTGAGCAGTACCTGTTTCTTTGCCTCCCATTACCTGAATCTTGGTAACTTCGCTATCGGTCACGCCAACCTTAAGCAGGCAGGCCACATTCTTGAATGCCAGCGTTGTGCTCCAGGTGTCGCCGTTCTTGACGGCCTTTGCCACGCAGATGTCGTTGGCGGCGAAGGATCCATCCGTGCGAGAGCCGTTAAAGTGGACGTTTACGTTGCCGCTGTCGTAGCTGCCGCCTGCATCAGCGGGATATACGGCGTAGAGTTCATCAATACCTTCGCCGACTTCGACGCTGAAGGTGGTACTGGAACCGGAAGAGGATGCGGTGGCGGTGGTTGAGCCGCCCTCCCATACAAATTTAACCACATCACCAGCCGTCCAGGAAACCACTTGGTCATTGGCGTCAATTGTGGTCTTTGTAGGGACGTTGGCCGTGAAAACTACCACATTGGATTTTGCCGGGATAGTCTGTTCCTGAGGCTCCTGAGGAATTTCTTTTTCGCAAGCGATTGAAATAACCGCCAGTGCAGTCAATGCAAATAGTATAGTTTTTCTCATGATTGGAATTGTTTAATACAAGTCAAATGAATCGTAGTTCTCGCGGTTACCTGTTTTACTCGCGCACAAAGGCTCTATGCTGATTAAGAGGACTGTCACCTCCGGAGCACTGTAAAGTTTTAGTTCTTGATTATTCATAGTATAAAAGTCACATCAAAATATAAAAGTGGTATCAAACAAATCAAATGCTTCATAGTCCTCGAACGTGGCATTTCCGTCGATTGTATTGGAACCTGATACCATAAGGAGTCGCTCGGGGATGATTGATATCACCTCCGATTGTGGAGCTAAATACTTTGAGCGTAATCTATCGTTGTTCATTGTGTTTTAATTATGACATGCAAAGGACACAATTTCTCCGTGAGTTTTTTACAACGATTCTTCATTTGTTTGCGTCTTTTCTTGAATACTGCCTCGAATGGCAGAAGCACAATAAATAACTCCCGGCCCCGTCAACTGTGACGGAACCGGGAGCAATATAACTATAGTTGAATTACTTCTGGGCAGCCTGGGCCTGGGCGGCGAGTTCTGCCTGGAGGGCTTCGAGGGTGCGGTCTGCAGGGATACCAAGAGCCTTGCGGGCGTCTGCAGTGAGGTCGATGACTGAATCTGAGAAGTAGATGGCCTGGGAAGCGTCAAGGAGGACGTCTATGCCCTGAGCCTTTGCGATTTCCTTCACGGCAGCGTTTGCCTTCTCGTTGATGGGGGCCATGAGCTGGGACTGCTGCTGCTGAAGTTCCTGGGAAATGTTCTGCTGGAACTCCTGGATGCGGTTCTGTATGTCATAGAGCTCTTTTTCCTTGGACTCCTTGATGGCGGCGGTCCAGCTGGCGCTCTTCTGCTGATACTGGGAAACCTTACCCTGATATTCCTCCACCATTGCGGCGTAGGTTTCTTCCGCTTCCTTCTGGGAGGCTGCGATTGTTTCACGAGCGGCGTCCATTTCCGGCATGAGCATCACAAGCTCATTGAAGTTCACGCGGCCAATCTTCTGGGCGTTTGCGGAAAGTGCCATTAAAGAGGCAATTGCAATGACAAAAATCTTTTTCATATCTCAAGTTTTAATTATTAATCTTTCTTAGGCCATAGCCAAACACTCAAACTTCATGCCAACACTCTAGAACTGCTGTCCTATGACAAAGTGGAACTGGCTTCCGCCGTTGGAGGCATCGTCAAATCCATAGCCCCAGTCTATACCCAGAAGACCAATCATGGGGAGGAAGACCCTGACGCCAATACCGGCGGAACGCTTGATCTGGAAGGGATTGAACTCACGGAAGTCCGACCAGCAGTTACCGCCCTCCAGAAATGCCAGGGCATAGATGGTGGACTGAGGCTGGAGGATGACCGGATAACGGAGCTCCACGGTGAACTTGTCATACAGGTTACCGGCATAGCTTTCGCCGTTCTGGCTGTAAGGCGTAATCTTGCGGGGCGTGAGGGAATAGTCCGTGTAACCGCGCAGGGAGACTATTTCCGCACCGTAGGTCATGTAACCGGTCATGCCGTCGCCGCCAACCTGGAAGTTCTCGAACGGGGAATATCCCCAGTTGCGGTTGTAATAACCCAGGAAACCGAACTGCGCCCTTGTCATGAGCACAAGGTCACCCACAAGCTTGGTATAGGTTGCGCCGCTGAACTTCCACTTGTGGTATTCAATCCACTTGTAGCGCTGGGCGCTTGTCCAGGTGTCGTAATTGACGTCCTTGTAGCTGTTCACGGGCACCTTGTTGCCGTCCGAATCGTACGTAAACTTGCGGAAAAGGGAGAACGGAGGCGTGATCTGCAGTGAAGCGGAGAACTCCGAACCCTGACGGGGATAAATCTGCTGGTCCGATGAATTTCTGCTCAGCGAGGCGGTGTAACTTATGTTGTTGGACGTACCGTTGTTGAAGGCGAAGTAGTAACTTGTCCAGTCGTTGAGGCGGTAGGTCTGCCAGCTAAGGTTATTGTAGAATACAAAGTAGTTGTCCGGCCACCTGAGGCGCGTACCCAGACCTGCGCTGAAGCCGTATACCTCGAAAGACTTGGTGGCGTCAAGGAGCTCGGCGAAATAATAGCCCAGACTCATGGCGTTGGTCATCTTGGAATAGTATCCGGAGATGCTCAGCGATGTAGGTTTCTTGCCGAAGAGCCAGGGCTCCGAGAAACTGGCGCTGAAAGTGGTGTAGTACTTGCCGTTGGTCTGGTAACGGAGGGACAGGTTCTGGGCGTCACCCAGCGGCACGGGCCTCCAGGCGCCTTTTTCGAACATGCGGCGCGTGGAGAAGTTGTTGAAACTCACACCGGCCGTCATAACGAAGGTGCGTCCGCCCCAACCGCCGGAAAGTTCCAGCTGGGACGACGGCTTCTCCGTCACGTTGTAGACAATATCCACCGTATTGTTCAACTGGTTGGGAAGGATGGACCAGCCGCGGGCGGGATCCATGGCGGCTTCCTGGTCAAACTGGCCCATGGAGGCGATTTCACGGATGGAGCGCTCGAAGTCTGTCTGGCTGAACAGGTAGCCCGGACGAGTCATGACCTGGCGGCGGATGACCCTTTCGTTGGTGAGGTCGTTGCCGTTTATGATGATATCGTTAAGGATTGCTGGCTTGCCCTCTGAGATGCGGAGCTCGACGTCAACGGAATCGTTCTGGATATTGACTTCCACGGGGGTTACGCTGAAGAAGAGGTAGCCGTTGTCGCGATACAGCTTGGATATGTCGTAGTCCGTCTGCTTTCCGCCGCCATGGAGGCGCTTTTCAAGGGTGACGATGTCGTAGACGTCGCCCTTCTGGATCTGGAGGATTTCGTTGAGGACCTCGGAAGGATAAACGGAGTTGCCGGTCCAGGTGATGTTCCTGAAGTAGTATTTGCTGCCCTGGTCGAAGACCATGTCTATGTTCAGGCGCTTGTCGTCGATGTAGTAGACGCTGTCGCGGACCAGACGGGCGTCGCGGTAACCGGCCTCGTTGAAGGCTTCCAGGACGGTCTTGCGGTCCGTTTTGTACTCCTCTGCCTTGAACTTCTTGCTCTTGAAGAAGTTGTACCACACGTTGGCGTGGGTTTCCTTCATGTTCTTGGCAAGCTTGTACGGCTTGATTTCACCTATTCCCTCATAATTGATGTTCTTGATACGGACCTTTTCTCCCTTCTTCACGTCGAAGTTCACGCGAATGGCGCTCCGGATTATGGAATCTTTCTGAACATCCACGTCTACGTCCACCTTGAGGTAGCCTTTTTCCTTGTAGTAACGCTTTATGATATCTACCGATGTGGATTTCACGTAGTCGGAGAACTCGCGGCCCGGACGGAGGTTCAGGCGCTCCTGAAGGTCTTTCTTCTCCCCGGACTTTACGCCGGTGTATGTCCAGCGGGACACCCTGGGGCGCTCCCTGATCACTATCTTGAACCATGCGGTGTCACGGGCGGAGCTAAGGGAATCTATGACCACTGCTATATCTTCGAAATAGCGCTGGGCCACAAGGCGCTCCACTATTCCGGTAATGTCTTCACCGGGAGCGGTGACTTTCATGCCCTGGCGGAGTCCGGAAAGCTGCAGGATCTGGTTTTCGGAGAAATACTGGTTTCCCTCCACGCCTACACCGCCCACGACGTAATCGCGGGGGTGAAGGTAATCTATCTCAATGGAGCTGCGGTTACTCTGGGCCATTGCCCCGAAGGAGGCAAGAGCCAGAAATGCCGTGCAGATTATCCGTCCTATTCTCATTCCTTATAAATTATCCTGCAAATTTAACCATTTTATTTGACTTTGCCATAACGGCGGTCCCGGCGTGCGTACTCCGCAAGTGCTTCGCGGAACTGGGGCTTTCTGAAATCCGGCCACAGGACATCCGTGAACACGAACTCCGTGTAAGCGCTCTGCCAAAGGAGATAGTTGGATATCCTTTCCTCCCCGGACGTGCGTATGAGAAGGTCCGGATCCGGAATGCCGGCGGTGACAAGATAGCGGTCGAAATCACTGGCGGAAAGGGCCTGGAATTCCTTTGGGGAAAGCTCTGCAGCAGCCTTTTTCATGGCCTGCATGATATCCCATTTGCCGCTGTAGGAAAGGAAGATCACAAGAGTCATCCTGCTGTTTCCGGCAGTCATCTCCATGAGTTCGTCAATGGCCTTGCAAAGCTCCGCGCCCAGGCGCTCGCGGTTGCCAAGGACCACGAAGCGGACCCCGTTGTCCATGAGGGTCGAGACCTCTTCCCTGATGGATTTCATCATGAGTTTCATGAGGGTTGAGACCTCCTCTGCGGGACGGTTCCAGTTTTCCTCCGAGAATGCGTACAGGGACAGGTACTTGACTCCGTCTTCAACGGCAGCCTCAGTGCATGCACGGACGCTTTCCACGCCCTCGAAATGCCCGAATACCCTTTCTTTGCCGCGGGCCTTCGCCCACCTGCCGTTTCCGTCCATTATAATGGATACGTGGACGGGAATGTTCTTATTTTCCATTGTTTCTCATGTCTTCGCCCCAGAACAGGCGTGAGGTGAGAGCCTTCACAAAGCCGGATTCTGAGATCCGCACCCTTTTGAGCGAAAATTGTGCCATCTCCACATGAATTGTCCAGTCCGGACGGATTTCCACGGTACGGTTGTCCGTAGACATGGTTGCACGGCCGTCGCGGGACTCGAAGGAGATGTCCACCTTGGAGGTTTCCGGCAGTACGATTGGCCTCACATTTAGGTTGTGCGGGGATATAGGTGCAAGGATAAGGACCTTGGTGTCCGGCATACATATAGGACCGCCGACAGAGAGGGAATAAGCAGTTGACCCGGAAGAGGTTGCGACAAGAAGGCCATCTGCCCAATACGTGGGAAGAGGGTCCCCGTCTATGCTCACGTGGATACCCAGCACGGACGATCCGCTCCTGTGCAGGGAGACCTCGTTCACGGAATACGGGAGCATGCCTATTGACCTCCGGGCATCCGGTCCCTTCAGCGTGGCATTCAGGACCGTACGGTACTCGATGGTGAAGTTCCCTTCCGTCAGGGCCATGCGGACGTCTTCGGGACGATTCTCGCACAGGAAACCTATGCGGCCGAAGTTGACGCCCAGAATGGGAAGGCCGATGTCCGCCACCACATGCGCAGCACTCAGGAAAGTTCCGTCGCCGCCAATTGACAGCACCAGGTCAGTCTCCGGAATAACATCGTTCTTGGTCTTGATCTCATAAACCTCGAAGGTAGCGTCCTCCAGGTCTTTAAGGAACGATACCATCCTGGCGTCCTGCCTGAGGTTCTCGTTCAGAATAAAATATCCGATTCGCATTGCTATGTTTTCAATTCAGCCTTCAAAATTAACACTTTTCCCATAAATTTCCTTATTTTTGTAAAATTAAAGCCAACAATCATGACAAGATTAAGCGTAAATATCAATAAGATTGCAACAATCCGCAACGCAAGGGGCGGAAATGTGCCGGACGTGGAACTGGCGGCAGTGAAGTGCGAGGAGTTCGGGGCCGAAGGAATCACCGTTCATCCAAGGCCTGACGAAAGGCATATAAGGTATGCCGACGTCCGTCATATCCGGCCGCTCATCACCACTGAATTCAACATAGAAGGCAACCCCACCGTGCAGAGTTTCGTGGATCTGGTGATGGAGGTTGTGCCGGACCAGGTGACGCTGGTTCCGGACGGACACAACGCCATAACATCCAATGCAGGCTGGGACACCATTGCTAACCGCAAGCAGCTCACGGACCTTTGCAGCACTTTCAAATCCAAGGGAATACGCGTAAGCATCTTCATCGACCCCATTCCGGAAATGGCACGCGGGGCGGCCGCCTGCGGAGCTGACAGGGTGGAACTATACACGGCAGATTATGCAGAGCAGTTCCCCGCCGGTCCGGAGAAGGCCATAGCCCGCTACATTGAGACGGCAAAGGCTGTACGCGAGGCCGGCCTTGGCCTCAACGCCGGGCACGACCTCAGCCTTGAGAATCTGGCATACTTTGTGCACACCATTCCCTGGACTGACGAGGTCTCAATTGGCCACGCCCTCATTTCGGACGCGCTGTACATGGGTCTTGAGAAAACTATCGGGGCCTATCTTACGGAAATCCGTAAAAAATAGCTATATTTGCAGGCTTTTAGCGAATCAAGTATTAACACAGTTATATTAATGAAAAAGACTCTCATTATCGCAGGAATCGCAGCCGCAGCTGCCCTTATCACCTCCTGCAACCAGAACAATGGCGGCAGCGCAGCCGCATCCGTAGCTCAGGACAGCACAGCCGTCGCAGGCAGCATAGTGTTCTTCAATATGGACACCGTCATGCAGGGCTATGACATGGCCAACGACCTCACCTCCGTCTTCGAGACCAAGACCTCCGGTATCCAGGCAGAGATTGACCGCCGCGGCAAGAAGCTTGAAAAGGACGCTGCAGACTTCCAGAATAAGGTGGACAAGGGCCTTCTGACCCAGTCCGTAGCACAGGTTCAGTACCAGAAACTCCAGGGGCAGCAGCAGGAGTACCAGCAGTACGCCGTCCGCAAGCAGCAGGAAATGGCAGAGGAGCAGCAGGTCATGATGAACCAGATTGCAAACGCCATCCAGGAGTTCGTGAACGAGTACAACGCGGAGAAAGGCTATGCGATGATCCTTGCCACCGCCGGCAGCGTACTCTCCACCCCCGTGGTAACCGCAGACCCCAAGCTTGACATCACCGAAGACCTCCTCGCCGGCCTCAACGCCGCATACATCAAGACCAAGGAGTCTTCCAAATAAAACCCGGACCGGATGCGGATTGCACTCTTGTCCAGTTTCTACCCCCTCAGGGGCGGCATTTCCCAGTTCAACGCCAGCATGATGGAAGGACTGGGAAAATGTCATATTGTAAAGGCCTTCTCCTTCTCAAGGCAGTACCCTTCCATCCTTTTCCCGGGCAAGACCCAGTACGTCACCCCGGACGATGAAGCCATGCCCGTGGAGGCCGATGCAATCCTGGACACAATCAATCCCTTTACCTGGCCCAAAACCGCAAAAGCCATACGCAGGTGGCAGCCGGACCTTCTGGTAATGAAGTATTGGATGAGCTGGTTCGCCCCGTCCCTTGGCTATGTCGCCCGCCACTGCGGCTGCAGGAGCGTAGTGGTCCTGGACAACGTAATCCCCCACGAATCCCACTGGTTTGACAAGCCCCTCACAAAGTACTTCCTCAATGGCTGTACGGGCTTTGTTTCAATGTCGGAGAGTGTTCAGAAAGACCTTCTCTCCCTCAGGGCGGACGCCCCGCACATCCTTAGACCCCACCCGCTTTACTCCCACTTCGGGGAAAAGCTTCCCCGGGAGGAAGCCTGCCGGACGCTGGGCCTGGATCCGGCGAAGAAGACGCTCCTGTTTTTCGGCCTAATCCGCGAATACAAGGGCCTGGACATACTCCTGGAGGCCTTCAGGGACCTTCCGGAAGACTACCAGATACTGGTTGCGGGAGAGCCTTACGGCTCCTTCGACAAGTATCAGAAGATTATAGACTCCCTCCCCGGAAAGGAACGCGTCCACGTTTTCCCGGACTATATAAGGGACTCCGAGGTAAAGCGCTATTTCAGCGCCGCGGACCTTGCCGTCCTCCCCTACCGCAGCGCCACCCAGAGCGGAATCAGCTCCATCGCATACCATTTCGACGTACCCATGGTGGTCACGGACGTGGGCGGCCTCAAGGGCACCATAGGTGAGCGTGGCACGGGAATTGTCGCACCGGTAGCGGAGCCATCGGCAATAAAGGCGGAGATACTGCGGTATTTCGGCGACCCTTCAATTGGGGAGAAGTGCCGGGAGGCTATAGGCAAAGAAAAGGAGAGGCTTGGATGGGATGCCTTCTGCCAGGCCCTCACGGACTTTGCCCTGACTTTAGAACAATAACGCGCCATGAAAAGACTCGTACGCATACTTCTCACCGCGGTCCTGGTACTCTCCGGGACTGCAGCGCTGGCACAGGAATACGTTCCCACACCTGTAACGGTGTCAAAGGAAAAGGTTAAACTGAACGGAAAGGTTTACCTCTCCCACGTGGTCCTGGAGCGCCAGACCCTCTTCGGGATAGCCCAGGCATACGGGGTAAAGATAGACGATATCTACGAGGCCAACCCCTCCCTCAGGGAAACCGGCCTCCAGAAGAACGCTATCATCCTCATCCCCTTTACAGAAACCGCCCAGAAGGTCCCCGCACCCACGGACGTCGCATATACGGAACACACGGTGAAGTGGTACGAGGACATTGACGACATTGCCAGGCGCTACAACGTCACTGTAAAGGAGATAATGGACCTGAACAACCTGTCTTCCAGGAAACTGAGCACGCGCCAGGTCCTGCGTATCCCCATTCCCATGCCGGTTGCACCAATTGAAGAGCCCGGGGGGGAGGAAACTCCCGTCGCAACAGAGACCGTGGTGGCGGAACCCGCCCAGGAGCCCTCTCCGCAGGAGGACTCTCCCCTTGAGTTCACCGCACCGGAGTATGCCCCGCAGGAGACCGTCAACGTTTCCCTTATACTTCCCTTCCACGCCAGCGGCAACGTTAGCGAAATAAACATGGACTTCTACTCGGGAGTCCTCATGGCAATGAAAGACATGGAGAACCAGGAGCACAAGGTGAACCTGGAAGTGTTTGACCTCACATCGGGAATTCCTCCCGTGTCAAGCCTTGCAAAGAGCGACTTTGTCCTTGGCCCTGTGGCTTCCAGGGACATAGAGGCCATTCTCCAGAGGCTGGAGGGCCAGGTTCCGCTCATTTCCCCGCTGGACCAGAAGGCCGCCTCCCTTGCCACAAACTATTCCAATTACATCCAGGCCCCCACCCCCGTTGACAGCCAGTACGATGACCTTGGTCTCTGGGTAAAGGAAGACACCGGGGATAACGACAAGATTATCCTCATAACGGAAAAAGGTGCAAGTTCCGTGACAGCGGCCGTTGCAATCCGCAGCGCCCTTGCCCGCCAGGAACTCACCTACGACATTGTAAGCTACGCAATCGCAGACGGGCGCACTGTTCCCGCCACCCTTCAGGAAACCATGGTAAAGGGCGGCGTAAACCGCGTTGTAGTAGCCTCAGAAAGCGAGGCATTCACCTCTGACGTGGTCCTGAACCTTGGGATCATGCTTGGAAAGGGCTTCGACATTGTGATGTACGCCCCCTCCAGGGCCCGCACCTTCGACACAATTGACGGAAGCGCCTATCACAACCTTTCCCTGCACATCTGCTGCTCCTACCATGTGGATTATTCCTCTGCAAAGGTAGACCGCTTTGTAAGGGCCTACAGGAGCCTTTTCCACACGGAGCCCTCACAGTTCGCGTTCCAGGGATACGACACCGCAACCTATTTTGTAAACCAGGTCGCCTCATACGGCCCGGGCTGGAAGAAGATGCTTGAAAGCAACCGCGGAACCGGCCTCCACACAGATTTTCTGTTCGATTCGGATCCTTCCGGCAACCACCAGAACAAGGCCGTCAGGAGAATAATCTACAACAGGGACTACACTTCAACTCTGGTAAGATAATGAAAAAGAGTATTATTATAACCATAGCCGTTCTGGCAACCGTAGCAGCGTGCCAGACACAGTATGACGCCCTTCTGTCCTCCAGCGACGTCGACGCCAAGTACGAGGCCGCCATGAATTATTTCAACAACCGCAAGTTCCAGAAGGCCGCCCAGCTGTTCGAGTCCATGGCCATCCTCACCAACGGTACGGAAAGGGACGATACCGTACAGTACTACTGGGGCCTCTCCAACTACCGTTTCAAGGATTTCATTACGGCGGAATCCAATTTCGCCAACTTCGTGGAGAACTTTCCCCAGAGTCCATTCGCAAGGGATGCGGAGTTCTACAGGCTGGACTGCATGTACCGCGCCACATACCGCTATGAACTGGACCAGAATCCTACACGCGCCTGCATGGCTGCCATCCAGGAGTATAAGAGGGAGCATCCCGGCGACAACCATATTCCCGCCTGTGACGCCATGATGGCAGACCTTCAGGAGCGCCTGGACCGCAAGGATCTTGAAGCCGGCCGCCAATATTATATAATGGAAGATTACAAGGCCGCGCGCGTGAAGCTGAAGAATGTCCTGAAGGCAAATGCTGACAACATCTACCGTGAGGACATCCTATACTACACCGCGATGTCTTCTTACAACTACGCAAGGCTCAGCGTTGCCGCTAAGCAGAAGGAACGCTACCTGACTTTCATAGACGACTATCTTAACTTCGTGGGCGAATACCCTGAGTCAAAGTACAGGAGCGAGATGGACGGCCTGTACCGCAAGGTCCAGGGAATCCTTGGCCGCGGCGGCGAAGTCCCCACTGTGGAAAATAATTGAAACTCCCGCGCAGAAACCCTTGTACTTAATATAGAACAAGATTTTTTAGACAATGGACAACAAGAAAAAAGTTCCCGTAAACACAATTACACGAGACATCAAGAACCTCGCAGCTCCCACCGGTAACATTTACGAATCCGTGGTAATCCTGTACAAGAGGGCAAACCAGATATCCATGGCAGAGAAGAAAGAACTCATGCGCAAGCTGGAAGAGTTCCGCAACGACCACGACACCATGGATGAAGTATTCGAAAACAAGGAGCAGATTGAGATCTCCCAGTACTATGAGCGCCAGCCCAAACCGGACCTCATCGCCATCTCTGAATTCGAAAACGGAGACCTCTTCTACCGCAAAGCCCAGAGCGAAAACCCCATCGACATAAACAAGGGAGAGTAAGGCCATGCTTCGCAGCCTCCGCGTCTCCAACTACATCCTCATAGGCTCTCTGGAAACCAGTTTTCCGGAGGGCTTGAGCATTATAAGCGGAGAGACCGGAGCCGGAAAATCCATCCTCCTGGGCGCCCTGGCGCTTGTTTTGGGCGGAAAGGGGGACGTTTCCATGGTAGGCCCGGCCGGAGACAGCTGCGTAGTGGAGGCGGAGTTCACCCTTACACCTGAAGTAAAGTCTTTCCTTCAGGAAAACGACCTTCCCTTTGACGATGAAGGAATTATCCTCCGAAGGGTAGTGTCCCGAAGCGGCCGCTCCCGCAGTTTCCTCTGTGACGAACCCGTTGCCGCAGCCACCCTCCAGGAACTGGCCGCGCTCCTTGTGGATATCCACTCCCAGCACCAGACCCTGCGTCTTCAGGACCGGCTGTTCCGGCTGGAGGCGCTGGACCTGTACGCGGGGGCAGGGGCAGAAAGGGAGACCTGCGCCGGGCTCTGGGGCTCGCTTCAGGAGGCAAAGCGCCACCTGGAAAGCATCAGGGAGGCAAAGGAACGCGCCCGGAGGGAGGAAGACTACAACAGGGCCCTCGTGGAGAAGCTTCAGGAGGCTAACCTCCAGCCCGGGGAACTGCCGGAACTGGAGGAGGAGCAGAAGAGGCTCGCCCACGCGGAAGAACTCATGGAAACTCTCTCTGAGGCAGACGGAATACTGTCCTCCGAAGAGTACTCCCCTGCCTTGCAGCTGAAGCAGGTGCAAAGGCTGCTGGAGAAGGCAGGGAAGTTCATCGGCCCAATAGAAGGGATGGCTCAGAGGCTGGAGGCAGCCCGGCTGGAAGTGGAGGATATCGAGGCGGATGTATCGGCCCAACTTACCAGGCTGGACGTGTCGCCATCAAGGCTGGAGCAGGTGGAGAGCAGGCTGTCGCTGCTGTATTCCCTCATGCAGAAGCACGGGGTAAAGACGGTGGAGGAGCTTATCTCCGAGAGGGATGCCCTTGCCGCCGCTGTGGAATATGCCGGAACTCTGGAGGAGGAAGAAAAGGTCGCCAGGAAAGAGGTGGAGAGGCTTCAGGGGCTGTACGCCGCAAGTTCCGGAAAGCTTCATGCGCTGAGGGAGAAGGCATCGGCCCCGTTTGCCGGGAGCATCGAAAAGCAGCTTCACGCGCTGGATCTGGACAATGCCGCGTTCAGGGTGACGCTGTCCCCTGCCGCCGCCGGTCCCTCCGGGGAAGACGCCGTGGATTTCCTCTTCTCTTCCACAGGGAAAGAGCCTCGTGACGTTGCAAAGGCCGCATCCGGAGGTGAACTCTCCAGAATCATGCTCAGCCTCAAGGCCTCCATGGCCAATTTCAGGAAGATGCCAACGCTGGTGTTCGATGAGATAGACACCGGCGTGTCCGGCAGCACCGCAGACAAAATGGGCTCCCTGGTATGCTCAATGGGCACCAGAATGCAGGTCATAGCCATTACCCACCTGCCGCAGGTGGCGGCGAAAGGGAACGCCCATTTCCTGGTTTCCAGAAAGGCGGACGTCTCGTCAATGCATCTTCTGGATGCAGAGGGCCGCGTCATGGAAATTGCCCGCATGCTGTCCGGGGCAAGCATAACCCCGGCAGCAATAGAAAACGCTAAATCCCTGTTAGGTTAATATGGCAAACGCTCCCGCACGTCCCATACCAACAATGGACGAGTTCCGCACTCTCCTAAGGCGCCACGGACTCAAGGCCACCCGCCAGAGGATAGCCGTACACGACGTCATGATGGTGCTGGTGCATGCATCGGCGGAGATGGTGAAGGAGGAGTTGTCGGAAAGAGGAGCAAAGGTGACCACTTCGTCGGTCTACAACATCCTTTCCCAGCTGGCAGACTGCCGCATCTACGGACGCAGGATGTCCGGGGCCAACAAGATGTTCTTCGACGTAATAAGCGGCCGGCACATACACCTCTACGACAGGGAAAACCACACGTGGCGAGACCTCGTGGATGAGGACCTGGATGCCCTTGTGAACACCCACCTCAAAAGGCGTAAATTCAAGGGTTTCACAGTGGAAGACATTGACATACAACTTATTGCACGTCCCACCAAGAAAAACAAGATTTTATGAAAAAGATATTGGCTATACTGCTCTCCGGAGCGCTGGCATTCGCTTCCTGCTCACTGCCGGAAACAATATACAAGTTAAACAACGTCGGAGACTACATGAATTTCAAGGAAGGCATACTCGCCAACGACTTTGGAACTGAGTTCACCGTAAAAGAGGACCTCTCGGATGCAAAATGGCAGGTTGAAGGAAACCGCTTCTATGCGGTTTTCGATGTGCTCAACATCAACTATGACATTACCCTCAAGTCCTATATCAACGCAACGGTCAAAGCCCCAGCCGGAGAAATCACCGAAGACCAGACCCCGGCGTCCGACCCCGTCCAGATATCGGACTGCAGCATCAGCGGCGGCTTCCTCAACGTGATATTCACGTACTACTACAAGCCGGGAACCGAATGCCCCCACAACACAGACCTTTACTATCTTGACAACGCTGCCGACGGTTCCCTGACCCTACGCCTTGTCCATGAAGGCGGCGGAGAGAATCTCGTGAACATGGAAGAGGATATTCTGAAGAGCACCTCGACATTCCTCTGCTTCCCCCTCACCGGCCTTGTCCCCGCCGGAGAGATGCGTTCGGTATTCTTGGAGTGTGAACTGCTGATTCAGGAGAAAGCCGGAGAATACACCTCCGAGCACAAGAAAGCCCCCCTTTACACCCAACAGATTCAATTTTAAGCAATAATTTTTGTATTGCCGGAAAAAATGACTACATTTGCAGTCCAATTTACACGGTGGATGTAGTTCAGCTGGTAGAGCATCGGATTGTGGTTCCGAGTGTCGTGGGTTCGAGCCCCATCATCCACCCTCCTGCAAGAGAGCTTTCAAGGCTCTCTTGTTTTTGTTAATTTGTTTCGTCACGCATTCTCCAAGGTGACGTACGCCACCTTTTAGTGGGGTGACGTACGTCAGGAATCGGCCTCACAGGGCGTATAGTGACGCAGGTCCCCCTGTTTTTGGGTGACGTACGTCACCTGCGTCCGGGAAAACGGGTAAATTCCCGGACGGAGGGCGCAAAACAAGTTCGCCGTCCGTAAAAATGGCGTTTTTTAGGGATGGCGAGGGGAAAAGGTGATTGCCGTCCGCAAAAAGGGGCGTTTTCAGGGATGGAGGGCACGAAATAACGGGAAAATTGATTATATTTGTATGATTTAACAGATAAATTGAGTTATGGCAAAACGTGAGATCAAGTTCTCCCTGGTTTACAGGGACATGTGGCAGAGTTCCGGCCGTTATCAGCCGCGCGTGGACCAGCTGGTGCGGGTTGCACCGGCTATCGTTGACATGGGCTGCTTCGACCGTGTGGAGACCAACGGCGGTGCTTTCGAGCAGGTTAATCTGCTCTACGGAGAAAACCCAAATGTTGCCGTACGACAGTGGACAGCACCCCTGCGCAAGGCCGGTATCCAGACTCACATGCTTGAGAGGGGCCTCAACGGCATCCGCATGTATCCTGTTCCGGCCGACGTCCGCGAACTCATGTTCAAGGTAAAGAAGGCCCAGGGCACGGACATCGCACGTTCCTTCTGCGGTCTCAACGACCACCGCAACCTCAGGCTCTCCGTCGAATATGCCAAGAAAGCCGGCATGATAAGCCAGGCCGCCCTTTCCATAACTCATTCCCCCGTGCACACGGTGGAGTACTACCTCAAGCTGGTAGACAAGCTGGTGGAGTACGGCACCGATGAAATCTGCCTCAAGGACATGGCAGGCGTTGGCCGTCCCACGGAACTGGGGCAGATTGTGGCCGGCATCAAGAAGGCTCACCCTGAAATCAAGGTCCAGTACCATGGCCACACTGGTCCCGGTTTCTCTCCCGCCTCCATGCTGGAAGTTGCCCGCGCAGGTGCAGACTACCTTGATGTAGCTGTGGAACCCCTCTCCTGGGGCAAGGTCCATCCGGACGTGATTACCATCCAGCAGATGATGAAGGCCGACGGTTTCCAGGTAAAGGACATCAACATGGACGCCTATATGGAAGTACGCCGTCTCACTCAGGAATTCATCGACGACTTCCTGGGTTACTGGATCAACCCTACCAATTCCCAGATGACATCCCTGCTGGTAGGCTGCGGCCTTCCCGGCGGCATGATGGGCTCCATGATGGCGGACCTCAAGGGCTTCCAGGGTGCAATAAACGCCACCCAGCGCGCCCACGGTCGTCCGGAGATGAGCCTGGATACCCTCATGGTCAAGCTCTTCGAAGAAGTTGAGTACGTATGGCCCCGCCTGGGTTACCCGCCGCTTGTCACCCCCTTCAGCCAGTATGTCAAAAACACTGCCCTCATGAACCTGTTTAACATGCTGCAGGACAAGCCCAGATGGACCACCATCGACAAGGACACCTGGGGCATGATTCTTGGCAATATGGGCAAACTACCAGGAGAACTTGATCCGGAGATTGTTGCCCTGGCCAAGGAAAAAGGCATGGAGTTCTACACCGGCAACCCTCAGGACATGTATCCCAATGAACTTCCCAAGTTCCGCAAGATGATGGACGAGGAAGGCTGGGACTACGGCCAGGACGACGAAGAGCTTCTGAACATGGCCATGTTCGAGCGCCAGTACAGGGACTACCGCAGCGGCGTTGCCAAGGAGCGTTTCAACAAGGACCTTGCAGAAATGAAGGCCAAGGCCGGAGCTCCCATTGTCATAGAGCGTCCCGTGGTGGAAATGCCCAAGTTCCCTGTCGATGAATACATTGCCAAGTACCCCAAGGCCACGCCCGTACAGTGCCCCGTAAAGGGACAGATCCTCTGGGAACTGGACGTGGACAATGCCTCCAAGGCACCCGTCACCGGAAAGAAGGTAAAGGCAGGAGAGGTAATAGGCCATGTACAGACATATTACGGAATAGAGGACATCGTCGCCGCGGTTGACGGAATCTTTGTCGCCGCCGTGGCAAAGCAGGGAGACAAGGTGGAAAAAGCGGAAATAGTGGCTTTTATCCAGTAATTTTTCATATCTTTGCCGGGAGAGAGATTGTCATTATGGCCACGCCAATAGTGAGCCATGAGAATAAAAGATTTTCTCCCGGAGGACCGTCCCCGGGAAAGACTGCTCCTCAGCGGAGCAGGTGCCCTGTCAAACTCTGAACTCCTTGCCATAGTTATTGGCAGCGGGACCGGAGGTAAAAACGTCTATCAGCTAGCCCAGGAATTGCTTTCAGAATATGAAGGCAGACTTGGTATGCTGTCTGCACTGCCGCTGGAAAGGCTTATGCAAATAAAAGGCATAGGCCAGACAAAGGCCATTATCATCAAAGCTGCGCTGGAACTGGGAAGGCGTGTTATGGAGGAAGACAACCATATAAAGGACAACCCCATCACCTCCCCGGAACTTGTAAAGCAGCTTATGCTTCCCACCTTCCGGAACCTCCACCATGAGGAATGCTGGGTTCTTTACCTGAACGGCAAAAGCCGCCTCATAGGGAAAGAACGGCTCAGCGTCGGTAACCTTGAAAGTACGGTCCTTGACACCCGCAAGGTCCTCCGTCGTGCCATCGAGAAGCAGTCCCGTCACGTAATCCTTGTCCACAACCACCCGGAGGGCTCCGCAGAGCCCTCCCAGGCGGACATCCGCCAGACGGACATCCTCCGCAAAGCCCTCTCCGCCGTGGAAATAACCCTCCTTGACCACGTCATAGTGGGAGACGGGAAGTTTTTCTCTTTTGCGCAGGAGCGGTTTGGGAGGTAAGTAAAATTTGCTATATTTGTATCCACAACCCATTTTACGTAGCATTATGAAAGTAATCAACCTTGGGGAGAGCAACAGCGTTCTCAACACATTCATCGCTGAACTGCGGGACATTCGCATACAGAAGGACAGTATGCGCTTCAGGCGCAATCTGGAAAGGGTGGGAGAGGTGTTTGCATACGAGATTTCAAAGCACCTTGCCTACTCTGAAAAGGAAGTGACAACTCCCCTGGGAATTGCCACAGTGTCCACGCCGGACACCCCGCTTGTGATTGGAACAATCCTGAGGGCCGGCCTTCCGCTGCAAACCGGCATGCTCAACGTATTCGACCACGCGGAAACCGCATTCCTGACGGCATTCCGTAAATATGGAAAGGGAGATTACTTCAAGATCAAGGCTAATTACTGCACCACTCCTGCCCTGGAAGGCAAGACCCTGATCCTGGCAGACACAATGAGCGCTACCGGCTCATCGGTGATAGTGGGCCTTCAGAAACTATATGAGGAAGGCGGCGGAGAGCCGGACTATATCCACATTGTATGCCCTGTGACCAGCACTTATGCCGTAGATCACATGATGCAGACACTGGGAGACAACGTCACCCTGTGGGTTGCAGCAATTGACGAGGAGCTCACAAGCCACAGTTTCGTCGTCCCCGGAATTGGGGACGCCGGGGATCTGGCATTCGGCGGAAAACTATAGTTCCCTCCGGAACCTTGCTTTGGGAATATCCAGCTGCGCGCGGTACTTTGCAATGGTACGGCGCGCAACTTTATAGCCCTTGGCGGAAAGGGAGTCGACGAGTTCATCGTCAGTGAGAGGATTGTGCTTGTCCTCTCCATCCACCAGTTCCCGGAGGGCTTTCTTGATTTCGCGGGTGGATACTTCCTCACCGTCAGAGTTCTCCAGGCCTTCGGAGAAGAAATACTTCAAAGGGAATATGCCGAAGTGGGTTTCTATCCACTTTGAGTTAACTACGCGGGAGATAGTACTTATATCGAACCCAGTACGCTCCGCAATGTCTTTGAGAACCATTGGTTTCAGTGAACTCTCGTCCCCGTCAAGGAAGTATTCCCGCTGGTAGTCGATGATGGCCTTCATAGTGCTCTCCAGCGTGTTCTGGCGCTGGCGGAGGGCCTCCACGAACCACTTGGCGGAGTCTATCTTCTGCTTTACGAAGCTTGCCGCATCCTTGTCTGCCCTGGAGTTGGACAGGCGGCCGGTCTCCATTATTTCCTCATACTTGCGGTTGATGCGTAGCTCCGGGATGGAGAAACGGGGCATTGAGAGAATCAGTTCCCCGTGTTCATAGTCAAGGCGGAAGTCCGGGACCACCTGCTGGGCCTGGTCTGTATAGGAATCGTCCACGTCTCCCCCAGGGGCGGGATTGAGATGGCGGATTTCTTCCAGGACGGCTTTCATGTCCTCTTCCGACAGGTGAAGGCGCGTCATTATCTTCTGGAAATGCCTGTTCTTGAAGGCATCGAACTGCGTATCCAGGACCCGGATGGCATTCTCTACGGAAGGGGTACGTTTCTTGTCCTCAAGCTGGATCAGGAGGCATTCCCGTAAGTCCCTGGCACCCACGCCGGAAGGCTCGAATTCCTGGATAACCTTCAGCATGGCCTCCACTTCCTCTGCCGATGCCTCTATGCCCGCACGGAAAGCCAGGTCGTCCACCAGGGATTCGATGTCGCGGCGGAGGTAGCCGTCATCGTCCAGGGAGCCTATGATGAAGGTGGCGATGGTTCTCTGGTGGTCCGTGAGGTTACGGTACCCCAGCTGCTCCTGGAGACTCTGGGAGAAGCTCTGTTTCACGGAGAAGGTGTTGTACTGGGGGCGCTCGTCCTTGCCCCAGTTGTTGACGTGGAGGTTGTAGGAGGGGATGTCATCGTCCTGGGGGCCGTAGTTTTCTTCCAGGGAACCGCCGCTCTGCTCACGCTCTTCAACCTCGGAGATGGAGACGTCGCGGGTTTCTTCGCTACCCTGGGGGGTGGTGTCGTCAATGACGGGGTTGTCGTTAAGGACCTCCCTCACGTGCTGCTCAAGTGCCTGGACGGGCATCTCGATTAACTTTATGGTCTGGATCTGCAGGGGCGACAGTTTCTGCTGCAGCTTCTGTTCCAATCCCTGTTTGACGACTGCCATTTCTCTTTACCGCGGGTAATTGATGTACTCTTTAATAATATAGGCCGTAGGATATATGCCCTTAAGCGCCATGTAAATCCTGAGGGCCTCTTCCTTTGAACGGAAGTCTCCTACCGTGACTTTATAGTTTGGAGCTTCGAAGGTTCTGTACACTCCGTTCTCAGGATACTGACTGCGAAGGTATGCGGCGATGCTTTCGCTGCGGGTGCGGGCCTGCGGGCTGTTTTCATAGAAGACCCTGATGCGGTAGCCCTGGATTCTCTTTCCGTAGTTGGAGTTCATGTAGTGCCTGAGGGCGCTGCTGACTGCCGATGACTGCCTGACGGTTACCTTGCTTCCCACCAGCGACATGATGTCACGTCCCACCAGCGTGGTGTCCATGGACGCCCTTGTGAGGGAGTCCAGCTGGGCGCTTGCAGCGATGCTCACGGTAAGGAGCGCCAATATGAGGAGTATACGTTTCATCGAGTGAAATTGAGTATGTTCAGGTCATTGAATACAAGGTCCGTGCCCGGCCCGTTCTTGATGGCGGCATGAAGCCTCACATTTGCCGTCAGCCCATTCGGAGAGCCCGCAAAAATGGGAAGCAGCGACAACAGCGAAACGCCGTCCACAAGGGATGCGGAGCAAGGAAGCTCATATACCTGGCTGCTTTTTTTCTGGAGCATGATTCCGTCTGCCGTAACTGTGGCGATTTCCCTTCCCCCATAGCTCACAGTGCCCTCCAGGGACGATACATTAATTGCCGGGGCCGGATTGTCTATCCCCAGAAGCAGCACCGCGTCCAGGCTCCGGGACGACGTTGGCGTGATGTACTTGAAGTCCACGGAGGTAATCTTGATGTCCTTCACCTTGGACACGCCGCAGGACGTCGCAGTGATTACCGTGACCACCAGAAGCACTATATGGAGCAAGCGTTTCATATTACAAATATAAGCATTTTTCCGTTAATCATTATTCCCCGACGCCGCCGTCCCTGAAAAAGGCTATTTTTGCGGACGGCGGCCCTGTTTGGTCCCTTCCGTCCCTAAAATAGGCCGTTTTTGCGGACGGGCACAAAAAAACCGCCCTCCGGGAAGGATGGCGGTGTGGTAATCAAATGATATTGACCTAGAAGAACAGCAGGTAGAGGGCTGCGGCAAAGGCGCCGCCGGCCATGGGGCCTACTACGGGAACCCAGCTGTAGGACCAGCCGCTGTCACGCTTGCCGGCGATGGGAAGCACGGCGTGGGCGCAGCGGGGGCTGAGATCACGGGCGGGGTTCATGGCGTAACCGGTGGTTGCGCCAAGAGACATACCCAGAGCCATGATGACTGCCGTCACAGGGAAGGGGCTCAGACCAGCAAATCCGGAATTACGGCCCATTGCAAGAATCACAAATACCAGCACTGAAGTGGCAATGAACTCGCAGAGGAAATTCCTCCAGGGATTCCAGATTGCAGGCATGGTGCAGAAGGTGCCCAGCATGGCATCCGGCTGGTCTGCGGTTGCCTTGTAATGGTCTTTATAGAAGAGCCATACAAGCACGGCGCCAAGGAAGCCGCCAATCATCTGCGCAACAATGTACCCGCAGACTGAAGCCCATGGGAATGAGCCGGCCAGTGCAAGGCCAAGCGTCACCGCAGGATTAAGATGTGCGCCCGAAACAGGCCCGGCAATGAGCACACCCATCATCACCGCAAATCCCCATCCCATAGTAATCACAATCCAACCGGCGCCCTGTGCCTTGGACTTGTTCAGCGTAACGGCAGCGCACACGCCGTCACCAAAAAGCACCAGGATGAGGGTGCCCAACAATTCAAAAATATACTGCTGCATAATACTATTGTTTATGCAAAAGGAAGACAGTATCCTGAAACTCCGGCTGCGCCGGCCCCTCCCATAAATGGGCCCCTCCCTCTAAGCCGAGGGTGGCATTGTTTCCGGATACTGTCTCCCTTTTGCTTCATTACTTGTTTATTGTTCGTTTGATTGCATCGGCCCAGCCGGATTTGAGGGCGGAGACGTCCTTTGCGGAGGGTTTGAAGGCGGCGTCCACCTGCCACTGGCGCTTGATTTCTTCAATTGAGGACCAGAAGCCTACGGCAAGGCCGGCAAGGTAGGCGGCGCCCATGGCGGTGGTTTCCGTGACTTTTGGACGGATGACGGAGGCGCCGAGGACATCGGCCTGGAACTGCATCATGAGGTTGTTGCGGGAGGCTCCGCCGTCGACCTTGAGCTCTGACAGCTTTACACCTGCGTCCTTTTCCATGGCGCCCACGATGTCCATGGTCTGGAAAGCGATGCCTTCAAGGGCGGCGCGCGCAATATGTGCTGCGGTGGTGCCGCGGGTGATGCCGGTGAGAAGGCCGCGGGCGCTTGAATCCCAGTACGGGGCGCCCATGCCGGTAAGGGCAGGAACAAAGTATACTCCGCCGTTGTCCGGAACCGAAGACGCCAGGGCCTCTACCTCGGAGGAACTACGGATGACGCCGAGGCCGTCGCGGAGCCACTGGACCACGCTGCCGCCCACGAAAATGGAGCCTTCAAGGGCGTAGTTCACTTTGCCGCCGAGCTTCCAGGCGATGGTTGTAAGGAGGTTGTTTTTGGACATGATGGGCTTCTCTCCGGTATTCATGAGGAGGAAGCAACCTGTGCCATAGGTGTTCTTGACGCTGCCGGGCTCCGTGCACATCTGGCCGAAGAGGGCGGCCTGCTGGTCTCCGGCAATTCCGGCAATGGGGACCTCATGTGCGAAGATTGTGGTCTTGGTATTGCCGTAAATCTCTGACGATGACTTCACCTCTGGCATCATGGACGCGGGAATGTCCAGGAGTTCAAGGAGTTCCTTGTCCCACTCCAGGGTGTTGATGTTGAAAAGCATGGTGCGGGAGGCGTTTGTGACATCCGTCACATGAACCTCTCCGCGGGTGAGCTGCCATACCAGCCAGGTGTCTACGGTACCAAAGCGGAGCTTGCCTTTTTCCGCCTTCTCGCGGGCACCGGGGACATTGTCCAGTATCCAGCGGATCTTGGTGCCGGAGAAATATGCGTCAACGATGAGGCCGGTCTTGCGGCGGATGATATCGGCCTTGGGGGCGAGGCTATGGCAGAACTCTGCGGTTCGGCGGTCCTGCCAGACAATGGCGTTGTACACCGGAACACCAGTCTCCGCATCCCACACGATGGTGGTTTCCCTCTGGTTGGTTATGCCTATTCCCGCAATGTCAAGGCCGTTTATGCCGATTGTGGTGATGGCCTCCGCTATTACCGCAGCCTCCGAGGCCCAGATTTCCATGGGATCGTGCTCCACCCAGCCGGGTTGGGGGAAGTGCTGCGTAAACTCCTTCTGAGCCACGCTGCATACACTGCCGTCGTGGTCGAATACTATGGCCCTGGAACTGCTTGTTCCCTGGTCCAGAGCCAGAATGTACTTTTTTGTCATAATTATATGGTTTTCCGTCATTCCCGACTTGTTCGGGAATCTCTATTTACAAATCAATGTTGCACTTGTACAATCAGTTACCGTCACGTCTGCGTAATCTCCTTTCTTGAGATTACCCGCCGGAAAAACGCACATCATATTGTTGGACGCGCGGCCGCAAAGCTCCGCAGGATTGCGCTTGGAAGGGCCTTCCACCAGCACCGTGACAGTTTTTCCTATCATTTCATGGTACCTCTCCAGTGACTTGCGGTTCTGGAGCTCGATGATTTCCTGCAGGCGTCGGTTCTTGACATCCGCCGGAACATCGTCCTTCATTGTGCGGTTGGCAAGGGTTCCGGGACGATCCGAATATGCGAACATGAAGGCCCAGTAGAAGCCAACCTCTTCGAAGAGGCTCAGCGTCTGCCGATGGTCTTCCTCCGTTTCCGTGCAGAAACCGGCTATGACGTCCGTTGTGAGGCCGCACTCCGGCATGACGCTGCGGATTTTGGCAACCCGCTCCAGATACCACTCACGGCTGTATTTGCGGCGCATGAGTTCCAGCATCCTGGTGCTTCCGGACTGCACCGGAAGGTGTATATGCTTGCAGATATTGGGAGTTGCGGCGATGGTTTCGATGACCTTGTCGCTTATGTCCTTGGGGTGCGATGTCTGGAAACGTACGCGGAGGAGCGGGCTTATTGCCGCCACACGTTTCAGAAGCTCTGCAAAATCTACGGTGTCCTCCGCGCTTTTCCAGAGGTAGCTGTCTACGTTCTGGCCAAGAAGGGTGACCTCCCGGTAACCCCTCTGGAACACGTCGCAAGCCTCCCTCACTATGCTGTGAGGGTCCCTGGAGCGCTCCGCGCCACGGGTGTAAGGCACCACGCAGTAGGAGCAAACGTTGTTGCAGCCACGCATTATGGATATGAAGGCGGAGAGGCCGTTCTTGTCCGTCCTTACCGGAGTAATGTCAGCGTAAGTTTCTTCCCTGGACAGAAGAACGTCCATCTGGGGATTGTCCGGGGTAATGGCTTCCAGGAGTTCGGGGAGACGACGGTATGCATCAGGGCCAACCACAAGGTCCACCTTGCCGGTGTCCAGGAGTTTATCCTTCAGGCGCTCCGCCATGCAGCCCACAATGCCCACCAGCGTGCCGGGGTGCTCCTTGCGGTGGCGGTTGAACACGTCCAGCCGTCCCCATATACGCTGCTCCGCGTTATCTCTGATGGAACAGGTGTTGGCCATGACAAGGTCCGCCTCCTCCATGCTCTCCGTCCTTCCGTATCCGGCCTTCTCCAGTATTGCGAAAATGACTTCAGTGTCATTCACGTTCATCTGGCAGCCGTAGGTTTCTATGTATGCTTTTTTCATCATTACAAATATAATCATTTTTCCTCTATCTCCCCTCGCCGTCCGCAAAAACGGGCATTTTCAGGGACGGCGGGGGCAAAACCAGACAGCCGTCCGCAAAAACGGGCATTTTCAGGGACGGAGGAGGCAAAACCAGACAGTCGTCCGCAAAAACGGGCATTTTCAGGGACGGAGGGGGCAAAACTGCGACAAAAGGGGCTTAAAATGGGTTGTTGAAAAGTTTGTGGAAAATTTTGGAAGATTATGTAATAAAATGGAAAATTTTACTTAACTTTGCAACCAAAGCGTGAAAGTATTAAGTTTTATTTAGCCACATGGTCAGATTCTTCGGAAAAGCTAGCGGAAAAGTAGACGACAAGGGGCGCGTGGTGCTCCCTGCCATCTTCCGTGACGCCATGGTCCGCGGAGGATCGGAAGACATGACTCTTGTGGTCAAGAAAAACGTACAGCAGCAGTGCCTGGACCTGTTCCCATATGAGGAATGGGTCCGGCGCAGCGAGCTTGTACTGGAAAAGACAGACCCCGAACTGAATACTCAGGACGCTTTGTTCTGGACCAAGTACAATGACGGAGTTTTCACCATTGTCCCGGACGGTAAACTGGGACGCCTGAACATCCCGTCAGAGCTGCTTGAAAGCGCAGGTATAACCAAAGAGGTAGTATTCGGTGGAGTGGGTTACAAGCTTCAGATTTGGGATGCAGAGGCACATAAGGCCAATCTCCTGTCTGACGAAGACTTTAAATCAGCCGCCACCAGACTATCCGAACGCAAGTAGGAGGTCCGGCGCAATGTCTCAGTATCATATCCCTGTGCTGCTGGAGGAGAGTATCTCCGGCCTTGTCACAAATCCCGACGGAATATACGCAGATGCCACTTTCGGAGGCGGTGGACACACCGCTGCCATACTTTCACGCTTACACGATGGCGGGAGCGTCATCGCCTTCGATCGTGACATCGACGCTATAGAAAATGCACCAAAGGACCCCAGGCTCACCCTCATCCACAATAACTTCAGGTTTATTGAGAACTATGCACGCCATCACAATGTTGAGTTCGACGGAGTTCTGGCAGACCTGGGGGTGTCAAGCCATCAGTTTGACACAGCGGAACGGGGCTTCAGTTTCAGGTTTGAGGAGGCGCCGCTGGACATGAGGATGAACAAGGAGGGAAAGCTTACGGCAGCGGATGTGGTGAACAGTTACGCGGAAGAGGACCTGGAGCGCATACTGAGGCTGTACGGAGAGGTGGATAGTGCACGCCAGGTAGCAAGGCTCATCAAGGCTGCCCCTGGCATCAAGACCACCGGAGACCTTGACCGCGCAATTGCAAAGGCGCTTCCAAAGAACGCAGAGCACAAGGCCCTTGCACGCATATACCAGGCTCTGAGGATTGAGGTAAACCAGGAGATGCGCTCGCTGGAGAAGTTTCTTGAGGGCGCCACGGCAAGCCTGAAGGCCGGCGGCAGGCTGGTAATCATCACCTACCACAGCCTGGAAGACCGCATGGTGAAGAACTTCATCAAAACCGGCAACATAGACGGAACGGAGAACAAAGATACCTTTGGCCGCGTCAGCGCTCCGTTGGAGGCTGTGAACAGGAAGCCAATTGTCCCGGAGGAAAGTGAAATAGCCCTGAACACCCGCGCCCGCAGCGCGAAGCTCAGGATAGCGGTAAGGAGGGCCGGAGCATGACATTCAGCAGCATCTGGACGGCCATTCGCAACACATTGAAAGCCCTCAGGAACGGCGAGTTCCTCCTCAGGATAAGGGCGGACAAATACTACATGCACATCATGTACCTGTTCCTCCTCATGTGGCTTACAATCATGCTTAGCCTCAGGGTAGACAAGACGCTGGCCCAGGTTGGAGAGAACAAGGCCGCCATAGAGGAACTCAGGATCCGCCACTCTGAAAAGGAAGCGGAACTGGTGAAACTTGAGAGCGCTTCGGAAACCGAAGCAAGACTGAAAAAAATGGGATCCGCGCTTGCCATGCCAAGCGTACCCGCCACCATAATGAAGAAGAAATGACAAAGCGCAGGAGCGAAATACAGGACACCATAGAAAACCGCGACAGAATCCACGTGGTCATGTTCTTCCTGTCCATACTGTTCCTCGCCCTGGGAGTATTCATCATGGTGAAGATTGTTCAGATACAGGCCGGATATCACGTGGACTCCTCCGTTGTGGACCTCTTCCGTCCCCGTGTCCAGAAGCATGTGGACAAGCCGGTAAGGGGCCGCATCCTGGCCACCGACGGCCGCCCCATGGCAATTTCTGCCCCTCTTTATGACATACGCATGGATTGCACGGTGCGCAGGCAGGAGTTCAAGGACAAGAACAACCAGGCAGGAGAAGACGCCTGGAGGGCAAAGGCCGGAGAACTGGCAAAGAAACTCTCCGCAGAGTTCCGCGACCGCAGCGCCGCAGAATATGAGAGCGCCATCCTGAAAGGCCGCGAAAAGGGTTCCAGATACCTTAGAATAAAGAACAACATAGACCTCAGCACCCTCAACCGCCTCAGGACCTTCCCCTTGTTCAACGAAGGTCCCAACAAGGGCGGCATGATAGTGGAAAGGCACGAAGAGCGCATTTACCCGTACGATTCCCTGGCACGCCGTACCATAGGCTACGTCAAGGAAAGCAACCGCATAGGCCTTGAATCCAGTTTCGACCACGTCCTCCACGGCCGCGAGGGTTACGAGTGGCGCCGGGTAACGGATCGCAAGACCTGGATCCGTGACCTGGACTCCGCGAGCGTAAAAGTAATTGACGGGGACGATATCCGTACCACCCTCAACGTCGACTTCCAGGACATTGCGGACAAGGCCCTCCGGGAGCAGATCCAGGCCGATGACGAAGTCCGTGCCGGCATCTGCATCATCATGGAGGCAAAGACCGGAGCCATCCGCGCAATGGTGAACCTCTCCCGCGGCGACACCCCCCAGACAGTACTCTGGGAAAGGGACAACCTGGCCCTCCGCGAGGTGGGCGAGCAGGGATCGGTCATGAAGACCGTCACCCTGGTTTCCCTGGTGGAAGACGGCTACGTGAAGACCCTGGACCAGACCCTCCCCACCAACAACGGCTTTGTTCCCGGCGGCTACAACCAGGACGTCCATATCCTGGACTACCAGAGGGAAACCGGCCGGAGGGACATTACCGTGATGCACGGCTTTGAGATATCGTCCAACTATGTTTTCACCTGGCTGGCAGAGAACTACTACGGCAAAAAGCCCCAGGAGATGTTCGACCACATCTACTCCTACCGCTTCGGAGAACCGTTCGACTTTGATATTAGCGGCATGGGCACCCCTGTGGTGAACCGCCCCGGAACCGCCGGATGGTCAAAAACCACCCTTGGAACCACCGCGTACGGCTACAGCATGGCCGTAACGCCCCTACACGTAGCCACCTTCTACAACGCCCTGGCCAACAAGGGAAGGATGATGAAGCCTTATCTGGTGGAAAGCATCGAGAGGAATGGCAAGGTGCTGAAGCGCTTCGCGCCATCAGAGCTCAACAGCAGCATCTGCTCCCCCGCCACGGCCGACACCGTCACACGCGCACTCCGCGCAGTCGTGAACGAAGGTACCGCCACCCGCCTCCGCAGCGCCAAGCTGGCCGTTGCAGGCAAGACCGGAACCGCACGTGTGGTTCTTTCCCCTGAAGAAAGGGGCGGCAGCCGTGACCCCTACAGTGACTCATACGGCAGAAAGAAGTTCCAGGGAACATTCGTTGGATTCTTCCCCGCCGACAACCCCAAATACACCATACTGGTCACCGTGTACTCATATCCTTCCCACCGTAATTTCTACGGCGGAACCAAGCCTGCCATGGCGGTGAGAAGCATCGTAGACCAGCTATATGCACTTGACCCGGCATGGCGCCCGGAACTTGTTCCCTCCGCCGCCTTGCCCCAGATGAAGAAAGAGAAATGAACGTCAGAGACTTCACACTCATTACCGCCGATTCCAGGAAAGTGATTCCCGGAGCGCTGTTCGTTGCCATCAGGGGCTACAGCTCCGACGGTCACGACTACATCCAGGCCGCTATTGAAAAGGGGGCCACCGGAATCATCTGCGAAGAACAATTCTGCGGAGTTGAGGGGCCTGTTGAATTCGAGGTGGTGGAAAACAGCAGGAAGGCGCTGGCGCTGGCGGCGGACGAGTTCTACGGCCATCCGTCAAGGAAGCTCAAGCTTGTGGGAATAACCGGCACCAACGGTAAAACCACCACCGTGACGCTGTTGTACAGGCTTTTCATGGGCATGGGATACAAGTGCGGACTGCTTTCCACCATTGCCAATTATGTTGGCGGGGAGCGGCTTGAAACAGATAACACCACGGCCGATCCCGTCACCATCAATTCCCTCATGGCGCGCATGGTGGAAAAGGGCTGCGAGTACTGCTTTATGGAAGTAAGTTCCATTGGCGTGGAGCAGGACCGCGTGAGCGGACTGCACTTTGCCCTTGGCATTTTTTCCAACCTCACCCACGACCACCTGGACTACCACAAGACCTTTGCGGAGTATCTCCGTTGCAAGAAACTGTTCTTCGACAATCTCCCCAAGACCGCGGCAGCCCTCATAAATACCGACGATAAAGACGGCCCCGTAATGGTCCAGAATACCGCCGCCAGGGTGGAGACCTATTCCGTAAAGGGCCTTGCAGACCATACCGCACGCCTCATGGAGCAAAGTTTTGACGGCATGCTCCTGAAGATTGACGGAACGGACGTCTGGTGCCGCCTCATCGGAGAGCACAACGCCTACAACCTCCTTGCAATCTACAGCGCCGCCGTCTGCCTTGGACTGGGCAAGGAGGAAACCCTTACAGCCCTCTCCGCACTGGAACAGGCTCCGGGAAGGCTGGAGAACCTCCGCGGCCCCAAGGGCATATCGGTAGTAATAGATTACGCGCACACGCCCGATGCCATGGAGAACGTCCTTAAGACCCTGCGTGCCATAGCCCCGGAAAGGCAGCTTACATGCCTTTTCGGCTGCGGCGGAGACCGCGACCGTACCAAGCGCCCGGAGATGGCGCAGGTGGCGGAAAAGCTGGCGGACAGGATAGTCGTCACGTCTGACAACCCCCGAACGGAGGACCCTCAGGCCATAATCGACGAGATTCTGAAGGGCCTCTCCCCCGCCACAATGGCAAAGACGCTGGTCATTGCAGACAGGCACCAGGCCATACGCACCGCAATTCTTACCGCGGCAGAAAACGGCACTGTGCTGCTGGCCGGAAAGGGGCACGAGACATATCAGATTGTGGGGAAGGAGAAGAGACATTTTGATGAGAAGGAGATAGTTAAAAACATATTTGAAATTATGTAATTAATATGATATACCATCTGTTCCAATATTTAGAGAAGGCCGGAATAGATTTCCCCGGAATAGGGCTCATGCATTACCTGAGCTTCAGGGCAATACTGGCTGCGGTGACGGCGGTCCTCATGAGCATGCTTGTGGGCAAGAAGATTATCCGCTGGCTACGGTCAAAGCAGATTGGGGAAACCGTGCGCGACCTTGGCCTTGAGGGCCAGACCCAGAAAAAGGGCACTCCCACCATGGGCGGAATCATCATCATCCTGTCCATCATGACCGGCGTGCTGCTGTTCTGCGACCTCACCAACATCTATGTCAAGCTCCTTGTTGCAGCCACCATCTGGTGCGGCGCCATTGGCTTTACGGACGACTACATCAAGGTCTTCAAAAAGCGCAAGGAAGGCATGTCGGAGAAGGGCAAACTCCTGGGACAGATTGTATTGGGCTTTATAGTGGGTCTCACCGTATGGATGAGCCCGGACATCGTGGTCCGTGAAAAGGTGGCTGTTGAGGAGAGCGTGGAACGCACCCTCGAAAGCGAAACCACCGTCACTGAGGGACGATATGTAAGCGAGGATGTGGTCAAGAGCACAAAGACCACTATCCCCTTCGTCAAGAACCATGAGTTTGACTACCGCTGGCTCTCACCTGTGAAGGGAGTCTGGGGGTGGTACGCGAAGTGGGCAATCTACGTGCTCATGATTATCGTCGTCATAACCGCCTGTTCCAACGGCACCAACCTGACTGACGGGTTGGACGGCCTGGCGGCGGGTACGTCAGCAATAGTTGGAGTGGTGCTCGGCATCCTGGCGTGGCTGGGGGGCAACCTCATCGACTCCAATTATTTGAACATTATGTATATTCCGGGATCCGGAGAGATAGCCATCTTCATGAGCGCCTTCGTGGGTGCCCTGACTGGCTTCCTCTGGTACAATTCATTCCCCGCACAGGTGTTCATGGGGGATACCGGAAGCCTCACCATAGGCGGAATCATAGGTGTAAGCGCCGTTCTCATGCGAAAGGAGCTCCTTATTCCGCTGCTTTGCGGCATTTTCTTCGTGGAAAGCCTATCCGTCCTTATCCAGAGAGTCTATTTCAAGGCTACCAGGAAGCGTTACGGACAGGGTCGCCGCGTTTGGAGCATGACACCGCTCCACCACCATTTCCAGGACAAGCCGGCACCGGCGGGTGAGGTCATTTTCCCCAAGCCGGTCCCCGCCCAGCACGAGGCCAAGATAACCGTAAGGTTCTGGATTGTAGGAATTATATTGGCTGTAAGCACGTTAGCATTACTTAAATTAAGGTAGCGATGTCAAGAGTAGTAGTATTAGGAGGAGCAGAGAGCGGCGTTGGAGCAGCGGTGCTCGCAAAAGTGAAAGGTTACGATGTGTTCCTCTCCGACAAGGGGCAGATCAAGGAAGAGTATGCGGAGCAGCTGCGCCGCTGGGAGATTCCATTTGAGCAGGGACAGCATTCGGAGAATCTTATCCTGAATGCGGACGAGGTGGTGAAGAGCCCCGGCATCCCTGGGACCGTTCCCATGGTGCAGAAGATTCGTGAAAAGGGCATCAGGGTAGTGTCAGAGATTGAATTCGCAAGCCGTTTCGACTCTGCGAAGAAAATCTGCATCACCGGATCCAACGGTAAGACCACCACCACTTCCCTTATCTATTACCTGATGCAGAACGCCGGCCTCAACGTAGGCCTTGGCGGAAACATAGGCAAGTCCTACGCATACCAGGTTGCCACGGAGCACTTCGACTACTATGTCCTGGAGATTTCCAGTTTCCAGCTTGACGACATCTACGACTTCCGTCCGGACATAGCCATCATAACCAACATCACTCCGGACCACCTGGACCGCTACGACCACAATATGGAAAACTACGTTGCGGCCAAGTTCAACATCACCAGGAACCTCCGTCCGGACGACTGCTTCATCTTCGACTCGGACGATGCCATCACCGTGGGACATCTCTCAAAAATAGTCCTCCGCTGCAAGATGCTGCCGTTCACCCAGGAGAAGGAGGTGCCACAGGGCGCATTCCTGAAGGACGAAAAAATCATCGTCCGCTATGAGAAGGAAGAGACCGATATCTTCCTCCAGGACCTTGCCCTCGGCGGAAAGCATAACATCTACAACTCCATGGCGGCAGCACTGGCGGCAAAGGCTGCGGGTATTGAGAACGAGGTAATCCGCCGTTCCCTGGCCACCTTCCAACCCATAGAGCACCGCCTGGAACCCGTCCTCAGCATCAAGGACGTCCTTTACATTAACGACTCCAAGGCCACCAACGTTGACAGCGCATGGTACGCTCTCGAGTGCCAGAAGCGCCCCGTCGTGTGGATTGTAGGCGGCACGGACAAAGGCAACGACTATTCCGTCCTGAACTCTCTCGTGAAAGAAAAGGTGAAAGGAATCGTGTGCCTTGGCGTAGACAACAGCAAGATTCACGCGGCATTCGGCGGCATGGTAAGCAATATGGCCGATGCCCTCAGCGCAGAGGAAGCCGTCCGGAAAGCCGCTGCAATGGCCCAGGCGGGAGACGTGGTTCTCCTGAGCCCCTGCTGCGCCAGCTTCGACCTGTTCACCAACTACGAGGACCGCGGAGAAAAGTTCAAAGCTGCAGTAAGAAAACTCTAAAAGTATATGGTAGAAGAGAAGAAAGAGAGCTTCCTTGGCCACCTCACTGGCCTTCTGGACAGATTTACGGGAGATAAGGTGATATTCCTTATCGCCCTGTTCCTCATGCTCATATCCGTAATATCGGTCTTCTCCTCAACTCCTCTCCTTGCCATAGAGCTGAAGAGCGACCGCACGTCCATCATGGTGGACCAGCTCAAGCTCGTGGGCATTGGCTTTGTCATCATACTTGCCCTTTACGGATTCTTCAAGGTGGAATGGTACAGGAAACTGTCCAAATGGGGATTTGCCGTGAGTCTTGTGCTTCTGGCGGTCCTGGTATTCAAACTGAACCTCGGGTTCCTGAGAGCCGGGGAAATCAACGGAGCCAGACGTATCCTCATTGTTGCAGGAAAGCAGATACACATCTACGAGTTCGTGAAGATATTCATGATAATGTATCTGGGCTGGGCCCTTGACACCTACAAGGAGCACGGATTCAGTTTCCTGAACAAACTGGCGGCAGGTTTCCCAAGACTCGCTTTCCTGGAAAAGGACATCTGGCAGAAGATATTCTACATCTATCTCCCCATACTCCTTGTGACGCTCATGGTGAGCACGGGCTCCAATTCATCGGCCATGTTCATTGGCGGAATCATGATCCTGATGGTCCTCATAGGCGGCCTGGAGATAAAAGACGTGGCGCTTGTGGGGGCGGTACTCATTATTGCATTCGGCTGCATGTTCGGGGCCTACAAGCTGGGAATCCTCAGGGACACCCGCCTTGGAACCCTGGTCTCCCGTATCACAAATGACGATGACGCCACCATGGACATCCTTCTCAGCTCAGAGCCTTATACCAGGCAGTGGCAGAAGGCAAAAGATGCCCTGGACCAGCCCGTGGGCGCTCTCCTTGCAATAAAGGAAGGCGGCTTCTGGGGCAAGGGAATAGGCAACAGCACGCAGAAGTACCAGGTTCCCGTGATATTCGGGGACTATATGTTCAGTTTCATAGTGGAAGAAGCCGGCCTCTGGGGGGCGCTTCTTCTCATACTCCTATACTACAGCCTGCTGGCACGCGGAACGCTGGTGGCCAAGCAGTGCGACAAGTACTACGACAAGATGATAGTGACAGGCCTCATTATCCTTGTCACCGGTCAGGCTTTCATGCACATGGCGGTGAACGTACACCTGCCCCTTGTGCCGCAGACAGGCCAGACCCTCCCTCTTGTGAGCCACGGGGCCAACTCCTTCCTGGCCTTCAGCATAGTATTCGGCATCCTGCTCAGCATTTCCCGCGACGCCCGTGAGAACATGGACCGCCTGGAACAGCAGGCAGAGCCTATCATAGAACACGACAACTGGACTCAAGATACCACGGTATGACGCAGTACAAACCAATCAGGGCCATTATCAGCGGCGGAGGCACGGGAGGGCACATCTTCCCGGCAGTCTCCATTGCCCACAAGCTCAAGGAGCTGAACCCGGAAACGGAAATCCTCTTCGTGGGAGCGAAGGGCAAGATGGAGATGGAGAAAGTCCCTGCAGAGGGCTTCGAAATAGTAGGCCTTCCAATTGTGGGAATGCAGAGGCAACTTACCCTGAAGAATATCTGGAACGACCTTCAGGTCCCCTTCAAGGTGCTTGCAAGCATAGGCAAGGCCAGAAAGATAGTCCGCTCCTTCAAGCCAGACATCGCGGTGGGCGTGGGTGGATACGCCAGCGCTCCCCTTCTCTGGGCCGCCAGCGGCATGAAAGTACCCTGCCTGATCCAGGAGCAGAACGGCTTTGCCGGCGCCACCAACAAGATCCTTGCAAAGCGCGTAGGCAGCATCTGCGTGGCTTACGAAGGCATGGAGCGCTTCTTCCCTGCCGACAAAATTGTCCTCTCCGGTAATCCCATCCGTCCGTCGGTATCGGCCCCCGCAACTCCTGAAATGAAGGAGGAAGCCATCAAGTTTTACGGCCTGGATGCCTCCAAAAGGCACATTTTCGTAGTGGGTGGAAGCCTTGGCAGCGGCACGCTGAACAAAGCCATGAAGCGTTGGATCCAGGACGGCTGCCCCGGCGGGGAAGACGTGGAAGTGATATGGCAGTGCGGCAAGTATTACAAGGCCGGCACCGACTCCTTCATGGCCAGTCACCCGGAGGCCGCCGGCATCCGCCACTTTGACTTCATCTCCCGCATGGACCTCGCATTTGCCGCCGCCGATGTGGTGATTTCCCGCAGCGGCGCAAGCACCGTATCCGAGGTCTGCGCAATGGGAAAGGCAACAGTCTTTGTTCCCTCCCCCAACGTAGCCGAAGACCACCAGACACACAACGCCATGGCCCTTGTCCGCAAGGACGCCGCAATGATTGTCAAGGACTCCGAAGCCTCAGAAAAACTCATGACAACCGCCCTTGACCTGGTCCACAACCCCAACAATATAAAAACAATAGAAAACAATGCTCTTTCAATGGCATTAACAAATGCTTCACAAATAATATGTGATGAAATATATAAATTAATAAAATGGAGAGGGTAAAGTGAATAAAGGAGGCGAGAGCCTGTGCGAAAAAAAGGGAAGGGTTGAAACGAAGGGAAAGGTTATTTAAAGGAAAACGTTATATGAAAAACGTATATTTTATAGGTATCGGCGGCATAGGCATGAGTGCACTTGCACGCTACTACAAATTCAAGGGTTTTGACGTAGCGGGATACGACCGCACTCCCTCTGAGCTCACGGCTCAGCTGGAGAAGGAAGGCATAAGCGTTCACTACGAAGACCGTCCGGACCTTATCCCCTCCAACGTCAACGAGACCCTCATAGTGTACACGCCTGCCGTGCCTGCAGACCTTGGAGAGATGGTTAAGGCCCGTGAGGGCGGATACGCCCTCCTCAAGCGTTCACGTACCCTTGGAGAGATTGCCCGCGGCCAGAGGTGCCTTGCGGTAGCCGGAACCCACGGCAAGACCACCACCTCCACGCTCACGGCACACATTTTCACGGAGACCGGGGAAGGCTGCAGCGCCTTCCTGGGCGGTATCTCCCGCAATTACGGAACCAACCTCCTGATGTCAATGACTCCGACAGTCGTTGCAGAGGCCGATGAATTTGACCGGTCCTTCCTGCAGCTGTTTCCGGAGATTGCGGTGATCACGGCAGTAGATCCGGATCACCTTGACATCTATGGAGATTATGCACATGTGGTGGAAGCCTTCCGCGCCTTCGCCTCCCAGGTGAGCGGCACTGTAATTGCCAAGAAGGGCACACCCATACGTCCCGAAGACACAAAAGCAAATCTTCTAACCTATCACTATACTGACCCGGGGGCCGATTTTTACGCCATCGGCCCCAAACCTGACTCCTGCGGATATTTCCACTACGACCTCAAATGGCCGGGAGGTATCCTTAAAGATATAAAGGTTGGCGCTCCCGGCTGGGTGAACGCGGAAAACAGCGTGGCCGCTGCGGCAATAGCCCTTACATACGGCCTGGAGCCGGAAGCGGTGAAGGCGGCAATCGGCACATTCCAAGGCGTTAAGAGGCGTCTGGAGGTGCATGTGAACACCCCGAAGCTCTCTTATATCGACGACTACGCGCATCATCCGGCAGAGCTGGAAAGCGCCATCACCTCCATGCGGGAAATCTTCCCCGGACGCAAGCTCACGGCTATTTTCCAGCCGCACCTGTATACCCGTACACGTGACTTTGCCCCCGAGTTTGCCGCCGCCCTCTCCAAGGTGGACAAACTCATCCTCCTGGACATTTATCCCGCCAGGGAGGAGCCCATTCCCGGAGTCACATCGGAAATGATTTTCAAGGACGTGACAGCTGCGGAAAAGGTGCTCATAAAGAAAGAAGAACTGATGGAACTGCTTGCCGAAGAGCCTATAGACGTACTGGCAAGCTTCGGGGCAGGAAACATCGACAGATATATTGAACCCATAACCAAACTCCTGGAAAGCCGTCTATGAAACCTATTGTCCGGCGCGGCCTCGGCCTCCTTCTTGTAATTGCCTGCATAGTGGTGTGGGTGGTGTCTTCAGGCATGGCCAGGAAGGCGCTCAGCGTACGCACATGCACCGGAAAGGAGACCCTTGAGGTAATAGTCAGAGACAGCCTGGAAAGGCGTTTCGTGGCAAAGGAGGATGTGGAAAAGTGGCTGGACAAGGAGTACAGGGCCTATGCCGGCCTCCGTCTGGACAGCGTGAACCTGGGTAGGATAGAGAGCATCGTCCTTGGACACAGTGCGGTCAGAAGCTGCGAGGCCTGGCTGACTGACGACGGCACTCTTCACATAGAGATTACCCAGAGGCAGCCGGCCGTACGCTTTGACGACGGGACTAACGGATACTACTGCGACGCTGACGGCTTCATCTTCCCCCTCCAGGCACGTGGAAGCGTGGACGTACCGGTAGTGGACGGGAAAATTCCCCTCACCGTTGCAAGGGGCTTCAAGGGTTCCCCGGCCACAGAAACGGAAAGGGAATGGCTTGGAAAGATACTTTCACTTGCCCGATACATCAAAGGCACCGTCTGGGAAAACAACATAGAAAAGATTACAGTGGCAGAAGACGGAAATCTTGTGCTCACCCCTGTAGAAGGCAAAGAGAGGTTCATCTTCGGTCCCCCTGTCCGCATACCGGACAAGTTCTCCCTAATGGAAAGATACTATACCACTGTCTCCCCTTCAAAACCTCAGAACCACTATTCCTTGATAGACCTGAGGTATCGGGGCCAAATCATTTGCAGACAATAATTAAACAATATATGGAGAAGTACATAGCATCAATTGACTTAGGCAGTTCAAAATTTGGACTCTGCGTTGCCCGGGTGAACGGGGAGGACGTCCAGATAGTGTACTACAAGGAAACGCCGTCGGACGGCATCCGCGCCAGCCTTATTTCAAACCCCATGAAGGCTTCCATGAGGCTCAAGGAGGCCATTCAGGAGGCTGAAAAGGAACTCATGATCCAGATTCTGCAGGTGGTTGTGGGCATGCCCCGCAGCGAGGTGGCTCAGGTTACCGCGCAGGCCCGTATAGACCGCAGCAACCAGGACGAATACATCTCCGCAGAGGAAGTCCAGACTCTGAAATCAATAGCCCTGGAGACCTATCCCCTGCCCAACCCGGAGAAGCAAATCATGCTTGGAGCCGTGGCCCAGTCCTTCTCCATCGACGATGAAATCCAGCTTGTGGAAAGCGAGGTGGTGGGGACCCTGTCGAGTTCCCTTGAGGGCAATTTCAAGGTGTTCATAGGCAGCAGGAGCGCTACCGCGGCGCTGGACAAGATTTTCAACAGCCTCCAGATTGCTCTGGCCAAGAAGTATTTCCTGCCGGATGTAGTGGCCCGTACCGTTCTCACGGAGGACGAGATGACCTCCGGCGTAGCCCTCGTGGATGTTGGCGCCGGGGTAACATCGGTCTCAATCTACTACGGCGGCATCATGCGCTACTATGCGTCCATTCCCTTCGGAGGGAAAGCCATCACTGGCGATATCCGTACGGAATGCTCCATATCGGACGACCTTGCGGAGAAGATCAAGAAGCGTTTCGGCGCATGCCTCCCGGGAAAGCTTGCTTCCCTGTCCGAGAAGGTGCTGCAGATACGCCTTACGGAGCCTTACAAGGAGGTCCCCGTAAGGTACATTTCGGAAATTATCGACTGCCGCGCACGTGAGATAGTGGACGCCATGCTGTACTACATCCAGGAAAGCGGTCTCCAGAATGCCATCAGAAGTGGCATCGTGATTACCGGAGGCGGCGCAGAACTGGCCAACTTCGTGAGCCTTGTGAAGGATATGAGCGGGTACGAGGTCCGCAAGGGCTATCCCCGCTTCATGTTCTCGGCATCCGTTGGCAGCGGCGTCTACTCAACCTCTGCGACTGCGGCAATCGGCATGATACTGGCCGCCAAGGACGACAACCTCCCGGACTGCATCACAATGCCGGAGAAGAAGGAAGTGCCAGAGGAAGAAATGGTTGAAGTGGAAGTGACGGATGAAACTCCTCACCCTGAGACGCTGTTCGCTCCGGAAGAGTTCGGCGAAGAAAAGCCCAAGGCGAAAGAAAAACGCACAAAGAAGGTAAAGGTTCCAAAGCCAAAGAGCGAAAAATCCGGATTCCTCTCCGTGTTCTGGAACACACTGGAAGATACTGCACTCAAGATTTACGACAAAGCTAACGAAGAATAAGCCATGATAGATTTGATTACCCCCAGCGACTGGAATCAGGAAAATTCCATCATCAAGGTTATCGGCGTAGGTGGCGGTGGCTGCAACGCTGTGAACTACATGTACAGGCAGAATATCAAGGGCTGCAGCTTCGTAGTGTGCAACACAGACGCCCAGGCCCTTCAGACCAGCGAAGTGCCCGTGAAGATACAGATGGGAACCAACGGCCTTGGCGCAGGAACGGATCCCACCGCCGGACGCAACGCCGCCCTGGAGTCCCAGGACGAGATTGCCCGGAAAGTCCTTGACTGCAATACGCAGATGCTGTTCATCACTGCCGGCATGGGCGGCGGCACCGGAACCGGCGCCTCCCCCGTCATTGCCAAGATGGCAAAGGAAAAGGGCATCCTCACCGTTGCAGTTGTGACCATTCCCTTCAAGAACGAGGGCAACGAGAGCCAGTCAAAAGCCGTGGACGGCATCCACGAGCTGGAGAAGAACGTTGACTCCCTTCTTATCATCAATAACGAAAAGCTGTACCAGTTCTTCGGCGACACCCTCATCCAGGAAGCCTTCCCCAAGGCAGACGAGGTTCTGGCCACCGCAGTACGCGGAATCATCGAAGTTATTTCCTGCCCTGGCTACATCAACGTGGACTTCCAGGATGTGTGCAAGATGATGAGAAGTTCCGGAATGGCGCTTATGGGAAGCGGCGAAGGCACTGGCGAAAACCGCCTCCAGGATGCCGTGAAAGGTGCTTTCGAGAGCCCTCTCCTGAACGACTTCGACCTCAAGACCGCAAAGAATGTACTCATAAACATCACCACCGGCAACAATGACCGCGGCGCCAAGATGAGTGACCTTGAGAAGATTGACGATATGATTTCCGAGTACACCGGCGACGCCAACCACTTCAAGAAAGGCATCATCTGGGACGATGACCCGGACTTCGGCGACAAGATCCGCATCACGGCAATCGTCACTGGTTTCGACATGGACCTGGGCGGCCTTGGCCTCAACAAGGATCTTGGCAACCTTGTCATCATTGACGAAGGCTTCCAGTGGGATTTGTCGGACCACGGCTCAGAAGTCTCCATCCCGGGCGGCATGGAAACCATAAAGATTGGCTACAACAACTCCGACAACGCCCGCAAGTTCAACTTCACCAGCGAAGTCAAGCCAGTCCTCTGCGTAGAACCCGACGAAAAGCGTTCCGATCTGGAAATCATCCCCGCCATCCGCCGTTCCCACTGACTCACCCTACTGACGCAGGTCCCCTCCCTCCGGGGTGACGTACGCCACCTTTTATGCGGGTGACGTACGTCAGGAATCGGCCCCACACGCAATATAATGACGCAGGTCCCCCCTTTCTTTCCGGACCTGCGTCATTATTGTGTCGTAACCGTTGGATTACTTGCGGCCCAGCGTTTCGGCCACGTAAGTCATGCGGCGGGCGAATTCTTTTCTGCCGATGAATGAGATTATGGCGGCGATGCCAAGGCCGCTGGCGGCGCCTGTGAGCGCCAGACGGAGGCTGTTCATGACCTTGCCCATGGGGTACTCACGCATTTTGATGTATTCCACCATGGCCGTCTCTATGGCCTCGGGGGTCATGGGGCCGCGCCAGACGTCAAGGTCATCAAAGCCGAATTCCGCGCCGGTTATGTACTGGCAAACCTCGAAGCAATTCTCATAGTGGTCTTCCTTCCAGAACTTGTCCACGTCTTTCTGGACGAACTCTGTGGGAGCTGTGAAAAGGTGAGAGGCAATTTCCCAGAAATCGGCCACGAAGGTTGCGCGCTCCTTGATGAGGTCAACCACGGCTTCCACATACTCGCGGGTGAAGATATGGTTCTGGAAATCTGCCCCGAAGCCTTCGAAGACGGCACCGGCGGTCAGTGCGCATGCAGGGCAGTCAACCACTTTGATATCATGGCTTTCCAGGATTGGAATGAACGCGTCTGCAAGTTCCGGGGTGCCCTTCATGCGGAGGTATTCCTTATTGTACCATTTGGCCTTGTCCGGGTTGAACTTGGCTCCGGCTTTCTGAACCTTGTCAAGGGAGAATGCCTGGACAAGTTCTGGCAGGGTGAATAACTCCCTGTCGTCACCGGGGTTCCATCCCAGCATTGCAAGCATGTTCACGAAGGCCTCCGGGAAGTAGCCGTCCTCCCGGTAGCCGCGGGACAGCTCTCCGGTTTCCGGATTCTGCCAGCGAAGGGGGAATACCGGAAAACCCATCTTGTCGCCGTCTCTCTTGGAAAGCTTTCCGTTGCCCACGGGCTTCAGAAGGAGCGAAAGGTGTGCGAAGCGGGGCATGGTGTCTGTCCAGCCAAACGCCTCATACAGAAGGTAATGAAGCGGCAGGGACGGCAGCCATTCCTCTCCGCGGATGACCTCGGATATTTCCATCAGGTGGTCATCGACGATGTTCGCGAGGTGGTAGGTGGGGAGTTCATCGGCCCGTTTCCAGAGGACTTTGTCGTCCAGGGTATCGGTGTTCACCTCCACGTGGCCGCGGATGAGATCGTCCATTTTTACCGTCCGGTTCTCCGGCATTTTGAAGCGGATGGTCCAGTCCGACGTTTCCTCCAGGAGGCGCTTCACCTCTTCTGCGGGAAGGGTAAGGGAGTTCCGGAGGGTCTTTCTGGAGGCGGCGTTGTACATGAAAGTCTCGCCTCTGGATTCTGCTTCAGTGCGGCGGGTGGTAAGCTCATCGGCACTGTCGAAGGCGTAATAAGCCCATCCGTCCAGAACCAGCTGCTCCGCGTACTTGCGGTAAATTGGTTTCCTCTGGCTCTGACGATATGGTGCGTGAGGGTGTTTTGCCGATGCCTCTTCCACAACCTTGCCGTTCTCCACTCCCTCGTCCGGGATTATACCGCACCATGCCAGCGCCTCAAGGATATACTGTTCCGCTCCCGGGACAAACCTGTGGGAGTCAGTATCTTCTATGCGGATAATGAAGTCTCCGCCATTCTGCTTTGCATACAGATAATTATACAGTGCCGTACGTACGCCGCCCATGTGCAGCGGACCGGTGGGTGAAGGTGCAAACCTTACGCGAGTCTTTCTTTCCATAAGTTAGAATTAACTTACAAATATAAGCATTTTCACTGACAAAGGAGTGTTTTTACCCTGTCAGGTTCTATCTTGAACACTCTGGCAAGTTGGGAAACCGTGGTTTTGAAGGCTCTGTAGACATAAGGGAGCAATCTGCACTTCTGCATGATGGAGATGTCCTTCAGAGCAGCGTCGAACCAGCGGAGGCTTAGTTCATTGATGCTCTTATAGAGTTCAGAGTCAGGCTTCATTTCCCGCGGAGAGTCTATAAGCTGCTCCCGCAGAAGGGCAGAGTTAAGACCACCTATTGTCCTGAGCCAGTATGAGCAGTCATGGTTGAATGCCTGCTCCAGGTATTCCCAGTCGCAGAAACTGCGGGGAATGAGTCTGTAGTCCTGGTCCAGCAGCCATGGAACGTTTTTAATCCGACGGGAGGTGTGGAAGATGGCCATGAACTGCCGGGTGGTCAGACCTGACGCCTTGATGGCGCCCGATGTGTCCATTTCAGAGAACATGGCGCCGTAACCGGACCATGGGTAATCCGCAATCCGGCACTTGTTGTCCAGGGCATTCCTGGGAATATATGCAAGGGCATTTCTTACATGAGAACTGCTTTCCATGGGAATTGCCTGCACTGAGGTGTTTTCCATGGAATTCCTTTCTCCGTATTTATGCCGGAGCCACATGGAGTAGATTCTCTTCGACTCCTCACCGAACCGTTCAGCGTCCCTTCGGCACCGGGCCAGAACTGCGGCGTGGGAGTGATTGGACACTACGGCATAGATAATAATGATGACGTTACTCCGCCAGGCGGAGACACACATGACTTTCACCATGGCGTCATAGTCGTCATTGTCCCTGCAAAGGACGGCTGTTTCATTGCCTTCCATACTCATGTGGAAGGGAGTGACTTCGCTGACCTGTCCGTCAGGAAGTCTTCGGGATGCTTTTATTATCATAAGTGAATATGGTTTGTGGCCTCACTCATGACAATCTCTTCTTGATGTGGTAAAGATAAGCAAAATACTCCAATTAATGACGCAGGTCCGGAAAGAAAGGGGGGACCTGCGTCATTATATTGCGTGTGGGGCCGATTCCTGACGTACGTCACCCGCATAAAAGGTGGCGTACGTCACCCCGGAGAGAGGGGACCTGCGTCATCAAGGGTGTGTCAAGTGGATTGGCTTACGGGGCAAGGAGGGACAGGGCCTGGTCCAGGGTAAGGGAGTCAGCAAGGGAGAAGGAACCGCTGCGGGAACGGATGAGGCCGGCAAGGTGTGCACCGGAGTCCAGCGCCTCACCAAGGTCACGTGCGAATGCCCTGATGTAAGTCCCTTTGCTGCAGGCAATTCTGACAACAGCCTCCGGCAGTCTCAGGGCCGATGTATCTGCTACATTTATTCTTGACGATGGTGTTCCGGAGGAGAGTGACTCCCCTGAAACCTCGGACCTTTGGTCCTCGTCCCTCCCATCTGCGATGGGCCCCTCCCACTCATGAGCCGTGGGCGGCACAGTTTCCGGGGAGTCACTCTCCTCCGGAACAACTATAGCTCTGAACTCCAGCAATTCCAGCTCCGAGATGACTATCCTGTTGCGCGTAAGGGTTTCCAGGGCGGTGGAATCCAGGGAGGCGGTGTTGCCGGAGCGGTAGAGCCTCCTGGCAAGCTCGTAGGCACGGACTCCGTCGACGGATTTGGCGCTGAAAAGTGGGGCTATCTGCTCCTGCTCGCCAAGGAAGGACGGCAGGATGGAACGCACGGAATCCTCAGTGATGTGGGAGTGAGGGAAGGTACGGTCCGGGTCTTTTTCCAGGTCATAGGACGGTGTGGTGGCGCCGAAACGGATGGTGGCGATGTACTCCTTGTCGTGGTCCTGCAGCTCCTGGGCACGTTTACAGGCATTTCCGATACAGACCAGAAGAACGCCAGTAGCCAGAGGATCCAGCGTGCCGGCATGGCCAACCTTCAGGTTCTTTTTCCCGAAGTGTTTGATGGCGGCATACTTGAGCTTGCGGATTACATCGGCCGATGTCCACCTGTACGGCTTGTCTACCGGCAGGACTATTCCTTCCGGGTAATCGGCAATGTCATTGGAAAGAGTCATTTGCAGGGCATTTTGTCAATTCGCGTCTGGTGACGGCCGCCCTCGAAGGGGGTATCAAGCCATTCGCGCACTATTGCCGATGCAAGGCGGTAGCTGATGAAACGGGCCGGGAGAACCAGAACGTTTGCGTTGTTGTGCTGGGCGACAAGATGGCCGATGGCCGTCCCCCAAGCCAGTCCGGCGCGGATGCCCTGATGCTTGTTCAGGGTTATGGCCATGCCGTTTCCGGTGCCGCAGAGGGCTATGCCAAGGTCTACCTCATGCTTTTCCACGGCGTTTGCAAGCGCATGGGCGAAGTCCGGATAGTCGACGCTTTCAGTACCGTCAGTACCAAAATTCACAACTTCAATTCCCCTTTTCTCCAGCATCTTGACAAGTTTGAGCTTGTACTCTGTGCCGGCGTGGTCGTTGCAGATACCTATTTTCATTGTTCTATTGTGTTTTTACAGAGTTCTACGGCTTCCTGGTCAGGACGGCACTGGAGGCGGAAGCACGGTACTGTCATGGCCAGCTTTTCTACTGTAGGGACGATGGCATCCATTACTGAATGCTTCCAGCGGATGGAGGAGCAGGCGGCGAGGACGCTGGCATATGCCTGGAGGCTGTGGAGGCGGTCCATCTTGTTCTCCGGAGACTGCTCCAGGCGGACCAGGGCACGGATGGGTGCCTGCACGTTGCGGTAGCAGAGGGTTTTGCCGCTCCAGGGGGTGCCGAAGACAACGGCCTTGCCGTCAATTATGCGGATTACCGGATTGTCGTCGTTCATGAGGTCGCTATCCGGAACGTACTGGTGCCAGAGGCGGCTGTGAGTGCTCTTTCCGGTGCCGCTGACGCCGAAAAAGAGGTTTGCCATGCCCTTGTGGCGGGTTACGGAGGCATGCAGGAGCACAGTGTCACGGAAGGCCGATGTAAAGGTGAACTGGATCATCAGTGACGTGTTCACCTGCATGAGGGTGGTAACAGCCCCCACACCCTTGCAAGGGTAATAGTGGCCTTCAGTGGCATCGGCGTTCTGGACAAAGACTCCGGCCTTGATGCCGGGAGCAGGGAAATACTCGTAGATGGTATCGCCCTCGAACTCATATCCATAGTAGTATGGGAGTACGTTATCTACGGCAACAACCTGTTTCCAGGCACCGCGGGAACTGTCGTCGTACGGGTCTGCGTGGACTGTCAGGGTAAAGAGAGGGTCTCCGCCTTCAACCTCAAAGGGAGCGTACTGCAGGAAATCCAGCGTGTGCCGGAAGGTGTCCTTCTCCTGCTGGTTCATGGTTTCCCACAGAGCCTTTGTCATGGTGGTCTTGCCCATGATGGCATCGTTCACCACAAGCTGCTCCTGACGGTCTGCAGGGACGGATTCCACACCGGCGTCCTCCCCTGCCTTGAGACGCTCTACCAGGGCATTCTGTTCCTTACTTAGTTCCTTGAATTGCCACGGGGACTCAAGCCTTACCTCAATTACATGTCCTGCTATGCAGAATAGTTTGCTTTCCATGGGCACAAAGATACTCACTTTTTTACGCATCGGCAAAAACGCGGCCGTCCTGAAGGGTGACCTTAAGTTTGGTGTACTCCGAGTGGAAATTGTTTTCCAGACGGTCCAGGTATCGGGCGCATTCCCATTTGCACATAGGGAGGTCGTGGAGAAGACAGTTGCCGCAGGCCTCCGGGGTGGTTGCCGGAACCTCCGTCTGGGTGAGAATCCAGCGGAGGCAATCCATGGTGAGGCGGCGCATGTCCTGGACGGTGTATTCCCCCGTCATGACGATGTACATTCCAGTGAGGCAGCCCATGGGGCCCACGTAGACCACATCGTCCTTGGCCTCGCTGTTTCGGAACCATGTGGCCATGAGGTGCTCTATGCTGTGAATGGCCGCAGGCGCCACTGCCGGCTCCTTGTTGGGCTCCGTAATCCTGAGATCGAATGTAGTGAATCCCCTGTCCTTCCGGGACACATAGATCCCCGGCTTCAGATGCGTATGGTCAATTGTAAAACTCTGTATTACTTCCATGATATGGCTTTTAATTTTCAAAGATACCAATTTTTACCATTACACCACCCTATTTTTTTGATTTTTTTATTTAACTATTTGGCTATTAGTAAATTAAATTGCAATAAATAATCTCTTCCCCTTAGACTCATTATATAAGAACATGACTTACTTTTGTAAAACGAAACCCGATAACTTGGATTTCTCCAGAGGTTACCGGGAATAAACATTACAAAGTTAGCAATTATATTTATGAAACAAGATTATGTCAATCTGAAAGCAACGTAATCTGTTAAAACCAATTAATGTATAGTGGGAGCTACAAAGAAATGAGTTCCTTCTTTATGGCGTATACTACAAGTTCAACGGTGTTGTTGATACCGAGTTTCCTGAAGATATTGTTCTTGATAGTAACGACAGTCAAGTATTTTATGCCAAGGCGTTCAGCGATTTCCTTATACTGGAGTCCCATGCAGCTTAACCTGATTACATCCAGTTCACGCGGGGTAAAAATGTTGTCGGACGCTTTCTTGGCAAGACTAATCCTCTCAATAAGCCTGGCAATGTCTGTTCCGTAAAACTCATATCCGGAAGCAACGCTCATAATGGCGTCGACCATGACAGAAGCATCGCTGGTTTTGGACAGAAACCCGTCAATACCTATATTCAGGAGTGTCTCCAGAGAGGCTAGAGAGGAGTCACTGGACAGGACAAGAAGTGCAACGTCGGGCATTTCCGCCCTCATCCTACGGGCAAGCTCTATGCCATCCATCCCGGGCATGACAATATCCAGCATCATTACATCCGGTTTCAACTCCTCAGCTTTCTTCAGGGCATCAAAACCATTGCCGGCGGTCCCGACAATATCAATTCCCTTCCCCTCCAGCATGGACGATATGCCGATTAGCATTAGGGGATGGTCATCCACCAGCATAATCCTCACATTATCAGCCATCTTGAGGTCCTCCGATAATTGGAACATGTATTGCAAAGATACTGCCCTCGCCCTCTGTGCTTTGTACGCTGATACTCCCTCCGATGGCTGTTACAAGGTCCTTGCTCACGGCAAGCCCCATTCCATGGCTTGGTTCGCCAGATGTTCCCGGCCTGCGGAAAGGGGCCTCGGAACTGTAGATTGATTCCAGTTTATCGGCAGGGATACCTACTCCGTGATCCTCAACACTAAGGTCCACGATGTCTTTACCCTTACTCACCCTCACTACTACGTTGCTGTCCGGATTAGAGAACTTGATAGCATTGGAAATCAGGTTTCTGAGAGCGATGAGAAGATTATTCCTGTAGCAATCCACCACAATGCTGCTAACCGTACAATACAATTCCAGTGCAATACCTTTCTGAAGCGCTGCTCCACGATACTGTTCCATGGCTTCGCGGACCATGTCCATCATATCAAAACGGACTTTCTCCCCCTGTGAAGCATCTTCCTTGTTTCTTGCCCAACGCAGCACATTGTCTATAAGTTCAACCTCTGATTCCGCTTGTCTCTCAAGCTGTAACAGGACTACGTGCGAATCATCGGAAGCATTGGAATGGTTCCTGAGCATCTGGATGCCGCGGAGCATGGCTATGGCGGGAGACATGATGTCGTGGGAAATTACCTTGAAAAGAAAATCCTTCTGAGCGTTGCTCTGCTGGAGTTTTTCCCTCACTTTCTTTGAATGTATGGCTGTTAAGGCCGTAACTGCTGCGGCTGCAAGCAGTACCAAAAGTGCTATCATAAGGATAAGGGTCCTCTTCCTTCCCGCCCGGAGCTCCCTTTCCTGGTCTGCAATCTGCTCTCCCTCTTGGTGGTTTCGTACTCTATATTGAAAAGCTCCAGGGTGTTGTCGCTCTCGCTCCTGGCAATCTCTTCCTGCAGTGAGGCCGATTTACTCAGCAGTTCGAAGGCTTCCTTGGGGTCAGTGGCTTTAAGGTGCCCGGCATAGGCAAAGCATATCTTCTGCTCCAGCGGCTTGTCCGGGAGTTCCCTGGCCAGTTCAAGGGCCTTTTTATAATATAAAGTGGACAGCGCCTTCCGGCCCGTATTCTCATAAAGACCCGCCAATTGAAAGTACACTATTGACAAAGATTGCCTGTTCCCGATTTCCAGGAATACCTTTTCCGAGTACGATAAATCCGCCTCTGCCTCCTTGTATCGTTTCAGGGAGAGAAGTGGATAGGCTCGCTGGCTGCGGCGTACTGCTACCGCACCGTCTTTCCCGGTCTCCATGGCCGTCTCCACCGCCAGGTTGGCGTATTCCAGGGCTGTCTCCTCCTTTTTCAGCGCATGGTAAACGTCGCAGGCTTTCCCGTAGGCCATGGCCAGTTTGAGCGGCCTTCCCAGCGGCCTTTCATTGTCGATGGCTTCCTGCGCCTCCTTCTCCGCAAGTTCCGGCTTTCCCGCGTACACGTACATGGATGCCAGATTAATAAGGGACGAAGTCATCCCCTCCGCGTTTCCCTCTTTCTTGTCATACTGATAGCAGCGGAAGAAATAATCGGCCGCCTTGTCAAACGCCCCAAGCCGGGAGTACGATGCCCCCAGGACGGAGTACAGTTCCACTGCCGATTCCTCCGACGACTTCGCCGGCTCTGCCTGCAGCCCCTCCAGCGCCGTGCGTATTGCAGCGCCGTACTGCCCGTTCATGTACTGCTCCTCAGCAATGGAATAATAGTCCGTTTCCTCCTGCGCCATAAGCGCAGAGGACAACGCCATAAAAGCGGCTACAAGAACCACGTGCCTTTTCATCTTTACAAAGATAACCCTTTATTCGTATTTACCGCATACATAAAATTATGTATAAAAAAGAAGGTGACTTTACGGGTCACCTTCTCAAAGTACTAGATATTTCTTTTACTCAGTGAATGTCACGTTAACGGTGTACATTTTACCACGGGTCATGCTGACATCCTTTGTGAAAGTCTTTTTGACGGGACCTAAATCTACAGAATTGACTGTGGCAGTGAGATTCCAATAGTCTCCGGCGGTAAAATCTACACTACTGCCAAAATTGCAGGGCATGTAAATCGTTGCGACACCTGTATCTGGAACATTGAAAGTACCGTAGATGGAATTACTGTTTCTAGAGGCACTGCCGGGACTGAGGAGTTGTGCGTCAACGATGTTGAGATATTCCCAACTGTCAGAACAGAATATATCATTCGTGTTATCCGCCGAATCATAGCAGGAGATATCTAACGATGTAAGTTGCTTTCCTTTGAAAGAATCAGGGAAGGTAGCGACTATCTTGATGACACTCATCATGTTGCTAAGTGTTGTTGTTAGAGTTCCAAGCTTGATATCATCAATGTCCACAGTTCCAATCATGAGACAGAAGTTGGTGAAATGATCGAGGTTATTATCGGCAGTCTGGGTTAATTCATGGTAATCGGAATTGCAAAAAATACTACCGATTTTGGCATCCCAAATAAGGTTATTTGATCCGTTGTTGTACGCAGGAGTGTGATATGACGATGACACACCATCAAACTCCAAAGCAGGATAAACAGCCATTACAAAGGCAGGCGTTTCACCACCGGTGAATGTTCCCGAGAATGTGGCATCGGTACGGCCGGCTACTCCCGTAGAAGTAAAAGTGTCCACTGAAACAAGTTTTCCGCTGGTTCCGGAATTTGACAATGTTACCACTGAGATACTCTCAGTAGCATCCCATGTCTGTTTGAGGCCGGAACCATCAGGGGTAAAGGTGGTCTTGGTTGCTCCACTGAAGGAAGCCTGCAGGGTCATGGGAACGCCCTTGACCTCGGGGACGGTGTTTTCATTGACGGTCTCCTGTTTGTTCTGGCAGGAAACGAGGGCTGCGACTGCGGCAGCAATAAAAAGCAAAGTCTTTTTCATGATTCTTTCCTCCTTCAAATTAAGCAAAAAGATCTCCGCCGTCGTCAAATCCGGGCGCGCTTAAGGCGATGCAGCCTTCCAGAGAGACCACAATGAGTTCGCTCTCAGGTGAAACATAGTTAAGTTTTTCTTTCATAAGCTTATGTGTAATTGGTATATAAAAATCCAAAATATCTAAGCCACAAAGTTCGGAATCTTCCCCCATTAGGCCAATACATATTTATATGTATGCCGCCTGGGTGCTTATGACTATTCACAAGTTGCCGGACGTCCTTTTCAGCTGCTGCAGAAAATATCGTGGGGGTACGCAGTATTTGCTATTAACTAATAGGTAGTTAATAATCTTTAGCGATAATGGGATATGCGTATATTGAAGGCGGTTGGGATAATCAAATTGGATAAATCCCTGCCCCGATAAAGTCTATCAGATCCTGCGGGGCAATTTTGATTTGAAGGCCGCGGATGCCGGCGCTTACATATATATAATCGTACAGAAGTGCGGATTCGTATATGAACGTGGGCAGCGGTTTTTTCATGCCGATGGGGGAGCAGCCGCCGCGGATGTAGCCTGTTTCCGGCAGCAATTCCTTGACGTGAATCATGGCGGCGGACTTGTTGCCGGAGATTTTGGCTGCGACTTTCAGGTCCACTTCCATGTCTCCGGGCATTACGCATACAACAGTCCGTTACGGTCTCCGCGCAGCACTAAAGTTTTGAATACCAGCTCTATCGGTTCACCAAGCTGGGCCGCCACATGATCCGCCGCAAGGTTGTCCGGGTCAACCTCGTAGGGAATAAGTTCGTACGCTATTCCCGCCGCATCCAGCAGCCGTGCCGCATTGGTTTTGCTTGCCATGACATCAAAGTTAAGCATTATTTGGTAAAACCAAAATAATTCCCTATCTTTGCACGCTTTTTACGGGACGGTCCCGTCAGGAGCAAGTAACACAAACAAAACTCATTGCATCATGGCAGAATATTTACAGCCTGAGAAAAAGCAAGAGATTTTCGCGAAGTACGGGAAGTCCAATAAGGACACCGGCTCTCCTGAGAGTCAGGTTGCTTTATTTTCCTACCGTATCGCTCACCTTACAGAGCACGTGAAGAAGAACAAGAAAGACGTTGCAACGCGCCGCAGCCTTCTTCGCCTGGTCTCTAAGCGCCGCCAGCTTCTGAACTACCTTCAGAAGATTGACATTGAGAGGTACAGGGCTATCGTCAAGGAGCTTGGTCTCCGCCGATAAGCATCAGGATAGGAAACAACGGGGGTACGGATGCAAGGCATCCTGCCCCTTTTTTCAGAAAAAGAGATCCCCGATCGGGTCGGGGATGACACAATAGCCGGATGGTCCGGCACAAAGACGTAAAGACGTAACAGATGAACATTATCAAAAAGAACATCACCCTGCCGGATGGCCGCGTGATTGAGATTGAGACCGGAAAACTGGCCAAGCAGGCCGCCGGCAGCGCAGTCGTGAAAATGGGAGGCACCATGCTCCTCGCCACTGTAACGTGCGCAAAAGAAGTTAAGGAAGGCACAGATTTCATGCCCCTTACAGTAGATTACCGTGAGAAGTATTATGCCGCAGGCCGTTTCCCCGGAGGTTTCCTCAAGAGGGAGAGCCGCCCCAGCGACTATGAGGTTCTCATAGCCCGCCTGGTTGACAGGCCCATCCGTCCCCTTTGGCCGGACGATTTCCACCTGGAAGTATTCGTAAACGTAATGCTTATATCGGCAGAGAAGGATGTCCAGCCGGACGCCCTCGCAGGCCTTGCAGCATCTGCAGCCCTTGCAACCAGCGACCTTCCCTTCGGAGGCCCGGTGAGCGAGGTGCGCGTAGCCCGCATTGACGGACAGTTCGTTATCAATCCCGGTTTCGAAGACAACAAGAGGGCAGACCTTGACCTCATGGTCGCAGCCACCGAGGAAAACATAATGATGGTCGAGGGTGAAATGAACGAGGTTTCAGAGCACGACATGCTGGAGGCCATCAAGTTCGCCCACGAAGAAATCAAGAAGCACTGCCGCGTTCAGAAAGAGCTCATGCATGAGCTTGGCACCGACGGCGCAAAGCGCGACTACCCTCACGACGAGGAAGACGAGGCCCTCAAGACCGCCGTCCGCGAATTCTGCTACGACAAGTGCTACCAGCTTGCAAAAAGCGCAAAGCCCAAGCACGAACGCGAGGACGGCTTCGAAGCCATACAGGCAGAGTTCCTTGCCACCATCCCCGAGGAAGAGCAGGAAGAGAAGGCCGCAATGGTGGCCCGTTACTACCACGACGTAGAGAAGGAAGCCATGCGTAACCTTGTCCTCGATGAGGGCAAGCGCCTTGACGGCCGCGCAACCTCCGAGGTCCGCCCCATCTGGTGCGAAACCGACTGTCTTCCCTGCGCCCACGGCAGCGCCATCTTCACCCGCGGTGAAACCCAGTCCCTTGCAACGGTGACTCTGGGCACCAAGCTGGACATGAAGGAAATGGACGAGGTCCTCATCCAGGAAGACCAGCAGTTTGTCCTTCACTACAACTTCCCTCCGTTTGCTACTGGTGAGGCAAAGCCCCAGCGCAGCACCGGCCGTCGTGAGATTGGTCACGGCAACCTTGCCATGCGCGCCCTCAAGCCCGTCATCCCCACGGCTCCCGAATTCCCCTACGCAGTACGCGTAGTTTCCGATATCCTGGAGTCCAACGGTTCCTCTTCCATGGCTTCCGTCTGCGGCGGCTGCCTGGCCCTTATGGACGCCGGCGTCAAGATCAAGAAGCCCGTGGCAGGTGTTGCAATGGGCCTCATCACCGATGCCCAGCACCCCAACGACCGCTACGCCATCCTCACCGACATCCTGGGTGACGAAGACCACCTTGGCGACATGGACTTCAAGGTGACCGGCACCAAGGACGGCATCACCGCCACCCAGATGGACATCAAGGTCGACGGCCTCAGCTACGAGGTCCTTGAGAAAGCCCTGGAGCAGGCCCGTCAGGGACGCCTCCACATCATGGGCGAGATGCTCAAGACCATTGCCGAGCCCCGCGAAGACTTCAAGCCCTTCGTTCCCCGCATGGTCCAGATCGAGATTGCTTCCGAGTTCATCGGCGCAGTCATCGGCAAGGGCGGTGAGACCATCCAGGGCATGCAGAAGGAATTCGGCACCACCATCACCATCGAGGAAGTGGACGCCGGAAAGGGCGACGGCAGCACCAAGGGTGTGGTCGATATCTTCGGTACGGACAAGGCTGCCATGGATGCAACCCTGGAGCGTATCAAGGGTATCTGCGCAGTTCCGGAACCCGGCACCGTATACCACGGCAAGGTCGTTAGCATCCTGGAGTTCGGTGCATTCATCGAGATCCTCCCCGGCAAGGAAGGCCTCCTTCACGTAAGTGAGATTGCTTGGACCAAGACAGAGAACGTTGCCGATGTCCTCAAGGTTGGTGACGAGGTAGACGTGAAGCTTCTCGAGATTGACGCCAAGACAGGCAAGATGCGCCTTTCCATGCGCGCTCTCACAGAAAAGCCGGAAGGCTATGTGGAGCCCAAGCGCGAAGGCCGCGGCCCTAGGCGTGAGGGAGACCGTACTCCCCGCAAGGACAGTGACCGCAAGCCCCGCCGTGAAGGCGACCGCGGCCCCCGCCGTGAAGACCGCCCCCGACATGGTGACGCCCCCCGCAAGCCCCGCTTCACCGAAGACGAGCCCAAGGGTTCAGAGCCAGATGTGTTCTAAGCAATCATAATGTTAAAACGGCACTCTTCCCAGGGTGCCGTTTTTTTTGCTATATTTGTCAAACCATGAATAAGACTCTATCCATACTTGCTGCCCTTGCAGTGTCCCTTACAGCCACAGCACAGAACTACGGCATGGTAGACATTTCCGTCTGCAACATGCGTGAAACGCCCAACTATAGTGCAGAAATGGTATCCCAGGCCCTTCTTGGCACACCTGTGGAGATTCTGCAGTACGGCGGCGACTATGGCTGGCCGGAGGTCAGGACCCCGGACGGCTATACCGGATGGGTGCACAAGGATGCAATAGTTGCCATGACAAAGGAGCAGCTGCATGATTGGAATCATGGCCCCCAGGCTGTTGTGACTTCGCTCATGGGGCTTGTGCATGAGGCGCCGTCGGCAAAAAGCAAGGTGGTGTCCGACGTAGTTGCCGGAGACAGGCTAAGACTTCTGGGCAAATGCGGGAAGTACCTCAAGGTGGGTTTCCCCGGAGGCCGCACAGGATACATCTCAAAGGCCGATGCCAAGGAGCTGGAGGCATGGCGGAAAGGCATCGACAGAGGTGCGGAAGCCATTCTTGAGACAGCCCTTTCCATGCGCGGATTCCCGTACATCTGGGCCGGAATGTCCCCTAAGGGCATGGACTGCAGCGGGTTTGTGCGCACCGTCCTTTTCATGCACGATGTCATCGGCCCGCGCGACTCCGGTCCTCAGTCCCGCACCGGGCAGCGAATAAACGGCTTTGATGCCCTGGAGCCTGGAGACCTTGTTTTCTTTGGCAGATGGGACGGTGACAACGCCCGCGTCTCCCACGTTGGCTTCTACCTTGGCGAGGGCCGGTTCATCCACTCCCTTGGCCTTGTAAAAATTGGCTCCTTCAATGCCGATGACCCCCTCTACGATGCCTACAACACCGGCCGTTACCTCTTTGGCTCCAGGGTCATTCCCTTTACGGACCCCAATTACAGCACCACGCTCACAAACCCACTGTACACGCTCTGATAAGGCCAACGCGGCGGCGGCTCCCCAGACTGGCCTTATATACAGCATATTCCCCATTATATTCAAAGCGACCAGTTGCATTGGCTACAAAAATTAGCTGAAATTATAATATTTTAGTTGCGCAGTTAATTTTTTTAGCTATATTTGCAGAAAAGATACTGCGCTTATGAAACGACTTACCAAGAAAGAAGAGATTATAATGGAGCACTTCTGGGAGAAGGGACCTCTGTTTGTCAGGGAGTTACGGGAACTTTACCCAGAACCCAGGCCGCATTTTTCCACGCTTTCTACTCAAGTGCGGACGCTCCAGGAGGAAGGCTTTATCTACCATAAAGCTTACGGTCCAACTTATCAGTATTTTGCAAAAGTTACCAAGGACGAGTACAAGCAGCGTTCGCTTATAGGCCTCATTGACAAGTATTTTGACAATTCGTACTTAAGCGCCGTATCAGCGCTGGTGAAGGAGGAGAAGATTACCGTGGAAGAGTTGAAGGAACTCATCGACATAATCGAAAAGAAATGATGGACTTCCTGATATATGATGCCAAGGTGGCGGTTGCGCTGCTGGTCTTTTACCTGTTTTACCGTTTCCTTTTGAAAAGGGAAACGCTTCACCGTCTGAACCGTGTGGTGCTGGTAGGGACGGCCGTGCTGTCTTTCCTGCTGCCGTTATGCATCATCACCATTCATCGGCCGATGGAAACAACTCTGGCTGCGTCAGAGCCGATGATAGTTTCGGAATTACCGGAAATGCAACTGGAACCAATAGTTGCGGGAACAGAACCGTGGCGGCCTGTGGTGCTGGGCATCCTTTTCTGGGCAGGCGTCGCCTTTGTCCTGCTGAGGGTGCTCATTTCCATCCTGTCAATTCTTCGGATTATCCGGCAAGGAGAACAAGTCGTTGAGGAGGACGGCTGCAGAATAGTTGTCACGGACCGGGATATCGACCCGTTTAGTTGGATGAAGTACCTTGTCCTTTCCCGGAAAGACTGGGAACTACCGCACGATTCCATCCTGGCGCACGAAAAGGCACACATCGCTTATGGGCACTCCATGGAAGTCCTGCTGGTGGATATATTATCGGCCCTCCAATGGTTCAATCCCGCCATCTGGATGCTCCGGACCGACCTCAAAGAGCTCCACGAATATGAAGCTGACGATGCAGTCCTTCGCACCGGTGCCAACATCAAGGAATATCAGTATTTACTTATAAGAAAAGCTGTCAGCAAGAGCGGCTACTCAGTTGCCAACAGCTTTAATCACAGTATCCTTAAAAACCGAATTACTATGATGTCAAAATCCAAATCGCCCCTTGCGAGGGGCCTGCGGGTGCTCTTCCTGCTCCCGCTCGTGTGCCTGGCCATCGGCCTTCAGGCAAGGACTGTCTATGTCCCGGCAGACAAAGATAGTGAAAAAATTGTTTCCGATGAAACCTCCAGTCATGTCCTTCCCAAAGTGACAGTGGTCAAATATGCGCCTGCTCAAGTTACGCCGGAGGATATTATCCACGTAAGCGACTTGGAGAGTTTCAAGGCTACAGGCGATAATAGCTTTGATACTGCACCGGTTTGCACTGAAAACTTCGCTTTTTGGCTTAACAGCCGGCTGAAATATCCTGCAGATTGCCTTTATGAGGGGACCATACTCGCTATGTTTGAAGTGGGAACGGATGGGAAAGTCGGCAATGTAAAAATCGCCGTCGGCGTCTGTGAGGAATTAAATGAAGCGGTTGCCAAACTTATCGGCAAATCGCCCGTATGGACACCTGCGCAGAAGGATGGCCAGCCAGTTGCGACAACCCTGTTCCAGCCCGTTATATTCAAGATTCGCACCTCCGCAACGGCAGCTCCCACGGTTATCTTGAATATCCGGGCCGACGGGACCGTTGAATACAATGGCAAGGTGATGACAACAGGGCAGCTCAAAGATCATATTGTCCCTCCGCTGACCATACGGGTTCAGGCAAAGTCCGATGTGCCCATGGGGACGATTGATGATGTAAGACAAGCACTTCGGGGGATAGAAGGCCTGAAGGTCCGTTATCTCAGGCCCTCTGACCAGGAAGAGGACATCCCGTACATGTTCCCCGTTCCAAACGTCCCAATGAGCGCCCAGATAGATGCAAAAAAGACTTGTCTTGCTTTCCTGAATGGGAATGACAGAATCTTATTCGGTGACAGGCCAATACAAGAGGATGCCGAAATAGTACAATATGGAAAAGCATTCCTGAAAAAGAACGATAACCACGCCCATTTTGTGCTCCGCTGCTACAGGTCAACTAGTTATGGCGCTTATCTGCATCTGCAAACCTTGATCATGAAGATCTATGAAGAAACCCGGGACGAAAAGGCGCTGGAAGTCTATGGAAAGAGGCTGAACGAATTGTCCCTCGAGCAAAGGAATCAAATCAACTTCATGGTTCCCTTCTCCATTGCTGAAGCGGAGATGAAGGAATAGCATGTCTTAATTCTGAAAGGTCAAGTCAAACTGCTACTCCAGTTTAGGCCGCTATTTAATTAAAGCGGTGGGGAAGGGATTCGAACCCCCGATACGGTCGCCCGTACACCTGTTTTCGAGGCAGGCTCCTTCAACCACTCGGACACCCCACCGGATTGGACTGCAAAGGTAGCAATTTTTTTTTACAATACAATCAGTCCCAGGCCCGGGCGGTCCGGGAGGGTGAGGCGGCCACCTACCACGGTGACGCAGGTGAAGCGGTCGTTGGAGATGAGAAGGTTGCCGTCAAGGTCGGCAAAATCTGTCAGCGGGGACAGCTGGGCGGCGGCGGAGACGGCGCAGGAGGTTTCCGTCATGCAGCCAAGCATGACCTTCATGCCAATGGCGCGGGCGGTGTGGATCATCTTGAGGGCCTCACGCATGCCTGTACACTTCATGAGCTTGATGTTGATGCCGCTGAAGGCGCCGGCAATGGGGGCAATGTCTTTGAGACGCTGGATGGATTCATCTGCAATGATGGGGAGAGGGCTGCGCTCCGTGAGCCAGGCGGTGTCTTCAAGGCGGTCTACCGGAAGGGGCTGCTCCACAAGCACTACGCCCTGCTCCTTGAGCCAGAATATCTCATCCAGGGCTTTGGAACGGTCTTTCCAGCCCTGGTTGGCATCCACGGCAAGGGGAACGTCGGTAACCGAACGGATGGTGCGGATCATTTCCTCGTCCGTGTCCAGGCCGACCTTTACCTTTAATATGTTGAACTTTCCTGCAGCTTCAAGGGTCTTTTCACGTACCACATCAGGAGTGTCTATGCCGATAGTGAACGTAGTTGACGGCGCTTTGGCGGGGTTAAGGCCCCATATCCTGTACCACGGCTGACCAAGGAGTTTTCCCACAAGGTCGTGAAGGGCAATGTCCACGGCCGCCTTTGCCGCGGAATCCCCTTCCGACAGCCCGTCTATATAGTCCAGAATCTCTTCCATCTGGAAAGGATCCGTGAACTGGCTTAAGTCTGCCTTTGAAAGGAAATTGCAGACAGTCTCTACGCTTTGCCCGAGGTACGGCGGCATGGAGGCCTCTCCGTAACCAGTGACGCCTTCCCAGGAGAGTTCCACCTGCACGTCCGGCGTGGTTTTGCGGGAGTACGATGCCACGGTGAAGGTATGCCGGAGCTGAAGCTCATAGGGGAAGAACTCAAGGTGCAGCCTGCCGTCACCCTTATGGAGCCTTACAGGAGCCGATATGCCACTGCCAGCAGGAGCGCATCCCGCCAGGGCTACGCCGGCCGCTGCAAGAGAAGCAGTTTTGAGGAAGTTACGTCGTTTCATGCTATAAAGATAGCAAAAAAATACCGCCTCGACAATGAAACAGCCTTACAAGGCCATTATTCTGTCAAGGCGGCAGCAAAAACTGCCAAAAAAGCCAAAAAACCATCCGCCTTGACAAAAAAGCATCATTGTGGGCGTCTTATGTGTCAAGGCGGCAACAATCAAAACAAGAAGTTATAGCCGAAGGTTACTGAGAATGACAGCGGGTGCTCCGTGTAGAAGTTCTCAACGGAAGAACCTGACGGGAAGTGGTATGACACGCCGGGAAGGACGTACAGGGCGCCATGTTTAAAGATACGGACCTGCATGCCAGCGCCGGCATTAAGGGACCATATACTGTCATGGATGTTGGTATGGTCAACATCACGTCCGGTCTCTTTTGAGCCCATGTACGTGTCTTTATTCGTACTCGTTCGGGCAGAATACTCATACATGGGGCCAGCGTTCAGGTACAGCCTGAACCTTTGCCAGTTCAGTGCATTATAACGGAGGTACAAGGGAATTCCCCTGTAAATCATGGTGCGGGTGGTGAATTCCCTGCTGTCCCCTGCTGCCGTGTTGAAATGCGATGTGAGTGTAGAAGTCACAATGCCGGATTCTACGCCCCAGCGGTCGGTAATGTCTATTGCAAGGCCAAGTGCAGTCCTTAAAGACTGAGCATGAGTGGCGTCAGTGGTGCTGGCCTTGTTGCGGCTGAGCATCTTTGGTACACCTGTCGTAGTCGCGGCCGCGGTGCTGTTTGCCTTTGTAGCCTGCAAGGCGCCCGGACGTATGCCTGGGGATTCCGGGAACCCTACGCCGGCCGTGGTGTTCATGGCTATCTGGCCAAAATAACCCGTTGTTGACAGGCCAATCTGCACCTTCAGCGGCCGCACGCGGCGTGGTATGTCAGGGGTTCCGTCCGTGATTTCGGGCGTTTTTACGGATGACGGGGCCGGTTCAGGGGTTCCGTCCGTGATTTCGGGCGTTATTACGGATGACGGGGCCGGTTCAGGGGTTTTGTCCGTAATTTCGGGCATTTTTACGGACGGCGGGACTTCGGACGGGGTTTTGTCCGTAATTTCGGGCATTTTTACGGACGGCGGGACTTCGGACGGGGTTTTGTCCGTAATTTCGGGCGTTTTTACGGATGACGGGGCCGGTTCAGGGGTTTTGTCCGTAATTTCGGGCATTTTTACGGACGGCGGGACTTCGGACGGGGTTTTGTCCGGAATTTGGGGCGTTTTTACGGATGACGGGACGTTTTCCGGAGTTATAAGTTGCCTTTCAAGGCTGGCGGTGGTGGCCGACGGGACGATGACCATGGATTGGCGATGAAGGAAGAACACGGCGGAGATGGCGGCAGCGGCAAGGAGGGCGCCGCCGGCATACCACCAGGCTGCAATAACGTGGCGACGGCGGGGCTCGGCGCCGGAGGCGTCAGGGGCCGCACCTGGCGCGAGACCGGCCTGGACTGCGTCCCACAGTCCTTCCGGCTGAGCTTCCTCGTAGCCGTCAAGCAAATCCGGAAGCTTGTCTGTCCAGTCTTTATTTGTCATGTTCTTTCAGATAGTTCTTTATGTTCTTTGCCAGCAGAGCCCTTGCACGGAAGAACTGTGATGCCGACGAATCTTCTTTTATACCTAAGAGAGAAGCAATCTCCCTGTGGGATTTCTTTTCGAATACAAACAGGTTGAAAACCGTCCTGTAGCCGTCCGGCAGGGCTTTTATCATCTCCTGGATCACGGCCGGGGGGACCTGAGGGAGCGAGGGCTCATCGTCCTCGGGGATGTCTGGAAGGTCGTCCACGAAACTGAGGCGGGAGGAGGCTCTGAGGGACTTGAGGGAATCGTTCACCACTATGCGGGCGGCCCAGGCCCTGACGCTCCCTTCTCCCCGGTACTGGAACCTTTCCAGGCTCTGGAATATCTTGACAAAGGCTTCCTGGAGGATGTCCTTCACATCTGCCCGGTCTACGACATAACGGGAGCATACCGCAGTAAGATACCCTGCGTAGCGGTCGTAAAAAGAGCGCAATCCGTCAGGGTCCCCGCTGCGGGCAAGCTTCAGCAGTTCAAGTTCAGTCAGTTCATTCCCTTGTCTTGAACTTGAATTTCTTTTCAGAAGCCGAGCCTCCAAGATTGTACCATTTTAATGTCAGTATCTTGTATTTACCTTCCGTTGAAGGAAGTGAGTTAATGTCAAAGCAGACCAGGCCGTCGGCCTTTTCGTCCATGGTGTCACCGCGGGCATCGTGCCTCAGGTGCAGTACGTAAGGGTCTTCCGGGTCCGTACCGGTAACGACGCTGAAGCCGTGTGCCGTGGGAGTGAGACCCCACCAGACGTTGTAGTGAACGGTAAGATAGCCATCCTCAACGGAGGTCATCCAATCGTCAAGAATGTCTATGTAATCCTTCCCGGAAGGCGATCCTGCCGGGACGACGGAGCCCTCCTCTATGGATTCCGCCCACTCAACGCTGCAGGAATAATCGTAGCTCCCCGTCGGTTTGTCCCAGGCCACGATGTCGCAGAACACCCTTTCCATGCGGGTGTATTTATCCTGATAGTTCGCCGGATATATCGTGGTGGAGTCGTTAAGCTGAAAGAATACCGTATCCTGGGTAGACTTCTTGACGGTGAGTATAGCCATGAACTCGCCAGAAAAATCTCCGGAAGGCTCCACATCGTACATGCCTCTATATTCTCCCACACTGCAGGATGCGACACAAAGAACACTCAGCAAAATATAAAGGTACTTTTTCATCTACACGTCTTTTCAATCCTTAAACCATGGATTATTGGAATCTTGCACGAATATATGTTTTTTTCTGATTATCTTTGCATAAATACGAACTTATCATGATATCTTTTACATGTGATTACAACGAAGGAGCGCATCCGGAGATACTGAGGCGCTTCCAGGAAACCAATTTCCTGCAGGAACCCGGATACGGGGATGACAGCTTCACTCAGAGTGCCATAGCAAAGATTCGCGAGGCCACCGGCCGTCCCCAGGCTCATGTGACTCTCCTTTCCGGCGGAACGCAGACAAATGCCACAGTCATTGACGCAGTCCTTCCCCACTACGGCGCCGTCATAGCGGTGGAAACCGGCCACATTGCCGTCCACGAGTCCGGTGCCATAGAGTTCTGCGGCCACAAGGTAATCACCCTGCCATCCCACAAGGGCAAGATGGACCACGCAGAGCTCAAGGCATACCTTGAGAAGTTTTATGCGGATCCCACATGGCCCCACATGGCCCACCCCGGCATGGTATACATCTCCTTCCCCACGGAATACGGTACCATATATACAAAGGAAGAACTGAAAGCCATCAAAGACACTTGTGAGAAGTATAAGATGCCGTTATTCATAGACGGAGCACGCCTGGGCTACGGCCTGGCAAGCCCTGCAGCGGACATAACGCTGAAGGATATGGCCGGGCTCTGCGACGTATTCTACATTGGCGGGACCAAGGTTGGAGCCTTGTGCGGTGAAGCCGTGGTTTTCCCGCAAGGAAACGCCCCGGAGCACTTCTTTACCATTGTGAAGCAGCATGGCGCCCTCATGGCTAAGGGCCGCCTGCTTGGCATACAGTTCGACACCCTCTTCACGGACGGGCTATATATGAAAATAGCCCGCAACGCCATTCAGATGGCGCTGGAGCTGAAGAAAGCTTTCACGGAAAAAGGATATCCCTTCTACACTGACTCCCCCACCAACCAGCAATTCCCCATCCTTACCCAAGAGCAAATGGCCAATCTGGACGGGAAGGTGCTCTACGAGGTCTGGGAGCCTCTCCCTGACGGCCATGCCGTCACCCGCTTTGCAACAAGCTGGGCAACAACTCAGGAGCAGATAGTGGAACTTAAGGCTCTGCTTTAAATATCCTTGTGAGTGACACCCAGCCTGGCTTCCGCCACGTTCATGATGTAGTCCCCGGTCTTCTCGAATTCGCCGATGAGGTCCATAAACACCGTGCCGTTGTCGTAACTGTAGACATGGTTGTCCACATCTAAGATGGTCTTCTGCTTGAGGCGGTTGCGGCACTCGTTGATGCGGCCTTCAATCTCCTGGGATACAGCGATATCGTAGTCCTTCTTCTGGCCGGAGAGGACTTCGTTCATCCTCAGAAGGGCCTCTTCCACAAGGTGGTACATATCGTGAAGGGATGCGGTCTGGGCATCGGCAAACACAATCTTGTTCTCCTTCTTGCGGCGGAAAGTACGGGCCACGTTGAAGAAACTGTCGCCTATGGACTCCAGTTCCCCAATCTCACGCAGCATGGCGCGGATATTTGCCTTGGTCTCATCTGACAGGTGGGCATCACCTACCTCTCCAAGGTAACGGCCGATGCTGTTTTCCATGCGGTCGCTCATGTCCTCGTACTTCTCTATGCGCTCGAAAATCTTGGGGAAATCATCGTCCGAAGACTTGTAAAGGTCCCGCAGGAGGTCGAACATCTTGAGCACGCGCTCGCTGAATACCACAATCTCTTTCTGGGCCTGGAAGACGGAAAGCTCCGGGGTCTTCATGATACCGCTGTGGATGAACTCCAGGCGGAACTCGTCCTCCTGTTCCGCCTTTTTGGGCTTGATAAGCAGGCATACAAGTTTCTCTATCTGAGGCACAAACCAGATGAGGACGCTGGTATTGATGACGTTGAAAGCGGTATGGAAGGTGGCAAGGGCGAAGGAGAGCTGGGTAGCGGTCTGGGCATCGGCATAGGGATCCATTCCAACTATGCCGCAGACCATCTTCACGAAGGGGAAGAACACCGCCAGCACCCACAGGACACCGAATACGTTGAACACAAGGTGCGCAAGAGCCGTCCGGCGCGCCTGGGTATTTGCGCTCATGGCCGCCAGGTTTGCGGTAAGTGTTGTGCCAATATTCTCACCCATCACAAGGGCTATACCCTGGAAGATTGTAATTGCACCGGTAGAGCACAGCACCATGGTTATGGCCATGAGGGCGGCCGAGGACTGAACCATTGCGGTAAGGATTGTACCTATGAGAAGGAACAGCAGTACGGTACCGTAGTGTGTCCCGAAATCGGCAAAGAAACTAACCACGGCCGGCTTGCTTGCAAGGTCCATCTCTATGCCCGTCTCCTTGAGCATGCCAAGGGCGAACAAGAGAAAGGAAAGGCCGAAGAGGAAGTCTCCCATGTAGCGGTGCTTTCCCAGCTGGATAAGGACTATACCAATAAGGAACGCAGCCCACACCACCATGGTAATGTTGAAGGAGAATCCCGCAGACATTATCCAGGCGCTCATCGTGGTGCCGATGTTGGCGCCCATAATAACCGTTATAGCCTGCGCCAGCGTAAGCAGCGATGCGTTCACGAACGACACTGTCATTACCGTAGTTGCCGCCGATGACTGAACCGCCACTGTGACCAGTGCGCCCGTGAGGACGCCTGAAACGCGGTTTGTAGTCATTTTGCCAAGGAGGTGACGCAGTTGGGGGCCGGCCATTTTCTGGAGGGCTTCGCTCATCACCTTCATTCCGTAAATCAGGAGGGCGATGGAGCCAAGAAGTTTCAGGATAATCAGCATAAGTGCAGTATTTACCATTACAAATATATTAAAAAAATAGCAAAATCATTATATTTGTACAACTAAAGCTACCATTATTATGAGAATGGACGGAAGGCGTGAGAGCCAGAATGTAGAAGACCGCCGCGGACTTAGCGGCGGAGGAAAAGCCGGAATAGGCCTTGGCGGCATAGCCATAGTCGCAATACTGACGCTCCTTATGGGCGGTAATCTTGGAGATGTGTTCCGCAGCGTAGAGAGCATGGGCGGGCTTTCCGCCGGCCAGGAGGCATCGTACCAGCCCACTGCGGAGAACGAGGCCCTTGCAAAATTCTCCCGCCAGATTCTGGCTTCCACGGAAGATGTCTGGAGCTCTTACTTCAAGAAAAACAACCTGGGAACATACCAGAATCCCACTCTGGTGCTTTATACGGGCACAACGTCCACCAGCTGCGGCACCGGCCAGGCTGCCATGGGTCCCTTCTACTGTTCTGCAGACCAGAAGCTCTACATAGACCTCAGCTTCTTCTCCAGCATGAGGTCCCAGCTGGGGGCGGACGGCGACTTTGCATACGCATACGTCATAGCCCATGAAGTGGGCCACCATGTCCAGAACCTCCTGGGAACTCTTGGCCAGGCCCACCAGCAGATGGCCCGCATGTCCTCCAAGGACAGCAACCGCATGAGCGTCCGCATAGAACTCCAGGCAGACTTCTATGCCGGCGTCTGGGCCCATTATGAGAATTCAATATTTACATCCATCGAGGACGGAGACCTTGAGGAAGCCATCCGCTGCGCCTCCGTGATAGGTGACGATTACCTTCAGAAAAAAGCCCAGGGCTATGCCGTTGAAGAGTCATTCACCCACGGCACTGCCGCCCAGCGCATGCGCTGGCTCAAAAAGGGAATGCAGTCCGGAGATGTCCGCCAGGGCAACACCTTCGCCCTTAATGATTCACAATTATAAACAGGAAAACGGCTCCGGAGTTTTACCTCGCGGGGCCGCTTTCTTGACGTGTACTAAAACCTAAACCTATTATATAGATGCAGAAAAAATAAGAATGTTGCAGGAAAAATGAATTTTCTGCAACATTTTTTCAAAAAAAGGTGTATTTCGCTTATTCTTGAGATGCCTTGGGCTTTGTGTTCAGGGTATTCATTGCCCTGGCGGGACCAATTGTAGATATATCCTTGACACCCTGAACAATACGCTCCGCCAATCCCGGTATCTGCTCCAACTCCTCTTTGGACAAGGCGCCAAGCACGAAGTCTATCTGGGCGCCGCGTGCGAAATCATTGCCGATTCCAACCCTTATCCTTATCCACTGGTCGCTTTCCAGGGTCCAGGTAATGTTTTCCAGGCCATTGTGGCCTCCGCAGGAGCCGCTTGTGCGCATGCGGATGGTTCCGAAGGGAAGATTGAGGTCGTCCGATATGACGATGAGGTTCTCCAAAGGCAGATCAAGCTTCTGGAGCCAGTACCGGACCGCGTTTCCGCTGAGGTTCATATAGGTCGATGGCTTCAGGAGCGTGAAATGACGTCCTTTGAAAGAGATTTCGGCGATGTCACCGTAGCGGTCGGTATGGAAAAGGACATTGGATGCCTGAGCCCAGGCATCCAATATCATAAATCCCATGTTGTGACGGGTTGAGGCGTATTCCGCCCCGATGTTTCCCAGACCGACAACCAGGTAGTTCATGACTACTCGGCAGCGTTCTTGGCGGCCTCCGCAGCGGCCTGCTGCATGGCGCGGGTGGTCTTGACAGAGCAGATGATGGTGTTCTTGTCAGAGACAATCTGGAGACCCTCGAACTTGAGGTCACCGGCTACCATCCTCTTGTCAAGCTCCAGTGGAGTCACATCGATGTCAAGCTGATCCGGGAGGTCCTTCATGAGGCCGCAGACCTTGAGGCTGCGGGAACTCTGAACGAACTTACCACCAGCCTGGACGCCCTTGGGGTGACCGCTGATGTTAAGAGGAACAGCTATGACGATGGGCTTTTCTTCGTTCACTGCGAGGAAGTCTACGTGGAGGCAGTTGTCCTCTACGGGGTGCCACTGGTACTCGTGAGCAACGGCAGTGTACTTCTTACCACCAAGATCCAGATCTACGATGTAGGAGGCGGGAGTGTGGGTAAGACCCTTGAGTTCTTTCTCGTTAACGGTGAAAAGGATGTTGTCGATACCCTGGCCATAAAGGTTGCAAGGAACCAGGCCCTGGCGGCGGAAAGCTTTCATAACGGCTTTGTTGCCTTTCTGGCGGATTTCGCCTTTAAGAGCAAAATGCTTCATTGTTTTGATAGTTTAAAATGTGTTACTCAGTGCTTTGTTTCAAGCACCCCATTGCACCAAAAAGCCTGCTTCGGCTTTTTAAGCCCGCAAAGATACAAATAATTATTTGATTTGCAAAAGTGTTTATTGAATCTGTATGTCGTACGGCAGGCGGGCATAGACTGCGGATGGCTCTGAGGCGCCAAGGCGTTCTACGGCCTTGCCCATTGCCGCGAAGGGAGTACCGGACAGGATGGTGGGCTCCTCGTTGCTCTGGCCAAAGGTCAGCATGAGCTGCTGGGCCATGGTGAGGGGCTTGGGGAAGGAAACTACGCGGTAGTCACCCTTCGTGTGAAGCCCAGCAAGGCCAGCGGCGTAGACAATGGCGTCCTCAAGGGTGCCAATCTCGTCCACAAGGGAGATGTCAAGGGCATCGGACCCCATCCAGACGCGGCCTTGGGCAATCTGGTCCACGCGTGAGGGTTCAAGGGAGCGGCCTTCAGCGACAATATTTACGAAGGTGTTGTAGATGTCTTCCACGGATGCCTGCATGTAAGCGGTCTCTTTGGCGTCGAAAGGACGCATGAGGGAGAACATGTCCGAATGCTTGTTGGAGCCAACGGTTTCTACGGCTACGCCAAACTTGCGCGTAGTCTTGGAGAATTCCGGGATCATGGAGAAAACACCTATGGAGCCGGTGAGGGTATTGGCATTGGAAAATACCTTCTGGCAGCCGTTGGAAATCCAGTATCCGCCGGATGCGGCATAGTTGCCATAAGATGCCACAAGGGGTTTTTCAGCCTTAAGAAGCTCAAGGGCTGCACGGATTTTTTCCGATGCGCTTACGCTTCCGCCGGGAGAGTTCACCCTGAGGACCACGGCTTTAACGGTGGCGTCCTTGCGGACATCGTCAATTATTTTCACGAAACGGTCTCCTGCTACGCCTTCAAAGCCTTTGCCTTCGACGATATCACCATCGGCATATATGATTGCGACGTTGGTGCTGCCGGGGAGTCCAAGGCTCTTCCGGGCATTGACATAATCTGCAAAGGGGATGAGTTTGAGGTCCTTGGAATCTGACACCTGGGCAAGGGTGCACAGCTTTTCCAGAAGGGCTTCGTGATTCATGAGCTCATCCACCAGGCCGGCCTTGAGGAAATCTTCGGGGAAGACCAGGGCAAGGTCGTCTATGAGCTTGTTGAAGTCAGCGGCGGAGATATCGCGGGAGGCGGTGATGTCTGAGCAGACGTTCTTCCAGGCGGTATTTATCATTACCTGGTTCTGCTCCCTGTTCTCTGCGGAGGATGACGAACGGATGAACATCTCACCGGCGCTCTTGTACTTTCCATGACGGATGAGCTGGACGCTGACGCCCAGTTTGTCCAGCAGGTCCTTCAGGAAAAGCATCTGGCCGGACATGCCTATAAGCTGGTAAGTTCCCCCCTTGAGGTTACCCATGTATATCTTGTCCGCCGCGGTTGCAAGGTAGTATGAACCGTTGCCGGGGTTCTCAGTATACGCAACCACGGCCTTCCCGCTGCGGCGGAACTCCTTGAGGGCGCTGCGGAGCTCCTCAAGGTCTGCCATTCCGGCACTTAGGTTGTCCGGGCGGAGGAGGATGTACTTGACACCGGGATCTGCCGCCGCGGCTTCAATAGCCTTCACGGCATCCCTGAGGCCCACCGGGACAACCCGCATATTGATTCCGGCAGGGGAAAATGCAGGCATACCAAGGTCCGTTGCCTGCTCCATGAACTGGATTTCCGAAAGGTTCATGTCAAGGACGCCTTCCTTGGGAAGAGGCCTGGAGGAACCGCTGGACATGGCTGTAAGGCTGCCAAGGAACATGAACAGGAGGATGTACTTGATAATCTGTACGATGACCAGGCCGCACACTACGGCTAGGAGCATTTTTCCGAAATCTTTCATATAGGAATTATATTATTTGACAAGTTCTGTGGCCTGGTTCCAGGCAATGTGCTCCTTGTAGAAGCCGTCAAGGAAATCACTGCCCATTGACGGCAGATACATGGAGAAGCCGCAGGCCGTGTAGATCCTGATGGTCAGGAAATAGTCCGTAGCAGCCTTGTACAACACACAGCGCTCCAGAGCCTCCTGCAGGGCGGCCTCTTCTGCAGCCGTGATGCCGGCTTTGACAAGGATGTCCCGGAGGTCGTAAAAGAAATGACGGTCGCTCCGGAAATAGCCTTGGACATGGTTGCCGCTCAGTGTATTCAGGGCGGTCCTGTACTTCTCGAAGAGCGTCTTGCATAGAGCCGCCAGAGGCTCCAGCTCCCTTGTATCCACTGCCGATATGGTAGCGGAGCGCGACTGACCGGTCTGGACGTCGTACCTGTTGAAATAGTCCCTGCAGACCTGCACGGGGTCCGGGATGTTACTCAGAAGCCTGGAAGAAATGGACTTGTAGTCGAAGCCCTCCGCAAGCACTTCCGCCTGGGAGAATCCTACTATATCCGCCTTGCCGCGAAGCTGGTATGCAACTTCCACGCAGCCGGAGAGGCAGGCGTCGATGAGAAGATAATCCAGATGGATGGGAATGGCATCTGCAAAGGCATCAAGTTCCATCTCTACCGGATTGTCCGGAATGTTGTCCTGGCCCACGCTCTTGACGGCCGGGAATGTCTCCAGAGGGGGAAATGACCTCTGGTTCCGGCCTTTCCCGACAGACAAAAGGCCCCAGTCACGACTGCCTTCGTAGCGGGAAGGATTTGTGTAATAACCGTCGGGAAGCCAGCCCGAGGCGTGAGAGGTGAACACCATGCCGTAGCTTTTGGCCGGAAACAGGTCGTATGCAGTCTGGCAGACGTCCCTGAGGGTTTCCGGATCCGAGGATAAAACATCCTCTCCATATACCTTGAGGGTGTCCTTAACCACTTTGCCGCCTTCTTTGTACATGCGGAAGAGGGCGCTCCTGGTAGGTTTGTCATACTCCAGGAGGACACTTCCCCTGTCGTTTCTTGTGGTGAGTTTGGAGTATACCAGCAGGATATGGTCCGCCCTTGTTTTTCTATCAGGGATGAACCCCTCTTCAAGCTCCTTTATATTCTGGTCAAGATACCGGGCAAGTGTATTGAATCCCGCAGAGTAGAGGAGCATTACGCTTCGGGTCTCTTCTGATTCCACACGGGATTTATTCGCCCATGAGTCTGCAGGACCGGAAGGCTCTTCCCTGCTGAAAGAGAAGTTGCTGTCCTTGTTGCAAGAGACAAGGGCGAAGAATGCCAGCGTTATGACAAATAGCCGTTTCACAGACTACAAAGATAAAGATTTTTTCCTAAATTTGCGGATATGAAAACAGTTTTCAAGATGATTCTCACTCTTTGTGCAGCTGCAGCAGTTGCAGGATGTGAAAGCAAGGCCCCCAAGGAAGGGGAGCCGGAGTTCAAGTACACCATAGATTCCTTCGCAGACCTCAAGGTCATGCGCTACCGGATTCCCGGCTGGGAGAATCTGAGCCTTCAGCAGAAGGAATACGCATATCACCTTGCAGAGGCGGCAAAATATGGACGCGACATTCTCTGGGACCAGAACTGCAAGGACAACCTGAGGCTCCGCCATGCCCTGGAAGCCATTCTGGAGAATGTGGAGGAGGATGGTGAAAACCTTGAGTATCAGGAGTTCATCGTCTATGCCAAGAGGGTATTCTTCTCCAACGGCATGCACCACCACTATGCGGAGGACAAGATACTTCCCGGTTGCTCCAGGGAGTATTTCGCCACGCTCATGGAAAAGGCCGGAGTCAATGACCCGGAGCTAGTGGAAATAGTGTTCAACCCCGCCATCTACCCCCAGCGCCGCTCCACGGAAACATCCGGAGACATAGTCAAACTCTCCGCCGTGAACTTCTATGAGAATGTCACCCGCGACGAAGTTGAAAAGTACTATGCCGGAATCATGAAGCCCAACGACCCGGAGCCCGTTTCCTACGGCCTTAACACAAAAGTCGTCAAGGGTAAGGACGGCAAGGTCCGCGAGCTTCCCTGGAAGATAGGCGGCATCTACTCCGCTGCAATAGAGAAGATATGCGAGGAACTCGAAAAGGCCGCCGCTGTTGCGGAGAACCCCATCCAGAAACGCGCCATCGCACTCCTTATAGATTATTATAAGACAGGCGACCTCCGCACCTGGGACAAGTTCAACATAGAGTGGGTGAAAGATACCATTGGCACGGTGGACTTCATCAACGGCTTCATAGAGGATTATAACGATCCCCTTGGCCGCAAGGCCTCCTGGGAAGGCTACGTGAACATCAAGGACTTCGAGGCATCCAAGCGCACTGAAACCCTTTCCGCCAACGCCCAGTGGTTCGAGGACAATTCCCCCGTGGATCCCCGTTTCAAAAAGGCCAGGGTGAAGGGAGTATCGGCCAAAGTCATCAACGCGGTGTGCCTGGCGGGAGACAGCTATCCGTCTACTCCAATAGGCATAAACCTTCCCAATGCGGACTGGATCCGCAAGGAGCACGGCTCCAAGAGCGTCACCATCGCCAACATTACCCACACCTATGACCTTGCCGCCCAGGAGATGCCCACCAGCACCCTCAAGGAATTCGCCTGGAACCAGAAGGAGATAGACATGGCCAAGAAATGGGGCACAATTGCCGATGAAATCCACACAGACCTCCACGAATGCCTGGGCCACGGCTCCGGCCAGCTCCTTCCCGGGGTAAGCGCCACCCAGATGGGAGAATACGCAAGCGCCCTTGAAGAGGCCAGGGCAGACCTATTCGGCCTGTATTACACTGCAGATCCAAAGATGGTAGAACTGGGGATAATGCCTGACCCTGAGGCGTATAAGGCAGAGTACGCAAACTACATCCGAAACGGTCTCATGGTCCAGTTCACACGCGTGGAGCTTGGCCGTCCCAATACGGAAGCCCACATGCAGAACCGCAAGCTCATCGCGGAATGGTGCTATGAGAAAGGCGCTCAGGACAAGGTCATTGAGAAGAAAGTCCGTGACGGCAAAACCTTCTTTGTGGTGAACGATTATGTGAAACTCCGCGCCCTGTTCGCAGAACTCCTGGCGGAGATCCAGAGAATAAAGTCGGAAGGCGACTACGAGGCCGGCAAGGCCCTCATAGAGAAGTATGCCGTGAACATAGACCCCGAACTTCACAAGGAAGTCAAAGCCCGCTACGAAGCCCTTAACCTCAAGCCCTATGGCGGCTTCGTGAATCCTGAAATAGTCCCTGTCATGGCTGAAGACGGCTCCGTGAAAGACTATGACGTGGTCTACACGGACGACTATCTTGGCCAGATGATGCTTTACGGCAAGAAGTACGGAACCTTGCCCCCGATAAATGCTGAAAGATTATAGAAACTACCTTATACTGGAAAGAAGGATGTCACCCAACACGGTGGCATCCTATTGTCATGACGTAGAGGAGTTCCTGGAGTTTTTCGGCGGCAATCCGCGAGAAGTGAAGGCTTCGGATATTACGTCATATCTTGGCAGGAAGACAGATCAGGGCATATCCAAACGTTCTTCAGCAAGGCTGCTCAGTTCCCTTCGAAGCTTCTTCTCATGGTGCGTGGAAGAAGGAGAAATAAAGGTTAATCCCTGCGACAGGGTGGAATCTCCAAAGCTTGGAAAGTACCTCCCGGCAGTCCTTAGCGTGGAGGAGGTTACGGCCATTCTGGAGTCCCTTCCCCTTGGCACCCGTGACAGGGCCATCCTTGAAGTGCTTTACGGCTGCGGGCTCCGCGTGAGCGAAGTGGCCTCATTGAAGATGTCCCGGGTGTACCTGGACGATGGATTTGTGAACGTCATAGGCAAAGGCAACAAGCAGCGCCTTGTCCCGCTTGGGGAAATGGCCGCCGATGCCATCAAGGCTTATCTTCCTTCACGCCCCGTCCCCGCTGCCCCGGCTTATGACGATTACCTGTTCCTGAACAGGTTTGGGAAGCCCCTCAGCCGCGTTTCAATTTTCAATATGGTAAAGACGCAGGCCATGGCAGCGGGCGTGAACAAGGAAATCTCCCCCCACACCTTCCGCCACAGCTTTGCAACCCATCTCATAGAAAACGGCGCAGACCTCAGGATAGTACAAGAAATGCTCGGTCATGAGAGTATACTCACAACCGAGATCTACACACATATCGACTCTTCCACCTGGCACCGCTCCATTCTGGAGCATCACCCCAGACGATAACAGCACCCCTCCGGGAGCAAAAAAGCATTAAAATGCAGCCGCAGCCGTGCCAGGGGCATTGCTGCGGTTACATTTTGCGCTAAAAGTGCTGCCGGGGGGATGCTGGAATTGTTTTGTGTGAAGGGATGGTCATCTATTGCTATAGGGGTATTCGTAAAAAAGATGCAAAACTCATTCTGATACCACACTTTTTACCCTATAATTTTTGCTTTGGCAGCAACTTCTGATTATGTTTGCCACGAGTCGCAACAAACGGTGGCTTTTTCTTGTAAAAATGGATCGGATTCAGAAGATGAGGGCGGACTACCGCAAAATGCCCAAGAGCTATTATCATTTATGTACTGACGGAAAACTGTGCCGGCGATTGTTTCATAAAACAAGCCATTTTGCCTTTGTTGTAAATACCTTGGCAATTATAGCCGTCAAGTTCGATGTTATAATATATGCATATGAGATAATGCCTAACCACATCCATTTGCTGGTGAGTTGTACGGGCAATACATGTGTGGAGATATATGATTTCCTTGTGAGGCGAATCACGTCAATGCTTGAAGATGACGGTTTTGAGGGACCGCCTGAGAACTTTTTCTTTATGCTGAAACCAGTTGATACTATTGCGGCGATGAGGTCGCTTTACGTTTATCTTGCAAGAAACCCCTATGAAAAAGGGTTCTGTCTGCCATGTAGCTACCGTTGGGGAACGGGACGCCTTGCGTATAGTGACATCACCGACTTGATTAAGGGTAAAAAGGTATCAGAACATTCTAAACGTGAGTTGACAAGGCTGTTGCGTTCAAAAGTTGAATTACCTGGAGATTGGGTAATCCATCCTGAAATAGGGGTTCTGCCACAGTGCTTTGTAAACACCAGAAAGTTTTATGACCTGTTTCCTTCCGAGAAGAAGTGGCTTACCATGCTTGTAAAGGATTACGAGTCGTGTCTTCATATAGCAAATACTATTGGCGAAGAAATGACACTGTCTGATATTGAGATTGAAGATATAGTTAATTCGCTTGTAGTAAAAGAGTTCAAGAAAGACAGAATAGGGAGTATGACTGAGAATGAATTATTGCGTCTGGCCGGAATCCTGTCTTCCAAATACAACATGAGTGCTGAAGATATAGCAAGTTCGCTAAAGGTTTCTGTAAGGGTTATAGCGCAATCACTAAAATCCAAAGACTATGGCATATCTCAGGGTACAAAAAGGCATTAAAATGCAGCCGCAGCGTGCCAGGGGCATTGCTGCGGTTACATTTTGGTGCTATTTTGATGCCGTGGGGATGCTGGGGCTAGAAGCTGGTGGCGATTCCCAGGAAGTCGTCGGCCTTGAGGGCGGCGCCGCCTATGAGACCGCCGTCGATGTCCTTTTCTGCAAAGAGTTCCTTGGCGTTGGAGGGCTTGCAGGAGCCGCCGTAGAGGATTGTGAGGTCATCTGCCACCTGGGCGCCGAACTTCTCCTCGATGACGCTGCGGATGCAGGCGTGGATTTCCTCTGCCTGGGCGGCAGTGGCGGTCTTGCCGGTGCCGATTGCCCAGACGGGCTCATAAGCAATCACAATGCTCTTCATGTCTTCTGCTGAGAAGTTGAAGAGGACGTTCCTGGTCTGCTCCGTAACAACCTGGAAGTGCTTTCCGGCTTCGCGCTCCTGAAGGTTCTCACCTACGCAGAGGATGACCTTAAGGCCTGCCTCCAGGGCGAGTTTAGTCTTGACAACAAGCTTTTCGTCCGTTTCACCGTAGTACTGACGGCGCTCACTGTGGCCGAGGATGGTGTACTGGCAACCGACGGAGGTGAGCATGTTTACTGCCACTTCACCGGTGTAGGCACCTTTCTCATGGTCTGCGCAGTTCTGTGCGGAGAGTTTCACATTGGAACCCTTCAGGGCCTCTGCAACGGATGCGAGGTGAGTGAAAGGAGGAGCCACCACAAGCTCTACGTTTGCGGGAAGGTTCTTTGCTTTTTCTACTACTTCTTTGGCGAGCTGTACGCCTTCCGGGACGGTGGTGTTCATTTTCCAGTTCCCGGCAACGATATACTTTCTCATTTAGTTTTATCTTTATACCCGGGACAAGCCCGGGGATGACGTTTCTGCTTATTTGGCTGAAATAACTGCGGATGCTATGGAGTTGAGTTTTACATCAACGGAGTCTGCACGCGAGGCGAGGATGCAGGGGACTTTTGTGCCCACGAGGAAGCCGGCCTGGCGCACGCCGGTGCCAAGTTTGGAGTTGGTTTTCCAGAAGACGTTTGCGCTTTCGATGTTGGGGAAGAGCAGGCAGTCTGCATCTCCGGCAACGGGGCTCTTGAGCTTCTTGATTTCCACAGCTTCCTTGTCAATTGCAACGTCCAGTGCAAGAGGGCCGTCGCCAATTGCCTTGATTTGGCCGCGGTCGCACATCTTGGCAAGCATGGCGCCCTCTATGCAGGCGGGCATGGAGTCAAGCATCTGCTCCGAAGCGGCAATGAAAGCAATCTTTGGCATGGCTATGCCGAAGCTCTTGGCAACGCCGGTGACGAAGCCCGCGAGTTTTACCTTCTGGCGGAAATCCGGCAGAGGGATGACTGCCATGTCAGTGAGGAACATGAGCTTGTGATAGTTGGGGTTCTCAATGACTCCAACGTGGCTGAGGAGGCCCTTTGCAGGGAGCAGGCCCACCTCCTTGTTGAGGATAGCGCGGAGGAACTTGTCTGTTGAGCACAGGCCCTTCATGAGGACGTCGCCTTCACCGTCGTGAACTATCTGGACAGCCTTTGCAACTGCCTTCAGCTCATCCTTTTCAGGGACGATGGTGAATTTTGTCATGTCAATTTTGCGATCCTTGCAGACGGCCTCGATAAGATCCGGGTCACCTACCAGGGTGGTGGTTACGAAACCTTTGTCCGTTGCAAGCGATGCAGCCTCGATGGAGTGGGAATCCACACCCCAGGCTACGACCATTCTCTTGCAGATTCCTTTTGCCTGAAGTTCGGCAAACAAGTCATTGAAAGATGTAATCATGATGCTATTGGTTTATTCTTGATTGTCAAGTACCAGATGCATGGTGTCGCGGGCTATTACCAGTTCCTCGTTGGTGCAGATGAGGGCAGCCTTCACCGTGGAGTCTTCCGTTGTGATTATGGCGTCCTCTCCCCAGGCGACATTTGCCTCATAGTCCACCTTGAGGCCCAGGTAGGAGAAGTTCTCCAGGACACGGCGGCGCAGGCGGCTGTTGTGCTCTCCGATACCTCCGGTAAACACAATGAGGTCCACTCCGTTCATGGCGGCCACGTACGAGCCTATGTTCTTGATAATATCGTATGTGTATTTCTTGAAGACCAGCTTTGCCTTGGGGTCGCCGCCGTTTGCGAGCTCGTCAAGCTCACGGGCGTCAGAGGTCTTGGTGGAGACACCCAGGAAGCCCGACTTGCGGTTGAGGATGGTTGTCATCTCGTCCGGGGATACACCAAGTTTCTTCTCCAGGTACAGCACGGCGTTGGCGTCGATGTTACCTACGCGGGTGCCCATGATCATGCCCTCAAGCGGGGTGAAGCCCATGGAGGTGTCTACGCACTTGCCGTTCTGGATGGCGCAGATGGAACTTCCGGCGCCAAGGTGGCAGGTGATGATCTTGCTGTTATTGATGTCCAGCCCGGCGAGTTTTGCGCCGACGCCCGCAACAAACTGATGGGAGGTTCCGTGGGCGCCGTAGCGGCGGACGCGGTATTTCTCATAATACTCATAAGGCAGACCATACATGTACGCAAAGGCAGGCATGGTCTGGTGGAAAGCTGTGTCGAACGTTACAACCTGCGGAACGGAAGGAAGGACCTCCTGCATGGCACGGATACCAAGAAGATGGGCAGGATTGTGAAGAGGTGCGAAGTCTGCGCAGAAGGCAATCTTGGAGATGACGTCGTCGTTCACAAGGACGGAGCCGGAGAAAAAGTCTCCGCCCTGGACTATGCGGTGACCCACAGCCTCTATGTCTTCGAGGGATTTCAGGACGCCTGTCTGAGGGTCCGTGAGGGCTGCCAGGATAAGCTGCATGCCAACCTTGTGGTCCGGAATGGGAACATCCGTGACTATTTTCTCCTTGCCCGCAGGGGCATACTGGAGAACTCCGGCCGGAAGGCCTATTTTTTCCGCTATACCTTTTGCAATGACATCGAAAACGTCGTCGCTCTTCATGTCCAGAAGCTGATATTTGATAGATGAGCTTCCGCAGTTGATAACTAGAATAATCATATAGGATTCTTTTGAATTTTTTCGGTATATCTTTGCAAAGATAGCAAATAATTATGTATTTTTGAAACGTATGGCTGAGGCGAAGAGCATAGAATCCCTGTCTCTCTTTTTTACGGCAGGTGCGGCGGCGGGATCACTGCTTGCCGGCTCTTCGGCGGGGCCCGTCTGCGCGCTCATCCTGCCCATTGCCTCACTCCCCTTCTTTCTTCGTGGAAAACTCCTGAAACAGAGCCCCAAAGCCATAGGAGCACTGTTCTGCGCCACCTTCCTGCTGCTTGGACTGTTCTGCGCGCTCAACGCTTCCATGATTCCACATACCGGCGGTTCCGCCCTAACAAGACAGGCTGCGGCATGTGCGGAAAGACTCAAAGAAATCATTGGAAGCATCCCTTTCCGGAGCAGTAATACCGCCCCGCTTCTGAAAGCGCTTTTTACCGGGGACCGGAGCGCCCTTCCGCGGGAACTCACGGAAGCGTTCAGGCAGAGCGGTGCTTCCCATATCCTTGCCCTTTCCGGACTGCACATGGGTATTATCTACATGGTATTTGACAGGCTGTCACGCGTGCTGGGGCGCTCCCCCGCCGCCAGGTACGCAAGGTTCTTCCTCATGATGTCTGCAGCCGGGTTCTTCACCATAATGACAGGAGCCTCTCCGTCCATTGTGAGGGCGTTCCTTTTCATTCTCATAAACGAAATCCTGAACCTTACGGGAAGGCCCAGGAAGGCCGTGAGGGTGCTGTGTCTTGCCCTTCTGGTGCAGCTGGTGCTGCAGCCGGAGGTAATAGGGACGCTTGGTTTCCAGCTGTCCTACCTTGCAATGGGCGGCATCTTCATACTGTATCCCGTGATGGAAAAGTGGTATCCGGAGAGCGGAAGCCCGCTACGGTGGGTATGGAAGAGCGCAGCGCTGGCAATAAGCTGCCAGGTCTTCACCGCCCCGCTGGTATGGATCCGTTTCCATACCTTTCCGCGTTACTTCCTCCTTACAAACCTGATGGCGATGCCGCTTACCACGGCGCTTATGACAAGCGCCCTGGTTACAATTACCCTGGCGGCATTCGGGGTCACGCCGCAACAGTCAACCGCCCTTACGGACGGTCTTTGCAACCTTCTTACGGGAATCCTTGAAACTATTGCTTCCTTACCGTGAAGCCGGGAGATATCCAGGTATGCATGGAACCGTCTTCTGTCTCGAAAATCAGGCTGCCCTCCAGGGTAGGGTCCCCAAGGATGATCTCCCTGGCGGAGGGAATGCCAAGGACCATGCACCAGGTGGCATAGGCATCGGCCTGGGCGGAACTGACGGAGCTGACCACGGTGGCGCTGAGGAGGCTGTGGTTTACCGGATAGCCGGAAACGGGGTCTATGGTGTGGGCGTACTTACGGCCGTCCTTTACATAGAACTTGCGGTAGTTCCCGGAAGTAACTATGCCGAAGGGCTTTCCCTCGCCCGACCAAACGGTTTCCATGGGTATTTTCTCCTCCGTCTGATTGTCTTCCGGACAATCAATTCCCACCGCCCAGGGCTTTCCGCCCGGATTGAGCCCGTCACACCAGATTTCGCCAATGTCCACCAGCATATCCTTTATGCCGATGGAATAGAGATATGCGGCTACCCGGTCGCAACTGTAGCCCTGGGCTATGGCGTTGTAGTTAAGGCGGGGATTTCCCAGCTCAGATGGGTCCAGAATGCCGTCACGGACGGGAAGTTCCGGCGGAAGAAGGCGCATACCGCAGTTTTCGCGAAGGGCAGCTATGTCACTGTCAGAAGGGAACGAACTGCTTCGGAAGCCGAAGCCCCAGGCATCGTATATGGGCCCCGCGGCAAAGTCCAGGACGCCTCCGGAGCTTTTCCAGAGGTCATATCCCATGCGGTACATCTCCAGAAACATTGCATTGGGACGAATCTTTTCTCCTTCGTTGAAACGGGAAAGGAGAGAGTTCCTGTTGTATCCGGAGAGCGTGGTATCTATGCCATTAAGGATAGCATCTATGCTGTCCCTTATTGTCTCTACGGAGACGGTCACACCCTTCATGTTCAGTTTCACCGTGTACGTACCGCCCTGGGCATAGCCTGAAATCTGCACATAGCGCCCCCTGCCGCCCGCGCAGGACAGCAAAAGAAGCATTGCCGCAAGAATGGCTGTCTTTCTCATCTTGGCAAGAAATTTGTGCAAATTTATCCAAAAATTACGATATTTGTAGTCTTGACCATCTAAATAGAATGAAAAAGCTTTCCATATACTTTGCAGCGGCGCTCTGCCTTGCATCTGCGCTTTCCTGCAATAAAGAAGAAAAAACCACCAACACCTATTCCCTTTCCGGCCTGGAAATGAACGGGGTGGCGGCCTTCATTGCCAAGGATGACTACCAGCATATTACCCTGAACGTTTCCAAGCTGAAATCATCGTCAGGTACCATGCCGGATAAGATTGGCCTTTACTATCAGGTGAACTCCGCCAAGAGGGATACCCTCACAAAGGACATCAAGGCAAACCCTGTCACGTCCTTTGACTACAGGGCAGATTCCGTAGCCACGTTCACCATAACCTGCTATGCTTACGACGTAACCGGCAAACTGTACAGCAGCGCCGTAAGTTCCACTTTCATGGCCATAGACCCTGACAACAGCCTCACAGGCCTTTCAGGGACCGTTCCGGACGGCGGAAAATACATTGAGAAAAACATAGGCGGCCTCACATGGATGGCCCAGAACCTGTATGAGACCCCTTCCGGCCTCCCTTATGAGAGTTGCGAGGTCATGAACACAATCTTCGGCCGCTATTACACCTATGAGGAAGCCCTCACGGCCTGCCCGGCCGGCTGGCGCCTTCCAACAGCCGCGGAATGGGACGCCCTTGGAACAGACGCCGGCGCCCTCATGGCAAACGCCGTCTTCCTTGACAATGAACTCTGGACATACAGCAAGGAAGTCAAAATCACCAACTCCCTTGGCTTCAACGCCATCCCTGCCGGTTACATAGACCGCACCGGCCTGGTGAACATCAACAGCGGCACCAAGGAATTCGCCCTCTTCTGGACTGCTGACGCAAAAGACGCCACAATGGCACATTACCGCTACATCTTCGGGACCAATCCCACAGTACAGGAAGGCGAAGGAAGCAGAACTTCCCTCGCCCTCAGCGTCCGCTGTGTCAAATAGTTAACGCAAATCCGTTACAAGATAGTCTTCAGGAAGCGATTTCACATCTACCGTGAAGTCGCTTTTCCCTTCCTTGGGGCTGAACCTGATGCCGGTGAGCACAAAGCGGGCTTTGGTGTCGTCGTCCAGGGTGAGCGTGACGTCCATGGAATCTTTGTCCGATGAATTCACCTTTATCTTGTCCAGATAGTTCTTGTAGGAGCCTATGAAAAGGGCGGGATTGGTGAACATGTCTTCCTTCTCCACCTTTTCCAGAACGGCCTCGCGGGCTTCAGGGTCAATGCTCAGGCGGATCTCTCCGTTGCTTGTAACCTTGATTCCAAGGCCTTCCATTATGTAGCAGTTGTCCTCTACAACCACTTCGCCGTCCGTCACGGGCTTGAACTCTCCACCCTCACGGGAAAGGCTGTATGTGTAGTGGAAAGCGGCGCGGCTGTCTTTCACCTTGTCCAGCATCTTTATTCCCTGGGCCTGGAGACTCAAGGTGAGGGACAGGGTTAAAAGAGCTGTAATTATCCTTTTCATTGTTGCTGCAAGAAGGGTCTTAGTTTCTCTTCCAGTTCTGCAAGGTCTTTTACAAGGACCTCGCGGGGCTTGGCACCGTTCTGGGGGCCAACAATGCCTGCGGCTTCCAGCTGGTCCATCACCCTTCCTGCTTTTGCATATCCCATGCCAAGCCGGCGCTGAAGGTCCGACGTGGAGCCTCTCTGGTTGATGACTATCATGCGGGCGGCTTCCTCGAAGCGCTCGTCTATGGCCTTCATGTCCACCATGCCGCCGGAGCCGCCTTCATCGCCCTCCGGAGCCGGAGGTTCAGGCAGGTAGAACGGCGTACTGTAACTCTTCTTGTAACCAATCTGGCTGCCCACGGCCTTGGTGAGGTCCACAATTTCATCGTTCCCGATGAAGGCGCACTGGACCCTCTCCATTTCCACTCCGCTGTACAGGAGCATGTCTCCGCGGCCAATGAGCTTGTCTGCTCCCGGCTGGTCCAGGATGGTTGCAGAGTCTATCCTGGATGTGACGCGGAAGGCAATCCTCATGGGGAAGTTGGCCTTGATGAGGCCGGTAATGACATCTACCGTAGGACGCTGGGTGGCAAGGATAACGTGCAGACCTGCCGCACGGCCCTTCTGGGCCAGGCGTATCACGGACGTAGTGATGCTGCGGGCCATTGCCTTGGACTCCGGACCGGCGCCCACGGACATTGTAAGGTCTGCATACTCATCTATCACAACCACTATGTAAGGTAGGAAATGATGGCCTTCGTCGGCCCTCAGGTGGTGGTCTTTATACTTCTGGTTGTACAGCTTGATATTGTTTACAAGCGCCTTGGAAAGGAGCTCATAGCGGGCGTCCATCTCCACGCACAGGGACTGGAGCACAGAGGCGGCGTCCTTGGCGTTCTTGACAATGGCGCGGTCTTTTTCTTCCTGCTCACTGGTGGCGCCGGGCAGTACTGCAAGGAAATGATGCAGCAAGGAACCGTAGGCGGAAAATTCCACCATCTTGGGGTCCACAAACACAAACTTCAGCTCCGACGGGTGTTTGGAGTACAGCAGGGATGCGACTATGACGTTGAGGCCCACGGACTTACCCTGCTTGGTGGCGCCTGCAACCAGAAGGTGCGGGGCGTCGGCCAGGTCAAAGACCTTCACATCCTGGGAGATGGTGTAGCCTATTGCAACGGGCAGTTCCGCCTTGCTTTCCCTGAAGGCCGGGCTGTTCAGGAGGGCCTTCAGCGGGACGATTGAGGACTTGTCGTTGGCCACCTCAATTCCAACGGAGTCCGACAGCGTGGTGATGCGGACGCCGCGGGCGTTGAGGGCTATGGCAATGTCGTCCTGGAGCTGGCGGATTGTGGAAATCTTGACGCCGGGGGCCGGGTATACCTTGTACAGGGTTACGGTGGGGCCTACTATGGCCGTGACGTCACTGAGCTGGACCTTGTAGTTGGCAAGGGTTGCGCGGATCTTGTTGTTGTTGCGGGAGAGCTCGTCCTGCGAAACATCGTGGCGGGCGTTGGCGTAGTCCCCCAGGATGTCTATTGACGGAACCTTGTAATACGGCAGGCCGTCCGGCGGATCCAGGCGGTTGTCGATGGGCTTGAGCGGCTCCTTGACCTCCTGCTCCAGGGTGTCGTCAGTTACCACGGTGAGCGTTTCCTGCTCCTGGGAGTCATTCTCCGGCTCAGCGGCTGCCTCCTCCCGGGAGTATACGTAAACAGGTTCCGGCTCCACGAGAGGCTCCGGCTCCGGTTCCACAACGGGTTCCGGCTTTTCAGGTCTCCGGCCCATCATCCAGTCAGAGAAACGTTTGCTCATGCAGTACAGCCAGGCAATGACCAAGACTATGAGGATGCATCCGGTGACAATTATGCCAAGAGAAGAAAAAGCATTTACGATTGCTGTGCCGCAACGGCCTCCAAGCCCTCCGCCGAAGAGGAACTCCCTGCCCATGATGATACCGGCGTAAGCCAGCACCCAGGAAAGCAGGAAAGTAAGCGTCAGAAGACCGAAGAAGGCCTTTTTCAGATTGATTTTCGAGGCCGGCCACAGGAGCTTGAGGCTCCACAGAATGAAGAAAAGAACAACGCACAGCGCAGCCACCCCGAAAGAATCCGTTACAAGGAATTTCCCAAGGGAGAAGCCGCTGGTGGAGGCGGCGTTGACCACCTCCGAGCCCGGAGTGTAGCTCTGGTCTGCCTTCCAGGAAAACAGGTAGGAGACTACAGAGACGGTCATCCAGACAGTGAGGACCAGCACCAGGGCAATGCCGGCAAAGCGAAGGCCAGCGCGCTTGCGCTCATCCAGACGGGCGTTTATCTTTTCCTTCAGACTCATTTTTTCTTTTTCTTGAAGCCTCGGTTGAACTTGCCGCCCTTGTTGTTTTGGAAGCCAAGGTTCATGCCCGGACGGGAGAACTGGGCGTCTGACGATATCTTGGTAAGCTGTATGCCTTCCGGTACCACAATGCGGCCGCCGGAAAGGCGGTGAATGTCTGCGAAAATGGTTTCATCCGCCACCGTATCCTTGTTCCAGATGAGGTACTGCTGCCTCATGTAGATGGCAAGGGAGCGGATCATGGCCGTCTTGACCTCGCCGTCTTCCTGCTCCGCGATGAGGTTCATGATGTTCTCAATGTTGCGGCCATAGTGGCGGGCCTTTATAGGCTGGGTGTTAAGGGGGATTGGATCCGGCTTGCTAGATGCAAGCTCCGGAAGCGGCTTGGGATAAGGGGAATCCACGTCCAGGTCATAGCCGGCAATCATGAAAAGGTGGTCCCAGAGCTTCTGTTTCCAGTTTTCCTGCTGGTGGACCTGAGGGTTAAGGCTTTCCATGACCTTCACTACCGCTGCCGCCTGCTCCGTGCGCTTAGCCTTGTCCGGGATATCCCTCAGCTGCTCCACCATCTTGAGCACGTTGCGTCCGTACTCCGGCATTCCCAGCTTTTCAACTTCCGTGTTATAGTATAATTTGATGGTATTTTCGCTTGCTTCCATAGAATCTTAATTACATTAAGGCAAAGATAAGGATTTTTTGTCAATTGCTATATTTTTTCTACATTTGCTCCAGAAACTTAAACCGTACTCCCCATATGTTCGGACTCAGACCTGATGGGAAAAGAGTCAAAGACATTGATCCCATCCAGCGGATAATGCCGCACATCATGAAGCACAGGCACGACTCGCAGAACCTCACAAGCTATGACGTCCCGTGCGAACCGTTCGACGCCTTCATAAGGCAGGAGCTGGCAGAAGGCACATCGTATAACTATATGCACCTGGTAATTGCCGGAATCGTGCGCCTTACCGGCCTGTTCCCCCGCATAAACCGTTTCATCATGAACGGCCGCATCTACAGCCGCAACTCCATCCAGGTGTCGTTCGTAGTGAAGAAAGGCCTCAGCGCCGATGCCGCGGACACCACCGTAAAGATTGACTTTTCCGGACGGGAAACCATAGCAGAAGTACGTGACAAGGTGAACGCCGCCATCATGGCAAACAGCAATATGGACGCCAACAACGGCACCGACAAGCTGGCCCGCCTCATCACCTTCACGCCCAATTTCCTCATTTCCTTCCTGGTAGGAACCATAAAATTCCTTGACAAACACGGAATGCTGCCGGGCGCAATCCTCAAAGTTAGTCCCTTCCACACATCGGCCTTCGTGACCAACCTCAAATCCATCAAGGGGCCGTCCATTTTCCATCACCTGTACGACTTCGGTACCACGGGTATTTTCTTCGCTATGGGAAAAGAGGCAATGGTGCCGGTAGTTGCAGGTAAGGAAATTGTGATTGGGAAGCGGATGCCCATGCAGATAGTCACGGACGAGCGTTTCTGCGACGGCTTCTACTTCGTCACCGCCCTGAAGAAACTCCGCGAGCTGTGGAACAACCCCGCGCTCTTGAAAGAGCCGCTGGAGCAGCTGACCAGTGACGTAAAAGTCATAGACCGCCACAGCTACCGCAAGCGGAATCAGGGATAAAGATTACCTTATTCCAAGCAATTTGTGGGTCTGGAGAGATAGGCGCCACCAGGGGTGGGACTTGATGTAGTCCAAGCACTCCTTGTTGATAACGGCGTTCTTTTCCGCACTGCCGGTATCGCAGGGCTGGAGGAAAAGGTGGTCGCAGGGAAAATGGGCAAAACTTTCGATGTGCTCCCGATCCGGCTTCTGAAATACCAGTTTGAGCTCGTTGGCGCGGGTCAAAGCCATCCCGGCCTTGGGGCTCACCGTAATCCAGTCTATGCCAGCCGGAGCCTCCAGTGTGCCGTTTGTTTCAAGGTGCAGCGTAAAACCTGCGGCATGAAGCACATCAACCAGGGTGCTTTCAAGTTGCAGAAGTGGCTCGCCACCGGTAATGCAGACCCTTCGGCACTCCCCTGCCATGGCCCGGACACGGTCCACAACCTCCTGCACGGACATTTCAGTAAAAGCGGAGAAATCCGTGTCACAGAACGGGCAGGCAAGGTTGCAGCCGGAAAGGCGCAGGAACACCATGGGCGTTCCCGTCCAGAACCCTTCTCCCTGCAGGCTCAGGAATATCTCATTTACCCTGTACTTCATACGCGGCCATGTTCATTTCGCTCTCCCACACCTCAACGCGGTAGGCGTTCTCCACGTGCTCGCAGATCCATCTGGCGATATTCTCCGCCGTGGGATTGAAGTCGAACACGTCATTGAGGTTCTTGTGGTCAAGGGCCCCGGAAATCTGCTTTTTTATGTGAGTGAAATCCGTTACCATGCCGTCTGCATTGAGGGTTTCGCTCTTGCAGTATATCTTCACAATCCAGTTGTGGCCGTGGAGTTCCTCGCACTTGCTCTCGTAAGAAAGCATGAGGCTGTGGGCCGATGAGATTTCGAGTCTTTTACAAACGTAGTACATATCTCTATATTGTTTTGTTTATCCATTTACCGCGTGCAAGGCGCACGATGAAGATTATCCCGCGGAATGTGAGCTCAATTGCCATGCAGATCCAGAAGCCCACAAGGCCGAAGCGGCGTGTCATGAATATGGCCGGGATAATCCTCACTATCCACATGGAGCCAAGGTTCATCCAGCTTGGCCATCTGGTGTCGCCGGCGCCAACGCAGGCGCCATAGGCAACGATTGATGCCGCATAGCCAATTTCCGCAAAGGCTTCAATCCTGAGGACCCTGCCGCCAAGGGCAATCACATCCGCATCCGGGGACATGAGGCCTATCATCTGCGGCGCAAAAATGTACATAAGGATGGCCAGAATGCCCATCACGCCCATTCCAAGGCAGGTAGTTATCCAGGCGAAACGCTTTGCAAGAGGCTTGCGTCCAGCGCCGATGGACTGGCCTACGAGGGTGGTGGAGGCATCGGCAATACCGTATCCCGGCATGTAGCACAGGCTTTCCGCAGTAATTGCAAAGGAGTTTGCGGCGATGGCAATGGTTCCCAAAGGGGCTACTATTACGGTTGCCGCAATGTAGCCGCCCCTCATGAGGATATTCTGGAAGGCCATGGGACCGGTTATTCCCCATGCGCGGGACATTACCTCCCTGGTGGGCCTGAAACTGCCTTTTTCCTTTATGAACCGTAGTTCCTTTGAGCCGAACGCCAGGAAGGAGAACATGGCAATGCCGGTAATGAGCTCCGCCAGGCCGCTGCCGATGGCCGCACCGGTAACGCCCATGCCCAGGCCGTATATGAAAATGTAGTTGAATACAACGTCCAGGACGCACATCCCTATGGCCAGGAGGCTGGGGACCTTCATATTCCCGCTGGCCTGAAGGAAGTATGCGCACATCCAGTCCAGCTGCATGGCGGGCATGAAGGCCGCCATTATGAAGAAGTACCTGCCGGAATCTCTGACTATGTCTTCCCCTCCTCCAAGCCAGTGAGGAAGGGCTCCTGAGATGGACATACCCAGCACCGCCATGCAGATGCTGAAGACCATTGCAAACGCAAGTCCCTGACGAAGGACTTCCCGGGCCCCCTTGAAATCGTTGGCCCCTATCCTGTGCGCCACCTGTACGGAGAAACCGCTTGTCACCGCCATGCCGAACCCTCCAAACATCCACAGGCAGGTACTCACAAGGCCTATTGAGGCTCCCGCCGCCGGCCCCAGATGACCCACCATGGCGGAGTCTATGTACTGCATGAGTACGGACGACAGCTGCGCCAGAATGGCCGGATAGCTGAGGAAAAGCGCAAGCTTCGCCTGCTGGACGCCCGTAAGCGCCCCGCCGCTGCGGATCTTCTCCAGCAGTATGTCTTTTTCACCTTTCATAAGGTGGAACTTCTCTTCTGTCTATAAGGTCGCGGAGGACCGTGAGGTAGGAGTCGCCGGCGGTGCCGAACTCCGCCTTTAGTTCCTGCAAGGTATATATGCCGCCTTTACCTGCAATCCACTCCCTGAGCGTTTTTGCCAGTTCACGGGGCTTCACGGCGGCGGCGCGGCACACATCGCAGGAGCCGCAGGGGGCGCTTTCCTCCTGGCCGAAGTACTTCAGAAGGAACCGGGAACGGCACTCTGAGTCCTCAGAGGCATACTCCATCATGGTCTCTACCCTCTCGCTGTATGTGCTTCTTAGCAGTGCATAGCGGTCCGGGGAGAGCTTTACGTTGCCGGGACGCAGGCGGTCATGCAGAATGAACAGCACGTTGGCGTGGTCCTGCGGGATGTATCTTATAATATGGTTGACGCTGAGCCCGTAAAGCAGCTGGCGGAGCATTGTCACCGTGACGCCGCTCTTTGAAGCGACCAGTTCTTCGTCTATCGGAGTTGCAAAGGAAAACAGCCCCGTGTAGTTTCTCATGAGGGTTTCCAGGACATTGGCCATCAAGGGGTCCGGAAGCTCTACCCCGTAAAGGGCGTTGCGTTCCACCTCTATTCGCACCCTGGTCTGGATGTCCATGTCTTCCGCCAGGGTCCAGTGGCCCTCGCGCTCAAGGTATTTGATGGCGTAATACGCTGGTGCCTCCTGCAGGCGGTAGTGCTTGCAGAACTCCTTTATGTCAAGTTTGAGCATCCTCCCCGCGCCGTTGTCGTACGGAATCTCGAAGAAGATGTGCATCTTGTGATATATGTCTTCTATGTACTCCAGAGAGGGGAAGGACACTTTCTCCAGCTGCTTGAGGCGTGCGGTGTCAGTGCCGTTCCAGAGCAGCACGGCGTATGACGGCTTGCCGTCACGGCCTGCGCGTCCGGCTTCCTGGAAGTACGCTTCCGGAGAGTCCGGCATGTCTGCATGGATCACAAAGCGGACGTCCGGCTTGTCTATGCCCATGCCGAAGGCGTTGGTGCATACCATTACGCGGGTTTTCCCGCTCCGCCAGTCCTCCTGCCTTTCCGCCCTAAGGGCCGGTCCCAGCCCCGCATGGTAGAACGATGCCGATATCCCCGCCTTGGCCAGCGCAGCCGCCATCTCCCCTGCCTTGTCTCGGCTTCGGACGTAGATGATTCCCGTGCCGGGGACACCCTGGCACACGGCCCGGATCTGTCCCATCTTGTCCTGGGTGTGGCGGACAATGTAACTGAGGTTCGGCCTTTCGAAACCGGAGCGGATAAGGTTGGGCTCCCTGAACCTGAGGTTCTCCATGATGTCCTTCGCAACCAGCGGCGTTGCCGTTGCGGTGAGGGCAATCACGGGAGCGTCAATGCGCGAACGGAGCTCCCCTATCCTGAGATACTGCGGGCGGAAGTCGTAGCCCCACTGGGAGATACAGTGGGCTTCGTCCACCACAATGTAAGACACCTTCATCACGCTTATGTAGGCGTTGAAAAGCTGTGTCTGGAGGCGCTCAGGGCTAAGGTAGAGAAACTTGAAGTCACCGTAGGCGGCGTTGTTAAGGGCCAGTTCCACCTCATGCCGGTTCATGCCGGCATGGATTGCCATGGCCTTGATTCCGCGTGCCTGGAGGTTCTGCACCTGGTCTTTCATGAGAGCGATGAGAGGAGTCACCACAATGGCTATTCCCTCCTTCATCATTGCAGGCACCTGAAAACATACAGACTTTCCGCCTCCCGTAGGAAGGATTGCAAGGACGTCACGCCCGGAGGCGGCCTCCCTTACAATCTCCTCCTGCATGGGGCGGAAACTCTGGTATCTCCAATATGTCCTAAGAACCTCAAGTGCAGTCATAGACTGCAAATATACGCAATTTTAGGGGAAATGGTAAGCGTGATATATCACGGATTATATTCCAGGAGGTCTCCGGGCTGGCATTCCAAGGCCTTGCATAGGCTTTCGAGGGTGGAAAGTCGTATAGCTTTTGCCTTTCCGGTCTTTAGGATGGACAGGTTGGCTTCTGTGATGCCAACCTTGGCGGCCAGCTCACGGGATGTCATCTTGCGCAGTATCAGTTTGTCTATGTTAACGACTATTGCCATAACTTATTTCTTTTCATCTGCGGGCTGCTGCTCCTCGGGAGCCGCTTTTCCCTTAAGGTATGAAGGGAGTTCCATGCCGGCCATCTTGAAGAGGTCGTCCAGCGGGGGAACAGATTTCATCATACCGGAGATGAAATTGGAAGTGGCGGTCTTGCCTTCGGAACCGTTGCCGGTGTCCCATACGGTGACCTTGTCAATGTTGATGCCCTTGACGGCTTCTACCTGGGTCTTCACCAGTTCAGGCAGCTTGTCTGCAATCATCATGAGGACGGCCTTCTGGGCGTCGCCTTCCGCTGCGGTTACCAGGCTCTTGAAACCATCGGCCTGCTTAGTGAGGATTTCGAACAGACCGCGGGCCTGGGCGTCCATCTTGGCGTAGATGGCATCGGCCTCACCTTTTGCCTTGCGGCGGGCCTGCTCTGCTTCCGCCTCAGCCTCGATGATCTTCTTCTCCTTGTCAATTTCTGCGGCAACCACGATGTTGGCCTTCTGGGTGGCCTGCTCACGCTCTGCACGGGCAAGCTCAGCGTCACGCTCGCTCTGGTATGCCTCCTGGAGGGCCTTTGCGGCCTGCACCTTTTCCGCTGCCACTGCAAGGCGGTCTGCTTCTGCGGTCTTCTGACGGCGGAGGGCATCGGAGTTGGCGATTTCAATCTTCGCATTGTTCTCACCCTTCACGGCGTCGGCGTCTGCGGCGGCGACGTTCACGCGGGTGTCCTTATCGGCATTTGCCTTACCGGTTTCACCGTAACGGTTCTGCTCTGCAACGCTCTTCTTTGCGTCGTTGATTGCCTTTGCGGCGGCTTCCTTACCAAGGGCCTCGATGTAGCCGGACTCGTCGCGGATATCGGTGACGTTCACGTTGATGAGCTTGAGGCCTATCTTGCGGAGTTCTGCCTCCACGTTTGCGGAGACGGATGCAAGGAACTTGTCGCGGTCTGCGTTGATTTCCTCAATGTCCATGGTGGCGATGACAAGACGGAGCTGTCCGAAGAGGATATCCGTGGCGATGCTCTGGATGTTGTCTGTGGACAGGCCAAGGAGACGCTCTGCGGCGTTGGTCATGACCTCAGGCTCCGTGGAGATACCCACGGTGAAGCGGCAGGGAACGTCCACGCGGATGTTCTGCTTGGAAAGGGCGTTGGTGAGGTTGCACTCGATGGAGATGGGCTTGAGGTCCAGGTATGCATAGTCCTGGAAGACGGGCCAGATGAAGGCTGCGCCGCCGTGGATGCACTTTGCAGAGGACCTGCGGCCGGTTTTACCATAGATGACAAGAATCTTGTCTGAAGGGCAGCGGCGATAGCGCCTCAGGATGGCAGCCATGGTGACGAACACCACAGCCACAAGGATAAGGATAAGGGTAATCTGTGTCATGGCTTAGATGGTATATGAATTTGATTCTTCTACAAGTACGGTATTGGAGTCTATGACATCCACTACGCGGATGGGGGCGCCGGTCTTGAGGGTGTTGTCACTCTCCGTGATGGCATCGTACTCACGTACGGCGCCGTTGATAGTGATCTGGACCTTGCCGGTTCCTTCACGCGCGGCCGGGATGGTAAGGTACACCTTACCCTCGCAGCCCTTGGCAGCAGTTGCAACGTCTATGTTGCCGCTCTGCTGCATGCTGGAGAGCCACTTGAACAGGTACATTACCGCAGCAACAAGAGCCACGCCTATGAGAACCGCTACGAAGATAAGCAGCGGTACGGACGGAATGCTGTCCTGCAGGAGGATGATGCTCCAGCCGAAGCCCAGCAGGAAGTTGACGAAGTTGCGGAAGGTGTACAGGTTGGAGCCGCCCTCTATATTGGAGAGGTCCGCACCGTCCATGGACGTGTCCACATCCACGTCAAAGTTTGTATCCGCATCCGCACCCACGAAGGTGAGAATGCTCTGGATAATGAATACTAACGTTGCCGAAAGGGTTATGCCCCAAACGATCTTCATAATAAGGCTTAAGGAAGCCCACCAGGTAGCAATCATGGCAATTAAGTTTAGTTTGTTGCTGCAAATATAATAAGAAATTATTGAATTGCAATAAAAATTTATAGATTTTTACAAAGTCCGTATATTTTTTTATTCATTGTCATATGTAAGACTCTCTTTGACAATCAGTCCATCGTAGTTGTAAACCACCTTCATGGTCATGGTATGTTGTTCCCCAATGGAGCTTATGTATGTAAGCTTCCAGTCCATTCCGGCAAGCCTTCCTTCCTTATCATAGCTGCATGAGTATTTCTGGTCACCTATGTAGTATTCAAGTGCAAAATAATCCATCAGGGCTTGTGCAGTAAAACTACCCTCAAAGCTGTCAAGCATGTTAGCAACCTTTCCGTCACTCCCGAAAAGGAGCCCGTCCACAGGGTGGAAGAAACTCACCACCACAGTTTCCTGATCTTCATCAGGATTATCCTTCTGCGCGCAGGCGTTATTGATTGCAAGTCCAGTGAACAGCGCCATCATCACGGCGCCCAGATTGATGTAATTCTTTTTCATAGTATGTGCGGTTTTATTAATTAACCTATAAAAAAAGTAATTAGTGTTTGAAGCTCAAAGCGTTTAGGCTTCTTTTTAGGTACAATTGTCGAAATCTGGGACTTGAAATGGAACATCTGCCCGTCAACATCGGCGTTGCTGTTAAGGGGGTGGAGTATCAATGATAAATAAGCCCATTTGGGCCAGGTCGTTTTTTATGCCGGGTACCTAGCCCATGAAAAAGGCCTCTCAGGTCCCTGTGCGGCATAATCAATGGGCGAGGTGTCGGGCATATTATGAGACCTGGCCCACAAACCATGCAATATAGACAAGTCATGAAACCCTCCGAGTGCATGGGCAAAGATACAGGATTGAACCAATTTGAGCAATAGAGTAATATCCCATTGCAGGCGTTTATGACCTGGATAAAACCGTAACTTTGCAAATGCAGAGTCAATTATTATCACATTCATTTTGTTGCAAATTATCTGGAAGATGCGGCCACCGAGATTCAGGTTCAAGGCCTGGAACTGGATTATGCCTGCGTGCTATGGGATGCCGATATGCGCTACGAATTTTAGGTATTATTCTCATTTTGCTTGTTGTATCGATAAATAGTATTAACCTTGTGATAGCGATTCTACGGATTCGCTGATCTCAAGGCTGGCGATTGTATTCGTTAGCCTTCCGTATTATATAGAACTCTCACTTCTCATCCATCAAAAATCCATACGCAAGATACTGGTACTCCATTATTTATCTGACCGCGTATTTGTTGAGACATATATCCATCAGTGAGAAAACAGTGTCGAAGTATAATCCTTTCAGACTGAGAAAGACCGTTATGCAACATGTTCCTGAGTGCTTTTTTATGTTGGTCCGTCTTGTAGGATTCGTATTCCAAGTATTCTCCATCCACTAGAAGGTCAGGACACTTTCGGTAATACCGTGTCCCTATCAGCTCTCCAAATATTGCTCGATACAAAGGATCCTTATAATGAACTGCATGAAGTACTTTTACTTCATTTCCTCTTGGGGCCAAGCATACTGCTATCGCCAATATGTCGTAATAGTCCGATCCTGTAGTATCTAAACCCAGCATCAGCCAAATCTTTCCATTGTTTGAGTACTGCTTGTACAGGACAAACAATTCATGTGTTTCATCCATTTCAGAATGGTATAATAGAGGGTTATAGGACTTTTAATCCTAAACAAATAAGAAATCCTTGTGAAGGGAGCGCCGTCCAGAATGGAACAGCTCTGCTCCTGGTTTCATTACCGGCCGATTCGACGACCGTACCACCGCATATTTAATCATTTGTGGCGATACGGCCAACATAAAAATCAAAGAAGATAACCTCGAAAATGCTGGAGCCGTTCAGTAGATGATGCACGGCGACCCTATTCTTTTATAACCCTTTATTGTTCGCTTGATTTCCACAGAAATTGAGGGATTCTTGTATCCTCTCGTTCACTCTTACACTTTCTTACTTCTTATCTCGCTGAAAAAAGCTATATTTGTATTCTATAGCGGCATCCCTAATTAATTGCATTAAGCGAAATGACAGCACAAAGCGAACAAGCACTTGAAAACGGGTTGATTTCGACCTTACAGGACATGAGCTATGAGTATGTCCAGATCAAGGAAGAAACCAATTTATACAGCAACTTCAAGGCGCAGCTGGAAAAACATAATGCCAAAAAGCTGGCCGAGATAGGTCGCACGGCATTTACCGATAAGGAATTCGAGAAGATCTGCATCTATCTGGAGGGCGGAACCCTCTTCGAGAAGTCCAAGAAACTCCGTGACCTCTTCCCGATGGAAACCGAGGACGGCCAGCACCGTATCTGGGTGGAGTTCCTGAACAAAAACCACTGGTGTCAGAACGAGTTCCAGGTATCCAACCAGATTACCATGGAAGGCCGCAAGACCTGCCGCTACGACGTCACCATCCTTATCAACGGCCTTCCGCTCGTACAGATTGAGCTCAAGAAACGGGGCGTAGAGCTGAAGCAGGCCTACAACCAGGTGCAGCGCTACCAGAAGACTTCCTTCCGCGGCCTGTTCGACTACATCCAGCTATTTGTCATCTCCAATGGCGTTAATACACGCTATTTTGCCAACAATCCCAACTGCGGCTACAAGTTTACCTTCAACTGGACACTGCCCAATAACGAGCCTGTCAATGACCTGAGCCAGTTCGCTGCCCACTTCTTTGACAAATGCACCCTGGGCAAGATGATTTCCAAGTACATTGTCCTGCACGAGGGAGACAAATGCCTGATGGTCCTCCGCCCGTACCAGTATTACGCAGTGGAGAAGATTCTGGACCGCGTCCAGAACACCAATAAGAACGGCTACATCTGGCATACTACCGGCGCCGGCAAGACGCTGACCTCATTCAAGGCAGCGCAGCTGGTCGCAGAATTGGACGGCATCGATAAGGTCCTCTTTGTGGTTGACCGTCACGACCTGGACACCCAGACCAAGAGCGAATACGAGGCATTTGAGCCTGGCGCTGTTGACGGCACAGATGACACTTACGAGCTGGTGAAACGCCTTAACTCTGACAAGAGAATCATCCTTACAACCATCCAGAAGCTGAATACCGCCATCAAAAAGGATTTCTACAACAAGCGGATTCAGGAACTCAGGGATAAGAAGTTTGTGATGATCTTCGATGAGTGCCACCGTAGTCATTTCGGCGAGTGCCACCGCAACATCGTCCACTTCTTCCGGAACCTCCAGATATTCGGTTTCACCGGCACGCCCATCTTCCCGGAGAATGCCAAGCAGGACATCACTACGTATGAGGTATTCGGCGAATGCCTCCACAAGTATATGATCAAGGACGCCATTGCGGACGAAAACGTCCTGGGCTTCCTCGTGGAATACTACCAGGGCAAGCTGGACGCCAATGAGCAGAGCGATATCCGGATGAAAACAATCGCGGAATTTATCGTCAACAACTTCCGCAAATCCACCTTCGACGGTGAATTCAACGCCCTTTTTGCCGTGCAGTCCGTCCCGATGCTCCTGAAATACTACAAGATTTTCAAGGACCTGCAGCCGGACATCAAGATTGCGGCCATCTTCACTTACGCGCCCAACACCAGTCAGGATGATGCAAAGACCGGCATGAACCAGGGCTTTGAAACGGACTCCGTGCAGGCAGATGAACTTCAGGCCATAATGGATGACTACAACGCCAATTTCGGCACGTCGTTCACCACGGATAATTTCGGCGCTTACTACGACGATATCAACGAGCGTATGAAGAAGCGCAAGGCGGGAATGGAACCCATTGACCTGTTGCTGGTCGTTGGAATGTTCCTCACTGGCTTCGACGCCAAGAAACTCAACACGCTCTATGTAGATAAGAACCTGGAGTACCACGGACTTCTGCAGGCCTTCAGCCGCACCAACCGCATCCTGAACGAGAAGAAGCGCTTTGGCAAGATCCTTTGCTTCCGTGACCTGAAGGACAAAGTGGATGAATCCCTAAAACTCTTCTGCGACGGAGACCCCAACGTGGGAGTAAAGCGTCCGGAATTCAAGCAGGTAAAGCGCGAACTGAACGAACTCAGTGAGGCCTTCCTCCAGAAGTACCCCACCATGGAATCCGTGGACGCCCTCAAGAGTGAATACGACAAAAAGAAATTCCTTCTGGCCTTCCGTGATATCATCAAGAAGCACGCAGAAATCCAGATTTACGAAGATTACGACGCAAATGATCCCGGACTGATTCTTACTGAGCAGGAGTACAACGACTACCGCTCTAAGTACCTGGATATGACCGTCGGCTTTATAAAGGAAGACAATCCGGACGAACCGCACCTGCTGGAAGAACCTTCAGTTGAATACGGTCCAGAGGGCAGACTGGAGGATATTGACTTCTGCCTGGAACTCCTTCATAGCGATGTAATCAACGTTGCCTACATCCTTTCTCTCATCAACAATCTGAATCCTTCCGACGCCGACTACGAGCAGAAGCGCCAGGAGATCCTTGATACCATGATCAAGGATGCTACCATGCGCAAGAAGACGCAGCTTATTGACGGCTTCATCAAGCGCAATGTAGACTATGATAAAGAGGGATTCCAGCGGGCAAAAGCAGACGGCACTATGGATCTGGAGAGCCGCTTGAAAGACTACATCATCGAGAAGAAGACTGAGGCCGTTGAGGATCTGGCCGCCGTGGAAGGCGTGGATCCGGAAGCCCTGGGCAAATATATGTCCGAATATGACTACTTGGGCCGTGAAAAGCCGGAAATCATCCAGGAAGCCGTCCGCAAAAAGAAAATGGGCCTGCTGGCCCGCAGCGCCACTGTGCGCCGCATCGTTGAGAAGATGCGTGAAATCATTGAACTGTTTAATTGGGAGTAAATAATGAGCGAAGAACTGCAACAGCGCCTGCGCACCCAACTCTGGGATGTCGCTAACAAACTCAGGGGCAATATGACCGCCGGGGACTTTATGTACTTTACCCTCGGCTTCATCTTCTACAAATACCTTTCGGAGAAGATTGAGCTATACATCGACGATCAGCTCAGTGAAGACAACCTGACGTTCAAGAAGGCCTGGGCTTCTGATGACCAGGAGCTGAAGAGCGAGATTCAGAAAGTTTGTATGGAAGACCTCGGCTACTTCATCGAGCCGGAATACCTATACTCTTCCATCATCGAGAGTATTAGCCACAAGGAGAATATCCTTCCCCAGCTGGAACGCAGTCTGAAGAAGATTGAGGACAGCACCATTGGTCACGACAGCGTGGACGATTTCGGTGGCCTGTTCTCTGATATTGACCTAGCATCCCCGAAACTAGGCAAGACGGCCGACGACAAGAACAAGCTCATCAGCGACGTTCTGGTGGCCCTCAACGGCATTGATTTTGGCTTGGAGGACGCACAGGACATTGATATCCTTGGTGATGCTTACGAGTATATGATCGGTCAGTTCGCCGCTGGTGCCGGCAAAAAGGCCGGTGAGTTCTACACGCCCCAGGAAGTGAGCCAAATCCTTTCCGAGATAGTGATTACCGGCAAGACCCGCCTCAAGAACGTATATGACCCGACCTGTGGCAGTGGTTCGCTGCTTCTACGCACTGCTCGTAACGGTAATGCAGATGAAATTTTCGGTCAGGAAAAGAATCCTACCACCTTCAACCTGGCCCGGATGAATATGCTGCTGCACGGTGTGAAATACCGTGACTTCGACATCCAGAACGGTGACACCCTGGAGAAAGATGAATTCGGCGAGAGACAGTTTGATGCCGTAGTCGCAAATCCTCCCTTCTCTGCTGTGTGGTCGGCCGACGCCAAGTTCAATAACGATGACCGTTTCAGCAAAGCCGGTGTCCTGGCGCCCAAGTCCAAGGCAGACTACGCTTTTATCCTGCACATGATTTACCACCTCAACGACGGTGGCACGATGGCTTGCGTGGCTCCTCACGGCGTCCTGTTCCGTGGCGCCGCCGAAGGCAAAATCCGTCAGTTCCTCATCGAGAAGAAGAACTACATCGACGCCATCATCGGACTCCCGGCCAACATCTTCTACGGCACCAGTATTCCCACCTGCATCCTGGTGATGAAGAAGTGCCGCAAGGAAGATGACAACATCCTCTTCATCGATGCCAGCAAGGAGTTCGAAAAGGTCAAGACCCAGAACAAACTGCGTCAGGAGCACATCGACAAGATTGTCAGCACCTACCGGGAGCGCAAGGAGATTGAGAAATACAGCCACTGTGCCACCCTGCAGGAGATTAAGGACAACGACTATAACCTCAACATCCCGCGTTACGTGGACACCTTCGAAGAGGAGGAAGAGATTGACATCAAGGCCGTGATGAGCGAGATCAAGCAGCTGGAGGCAAAGAGGGCCGAACTGGACGCCCAGATTGACGTGTACCTCAAGGAACTCGGCATCATCTAATCCCTAATCACTTATTTGACTGACAGACAATCGTTATGAGCGAGACTCAGAAACATACAAAGCCTAATGTCCCGAATTTGAGATTCCCGGGTTTTGAGGGAGAATGGGAATCCAGAAAGATTGGCGAGGATTGTTCGGTGTTGATGTGTAAACGTATATTTGCTAATCAAACAGCAGATCAAGGA